>Ga0126331_1000042_pt1 | contig 52137 bp, 47 predicted proteins | sample InaspJWI98metaG_FD_96379 | JGI IMG/M metagenome (GOLD analysis project Ga0126331, IMG submission 96379) | Marine gutless worms symbiont microbial communities from Oahu, Hawaii - Inanidrilus sp. 2 OAHU.JWI-98 metaG | ecosystem: Host-associated > Annelida > Digestive system > Unclassified | place... | reverse complement strand
TTCTATTCTTCCAACGAATCGTTTGATTATTGTTTTGATAACAAAAATATATCCTTTTTTTTGCATCCTTGCTTTTAATAACTCTCTATACAGCCACAGGAGCGATGACCCATTTGAAGGCACCATGTTGTAAAGAAAGAACATATGAGTTGTGAAATCATTGTGTTCCATTCGATATTTCTCAAATATGGGGAGTACCGCTGAAATGGATTCAGCCCTATTGCTAATCCTCGAATGTGATCCACTGTTGAAATCAACAAGGTAGCCATCCGCTACACCCACCTCTTTTATCCTATGTTTTTTCATGACCGATATCACGAGATCCCAGTCTTGACCAATCCTCAAATCCTCATCAAAAAAGCACTCTCTAATTACATCTTTATCAAAAATCAAAAAACTGCATGATCCGAGATAATTATAATAAAGCATATTTTCATAACTGACAGTTCGAGGCCGCTTTACAAATTGCCGCCCCCCCCTAATCCTTCTAATATAATTACAGCTCACAATCGGGAACAGTTTTATAAGTTCGATCTGCATTTCCATTTTTTTGGGCAGCCATATATCGTCATCATCGAGAAAAGCTATGACATCCCCCCGGGCTTCATTGAGACCAACGTTTCGTGAATATGATGCACCTCTGCTTTTTTCGTTCCTGATATATCGAATCCGTCCGCCAGATGTAAGTGATTTTTGCGTTTCATTATCTGTCGAATCATCGATGACTATAATCTCAATATTCTGATAGCTTTGGTCAAGCACGCTCTGCACGGCCTGCTTAACTAGTGAGGGTCTATTTTTAGTAGGAATAATGCATGAGATAAGGGGATTAGTTTTATTTACGCCTACCATTTTATCTCATATATGTTAGTGTGATTACCCTGCGTAGAGTTTGTAACCAAGAAAGCTAAAGTCGTTTCTGAATTTCCGTATTTTTTACTTATTTCTGCCTTCTCTATGAAAAAAGGCTGACTTTTCTCACCATGGAGGTTGACCACTTTCAGGGTAACCTGCCAGTCTTTCGATTTTATACAAAGACCTTCAACTATTTTTTCTGCTGATAAGCCTTTTGCAATGATAAATCTTGTCACAATATTATGGTTGCCCCTTGCCTCAATATCGTCGCGGATTGTCATTGATCTCTCTTTGAAAGAAAAAGACCTTTCCCAGAGCACAGGATCCGATAGCCTTCGAAAACCGTCCACCTTCAAAGAGATTACCGGATGATTCTCTTTATCTGTTGTTACCATAGTTCGGGACATTTGGTACGGATAGGCATCAACTAGATTGAGCCGGGGGTCCTCACAGAAAGGACCTAACCCGTCGATGAGTAGGCAGTTATGCGCTTCAGCAGACACTCCTGCTGATCCTTCAGTATGGTATGATCGCCGACCGGAATCAGTGAAGATCTCCGTGCCTCTCAAAAAAAGGACGAAACTTCCAACATCGAAATGGCCGTGACTTCCCAACGCAACCGGCCCATCCGAAATATGCCAGAAGACAGTCAAATCATCCCGGTCATAACGAAAAAATCCCTCGTGTGTCTTTCTTAAGCCTCCATAATTGGTATTATTGCAGGGTGTAAAAATAGCTTTACATGCGTAACTGTTCCTGATAACCTCCCATCCGTTAATAGACGATGGAGAAAACCACTTTGGTTCGAAATCCGGTGATATATCTCCTATAAGAGGCATTGTCCATTTGCCATCACCGCTATGAATGTTGAATAGGTCTCTTGCCCTTCGGATCGCGTACGTCCACTTCTTCATAAAGGTATGAAAATTATCATCTCCGGGAAGGTGCGATAATAGGCAAATCTGTTCGAACCGCTGGCAAAGCAAAAACTGATAGTGAGATGAACCCTCTTTCAACATACCGTCGCTATGAAAAAGTTTTGGTGTCCATTCAAAGAAAATCTCTTTCCCTGTTTCAACGGCAAATCTATGATCCACTGCCAATCCCCCGATATAGAGCCCCCGGGCGTTGTTGAGAATGTGGTTATTCGTTAAACCATATTTCAATTCAAGGTTTTGGAGCAGAAAATCAATGTGAGTTATGATAGCAGAAACTATTTTTTTTTCCGTATACCTCTCAAGAGGTTGAAACTGTCCAAGCATCCTGAGAATAAAAGGCCAGTTCGCGAGTCTTTCCGACACTGAATAGCTCTCCCAAGCTGGATGACGGAAATTTTCTCCCATGTAATCTATCCAGTTGTTGATCCATTCCAGGGCACGGCACGATAGCTTCATTGAAGGGCGAGTGTAAATTGCAGTGAGGAGCCAGCCGAACCGATTAAGCGAAAAAGTGTCCTCGATATCCTCATAGATGAAGGACCAGTCAGGTTGTTGCCTTGATGAAACGGTACGACTAGCAAGTTCAATTTCTTCATAATCATCTATATCTGAGGCCTCTATCCTGTCAACAATGGGAAATCGTTCAAAATTAAACCTTTTTCTATTCTCTTCGGCAGGCTGAAAGTTCTTTTCCTTGACTTTTAACCTGTTCAACCTCATCTTTTGGTGAATCAAATACATGAAGAGAAGTGATGGTGATCTTATAACAAACCGCACAAAAAGAAAGGGATGTAACAGCAAAAAATGAAGCAGATTTTTTTTTTCACTAACTTTATGTTCCATCATTTAGACAGATCACATGTAATCCGAAAGAGTGTTTTGACGGGGATTGTCACAGCGCATCACTACAATCCCGAACCAAAGATCTAAGCAGGCAATCTTCCAGAGGAACCAGCCATCGAGTAAATCGATGTCTTTTTCAGGTAGAATAAGCATATGTTCCTTTTTAAGCCTGCTATTTTTTACGATCTTTCGTAAAATTGCCTTCGTATCATTATCGAGCCAGTCTCGAAGGGGAGCCCCGAATCCTTCCTTTTTCTTGTATAGGACTTCGCGGGGAAGGTAGGGTTCGAGCGCCTTCTTAAAGATATATTTTCTCGTTCCGTTTTTTATCTTTAAGCGAGAAGGAAGATGTGCGGCGAACTCCACTAACCGATGATCAAGAAGCGGTACTCGTCCTTCGAGCGACACAGCCATGGCAATCTTATCGAGGAGGAAAAGAACGTTAGATTGAAGGTATCCGTCAATGTCGCGTGCCATGATCTTGTTTCTAAGGTCTCCTGTAAAAGATTTACCTTTATCTTCGGGTATCTGTCTTGAACGCATATCGCAATACTCAGGGAATAAACGCGACCATTTTTTCGTATGTACTTCTTTGCCCAATGCGGATTTCAGATAGTTTGATATGCCCACTTTTTCCATCGCACCGACAATAAATTTCTTTACGTGAAAAGGATAATTATGGTGGCTATACCCGGCAAAAAGTTCGTCTCCACCGCTTCCGTTCAAACAGACCGTGGCGACTTTCTTAGCCATCTCAGATATTATATATGTCGGGACTGTCGCAAGGTCACCGAAGGGTTCCTCCGTGTGCCATATAATTCTTGGTAGGAGCCTTCTAAAATCATTCCTGTCTACGTTCACTTCGCTGTGGTCTGTGCCGTATCGTCTAGCGACCATGCGGGCCTGTTCCTGTTCATCAAGCTTGTGTGTCGCGCCATCGAAATGCACATGAAAAGTTTTCAGCGGTTTGCTTACCTGCATAGCGGCAAAAGCAGCAACGGCACTGGAATCAACGCCTCCACTTAAAAATACGCAAATCGGAACATCGGCGCGCAATTGGATTCTGCTAGAATCTTTCAAAAGACATATCAATTTTTCGATAGCTTTTTCTTCATTAATAGGCCGGGTATTATCGAAGACATTGTTGATATCCCAGTATGACCTCTCATTTATATGACAGCTATTCTCGCCAGATATCACCATAAGATGGCCAGGTTTCAGTTTTTTGATAGATGAAAATGGAGAGAAAGGTGTGGGGATGTATAGCTGATCCAAATAAAAGCTTATAGCGTTCCAGTCTAAGGAAACGTCGACAAGCCCAGTGGCCAAGATTGACCTCAATTCGGAACTGAAAAGGAAAACACCGTTCACATAGGAGAAATAAAGAGGCTTCACACCAAGCCTATCGCGTACTAGAAAAAGTTTTTTCAGTTTCGAATCATACAGGGCAAATCCGTACATACCATTCAAATGTTTTATTCCATCGATTCCCGCTTCTTCATAGAGATGCGCTATACATTCTACATCACTTGCAGTACTGAAAAAGTGCCCTTTTGCTTCTAATTCTGCACGAAGTTCAATATAATTATATATTTCCCCATTACATACTATTAACACACTTTTATCTTCGTTCGTTATCGGTTGATTTCCTGTCTCAAGGTCTAGAACACTTAGTCTGCGAATTCCAAAACCAAATGCCTCATGTTGATAAAATCCATCAGAATCGGGACCACGGTGAACTTGCTGATCCGCCATACGCCGAAGCAATTCCCCCTCATTATCCTTATAATTAAAGTAACCAAAGATTCCGCACATTCCTAAATACCACCTACACTGGAAACTATTCCATTTTGAAACCAGGTCGAGTTATAGTAAAAAAATATAACCACCGGTAACCGCTGCCCGATAAGGTAAACAAGAACATCTGAGCTGGACTCTGACTAATAGTGTCCAGCAACAACAAGTTCGGCAGTAATTTGAGTAACCGTATCAATAATGAACTGTATCTCTGCAGTCGTCATTCCGGGATACAATGGAATTGTCAAAGTCGCATCACCGATCTTTTCACATACGGGGAAGTCACCCTCGCAATATCCATATTTATCACGGTAATAGGTCATCAAGTGAATCGGGCGGTAATTGACGGCAACCCCGATACCGGCATCCTGTAGACGGTGCATGCATTCATCTCTTTTTTCAGAGTTTACCCATATGGTGAAAAGGTGCCTTGAATGTTTGCTATTGGGTAATGCTTTGGGATAATTTACCCCCGGTTCCTCACAAAAAGCCTTTTCATACGCCGTCGCAATCCGCTGCCGCTCAAGAAGCAGCGTCTCAATCCGATCAATTTGGTGGATCAGCATAGCCGCCTGGATGTTACTCATATTGCATTTGTGGCCGAGAAATTCCATATCATAATGTTTATAATGCTTAGAGTATCTCTCAGAAGCAGAGGCGCTCATACCATGTTGCCGGGCTTTCATCAGCCATGTACGTGCGTCCAAGTGGTGGCAGGACAACGCCCCCCCCTCACCGCAGGTGATATTTTTAGTCGCATAAAAGCTGAAGCAACTGATGTCGGCAAGTTCACCGATCCTGACGCCATCCCGGGTACCTTCGATACAGTGGGCACAATCTTCGATAATTTTTAGATCATGTTTTTCGGCAATCGCGGCTATCTTTTTCATATCGCACATTTGCCCGTAGAGGTGAACCGGTAGGATTGCCTTTGTCCGCGGGGTTATGGCTGCATCGATGAGATCTGCGTTCAGGTTGCCGGTGTCTGCTTCAACATCCACGAATACAGGTTTCGCCCGGCAGTATTCAACCGCGTTGACCGTAGCGATAAAAGACATGGGTGTTGTGATAACTTCGTCTCCCGGCCCAATGTCGAAATATTTCAGGGCCAATTCCAGGGCATTGGTGCAGGATGACACACCAATGACATGTTCACATCCCAGGTAGGCGGCAAATTTTTCCTCAAACAGGCGGGTCCATTCACCGGTTGTCAGAAAAATCGAATCGAGGGCCTTCCTGACTTCCTGCTTGTCTCTCTCATCCAAATTGTGTCTACAGAATTCAATCTTCATTACGGCACAACCTCTAGTGCATCTCAATTTTCCCATCCGTCGTACGGATGGGCACCTGGGTCATCCACAGCAGGTTTTGCCACCACGCTTCGTTTTCACGATACCACCGGATGGTTTTCCGAAGCCCTTCCGTAAGGCTGGTTCGGATTTCCCAGCCTAAAAGGCGTCGAGCTTTCTCCGTGGAGGCAATATGCAGATCCACCTGCCCGGGGCGATCACCGATATGGGTCAGCAAATCGCTGGAGACGCCCATTTCTGCCAGGATGAGACCGGCAATCTCTGACACGCTGTGAGCTTCACCGCTGCCGACATTGATGACTTGGTTCTTAATCAGTTCGAAATCATCGATATGCAGCGCTTTATCGATGGCTTCGCAGTGGTCCTCCACGTAGACCCAGTCGCGTTTGGCATCCCCGGTCCCGTGGACTGTCAGGGGCTTGCTCTGCAAGGCGCTGGTGATAAACCGGGGCGTCATTTTCTCCAGGTGCTGCCGGGGGCCGTAATTGTTGAATGGACGGATGATCACGCAGGGCAGATCCACGTGGGCCCAGTAGGAGTAGACCAAGCGATCCGCGCCAGCCTTGGCACCGGCATAGGGCGAACGGGGATTGAGCGGATGTTCTTCGTCCATGGGTTCCGTTTCGGCCGTGCCGTAGACCTCCGAGGTGGAAATGTGGATAAAGCGCTCCACGTTGGGACACTTCAGCAGGGCGTTCATCATCGTCTGGGTCCCGATGACATCAGTTTGAAAGAACTTAGTGTTATCAAAGATGGATCGCGCTACATGCGTTTCGGCGGCCAAATGCACCACCAGGTCGGCCTGGCTCATCAAATCCCCGACGATGTAAGGGTTGGTTACATCCCCGTACCAGAATTCAAACCGTGGCGATTCCATCAGGTCCGGTGTAAAATTCGATTGCTGTCCGGCATAGGTCAGCGCATCCAGGGCAATGAACCGATAGTCGGTGTATTTGTCGAACAGGTAATGGAGCAGGTTGCTGCCGATAAACCCGGCAGCCCCGGTGAGCAGCACGGTCTTTTGCATGTTTATCGTTTCCTCAATATGTATAGTTTTTGGATCCCAAAGTCTCCGGCGTTCGCGGTCTCTCTGAACTCAGCAAAATAGCGATTCACGTCATTATCAAAGGAATCTTGATCTCCCGGGTTCATGGTCAGATATCTGAAAAAACGTGAACCAACGTAATAAATGCTAGAGAAACGGCGTATCGTTTCTATTTTGAAATTCGGCTCGAGAAATGCCTCCAGATCTTTTTCCTGTAGGTAAAGGTTGAAATCCGGCTCCTTCAATGTTTTTAGACCCGCCAGGCTGCGCAGTGAATTGAGTTTGGCGAGACTGCCCTTGAATGCTTCGGACATCAGGTAAATCCCGCCCGGTTTCAACACCCGATGCACCTGGAGGATGGCCTGCTGCTGGAGTCGCCAACTGGTGAGATTAATGATGACCCTTATGGTGTAAGCCGCATCAAACTGGTTGTCCGGCTCATCTATATTCAGGATGTTGCCCAGGCTGAAGGTAATCCGGCCATCCGGGTCCTCAAGGGGCTGCTGTTCCCGGGCAATCGCAACGGCGCTGGCACTGTAGTCGAACGCTTGAATGCGTGTCCGGATCATGTCAGCGATTTTAAAAGTCGAGGCCCCGTTTGAACAGCCGGCGTCCAGCACCAGGGTGTCGGGTCTCAAGTAGTCCGTGACGGCCTTGATTTCAAGACCCATCATCAACTTGTCTTCCCAGGAAACGTCACTGGAGGATTTGAACTTTTTGGCTTTGTTTTCCCAATGGGCATGATTGCGCAGCATTTTTTCCATCTCGCTGTCATCGAGCCGGGTGTCGGGAGCCAGGTTTAACTTTTTAGTCATGATTTCAACTCTCTTTGGTAGGTGTTAACACGTGCTAAAGGTAGTGAAGGCTGCCCGGTCTACTGCGCAGCCGCTTCAAGAGATTCGAAAAGCGCGATGTATCCGGCCGCCTGGTGCGCCGGTTCCAACTGCTTCTGGATAGCCTGCATCTGTTTGGAAGGTTCTTTCGTCCGGTTTCCTTGCAAACAGTGCAGCAATCCATTTTTAAAGTCTGCGGCATCCCGGCGGCAGGCAATGTAGCCGATATCGTCAGCGATAATGATGTCCGGGGCAACACCCGAGCGGAACGCGACCACCGGGGTTCCGCAGGTTATGGATTCATTTATCATCATGGGACCGTAATCATCGACGCTTGGGCAGGCGTACACATCGGCCGCCTTGAAAACCAGGGCCATGACGCGGTCATCCAATATTTTGCCCATATCGATCCATTCAAACGGCAGTTGGTGTTTTTCAAAACCGCTCTTGCCGCCAACCGTGGCCAGAACAATATTTTCAAGCGCGCCGGCGAGGGACTTTTCCGCAGCCAGCAACCAGAGAGCCTCTACCAAGTAACGCCCCCCTTTGCGTTCCTCATCAATATTAAAGCATCCGAATAGAACGATCTTCTTGCCGGCCGGCAGTCCGACGACCGCCCGCGCCATGTCCCGGGGTATCTGAAACCGGAATTTATCGTCCACACTCAACAGGACGGATTCGACCCGCCGGTTTTTAAAAAGGGCGCTTTTCCGGATGTGATCACGGGCCCAAGATGACCCCGCTACAAAATAGATGGGCAACCCCCGCAAATCATGCTGCTTGCGTCGCAGTGTTCGAAATGAGCTGTCTCCGGCCCCCGGGTGGGCGAGTTGGGGACAGTGGCCGCATTCATGGGTGAAGCGTTCGCAGCCATCATTGAAATGGCAGCCTCCCGTCAGAGGTTCGCTGTCCACCACATTCCAGATAATCGGAGCCCGGGTAGCTTTCTGAATCCTTCGGATTAGCCCGGATGCCAGGAACGACTCAATGGAATGCAGGCAGATAAAGTCGACGGACTGCAGATGGGGAGCGATATCCATGAAACCGACAAACGGCATATTGAGGGTAAACAGGTTCAATGGCTTCAGAAAACCCAGGCGCAGTTCCCGGATGATCTTGCGAATGATAAACCGCCCCCAATTCACCAGCCGCTGGTAATCTCGGCCCTGCCCTGGGTTCACATAATTTTTAAGGAACCCGTGGACGGTGTCATCATCGAAATCTTTACGAAACACAACCATCCGGGAATCAACCCCGCTGTCCAGCAAGGCCCGGTGCAGCCGGTAAGCCGCCCTGCCCGCCCCGTCCGTCAGGTTATTCGTGAAATGGACAACCCGGCATCTCATGCAGCAGCCTCCCCTCCGTCAGGTGTTTCTTCTTTGCCGGCCAGTACTGTAAAACCGCAGCAGAACTGAGAAGTATAGGTACCGGTAAGATAATGCAGAACGCTTGACTGCAGCTTCACCGGAAGACGGTACAGCCAGGGTATGGCCGGGAAATGATAACTCAGGTTTTTCAAGATGCGAAAACCGCATAGAGAGAGCATAGCCGCAATATCTTCATATCTGAAAAACCGTATATGGGGGTTCTCCCACGTTTTGGCTCCCAGGCAAAACCCCAGCGGATCGATGTTGTTATTGAACAGGAATCGAATCCGGCCGGTTAAGGGAAAGTGGTTGGGCACGTGCAGCAGCAGTTTGCCGCCCGTTATCAGGATCCGGTGTATTTCCCGCAGCAGGTGCAATGGATCGATCAGGTGTTCAAGGACATCTTTATTAACCGCAAAGTCATAGGTTGAATTTCCGAGCGGCAATGTGTCCATACTGAGATCGGCGACCTCATGGACTTCATAGAATCCCCGGGCCATTGCTTTTTTCAGGGCGTAGGCATTGCCGTCGATCCCGGCCACCCGGCAGCTATAATCAGCAACCAGGCAGGCGGTATAGCGACCGCTGCCGCAGCCGATGTCCACAATCCGGCGATCCCGGATGTCCGCCGCGATATCCTTCCAAACAGGCAGGAAATAGTTATCCGATTCCTCAGTCGCATCTATGTAGCGATTGGGATACAGGTGATAGTCACTCCCGGGCAGGCTCGCTTTCACGATTTTTCACCGGTTTCCAAATGAGAGACACTCCGCAGCTGAAGCTTGGCGTCCATGATTTTCATCAAGGCCAGCGTGCTGTTTATCTTAGCCGAGATGCGATCATAACCGATGATGCGATGCATAATACTCCGCACCCGGGTTTTCCATTTGCGTTGACCCGGCACATCAAATACGTCCATCTTTTCCAGTTCTTCGATCTGTTTTACAAGAGAAGCCCTGATCAGGGCATCTGAAAACGGCAGCCGTGCTTTCATTTTCGATTCATGATCCGCTGACGCTTCCGGCAGGTCAATCTTTTCATCCGCGATGGTATTGTAAGTGCGCTTGATTTCGGTGGTCAGCTGTTCAGTGGGAATCTTCCTGAACATTTCCTTTGCTTTTTCCGGTTCGTCGCTGGCCACATGGTATTCAAATAAAAGTGCGTATTTATTGGGGAGTTCTTCGACGTGAAACAGATTGTCAAATTTATGTTTCTTAGAAATTTTACAAAATTTTTCAAAACGCTCCATACGGATCGGGTAGGTGTTGGTCTTGTCTAGTGATTCCCAGAAAAGGATCCCCTTATGCATATCGATCCCGTATTTTTCCGGGTTTTCATAACCCATGGACCCCGGGTAAAATTCGCAGAAGGTCAGTGAAGGATTCATGGCGTTGAAGGCTCGTTTGTTTTTCACCGCAAAATCGATCAGGTTTTGAAAATCAGCCGCGGTCTCACCGGGCAGGCCGAACATGACATTGGTGCTGATGTAAATCCCGGCTTTTTTGCCCTCCTTGAGAACCTTGACAATATCGACCCCTTTGGAGAAGTGCTTGCCAATCTTCTCCAGCAGTTGCGGCGAAGGCGTTTCCAAGCCGTAAGCCACCAGGAAGCAGCCGGCTTTTTTCAGTTTCTTATACAGCGGGGTTCGCATCTCTTTGCGAATCACGGCGTTATCAAGGGTCCAGCGCACACCGAGATTGCTTGCAATCATCAGATCGCAGAAGATTTCCAACTCCTTAATATTGGCATTGGAGACGTTATCCGACAACCGGATGTAATCCACTTCCGGATATTTCTTCTTAAGGTGGGCAATCTCCTCGTACATGCGCTTTCCGCTCCTGGTCCGGAAGCGTTTCATGAAGGCCCTGCCGCTGCAATAGACGCATTTATTGATACATCCGCGTGAACTGTAACTTGGCATCGAGTTCGGTTTGTAATAGTATTCCAGGTCGAAATCATCGAAATCCGGAAACGGCAGATCATCCAGGTTCCGAATCGGATCCGTCGCCCCCCCCTTTACAATCTTACCGTCCGTCTTGTAGTTCACCCCCGGCACAGATCCGTTTTTCTGACCAGTAACGACCTGATAGTATTGCACCAGGCTCTTTTCCCCTTCGTCCAGGCAGACCGCGTCAATGTAATCTTCCTTAAGCAGGTCATCCGAATTGTGCATAAAGCGGGCCACTTCAGGTCCGCCCAGGATGTGCCGGGCGCCGGGAAAATAGTGCCGGTATTCTTTCAGGAACATTTTGGATAAGACGATAGATGTATTGTGGCAAGTGCAGCCGACAACTTTCGGCTTCAGTTCGGCGATTTGGCCAATGTAAGACAGGAAGAGCGCTTGGTTGTGTTCATAAAACGCGAGCATTTTTTCAGGACTGCCCTGGAAGAAATAGTAGCCGTTTTTCAAGTCCCAGGCATCATAGTATTTGTCACCGCGCAGGAAATACGCATGAATGTTTATATCAAAAATCCGGCAGCTGATACCGTGTTGGTTTATATAACTTTTTAAAAGGGCTGGACACAACGGTGGACACCCAGGGCCCCAAAATGGCAGTTGCATTAAAACGACATCGGTCATGGTTTCACCTATTTCTCCAAAATGGTACAGTCTAATTGTTATTTGGGCGATTACGCGAAATCTCCGGCAGCAACGCTGACTTCAGCAAAGCCGGAACGTCGGTCTGCGAATAAGAAATGGAGACGTGGAGTGTTTCCGGATCCGTGTTTAAAAAAGTATCTACCCGGGACATGCCTTCCTCGATACTGGAATACGGAGCCAAGCCTTTTCCATAGATACTGGCGTTCTGCCTGAGGCGCTGATCCTGCGGGCGGTAAAGCGAAAGAACCGGTACATTGGAGAAGATGGCCTCAAAAAACGCGGTGCTGGGTGAATCGCAAATCACTTTGTGTGCTACCGCCAGCCATCTGTTAAGTTTGCCGGACTGAAAAGAAAGGTTGCTGAAATTGCTGTTTGCTATGTAGTCAGCCATGTAATCGAAACTCTGATTGGGCTGGTAGAGACCTTTCCAGATAAAAAAATAATCCGGCCGGGACGCCATATAATTGGCCAGCGCTTTATGCCATTTCAGGTATTCCATTGGAAACGGCTGGGTAAGCTCGATTGGCCGATGCGGCCAAGGGACGCACATGATGGGGACAAAGACGATAATTGGCTTATCGGTTGGCAGTCTGATGTTGAAGCGCCGCAGGAAACCAGGTGAACGTTTGTATTTATTCCGAAAGTATTTGGCGGTAGCCACCCTGGGAACGGTCTTGTTGAACTCAGCCACCAAGTTCCGCTCGTGTTCTGCTTCTTCCCGTGTCGCAACAAATAGATAATCAAATAGTCTGAAAATCTTAAAAAACCGGCTTTTGGCCTCAAAAGCATCTGTACCATGGGCAAAACCGACCCCGGCGGTATCCGGTGTCTGCTGGACAGCCGCTATCGCTGCGTGATCTGCAATGGTCCAGATAGAATAGGTCAGAACATAATCTATGTTGTGCTCCTTGTAAAATTTTATAAACCCAGGCACAAGCGAGATGATTTCCACACAGATTTCATCAATAAACTTATCAATACGGGACTGAAGCACCTTTTGAACCTGAAGCTTGCAATGGTCGTTAATCCAAGCATAGAGCCTAGCTATTTCCGAGGTAGCGGCGCCTTTCTTATAAATCTCGTCCTCCTCAACATCGCGTCTAAATGTTCGGTCGATCGTTAGTATCTTTCGAGTACTAAAAGAATCGTACTTGATGATCTTATTGTCTTCCAGGACGTAAAATTCAAAGCCATACCGGCTGGCTTCCAGGCAAAAGTCGTATATAAAGTCGGTTGTATGCAGAAGTAATATGCGTACGCACCCGGCTTTTTTTGAAAAAAGAGGGGGACGTAATTTGGTAAAATTGTAATAGAAGTCCCTGCCTTTTCTGAGAGCGCCTTTAACTTTTTCTTTCAGAGCCCTGGTTCCTACGCAACGCTTTTGTCCGCTGTACAAATTTCCGGGGCCGCACTCACCTAGCCCAGTATTCCAGGTATGCAGAGTAATACGCTTAAATCCTATATGATGAGCCGTACAGAAGCTCTCTATTAATAGCGAATAGGTACTCTCCATATTCCTGAAACTCAGGATGTGTTCCAACTCATCAGACTGTGCTTCGCGGGAGATAAAAATTATATTTAGAGGGTCATTCGCTGATATAAATTTATCTAAAACCCTGACAGTCAGGATAACATTGTCCACTGCATACTTGATATAATAATAATATAGCGAAGCCAGCTTCAGCTCCAAACGGGCAGCGTCCGGATACAATTTCTGGATATGGTTGTCGAACGTGTCGAACCACTCGAGTTGTTCGTTTAAAAACTGATCGGTATCCCCTCGGATTTCTCCGGAAGTATAAAAATCCTCGAGGAGAATAAAAGGGACACCATGCTTTTCAAACTGGCTGATAGCCTGCTGGGTAAGAGCAACATACACACAATCTGAAGGCAAATCTGCATCAGGTGACCAATCCTCTGTCAGACAGTAGTGCGCATTATTCATTGGTTTGTTCATACTCGGAACTGATAGACAGGAGAACTTCGATGGCTTCCGGAGAAGCGTTCGCTTTGAGAATATTCAGCTTTTCCACGCGCTCGTTTTTATCGACGTGGCGGGGGCATCTTTCTCGGATGAGGATTCCGGGTGTGTGAATGGTCGTTTCGGTTCCCAGAAAGTCGCAGATTCTGGCAACCACCGGTTCCGGATCAGAAATGAAATGCTCGAACCTGACTTTACAGATGCGTTGCTTCTGTTCGACGGTAATATCGTCAAGGTATGTATTGCGCAGGTTATAGATCACCTTGAAAGAGTGAATCAATCTGTCGATCTGGGAAAGCTGCAGATATTGATCTTCCCAGCCCGCAGCATACCAGGGCAGGGTCTGATCGCCCCGTCGAATGGCCAGGGTCTGATTGCGGAGGCTTTCGACCATTTGGACTGTTCGTTTCTTGTACCAAGACGCCACCACGTCAATCGGATGACGTTCGATATGGATGACTTTGAGATTGTCTTTAAACGCTTTGAAAAAGATTTCGCCGTGGCATAAGACATCATGTGTCAGGTAGAGTAAAATAGGCGGGGTCGTTTTAAGCACATCCAAGGCGGCATTGCCATCTTCTGCTTGGATCCGTTCAAAGTAGATCCGAGGATCTTTGGCATTCCATATGCCGGTTATGTCCGCCAGCCTGAAATTCGCGTTGCGCCCGATCAGAGTATCGTACAGTGTACTCTCGATGTCGGTCTGTAATAGCGATACGGCGCCATCTGTGGATAGGTGCCCCATCTGGTGCATGACCGGTATATATTCAAGCAGCCAGCTGATCTGCAGATGTTCAACCCTTTTCAGGCTGGCCACAATAGTCGATGCCATAAATTTGCCGCTTCGACCGAACCCGTCCACAAAAACAAGGTTTTCCAAATACAGTTTACGGGGAAAGACGATCTCCTGGTTGGACTTCATGTTTGATTCTTGCTGATGATGCATTTCTCTCCCAGCAACCTGATTATTCGATCCAAGCTCTGTTCAATGGTTTCCCTATAGGGCTTCAGTATTAAATCAGGGGCTTCAGGACGATCGTAGGGGATATCTATGCCCATAATTTGAGGATGTTCGTCTTGCAGCGCCTTGCGATATACGCCTTTGGGATCGTTTGCGATGCAGGTTTCTATTTCCGCGTCCAGGAAAATCTGAATATAGCTCTTCCATTTAGCGGCCATATATTCTCGGACGTATTCTTTTCCGGCAATGTTCGACACAACTACATGGACACCATTTTTCGCGAGTAAAGCTGCCGCGTATACAATGACTTTCGTAATTAAAAACCGATCTTGCTCCGTGTAACCTAACTCATTTCCGATAAATTGCCGGGTGTTATCACCGTCGATAAATTCTACCCGGTTGGATTGTTCAGTTTCCAGAGCCTCTTTCAATTTCTTGCCAAGGGTTGTTTTCCCGGATCCGGATATGCCCATCAGAAGTATAATCACGCCAGTTGCTGTTTGTTTTTCATTAAATCTATTTTCGTAATTTCTCATATATTATATTAAGAACGCAACTTCTGGTAAAACAATAATATCAATCGGCATACGGCTTTTCATCGATATCTTGAATTGTATCCAAACCTTATTATAAAATTAAGCTCGATTATTAGCATTCAGGCTCGATAAATATTCAAACGCCTTTGCAGCCAGTTCTTCAGGGGAATACCTCTCAGAATCAAGCACTAAATCCGGGTTTTCAGGTTCATGATATTCACTGTTATATCCAATAAGTGTATTAATTTCTCCATTTTGTGCTTTTTTATAAAGCCCTTTGGGATCACGTTTAGCACATTCATCAATGGAGCACTTCACATAGCCAGTAATAATATTCTGTGTATGCTCGTCAACATACCTGCGAGCATCCGGGTTTGCAGTTAAAGCGGATACAATCACGTTAAGACCAGCCTCAGTTGCTTTATTCGTTAAATGAACCACAGTTTTGACCACTTTCAAACGTTGTTCCTGTGAAAAGCCAAATTCGGGTCCAAAGAGATCCCGCACTTCATCACCGTCATAATGAATAACTGGTATCCGATTTTCACGCATAAACGACAGGAGTTGTTTGGCGATAGTTGTTTTTCCGCATGAAGTAGGTCCCAGTAACCATAAAACAAAACTATTTTGAAATACCATAGTTGCCTCGTTCAAATCCGTAAAATTGATGTATAAGTATCCAGATTAATTTAGGCGCTGTTCAGGGTTGTCACCATTAGCCAACAATTCAACAATGCTTGTGTTAGGCGTCCATCTCGAATATTGTTCGATTAGTTTTCCGATCATCTCCACTGCCTCAACAGGATACCCGCCGATGGCAGTTTCGCTTGCGAGAACAAGCCCGTTTGCCCCCATTAAAAGTGTACTTGCGACATCATTCGCTTCAGCTCGTGTTGGATTCTTAGTCGTGACCATAGTCTCCAACAAGTTGGTTGCAATGAATACAGGTTTATTCATAGCGCGGGCCTGGGAAATAATTCTCCGTTGCAAAAAAGGTATTTTTTCAACCGCTATTTGGCGTGATAAGTCACCCCGATCCACAATTATTTGGTCTGAGCTGGCAAGTATCGAATTAAGGTTAATGAGACCTGATTTACTTTCAATTTTAGAAATAATTATTGAACTTTCGCCTGCTAATTTGCGCATCTCGTCTACATTTTCTCTACTATTCGCGAAAGATAACGCAAAATGCTTAATACCCATTTTTTTTCCAATTTCAATGGCTTCCTTGTCCTTATCAGTAATAGGAACTAGCGGTAAATCGCGGTCTATATCTGCAGCTTTGTTGCTGGCAACGATTCCTCCCTGCTCTACAACGGCAAGGCAATGATCTTTGTGCTTTTCCACTACCCTGAAACAAACTGAATTAAAATCAACTCTTATACGATCACCAACCACAAACTCCTTTGCAACGAATCGGGGTGTGAATGAAATATTTTCTGTATCTCCTATCACATCGTTGTAATGAATTTTTACAAAGGCACTTTTATTGAACTCCACTTTTTCATGAGCCATTGACTGGTTTCTAATTTGAGCGCCTTCGCTATCAAGACAAATGGGCACTTCTGTCCACTGTTGAATTTTATGAATAGTTTTTTCAACTTTATCGACAGGTGTATGAGAGAGATTGATACGCAACAGGTAAATGTTCTCCGCTGTAATTTGTTCAACAACATCCTTGGACAACGAACTAGGTCCCAAAGTCACGAGAATACAGGGAGTATTAAAAAAATTTACGCTATGGTGAAAATTTTCAAAGGACATTATCGTTTCCTCACTTTTTTTACGATCATGAATTTGATGTTAAAATCATATCGAGACCACAATTAGTTTTACTTTAAGTATAGTTTTGTTTTCCCCATCCTGGCAAATAGCGAAGCTTAACTAGCCTTGGGATGTGAACGATCCTGACAATTTTTGAATATACTAATGCCAATAGGGATTCTCTATTGGGTACTCCAATTTTGTATCTTCGCCGCCTGCAATTGGCAATTGCTCCTAACATTGCACTTTTTTCATTATCATTGAAATATTTTTTTTGATATTCATAATCGACCAATTGTGTTTTAGGCATGTTAGTCAAGTCGGCAGGAGTATCGGCAATATTTTTAAGATAATTCAAAACAGTATTACAGCGACTTTCTATCCTTTTAATTTCACCGGCTGTAAGAACTTCACGATAATACCCCTTTAATTTTTTGTTTATTCCTTTTTGTTTGCCCTGATGAGAACTCCCCCCCCAACTTTGACCTGCGATTGTGGGCTGGAGTAGAATCGGGTCATATCTTAAACCGGTTTTCTCACATATGTATCGGATTACAGATTCAGTGTGGTCTAGCAGATTTTCATAACGATAAACAATAAATTCCCCTTCAACTCCATATTTTTCCTGAAAGAGAATTACTCTGGAGACTGCGGATAACCATGCATCAATGTGTGAATCGAGGTCATAGGTTTGAAACATTTTTACGAATCCATTTGGCATTTTAATCTTAGGAAACCTTCTTGATCCATAATACCTTCTTGCCAATCTCGTTTTTTCAGAGGCAACGTAGCCAAATAAATCTCGAATAGGATAAACGAAGTACGATTCAGGGAACACTTTGAAGTAATCCGATAAATTGGAAAGATAAAGCCCGCCACTGCAGTGAGTTACAACATATTGCATCGTTCCACTGTATTTGTTGTTTTCCCATGCCTTAAAATAAGCCGTATGCCTGGCGTTCCAAATTTCTCTAAACGATTGACAATTTTGGGTCAATTCATCAAAGCGTTTTTGAAATTCTTCAAAATCAAAATCGGTTTTAACTTTTCCATAGAACTCTTTTTCCAGGTAATTTTTACGAACTCCCATTGGGTCAGATTGTTCTTTACCCCACTGGTGCTTTGGCATGATTTTTTCCTTAGGTAGATGGAGAAGATTATATAAGTCTACATCAGAAAAATCTGTGGAGGTGGGAATATAATGTGGATGTCCTGTAATCCTTTCAATGAAAGGAGAAATTGAAAAATCTCCTGGAAATGAAACCTCGATTGGATAACTTGCCACATCCGGGTGTCCATCTAACAACCTGCAAAATAAAGACCCTCCGCTTCTATTTGTTGATCCTACATGTATGTTTATCATCTTACCTCTCCCGTTTTACACTCAAGGCTACAACCGATCTGCCTAATGTGAATAAAAAAGGTATCTTCCATTTCGCCGCAATTTTCTTTATATTCCTGTTAAAATGGATATTGGCATCTGCGAACCTTTGCAATTCTGAAAACGCGAAATAAGCCCCTTCTGTCTTCAGTACTGAAAATCCCGCATTCTTTAAATAGGACCGCAGGGTAAAATAGGAATATAACCGTTTCTTGATCTTAAATTTCCATTCAGCATGCCCCTTCATCACAAAATTACTGTTCATAAACCGCGAGTGCTCATATCGGCTAACTACCCGTTTAAGCTTAGAATCCAGCAGAACAGAGCGGATAGAGGGAAATAGTTCGAACTCTTCACGCAGGAAAAAATGGGCGCTGGAGCGTAGTAAATCTCGAAAAGAAGTCAGATTGCTCAACGAATAGGCATTGCGTTGGGCCACAATAAAAAGGCCCCCTTTCTTCAATGTACGAAAAACTTCTGCCAGGCATCTTTCCGGACTGTGAAGGTATTGCAAGGCGCCTATTACGATTACGAGGTCAAAAGCGCCATCTTCGAAAGCGAAAGTACCTTCAATATTGCCAACCCCTAAATTAAATTTCCCCCCAGGGCAGTGGTTTCTGCATCTTTTAGTAGCGCTTTGACTGAATTTTTCTGAGATGTCGAGGCCATAAACTTCAAAGCCGCGTTTGCCCAGTTCCAGGGCCGTCTGGCCAGCACCATAGCCCAGTTCCAGTACTTTGGACCCTTGGGGTAGATTCAGATCATCCACGAAGTTAAGTACAGCTGCCTGTCGCTCTCGCAAGTAGTTCAGTGCATGCGCATTGTTATCATCATATGCACGGTTCCATTTCAGGTCGTTGCGCTTTATATTCCACCATTTGCGAACTTCTTCTATCTGCCTTCGTCTTTCGGATTCATTCATCGTAATTATTCTTTGTCATCTTCAATCTGGCAATTGAAATACTTTTTGGCAATTTCGTAGTCGGTGTTGTTGTCGATTTCAAACCAGCCTCTTTTAACCGGAACCCCGTATACGGCTTTGCCTTGATCAATGAGTCCCTGGAGCATATCCGTCATGTAGAGCTTTTCGAAGGGCCGCTCACCGTTGCCCCATACCGGCTGGCCGTCTCTGTACCGGACCCGGGCCCTGCGGTAGGCTTTTTTAATGGTATCCACGCCCTTTTCGGAAAACTTTAACAGACCCATATATTGAGCCTGAATCTCCGCAACATTTTCCGGCCGGCTGCCCACATTCAGAATTCGATAATCATCGGTCATGATCAACGATTCGGCATCTTCCAAAGGGTCGGTATAGCGCAACCGCCAGTAGGCTTCCCATTCAAGGTCGATGGTCATGGAAATATCCCGGCGACTTTCCAGCAGCGCCCGCAGCACGTCCCGGTTGTAGATGATATCCGCGTAACTGACGATCACCTCGCCGGTCAACTCCGGCAGCGCGCACCACAAAGTGGCCACCATGTTCGTAGTGGACCAGTTCCGATTTTCATAGTACCGCAGGTCAGGCCGCTGAATCTTCTCGCCCAGGTAACCCTTAACCAGCACAATGTCATCCACGCCGCATTCTCTCAGCGTCTTTACCTGCCAGTCCAGCAATGTCCGCCCCGCGATGGTCACATGACACTTGGGGATTCTGCTGGTCAGCGGCCTCAACCGGCTACCCTTACCAGCCGCCAGGATAATTGCCTTCATCGGGTTGACCTCTTCCAGTATCTCCGGCGAGCTAAAAAGGCCCGTACCAGCGTTATGTTGGCTTCCTCATAATTGCCATCGCGTTCAGAATGCCATTGAATTCCAGCGATTGGTTTATCCGGATGAAAAATGCCTTCGACCATCCGGTCGTGTTTATGCATTGCAAAGACATTCAGCTCGGTAGCCACCTGGTGAAGCTGGACGCCCTGATGGTGATAGGAGTTGACGGTAAAAGTATCGCGCCCCAGAAGTGTTACAGCCGATGACTCTTCGATTGTAATCGGATGGATATCTCGAACATGGTTTCCCGCGGTTGGCAGTTCAGTCTCAATATTCTGGGTAAGACTGCCTCCAAAAAAGCAATTTATGAACTGCATGCCTCGGCAGATACCCAAGACGGGTAAATACCTTTCAATGGCCGCGGTTAGTAGCTTGTTCTCCAGGGCATCCCTTTCCGGCGAGGGATTGCGGATATCCGTACCGGAGGCCCCGGCAAACTCCGCGCTGATATCATTACCGCCGGACAGAATCACGCCCTCGATAGGCAGTCGCTCAAAAATATTCTGAACTTCCCGGGTATAATTGGGTACACAGTGCAGTCGGCAGCCAAGCCCTTCGAAGAACTTGGTGTAATCAGCGAACAATGAGTCAACAGGGGTGTTGCCGGGCCCATAAGTATGGTTCATGGTAATGGCACAGAGCATCTTATTTGCTTTAAAATCCCTTTTTGGCAGGGGAAACGATAAAACTTAACAATGGTCCTGCCGTGTCAATTTGGTTTTACAGCTATGCGAGAGACCTGAAGCCATCCGATCCACAGGGAGTTTTACTCAATAATTTGCGGGGCAATCAACTTTCTTTCACAATCCAGACGGACGTAAATCGAACGCTGCAAAAGAGTGAATAGAACCTCGCCGGTGCCTATGGCAGCGGGGATGCCGAATTCAGCGCAGCGAATGGCCATGTGGGAAGCTACTCCGCCGTAACGGGTTACGATGGCAAGCGGCTTTTTAGTAAAGATCCAGTCGTACCCCGGATCGGCGTTTTCCAGCAGCACGATGCGGCCGTTGATGTTCGAATTGCCAGCCATGTTTTTAGAATCCAGGCACAGGATCTCCCCTGCCGCCGTCTTGTTGGTGATGAAATTCGGTAAGGCCCGGTAAGGTGAAATGACGTATAGGTCTTTTTCAGAAGCAATCACCGGCGGCAATATGACGATATCATACCATTTACGCTCCCTGCGATGGCGCTCGATGGATTTGCCTAGAATCTGACGTGCATAATCCAGAGCCATAAACTCAGGATTCTTATATTTATACAGGGTCGGCCAATCCACATGACTCATGTCTTCCCGTTTGAAGCCCAGCATACGGCCGGCTTCGGAAATCAATTCCAGGGCCTGACTCAGGCTACGGGTGAATTCGAATTTGGCGTACTCGCGATTTTCAATGGAAAGACGGATAAAATCAAGCAGGGCCTGGGCATCACCTGGCAGACTGTGTTCCGCGATCAATCGATCGATGGACTCCACAACCAGCATGGGAAGCCCTTTGTATTCAGCTGTTTTTCCGGGTTCTTCCCCATTCGCTTCTCCCTTTATGAGTTCTGCCATGGCGTCGTAGCGGGCGGCGGTGATATCGTAGGTGCCGGCCCGCAGATGGCCGTAGCGCTCCAGGAAAGTGGCGGTATCCATTTCCGCGCGTTTAAAGCGTGCAAAGTCCTCCTTGAAACGGGTGGCCACGGTCCGTATCGTGTTTAAAAATTCGTAGTACTGATCGTTGTCGATGACATTAATCGCCACGAGACTTTTCATCAGGCTTTTGGCAATAAAAGCAATCCGGGCCTGGCGTGAGAAAGGCAGTGTACCCAGCTTTTTACAGTTCTCCAGGATCAGGTGTGCGGCGTAAATTGCACTCCACGGGCTATTTTCCTGCTGCCGGTAATTTTCAATAATGTTGCGGTAGTTCCGGTTGAGGCGCTCTACCAGCCGTAAATCATTTTTCAGGATTTCCGGGTAATGCGCCAGAATATCGCCGGTAAGTTTATGCAGCCCGTTGGTAATAGCGTCGATTTCTTCCGACGTGAAGCCCGCGGCAGCAAGTTCTCGAACCTCTGCACGGGTGGTAAAATCGTAACAGGTCCACAGGATTTCAAATTCAACCTTGTCCTGCAAGGATGGATTGGCTTTCAGCTTTTCCAGGTAATAGGAGACGAGCTTTTCCCGTAGCGGTGCCGCGATGGTTGCCGGGACCATGGAATTGAAACTGGCCCGGACATCGACATAAGGCTTGCGTCCGAAGGAGAGCATCAATTCGGCCGGAAAGACGTCATAGTACCCCAGCGAGGTCCGGGCCTCATGCCAGATACCGTTCATGATAAGAAAGCTATAGAGGGAATAGTCGAGGGTGTTGGGACGGCTGCCAATGATCTCAGACGGATTCCAGTCCGGCATATCGCCAAACAGAGTGCCCTCCCCCGCCAGATGCGGAATACGGCGGTTGTAGCGTTTGAACTTGGCGGCCATTCCTTTGAGGACATTGTGGAACAGATCATCGTCGGGCCGGTCAACATCCTGATTGGCAGCCAGCGGTCTGACCTGGAAAATGACGACATGGTCACTTTCATCAATGGCGAACTCGACATCCAGGACGGTATCCGGGTACAGGGCTTCGATCTCCTGTATGGCGGCAATGAGTTTCCGCCAAAGTGGATCGAGCCTGTATGGATTGAAATGAGAGATATACAGGACTTGCCCTTCGATACCCCCTGTAACCGTATCCGTCTTCCCGCTTTTGTCATAATTGATAACGTAATAGGGGGCGTTCGTTTCCATCTGCCGAGTGAATACGACACCGCTGAGCTTTACGTTTTCGGTTTGAGACTGTACCAGGATCTGGTTGCCGTCATCATACAAGCCGTAACGCGTGTAGGAGGCAATGACCTGCTCGATCGCTTCCGCAATTCGGGCATCATCAATTGTCACGTTGAGCATACTCTCAAATTTGCCGGCTTCGGATACGGCCTGCCCGTCTTCCCCTGGAGCGGAACTTCTTACAATGAGGCGACATCCCCAAAAGGTTTGGCGTATTAATCCCAGAACCTCCGGCCGGTCTGTACGCCATTGACCGACATCGAACTTCAACATCGTCTCGATTCGGGATTTTTTCAACTTTGCCTTAAGGTGAAGCAGGACGTCTGCTTTTGTTGAAGTGCCAATAGCTGTTACAGCGTCTTTAAGCATGTACAATCCTTACGATTTCAAATGGCTCTGCGGCCTCATGTCCTATACAGCTTCCCCAGCGCCTGGCAACGGCAACAACCGCTTTTTCTGAACGGGGATGCGGGAATTCTCTGATTTCGCCTTCATAAGCCCGCAGGGCGTCAAGCTTTAAAGGTAATTGGGCTTCAATATTGTAAAAAAGATTGGGTTTGAAAGTCGGGCCGGTTTTTTGAAAACCCCACTCGGTTGCAGACGGTATCTCGAAGAGGTAAATGTCCCTGACAGGGTGACCGGGCAGCGGTCGGGCAGCGGTCATGACCGCCCGACTGGTGATCACATGGTCAATATTCAGATCACCGGGGTGGTGGGTAAAAATGGTGTCCGGGCTGATCGTATTTACCAGGGACTCAACCTTTTTGACTATATCGAGCAGTGGAATCGTGTCAAAGCGGTTATCCGGCAGGTCGAACATGTGCGGCTGCCGGGCGCCCAAGATTCGACTCGCGTCCGAACAGGCCTCTTCCAGAGCCTTTAGCTGTAGCGGATTGTCCGGCTTATCCCCTCTGGAGGTAATGCCTTCGCCCAGTATGGCGATATGCACCGCATGCCCTTCCCCGCTTAGCCGGGCTACGGTTCCTCCACATCCCAATACTTCATCATCCGGGTGCGCGGCTACTACAAGAATGCTTTTTTTCATTTCTTCCCCCTATTCATTGCCTGCGGACAGAATCGACATCCTTTCTTCCGGGTGGACTTCGCACAGGAAGTCAAAAACACCCAGGAACGGAATAAACTCCGTTCCACTCTGGGGATATCGGGGATGCTGGTAGTCATGGTAGACAACTTCGATGGAACGGTACTGGAACGCTTCGAGTTTTAGATAATTGCGCCCTTGGGGCCCGGAAATATAGCGATCAGCCTTCAGGCCGGAAACGATATTGAGGATCAGATCAGACTTTTTGCCAGCCGTCTGCAGCGCACTGGACCGCACCAGTTTCGTTTTGATCACTAGGGTCCGGCAAATCATCTGCAGCATTTCCCAGCAGAGATCCGCCAAATAGGTGTGCGGCCGGCTCAAAAGCGCCTCCCAGGCGGGGTAAATCGAGTCGAAATGAGGGGTTTTACCATAATTCTGAGTCAGTGTGCGCAAATGCTTCGGCGCCCATTTCTGAGGCGCGATCTTCAAATCCTGTAGTGTCGCGCGGGTATGCCTTTTCTGGAGAACCGGCACGGTCAGCCAGCCGCTACTGTTTTTGCCGATACGCACCCGGTTGCGATTCGTAAAGCTGTTCTTTTCGAATTGAACCGTGTCGAGAAAGACGAACACATCCGCCAGCGCGATGCGATGGACGTAGCCCAACCAGGGATTGTATGCCGGTTGATGAATAGCTACGGTTGTCACTCTATATCCGCCTCGGTCAAAGGTACATAGGCTGCAATAGCCCGGGCCGCGGTTTTGCCGGTTACGCTGTCAATTTCGAAAGGCGAAAGTCCGGTACCGGGTCTGAGGCAGCAGATGTCCGTGGATCTAATCCGTTCGCCGGCAGCCAGATCGCGGGTCACCATGATGGATCGGCGAAATTTTCGGGCGACTTCCCACTCCTTCGGGTTCATATCGGTCTGTGGTTTGCCCAGCCGGACTTCAACGTCCCGTATTCGGTCAACCATCGTCTTCATTTCATCCGGTTCAATGGAAAAAAAGTGTTCCCCGGGCAAAGCGGATTGTTTATCCAGGGTGACATGCTTTTCAATGATCCGGGCGCCGCAAGCCGCGGCCGTAACGGGCACGGCGATCCCCCGGGTGTGGTCGGAGTATCCAGTAACCCGGTTAAAAGAATCACTTAAGGTGCCGATAGTCGCCAGGTTGGCATCTTCTTCGGGCAGGGGATAGACGGATGAGCAGTGCAAAACAGCAACAGCCGGGCAGCGGGCTTCAAGAACAGCGATAGCGGCCGCAATTTCCTGATAATTGGCCATGCCGGTAGACAGTATAGCCGGCAGGCCCGTATGCGCGATAGCTTCGAGCAGCGGCCGGTTGGTGATGTCCATGGAGGCGACTTTCATAACGTCGACCGGCTGGCCGTCCAAAGCTTGTACGATATTCGGAGATGTCGGCGTCAGGACAAAATTAAGCCCCGCTGCATGGGTATAGTCGATCAAATCTGCGTAAGCGTCTACCGGGAGTTCAAGGGTTCGGGCAAAATCCATCCATTTATCAAACTTGTGCTCCGGATCCCATTTTTCGGCATCACGCATTGGCTCAAAGGGCGTCACGATATCTTCGGCCCGAAATGCCTGGAACTTGACCGCATCCGCCCCCGTAGCGGCAAAGGCGGCGATGAGTTCACGGGCGGTTTTGGTACTGCCGTTGTGATTGTTGCCGATTTCAGCAACGACGTAGATCCGGCCGGATGTTTGCCAGGGAATCTTCACAGGTAGGCCTTTCGAATATCGATACGATACACATACGAAGCGCTCGGTTCGCCGGTCACCGGCTCTCGGTCCTTCAGAATATCTCCCTCAATGTGACCATCAAACCCTTTGCCCTCGATGAACCAGCTCAAGTTGGAGCCGTCCAGTTGCTCGAAACCTTCTTTCAAATAGTACCGCTGGGTGGCGGCATTGTCCGTCGGAACAATGGCACTGAAATATTCCAGCCCTTCCCTGCGGCCGGCCCTCGAAGACTCCTTGTAGAGGGCCTGCGCTATCCGGACCTTCGTCATGCCCGCCAGATCGATGGTCATACCCATCCGGTGGCCGTGCAGGTTGTTGCCCCACCGGCTGACGATCAGGTAGCCAACCAGATCGGAATCCATCATGGCCATGGAGCTGTATTGCCATTTACCAGGCAAATCATAATAGATATTCTCACTATTCCAGGGGCGGCCATAAGCGTTTTTACCCAGGCGGCGGCTGGTATCCTTTTCTATCTTCAGGATCGCGGCGATATACTCCGTCACATTTTCTCTGGTGAGAATTGTTGTCGATATGTCAGCTGACATTTTATCCTCTTACTGCTGTTTCTGATTTCCTTTACGCTTCAAATCCTTGGCACCCGGCATGAAAGCCCTTTGTCCCGGTTTCTCGGATCTTTTCTTCATCGATTTTCAACGCATATCCCATAGAGGAATAGCCCAGGCCGGTCACCGTTCCATTGCCGGAACCGAAGAAGCCGGGATAGTCCAGGCCGAGATTCGCCTGCCACCAGCCGGCATCGAAAAACAGGGCCACCACCTTTTTGGACCAGGGTTCATGGCAGTAGAATTTGCTTCCCTCCGTCATTTTGGGCCAAAGATTCACCAGACAGTCCTTAACCGAGCTGGCGATATCCGCATCTTCAAAAACCAGGACAATGTGTTGCGCTTCCAGATTCGGCAGACTTTCATTGAAATAACCTTTTACAAATTTGCAGACCGAGACATCGCCGTACTGTTCCACATTGCGTCTTACTGCGGCAAGCCCGCCTTCACTGCTGAATTCACCCTTTTCCCAGACGTAATAATTGGTGGAATTGCCCTGTACTTCAAACTTTTCGTCCGCTTCCGGATCGGGCAGCCCCTCGAAAGAGTCGCAAATATAAAGGGTGCGGTTTGCCAAAGCGCAGGCAAGGGAAAGGTTGACGGAGCTGGCCCCGTTGAAACAACTGCACTCCACCACATCGCCGGGCACGGCGGCGGGCACGGATAAAATCTCTTCAACCAGCACAAGATGCTGCCGCCAGGTTGAAAGCGATTTTACTTTTTGGGTATTGGCTATTATCCGCCGGGCAAGCTTGAATCGTTTCAAGGGCGTTAAACCGTATTCGGTGCCCGTATTGCGGAAAACGAATTGTAGAAAGGTCAGCAGCGCGCTGCAAAATCGGAATATCTTCTCTTTGATCGGCCTTTTCATCTTGGTCATACGGGTTTTCTCCCTGCCGGTTGACAACAGGCGCCGTCCGCCGTTGTTTATCAAATTTAGTCTAACTGCGTCGGTAATAAAGGATGCCGTTTTTTTCTTTATACAGTACGAATCCGGCAGTCCGGGCCACCTTGATCGAAGCGGCGTTTGACCTTTCCACTGTGGCGCGTAGAGGCCCGTCCAGATCGGCAGTCACCATGGCCACCATCTTTCGCCCAATGCCGCGATGGCGAAATTCAGGGGCAACGGTCCAGGATACTTCGTGGTAAGTGTCGATATGGATAACCCGGACGACCCCCACAACCTGATCGGCCTGTTTGATCATCAGGAGCCGGCTCCGGGGATCTTGTAAAATTCGGCTAAACCACTTTTGGTGGTCTGCCTTTTTTATGCGGGGTCGGTTGCCGCTGGCGGCCCGCACTTCAGGATCATTGGCCCATTCTAATAGCAGAGCCGATTCATCTTGCCTGGCCGGATAGCTGGTTAAATCCGCAGTATGTCGACTGCTGTGCATCTCGTCCTCGTCTGGCTTCTAAAAGCGCGTGCACCTCAGAATATCAATCCATCGCGAGTACCGTGGGATTGAACAGGCCCACCCGGATGCCGTCAACCACGTAGAAACGTTTTTCCTCGCGGTTCAGAGCTTCGACAATAGCCGCCAGAGCGACATTGGGGCTCCCGGTCGAATCCGACAGATCATTGACTGCCTGATTGTCGGCCGCCTGGTGACAGATCAGTGCCGCCCGCATGTACAGCACCTCGAATATGGTTGTCCCCGCGGCGCTGATAACCAGGTCGGCCCATTGAAAAATCCCGGCCAGTTCAGGACCGGCATTGCGAACCAGATCGATGTGCAGAGGCAGGTGCTGGCAGCGTTCGTCGATATCCTGATGGTGGGGGTTGAGAGCCCCCAAGATCGCTTTCACATGAAAATCGGCCGCCGCCATTTCGGCAAGGCAGTCAAGGGCGGTTGCGGTCACGTTCCGGCTGTCAATCGCCCCCATGGAAACGGCTATCTTGCGTATGCGGTCGCCAATAGGCTGCGTGCCCCTTTGCGCCTGTCGGAATTCGCGGCGCAGGAGAACATGTTGTGGCCCGATGAAAAGGCGTGTGTACGGCTCGGCCGAGTAGGCTTGACGATTCGCCCGGAGATTCTGATTCAATATGATATCGGCCACAAAATGACCGGCGGCGATATCATCGATACACATCAGCCGGAACCCGTTATCCTTTATGTGCTGCTGGTAGGTCGTGTCAAACTGGTAGCCGTCCAGGACGATCCAATCCACCTCATGTTTACGTCCTGTGGCGATAACGGCCTCCAACTCTGATCGCCGGTCGGGAGCCGGTCGCCCCGCCAGCCGGTGCACGTAGAAACCTTCTGACGCAAGTCTGGCCAGGATTTCTCTGTTTTGCGATGCCGTAACAAAGCAGACCTGCCAGCCCATATCCTGAACCATCTGGCCCAGGGCTATCAGGCGCATGACATGACCTGCGCCGATTTGGTCGGAAGCATCGGCTCTTAAAAGAATACAATCAGACATTAATTTTGCAGCCGCATTTAAAATAACCCTGACCGTCCTGCGAGCCGGTCAGGGCTGCGGCCGGTATTTAGCGTTCCAGATAGTATTTCACCAGGTCGAGGTCATCCGGCACATCAATCTCAAGCGAATACTCCATCTTTTCCTGAATGACCGGAATGGTTTTGTCGCCCAGATAGACATGCGCCTTGCGGATGCCCCTGGTGTTGTAAAGATTTGCTTTTCGAATCACCACAACCGATCCGTCCAGCAGGTAACAGCGTTCGAACTCCTGGCGGCGAATCGCGGACACATCCTTGTAAAGCGGCACCAGAAACCCACGGCTGTCAATCCTTTTCATAACCTCCGGCACTTGGTCGGTTTCGTAGCAGGTCACGCAAGAATCCGCACCGCTGTCAAGTAGCTTGCCCAGAGCCTCATCCACGATACCGGGTTTGCGAATCGGCACGTTGGGCTGGATCCACACCAGGATATCAGTATCAAACCCCTCTGCTTCCTTCAGGTATTCAACCGCGTGAAAAAAAGACTCCTCAATCGGGGAATCATCCCGGGCAAACTCGGGTGGTCGCATGATGATGTCGATCGAATAGTGCTCCCGTACAACATCCGCAATTTTCGTACTGTCCGTGGATACAACCACCTTGTCCAGGCGCGCGGATTCCAGAGCAGCATCAATGGTGTATGCGATCAGCGGTCGCCCGGCAATTTCCAGAATGTTTTTGTCTTTGACACCTTTACTACCGCCTCTGGCCGGTATGATTCCCAGGATGCTCATTGTTTAGTTAGACTCCGGATGTTTCATTCTGTTCAAAGCTTTCAATTCGGCGATCATCTCTTCCTGGATACGGTAGAGTTCATCATCGGGTATGTCGGTAAAATTAATCCGGATGCGTTCACCCTGCTCCCCCAGGTCCAGGATGTAGGCCTCCTCGTCGGGGATTTTTTCGGACGCCCGGGCCATTTCATAGAGCTCGGTACCGGGATAGGCAGTCATAAAGAAGATAACCTCGGGGGCCAGGTCCAGTTCCTTGCAGAACTCAACCGTTTCCCGGATGGTCTCCCAGGTCTCGCCCGGGGTGCCGATCATAAAAGAACAAGCGGCCCAGTCTACATGCTTCTGGGTCCAGCGGATCGCCTGTTTGGCCTGGGTCACAGTCACCTGCTTTTTCATGACATCCAGCATTTTTTGACTGCCGGACTCGATCCCGTAACCTATGACCACACAGCCGGAATCCGCCATGGTCTGGATCAGTTTCTCGGTCATGAGGTTCACACGGCCCGCGCAACCCCAGGTGATTTTGCCGGCGAAGCGTTTCTTGAGGAGACGACAGAAATCCAGGACGAAATCCTTGCGCATGCAGAATTCGTCATCCATGAAATGGATATACTCCACCCCGTATCTCTCATACAACGCTTCGATTTCAGCTACAATATTCCTGGGTGACCGGAAACGGTAGCCCTGCCCCATGAAGTCATGGTAGCAATAGATGCACTTATACGGGCAGCCGCGGGTGGCGCTCACGTTCATGGAGCGGACAAACTCTTCCCCGGAATCACCATTGACCCACTTGTTCCGGTTGGGCGCACCCACTGGGTTGGCCAGGTAAATATCCATGGGAAAAAGATCCCAGGCCGGCAGGGGAATTGCGTCCATGTCCTTGATCGGTTTACGCGGGGGCGTCTTCACGATGCCTCCGTCGGCCTGCTTGAACCATATCCCGGCCACCGCGCCCAGGTCATCCCCCTTTTCCACGACGGATACAATCTCCAGCGCTGTCACCTCGCCTTCGCCGATGCAGACGATGTCCGCCGCCGTCTTTTCCATGATGATATGGGGAATCGAGGTCCCCACACTGCCGCCAACCATCACCGGACGGTCCGGATGGCAGGATTTTAACAGTTCGATGAGTTTCTTGACTTCCCGGTAAACGGTCACGATAGCTCCGATGCCGACAATCTCAAAATTGCTTTCCCGGATCCGGCGTTCAATCTCCTCCGGTTCCCAGCGCAAGGCATTCAGATCCATCACTTCCACGGTGTGCCGATTGTCGCGCAGGATCGCGGCTATATAGGCCAGCCCCAGGGGCAGAACATTGGGTTTGGCCCACTCCCGGATGACCGGATTAATCAGCAGTATTTTCAATTATGTTCTCCCGTCTTAGAATTGGGTAATGTTTTTCCAGTGCCTACCGTACACTCGATAGAACGCCATCCACTACCCGTTCAAACTCTGCGTCATTAAGCCCGGGATACAACGGCAAGGTGAGCGCCGTATCGTAATAGGCTTCCGATACCGGAAAATCGCCCCGTTTGTACCCGTATGTTTCCCGATAATACGGATGCAGATGCAAGGGGATGTAGTGAACGTGGACGCCGATATTGCGTTCACGCAATTCTTCAAAGACCTGTCGTCGTGTTCTTACCATATGTTTCAGGTTCAGGTTGACGACGTAAAGATGCCAGGCACTCTCCCAGTTACCCGTCGCTTGCGGTGTCCGGATGAGAGCATGTCCGTTGAACGCTTTATTGTAGCGCTCGGCTATAAGACGCCGGCGTTCCAGAAAATGGTCCATTTTACCGAGCTGGTTCAAACCCAACGCGCACTGAAAATCCGAAATCCGGTAATTGAATCCCAGCAGCTGCATTTCATAGTACCACCTAGCTTTACTGCCCCGCCGGGGGCCGTTCCTGTACTGATTGTCGTTGTCGGCGCCCTGTTCCGGTTCTGCAAGGGACGTAAATTCTCCCTTGGTGGTCCCATGGGACCGAAACTTCCGCAGTTTTACCGCCAGTTCGTCATCGTTGGTCACGATCATCCCGCCTTCCCCCGTGGTGATCAATTTAACGGGATGAAAGGAAAAAATGGTCATGTCGGCCAGGGCACCCACCGTCTGGCTTTTATACGTCGCCCCAAAAGAGTGGGCGGCATCCTCGATAACTGTGATCCCATGCCGGGCTGCAATGGCATTGATGGCGTCGATATCACAGGGACGACCGGTGAAATCAACGGGAATGATGGCCCGCGTTCTCCCGTTAATAGCCGCTTCCAACCGGGCCGGATCCAGACAGTAGGAATCCGGATGGACATCCACGAACTGGACATCTGCGCCCAGGTAACGGGCGCAGTTCCCTGAGGCGGCAAAGGTGATGGGCGCGGTGATAATTTCGTCGCCGCTGCCCACCCCGGCAGCAAAACAGGCGCAGTGCAAGGCGGCGGTGCCGCTGGATACGGCTACCGCATATTTGGCGCCGGTCCGCCGGGCCACGGCCTCTTCAAACTCAGCGACTACCGGTCCCTGGGTCAGCCACTCGCTCTTTAGAATGTCTACAACCGCGGCGATGTCACTTTCATCGATGCTCTGGTGACCATAGGGGATATATGAAGTTTTAGCGACCATACAATTCCAGTTCATTTAAATTGATTAGATTTGAATTGAACGGGCTGTTGATATGCGTTCAGGCCGGTGAGCCAGGCAAGCTCACTTGTAGGCGATAATATTTTCACATTTTTTACAGAGTAGATCCGAAAATTCCAGATCCCTATGTAACCGCCTGAATTGTTTCAATTTAGCGCAATTCCACAACTCAGCGACACTATTTTTTTGAATAGTGCCGATTGATAGCTCTCCGTCATAGTCATTACAGCAAACCGTGACAGTCCCATCCCATAAAATTGACAATCGCTGCCATAATTGGGGACATGGTTTTAATTTTTTAGGTGACTCGCGGCGTAAAGACAGCTTGCCTATTTCATTGTGAGATTTATCGGTCGTAAATACATTTGTAACCGATACGCAATCGACCTTGTCCTGCCACGTCTCCACAAAAGTGTCTATTTCGTGTTTGGTCTCAGTCATCGCAATTATCTGTAGCGTAACCACCGGTAAAACTGAGGTGCTCGCCTTCTTGATATCCAGCAGGGCTTCGATATTATCCGTCACTCTTTTTAAACTGCCCCCTTTACGTACTTTGCGATAAGTCTCTTCGGATACGCCGTCTACCGATATGGCGAGCTTATCAAGACCGGCCGTAACTAAACCGCGACTAATTTCACCGGTCAGCCTGTTCGCATTGGTATTGAATTGAAGTATCAGAGAAGAGTTTTCTTTGGCATATTGTACCATGTCCAACAATTTTTTATGCAGTAGCGACTCGCCCCAAAGGTTGAGTTTCACACTTTCCACACCTGAGTTTTCACAATCGTCTACAATGCGTTTAAAAAGCGCCATAGACATCATTCCGAATTTTCGGCGCATGAACTTTCTCTCGCACATAACACAGCGGACATCGCAGTTATTCGTCAGTTCAATATCAACATGCAATGGAACCGGCGTAAGTTCGAGGGATGTGGTAACCTGCTCCCATCTTTGCTGACTTTGTTGATACCGGCTGTTCTCAATGGGCTGTTTTTGATTAATGATCTTGAAATTTTGGTTATGACTCGTCGGTGATTTACTGTTCATTGTCATGTCTCGTCAAATGGATTTTGTTTAAACGCGTTTTACGGCTTTCTTTTTTAGTATCAATCCCTCCGGGAGCAGCATTCCTTCAAGGCCGGACCGGTTGAAGACATCGTACGCCTCTTGGGCTGTATTCACTATCGGGTGTCCATGCAGGTTAAAGGAGGTATTCAGCAGTGCCCCTCTACCCGTCAGTCTTTCAAACGCATTAACCAGCCTGTAAAATTCAGGATTATCTTCATGTGTCAGGATTTGGGCCCGCGCTGTACGATCGGCATTGTGGCAGGCCGCCCGCATGGCATTCCAGCCATCTGCGGTAGTTTCGAATGCCAGGGCCATATGCGGCGATTCCAGGCCCTTCGGGTTGACTAGATAGCGGTCAACATATGTATCGAGCACCACTGGAGCAAACGGCATCCAGAAATCCCTGTTTTTAATCATCGAATTTATCCTGTTTACAACATCTATTCCGGTGGGATCGGCCAGGATGGATCTGTTCCCGAGAGCGCGCTGACCATATTCCATGTGCCCCCAGCAGCGCGCAACAATATGGCCTTTTGTTAGCAATTCGGCGACATATTCATCTGTAACATCTCGTTTCACGATCAGTTCAGCATCCTGTTCCGCATCGGCCAGCACCGCCATCGCGTCACGGTCTACATCGGGTCCTAAGTACATGGTGTCCATTCGGAGTGATCCGGCATTCATATTATCCTGAAAGCGCAATGCCGCTCCCATTGCAGCACCGATACAACAGGTTTCGTCGGCGCCGCTCCCTGGAACGGCAAATTTTTTCACACAATCCATGGCGGCTATTTTACCCATGGCTTTTACATTCATCGAGACCCCGCCTGAAACCACGATAGTTTTGATATTGAACTGGTTAACAATATTGCTTACCCAGCGGCACAACATCTCTTCAACCCATCGTTGAATGCCTGCCGCTATGTGGTCAAACCGCAAACCTTCAAGCTTATTTTTGAAGTAGAAATAGCTGTCCGGAGGTTTGTTTAGCCATTTGAATTCGATTCCATCAATGTCAAGAATCTTCGCAAACACTTCGTATGCTCGCTCGGCAAGTTTCTGGTCAGCATAAGGCGCCAGTCCCATCACTTTGTATTCATGTTCGAGCGGTTTCATGCCAAGCAGCAACGTGATGTGCCTGTAAATTCTACCCAGCACACATATATCGGTTTCGTAAACCCTGCGGAGAGTGCCATTTTCCGCAATGGATATGGTCGCATTCAAGCCGTCTCCAAAACCGTCCGCCGTAAGCACAATAGCACTTTCGCCGCGGTAGGGGCTGGCATAATAGGCATAATACGCGTGGCACAAGTGGTGGTCCAATCTGATAACCCGTGACCTGTCCATATCCAAATACTCGGCGATAATGTCGATGACATCTTCGCTAAAGGAATCAATTTTACCGGGATCGTATTCCGCCCAATACGCCTGTGGGAACTGGTCGTTTACCCACCGGTCTTTATGGACGAAGGCGATATCAAGTTTTTTGTTCTCATATAGCGTCGGATACCAGAATTCGTTTTGTTCCTTAATGTGATCGGCGATGCTTAAATTGGAGGCATATTGATACAGCAAGGCTTGATAATTCACTTCGTTTGAAACAATGCCGACGCCCTCTATCCCATCAAATTGGCGGGCGAATTCCCGGCAATAATCAATAGAAGCTTTGGGGAACGCGGTATCATTCTTAACTCTGGTGAAGCGCTCTTCACTTGCACCGGCGATAATCCGGTTGTCGTGCAATAATGCTGCGCTGGCCGGGTGGTCCCAGTTAATACCTACATAAGCCATAGTAGTTCCTTTCTTTAATTGGTGGTTCTGGCTGAGCGTCAATATTCATAGTGGTCAATAGATGTGTCAACGCAAAAATCTTGCTAGACGATTATTGGCGTTGCCGTCACAATATGAGTCGATATAAGGTTTTAGATAATCATTTTGAAATTTCTCCCAAGCACTCTCGTTGCATTCATTGAGCCAATAATCTTTAAGGTCTTGTAATTCACAGTGATTGGTTGCACAGAATCTTGGAAAGCTGGTAATGACGAATTCCCGGCGCATGAAATTTTCAGGCGTATAATACACAGCTTTAATGCCCCCGCTGGCCGCCTCCAATGATACGGACGAAGAATAGGCCGAGATTACCAGGTCACAGATTCCCATCAATTCGGTGGATTTGTGATCGGATGCGTTTCCGATGAAACATACCCTTGGGCTGTTTTTGATCTGATCGTATACTTTGACTATATGACTGTCCGCCGGCAATTTGTTTGCAGTCCTGGTTTTAAAAATAAAATACAGTTGCCTGTTTTGCGCTATCAATTTCAGGAAATCTTCGGCCATTTGAGAGCCTTGGCTTAAATCAAACATACCTTTCCTGCCGATGGTTGTATCAAACAACCCGACCACTTTGACTTTCTCAGGGATGCCAAGGTCGTTCTTTATCTTCGCCTTGCGTGCATCGTCGCGCTTTACTTGATAGGCATAATCGGATGACAGAATCCCTGATTCCAAATAATTATCAAACAGGTTCATATTTTTTTTGAAATACTCTATCGAAACCCTGGAAGATATAAAATCGTTATAATACATATGACTGTATTGACTGTCTGACAGGGCGTTTATGTCCTCTCGGGGAATACAATCGTAGGAACTGGAGAAAAAAATAAAGCTTGATCTGGCCTGTTTTTGTTTCTGAATAAGAGAATTTGAGATATCGTCGGGCGTTTGCAGCGAAATAAAACGCCTGACCGAATATTTCGAGAAGAAAAGTTCCCATAAAACCAGCTTCATAAACAATTTTATACATATATAGCGTACAGTTGCCTTTTTGGTTCGTAAGCCGAATAGTTTTATCTGTGGACGTACCAACCCTGAATAGATTTCTGAGAAAAACTTCCAGATATCGATCTGCCTGATCATGTCAAAAAAATAGCAGACATCGAACGCACCCTGTTTTAACTTCGCCAGGTTGTCCTTGTCCATGTTGCCGCGAAAATCTGATTCTATGATGTATAGAACCGGAATACCGCTGCGTTTGAGGCGGTCGAAAAAGCTTATGGTGTAGGGCGGTAAGAAATGGTGTGTGCCTGAATCCCATACGTGAACCCCATATTGGTATGCCTGCCTAGCTGCTCGACGGGTTCTCTTCAAGGTCATGAAAAAGGCCAGAAAAAAAGGAAAACCCAATATAGCATAGCGACACAGAATCCTTTTCAGGCTCTCTTTTCTCCTTGCCCTTTTAAGATACCAGTCAGGGATTCGCACACCGCTGGGGAAAATTTTTTCTTTCTTTTTAACAGTCTGGTACACTTCGAAAGAGATATCTTTTGGAATAAAATCAAGGTGTTCAGGTTTACCATACCGCGCAATAAACTTGTTTACATATATACGTGCGGTATATATTTTCCCGATTTCCAACAAAATGTGTTTTTTCAGGAATAGGTGACCGTTCTCACTTCCCAACAGCTCGTTCAGTAATTTTCGTTCTCGTTTTGCCGTTAACCTGTTGTAAACCCATTCAATTTTCTTACCTGCCAGATAATCGGCGGTATGGAAATCAACATAGGTAAACAAATCTTCCGCTACCTTGTGGCCACCGGGGCAGGCCCCATCAGAGTAATATACTTTTTTATAATGCCGCACTCTATGGCTATACGTTTCAGGATTGCCTTCAAACAAGACCGCCTGAACCTTTTCGTCCGACCTATTAGGATTCATTGAATGAATTGTATAACATGTAATAAGGCCCTCTATTGGCCATCAATACAGGATGGGCGCCCTGCTCAAGAATCTGGCCGTCATCGAGCACTATGATCAGGTCAGCATTTATTATGGTGGTGAGCCGATGGGCTACAACCAGCACGGTGGTATATTCGGAAATATTGGTAATTGCCGCCTGCACCCTTTTTTCAGAAATGTTATCAAGCGAACTTGTGGCCTCATCCAGGATCATAATGTCGGGTTTACGCAACATCCCCCTTGCAATCGCAATGCGCTGTCTCTGCCCGCCAGACAACATCACACCCGCGTCCCCTACCTGGGAGTCGTATCCGTCTTTCAGTTCCATGATAAAATCGTGCGCACGGGCCAGCCGGGCGGCTTCTTCTATCATGGCGGGAGTACATGCTTCCATACCAAAGCGGATATTTTCTTTTATGGTATCATTGAAAATGAAGGTTTCCTGGGAAACATACCCGATCTTTGACAGGTAGGACTGGTTGCTGTAGTCATAAATATTGACACCGTCTATCAGCACACTTCCGCTTTCCGGCTGATAGAGCTTTAGAAGCAAGTTTACTATGGTTGACTTCCCGGACCCTGATGGCCCGACAATGGCCGTCATCTTTCTCTTCTGTATCCGAAAAGTGATACCCTTCAGGAGGTGCTTTTCCGCTGTTGGGTATTTAAATGTTACGGCCATGAATTGAATACTGTCCTGGAATCGTTCCAGTTGTTTTCCGCTGACCGGTAAGTTGTTAAACCTCGTATTGAGCAGTTTATGGATAATCCTGGCGTTGGGCAAAGTGCTCATGATCGCCATCAGGCTGGCTCCAAGGGTGTTCACGCTAGGAATGAACCGATTCGCAACCAGTACGAAGGTTCCCAGGACGGGCAATGCGACCATGATCGCTTCGTGCGGCCGAAAACTCAGTACTATCCCGGTGACGCCAACAATAAGAAAAAAAATCACGCGCGTGGTCATCTCCGGAATGACTCTGCCCATCAACATGCGGTAACTGTGACGCAGTTTTTCCTCGACACAGCGGGTATATTTCGTTTTCCAAAAGTAAGATCCGCGAAAGACTCGAATTGGCTTGATCCCGGTAATGAACTCATTCATCACCACATTTTTCCGACGGTCCGCCTGGTTTCCCAAATGGGATGAAGTATAGATAATTTTTTCATTTATACGGCGAATGTAAAGGATATACAAAACGCCGGCCGCTAATAGTGAAATAGTCCCGTAAAAACTGAGCACAGCTAGCATAAAAAGCAAAGCCATAGAAATAATCAAGTCGTTGGCACCCCTTATGACGAATAAGACCATATTAAAGACGTGTTCGGGGGCGACGGTTGCGGTATGGATTAATTTGCCTTGCTGACTGGACACGTAATAATTGTAATCGGCTTGCAAGTATTTGTTAAAAACAGCTTTCTGGGTGTCGCCGACTATTTTAACCATTACCCGATACGAAAAAGCGCTAAACACGTATTTAAAAACCGCGGCAAACAACGAAATAACCACTAAAAGGACACAGGCTGAAAGAAAATAGTTTTGACTGCCGAACGCGGCGATGACTGCATTGCAGAATTTGATGATCAGGCTGCTGTTTTCAATGTCCAGTCCATAATTAATGATCGGGTAGATAACGGCAAGATTGACGGTTTCCACAATTCCCGCCAGGAACATCAGCGTGAGCAGAATCAACAGGTTAACCTTATACGGCTTAAAGAAAAACCATATTATATTTAGAATTTCTATGGTCTTTAGTTTCACCCTTGCTTGACCACGCCTTCAATCTTATCGATATTTTTTTTATATTCTTTCCATTGCCCGATATCCAGCCAGCCGGTGTATACCGTGTAAACTGAAACCTTCTCCCGCGCGGATACGTTCTCGATCAATTCATTCATGTCCATGGTTGCTTCATCGGGAATATAGTCCAGAACATCCGGCTCCATCACGTAGACCCCGGTGTTGATGATCATGTCGTGGACCGGTTTTTCACGAATCTTTTCTAGTTTACCATCAGCCAATTGCAGAACCCCGAAGGGTATCTTGTATTCGCGGTGGCACCCGATAATTGTAATCTTGGCATCCTGGCTCGTATGCCATCTGAGAATTTCGCCGTAATCAACATCTAGCAGTGAGTCACAATTCGTTACAAAAAAAGTTTTTGAGAGTTTGTCTTTGAGCAGGGACAGGCTACCGGCCGTCCCTAAGAAATCCGGCTCTTCGACCCAGTCGATATCATACTTGTAGTTGTTTTCCGAAAGATAGAGCTTTATGTATTCTTTCTTATAATTCAGGGTATAGGTAAACCGGCTGATTCCATAACGGTGGAAACTGTTCATGATGACTTCGATCACCGGTAAATCTCCAACCGGAATCAGGGGTTTCGGTAAAATTTTCGTAAAGGGATCCAGGCGGGAGCCAATACCGCCGGCCATGATCACAACCTGGTTGGGAACGATCTTTGGTGTCTTTTTTTCATTGTTCGCGCCCAGGATATCAATCAGTAACATGACATCTATAATGCAACCACGGCTATCGAGAACCGGTATCTGTTCGTTCCGGGTCTTCAGCATCAATTTCTTCACGGTTTTGTTTAGTTCGCGGGTGTCATGTTTCACATAAACAAAATCTTTGAAAGTCACCGCATCTACATTGTCATCAAACTTTACGCCTCTTAAAAGACCACGGCGGATATCGCCATCGGTAATCGTCCCCAACAACTTGTCGCCTGCGTCCACGACAAAGAGAATCCCGGCAGACGCCGGTCCTATTTGCTGCATAGCCTGTTTTACAGTTTTATCTCCCGAGATCAGCAGTTTTCGTAATTGTTCTGAATCCATGTGATTTATTCGTAAAGAAGTTGCGGTTAGATGAAGTGGTCACTATCTAAATACCCCCGGTTGTTTCTTCTATCCACGCAGCGATGTTGCAATAGATTTTTAAACCATCCGGCCCACTGCGTTCGGGATGAAACTGGCATGCAAACAGATTGTCTCGTTTAAGGCTGGAACAATATGTATATTGGCCGTACACTGTTACGGAGGAGACAATGGCATCTTCGCGGGGCTTTACAAAGTAGGAATGGACAAAGTACATAGGCACCCCGTCATCTACCCCCGCCAGTGGTGAATGATTCCAGTTTACGCTGGCCTGCGGGAATTGTTCTGATCGCTTGTAAATACTGTTCCAACCTATCTGGGGGACTTTGAGAGTGCCATGTTTATCCGAGGGATGCTCGAACCGCAATACTTCACCGGCTATGATTCCTAGCCCGCGATGTTGTCCGAATTCTTCGCTTGAGGACATGAAAAGCTGCATCCCGAGACAAATACCGATCAGGGGTTTGTCGCCTGCCGAATAGTCTTGGATAAACGTGACCAGGTCCAACCTTTCCAGTGCGGCCATGGCTTTCCCGAATGACCCTACTCCGGGTAGCAATAGAGCATCGGTGGATTTTAAGCCTTCAAGATCACTGGAAATAACAGCCTGCATTCCGGCCCAGTTGCAGGCCTGCTTAATGCTGTAGAGATTTCCCAGTCCAAAATCTATAATGGCAATACTCGGCTTTTTCGTCATTGACAGACCTGATCAACCCAAAACATGAATGCTGCGCTCACGTGGCAGTAGAATTTATAAAGGAGGCGCGGCGGCATATCATCCCCCCTGAAGCAACGGTTTGCGCAAAATGGTATCAGCCAGGTACAGGTCCCATTCTGTATCAATGTCCAGTGACCTTTCTTCCGGCATGATGTATGGCAGCACCGTTAAATTCTCCCAAAAAGCTTCGCGAAAAACCAGTTCACAGCGAATAAGGAAAATGGCGCCATTGAGTGCATAGGCCGGCGGTAGATTTTGCCGGCTTAGGTAACCTGCCGGCTTGTTGACGAAATCCGTCAGTGTGCCGTCCGTCGCGATCCGTTTACATAAATAGGGGTGCGCAGAAGTGGGATAAACGCTAAAAACAGCCTCCGCCCTCCTTTCTATGGCAAGTCGTCCTGCCCTATCGATATCCTTGGCGGTGCGGCAAGGCGAGGTCGGTTGCAGCAGCATGACATAGTCGGGTAGATTCCCCTGCTCCGCCTGCAGCCATTTAACCGCATGCACAATGACATCGGTATGCGGTGAATTATCCTGCGCCAACTCCGCTGGTCGCCTGAAGGGCACCTCGGCGTTGAAGTCTTCCGCAACCGCCGCGATGTCCTCATCGTCGGTAGATACAATCAGTCGGCTTAGTACCTTTGAGTTCTGAGCGGCTTCTATGGTCCAGGCGATCAGGGGTTTGCCGGCCACCGGGGAAATGTTCTTACGGAGTATCCCTTTCGAACCGCCCCGGGCGGTAATGAGGCCGAAGATCGTTGGGTTGGACTCCCTGCTTTTTTCCCGGCTGATTTGACTGCCCATAGCGCTACTCTTTTTCATAAATTGTCAGATAGGCACCAGCACATAGACCACTTTTTGTTTGATAAATCCACCTAGCGAATATGGGACCGGTATCTCTTTGATACCGGCGTCATTTTTGTTGTTATCCTCAACGTGCATCGTTTTAATCAGAACAACGTCATCAATCATCATACCCGTGTTATTGAAAAAGGCTTCCCATTCATAAAATCTGTAGTCATGCTCGCCGTTCTCCAAGCGGGTCAACTTTTTATCTTCCGGTTGATAGACACCCCTTAAAAACGTTTTATCGTATTGGATGTTCCCCATGCGTTTAATTTCTTCATCCGGCGTTGAATTGTTGTGCGCTCTGTCAACAATAATGAGTTTCCCGGTTTGTTTGAGCACCCTGTGCACTTCGTTCAGGGTTTTCACTACATCGGCGGAGTGGTGCATGGAATCCCATGAAATCGCAAAATCAATTGAACTAGAAGGCAGTTGTAAATTGTCAAAATCCCCTAGCACTGATATGACTTTCTCACACCGGTCACCCAGGATTTGTTCCTTTACCACGGGCTGGAAGGCGACCACACAGTTCTCGGTAACTTCAACACAATATATTTGCTGCACCTCTTGTTTTAAGGCAATAACGCTGGATACAGCGCCGACGCCACCACCCAAATCAACCCCCTTCCCATGAAACGCGTTCCATGCTGCGGGTAGCGTCTGCAGGGCATGTCGAATACAATCCGGTCTGATGGCAATATATTTATCTAGTATCTGTTCAAAACCCAGTCCTGAAATCTTCAGGGCCATATGGTTGTTGATTTGGTACTCCTGGCACTCTAATAGTGCCGGGTTACGTTTCCATTTCTGGATCATTGCATTCAAATCTCCTGAGGCTTCCAATGTCGAACTTCCAGTGCGACGGTCCACCGCAAAATAGCGGTGCGGGGCATATACAGACGGCTCAAAAGGTCATTTTCTTTTGAATAAGGTCGTTATCAATCTTGATTTTCGCCAGGACTTGGGCAACCTGCTTTCCTGAATCGCCGCCGCCATAGGGATTGTCACAAGTTCTTGATTGTAGACGAAAATTCTCATCGTAAAGGCATTTTTTACAGGCACGGACAATCGCTTCCATGTCATAGGGCGCATCGATAACGTTCATAGCACGTAAGCGTCCATCTTGTCTGGAACCAATGTTTACCGTGGGGCAACCGAATATCGGGGTTTCCTTTATACCACTGGATGAATTTCCTACGCAGGCGCCTGTTCCTGTTTGGCCGCAAAGATGTAAAAATCCGTGATAATAGTACCTGCCCAGGCTTTTCATAAAAAAAAGATTCTCTACTTTCTCATTTTTCAGGCGTTCGATTTCATTGATTATCCGCTTTCCGCCAGCGTCGTTGTTCGGGTAAGTAATCATTACCTGTACGCCCTTTCGGGCAAGCACTTTCATGGCTGACAGGGCTGGCGTCACCTGCTGGCCAGCAGCAGCGTATTCCGTCGACACCGAGTGCTGCGTAAAGATCAGAATCGGTCTGTTCAGGTCCATGTTAAACTTACTACTTATTTCTTCATTGGACGCATAGTTACCCAGTTTTACAAGATCCAGCGCCGGGAAGCCCACATTGAAAATCCGCCAGGCTTCTTCTCCCAGGCGCCTGACCCTTTCGGCGGCAATTTCATTGGTTGTAAAGTGCAGGTGAGACAGTTTGGTCATTGCGTGGCGGACCGAATCATCCAGCGCGCCACCTTCTGTAATATCCCCACCCTCAATATGGGCTGTGGGAATACCCATTTGCGAACTCGTGATCACCGCTGCAAAACCTTCGAACCGGTCTGCGTAGACGACATGGAAATCGGGATTGATTTCCTCCAGAATTTTACTCAGGCTTAGCACGCCCGTACCAATTGCCTGGGCGGTCGCGAAAAGCGTATCCTGCTCCGAGACCAGATTCACCTCCGAGTGCACCCGAAAGCCGTCTCTCTCGATTTCCTTTACAGTACTGCCGAAATCCTCCTGCAAATGTGCCCCGGAAACAAGCAGAAAATATTCAAGGTCAGGATGTTCGGCGATTGCCCTGATGATGGGCACCTGAAGGCCATATTCAGCCCGGTTGCCGGTAAATATCGCGATTTTTCTTTTAGCTGCCATTTTATTCGCTTTTCATTTTAAATGCCCGTTTCAATCCGGCCGACAAGCTGATCTTAGGGCGCCAGCCTGTTAGGGTGAATAGTTTGTTGTTATCCAAGACCAGGTGGGATTTTGAAATAGACCTCGATCGCACTGCGCTCAGGTCAGGTGACTGTTCTCCGCTAGCACTGTATGCCATCTCGATAAGTTTTCCGATTGAAACGCCATAGCCGGACGATACATTTATAATTTCGCAGGCCGTTTCATGCTCCAACCGCATCAATCGGAGCAGCCCTTCGATGGCGTCTTCCAGGTGGATGAAGTCACAGACAGGCCCTATGTCCCTTACACGCACATCTCTTCCAGTTTTTATCTGTTCGAGAATCGTATTGATGACAGTATCCGGGTGGCTGCCCGGGCCGTAAATGTTGCTGAACCGGGCGATCACTCCCTTTAGCGGGTATGCCTTGCAATACTGTTTTATCAACTCCTCCGCAGTGAGTTTTGTAATGGCATAATAGTTTTGGGGACTTACAGGTGCGCGTTCGTTTAGGGGAACCTCGCTGGAATCATCGTAGACTCGACAGGTGCTTGGATAGATAAGATCGGTGACCCCGTTATCTTTGCAAAAGCATAGTACTTGAAAAGTGGTGTTAACGTTGGCTGCGAAGGCGGCTTCCGGCATTATCTCGCACTCGCCGGCATGGGACATCCCGGCCATATGAAAAAATATGGTTTTCGGCCGCGGATTATTGTTTATAAAACGGGCAATACGGCTTGCCTTTTCTTGAAAGGAACCCACAGTGCATAAAACGTTGTCCTCGCCATTTTGATTGTACCATTTAACATCATCCCAATTCTCAAGAGAATTTGCAGCCACCAGGGCTTTACGCCTGAACAATTCCTTCACCAGCCGGCGGCCTAGAAAGCCCCCAGCGCCGGTAACAATGAATAGATTATCCGCGAAATTTCCGCTCATCGATATCACTCGGCGTCAGTTGATGGTCTTCCGGCAGGTCGCAACCGGCCCGTCTCCCTATGATTTTATCCAGTTCACTCGCCGAGAAAGCGCCGGTGCCCGGCCGTTTTACCCAGAGATTGTCATAGGAAAACGTGTCGCCGGCCTTGACCTTGGCGATCGTAACCACGGAAGCGTAGGCGAAATCGATAACCGGTTGTTCACCCTGTAATATATTCTTTTGCCCACCAGCCGCCTGGTATACAGCTCGGGCACCGGTGACCAGTTCCTTGAGTTCGGCTGGGTCAATGGATATCGAAATATCCGGCCCCGGCCAAGCCTTGCTTACTGTAAAATGCTTTTCAAGGGCGCAGGCTCCCAAGGCCACAGCGCCAAGGCAGGTATAGATGCCCATCGAATGATCACTCAATCCCACGGGCAGATCAAAAGCCGCTATCATTTCCTGAATCGCCCCCAGTCGCACGTTTTCATGGGGGGTGGGGTACATGGAGGTACAATGCATCAGCATTAAGGGGCATCCGTTCTTGCGAATCAATTCCACGGATCTGCTTACCGAGGCAAGGTCGTTCATCCCGGTGGAAAGAATGATCGGCTTTCCCATTTTCGAGACATGGTCCAGCAACGGAAGGTTGTTGCACTCACCCGAGCCGATTTTAAACCCAGGAACATCCATTTCTAATAGTCGGTCGCTGGCCTCTCTTGAAAAGGGCGTGCACAGGTAGATAACCCCCTTTTGGGCGCAGTACCGCTGAACTTTTTTCTCTTCGTTCTCGTTCAATTCGCAGCGTTTGATGATGTCCCAGAGCTTTTCATCAGATATGTCACCGGGTTTCATATCCGTGGGGATCATTTCCGCTTCGGTAATGTGGCACTGGAATTTGGCACAGTCAGCACCCGCCTCGGCGACGGCATCCACTAGCTGCAGGGCTTTCTCAAGTGAACCCTCGTGATTGATCCCAATCTCGGCAATGATGAAGGGAGGGTTTCCACCCCCGATGACGCGGTCAGCAATTTGGATGGTTTCCATTGACGTTGCTCCTTTTTTTTTGTAATCTCAGGGTTTGAGTGAGGGCTACTCAACCTGATATTTCAATTTCCACTCGCCATTTGTTTGTTCCCACAAATGTGGTGAGCGGAATTTTTCTATTGTCTCCCAGAATACCTCACGGGTAAGATCCATATACTCCAATACCTCCTTGAAATACCTCACAGGGAACTCGGTATCGAACTTCCTTACCAGGGCCACACCTTCCTCACGGGTGATTTTTCTGTTACGGATTTCCTGGGACGCATCGTACGTCGCTCTCCCAATTCCAAATTTTATCAAGGTCGTATAATAATGGAAGGGATCGATCTTATCATCTATGCTGCTATATTTTGAATAACTTCCTTCTGTTCGCTGGGTGTTCGCCTCGAACCCGCAATTTTCGGCGGCATAATAGTAGCACTCTTGTGGCTCCCATTTCAGATAATATCCAAGATAGTGGACTTCCGTTTTGGTTGTATTGAGTTGCTCTATAGCAACCGGCAGATAGGGATTCAGATCATTCAGGGACACCTCTTTATCTCGAACCAGCATTTCAGCGGAAACACCGCCCAGGTTTATCTGGGACAAGTCGATATCCGTGGCGAAAAAATCCATATCCATTGTCGGCCGCATGTTTTCTTCAATAGCGTTACCGTACTCGGCTTGATTCTCACCGTAAAAAACCAGGGGGATGTTGAACAGGATGGAATATCGGGGCGCTATGTTGCGTTGTCCGATTATAAATGGTTGAAACGGGTGCAGAAGGTTAAGAAAGGCATATCGGGTCAACAACCGGTGCACCTGACCGTTGGGCGTAAACAAAATGTTGTCGAAACCACCGTCAATCCAGTGATGTAAATTTCTGAATCCCACGCCCGTGTAGATATGCGGGGCCCAGGTGACCGTCAGTGGATTCATCCCGTATTTGTATTTCAACATGTGTGCCGTAAAAGTGCTGTCTTTTCCACCACTACCGGGTACGATGCAGTCGTAATATCCGTTTTTAGACCGGAACCTCGCGCACAAGGCTTTTAGCTCGTTTTCTCTTTCCTCCCAGTCAATATTATCCTTTATAGCCGCATAATTGCAGGCTGAACAAACGCCGTCGTTGTCGAATCCAATCGTTGGTTTCTTATCGCTGTTGGTGTGTTTAAACTCAACTACCGAACTCGGTCTTTGATTCGATATGACACATTTCGCGCAAAACCGGACTTCACGAGGCAATCCATAAGGAACACTCACTTTCGTATCTTCTGTTTGCCGCATTTCGAATCCATCCTCCCAAAAATGTAAGGCACTATCACAAGGGCCCGGAACCGTTACGCCTGACGAACCCGAATATCATTCGATTCCAGATAATTTTTTATGTCCGCCACACCAAATTGATCGTAATGTAAAATGGACGCTATTGAAACGGCGTCTCCGCACCCATCCGATATCACCTGCCGAACATGATCGGGATTTCCCGCACCACCACAGGCGATAACGGGTATGGGGACTTTGGTAGCAATTCTGTTGACAAGATCGTTTTCAAAGCTTTTAGTACCTTCCCGGTCAATGGAGGTCAACAAAATCTCACCGGCTCCAAGATCACAAACTCTATCGGCCCATTCCAGGGTGTCAATACCTGTTTTTTCGCGACCATTTTCGGTGAAGATTTCCCACTTATTTTCACCAGTCTTTATGGTCTCTATGGATACCACAACGCACTGTGAACCAAATGTTTCTGCCGCTTTTTTTATGAGCATCGGATTGTTAACAACGGCCGTATTAATGGCGACTTTATCAGCCCCGGCCCGGAGAATGTTGCGGATATCATCGACATTGCGGATTCCCCCACCGACCGTAAGGGGAATGAAGACGTTTTGCGCCGTTGATTGGATTAATTCCAACAAGTTGTTGCGGCCGTAAAGGCTTGCGACGATATCAATGAATAGCAGCTCGTCGGCACCTTGCTGGTAATATTTCAAGGCCGCCTTTTCAGGTTTTCCAACAACCCTGAGCCCTTCCAGATGTATCCCCTTAACCAGGTTTAATCCTTTGATATCAAGGCGGGGTATTATTCTAATGTTCTGCATACGTTCGCCCGAAAATGGTGGCCGGATTTCTTCATCAAAAGTTATATCGATCAGCCTTGTAACCGCGACGATTGTTTAGATCGGTATACCACTGAATGGTTTCCAGCAGCCCCTTCTCAAATCCTCTTTTGAGTCCATATTCAGGCTGCCAGCCGATCAATTCCTGCGCCTTGGAATTATCCGCCCAAAGCCGATCCACCTCGCTTTTTCCAGGCCGAAGGCGCTGTTCATCGGTATCAACCGTGATTTCCACTTTCATCAGATCAGCGATGAGGTGGACGGTTTGTTCAATGGAAATTTCAAAATTGCTGCCGATATTTATGACCTCTCCTATACTATGGTTGGCTTCTGCGATTGCAATAAAACCTGACACCGTATCCTTAACAAAATTAAAATCCCTTGTCGGACTGAGAGCGCCCATTTTAAGTGAACGATTCCCTTCAACGATCTGTAAAATTATGGTCGGTATGACCGCTCTAGCGGACTGCCGCGGACCATAAGTATTGAAAGGACGAGCAATCGCAACCGGTGTTTCAAATGACCTGTAGAAAGAAGTGGCAATTTGATCAGCCCCTATCTTGGAGGCGGAATAAGGTGATTGACCTTGCAAAGGATGGTCTTCGTTGATGGGCACGTACTGAGCCGTCCCGTATACCTCACTGGTCGAAGTATGGACCACCTTTTGAAGGTTCAGATCTCTTGCGGCCTGGACAACGTTGAGTGTTCCCTTGACATTCGTATCGATATATGTGGCCGGGCTATGATACGAATAGGGAATTGAGATCAAAGCCGCCAGATGAAACACAACGTCGCAGCCGGTCATTGCAGTCCTGACGCCAAATGGGTCGCGGATATCACCGGCAAAGATTTCGATATCATTTTTATAGACTGATTGATCCAGCCAGCCCCACGAATTATATGAATTATAAAACACGAAAGCTCTTACATCTGCTCCTGATCGCAACAACTCTTCAGTCAAATGCGAACCAATAAATCCGTCTGCGCCTGTTATGAGTATTTTTTTCCCTTTTATTTTCATAAGCTAATTTGGCTTTAACTCCCTGTGTGTTTTTCCAACGGTTTCCTTATAAGCTTGAGAGTCCGAAGTTCTATAGTGATCTATAGACGTAATTCTTAAAAAGTTTACCGCTATTACGTACATAGTTATCGATGGTAGACTCTCAAGATATAATACTTTATTAAAATTTAACAAAAATCAAGACGTACATAAAAATAACTTGACATACATATATTTTCGCTGTATCCTTCCTTCAAATTTATAGCGAAAGGAGGATACATGTATGGACAATTTCGAATCTTATCTACAGTATCAAAAGGAGATTACAGAATCAAAGCTTAAAATCATCAACCGCTTTCAAAAAGCGGTTGAACCCAAACCCATAAAACGTACGTCAAAAATAGAGATAGCTAAAAACGTACTTCGAATCGCGGGCCGGCCCCTGCACGTTTCGGAAATTATCCATTTGGCTGATAGAGACTTCCAGGTAACCCTGGACCGTGATTCCATCGTTTCGGCTATCTTGAAAAAGGTTAATGCCGGTAAATCGTTTATCCGCACAGCACCCAATACCTTTGCTTTAAAAAAGCATCACACAACCAAAAGTTAAAGGAGGTGCTATGATAAGCGAAATTAACCGTATACTGCTAAAGTTCAGAGCCTGTTTCAGCCGCCAAGCGGCTTTTGACTGGTTTGCCATCGTCATTTTCGGCTTTATCGTTAGAGTTGACCATTATGGTGTCAGCTCCTTTGTGCGCTGGCTTGGCATCAAGCCATCACTGTATACCTCGCTGCTTTCATTTTTCAGGGCATCGTCCTGGCATTTGAAAGATATCATGCAAAGTTGGTGGCAAATTGTCTTGTCCCGTTGTCCCTTGATTGAGATTGATGGCCGTTTGTTGCTGGCCGGCGATGGCATTAAAATCTCCAAAGAGGCCGAGAAGATGCCAGGCGTCAAACGGTTGCATCAGGAATCGGACAACTCGGCAAAAGCGGATTATATCTATGGTCATCATCACGGCGTGATTGGAATTTTAGCCGGATGGGTTAAAAAAAATCTTTTGCATCCCCCTTTGTGCCGAGCTGCATGAAGGGGTAGCAAAGATACGCCAGTTCCAGCAAAAAGCCGTACCGATCACCAATGGCCAGCCAAAGCTTAGTGTCACCAGCCTTATGGCAGCCATGGCTGCTGAGCTAGCATGCTCTGTGGGCAAAGACAGTATCATCGTATTGGATGCCTTCTATGCCGTTGGACCGGTGTTTGTGCTCTTAAAGCAGGCCGTTGACGACAGCGGCAAGCGTTTGGTTCATATCGTTACACGAGCCAAAAGCAATGTGGTTGGCTACCAACAACCGCCGGCCAAAACTGGTCGTCGCGGCCGACCGCGAAAATATGGTGCCAAGCTCAATCTCATGGATCTATTCGAGACCATGGCCGAAGGTTTTGAACAAACCACCATTGAGCTTTACGGGCAGTGTAAAATCATCTCCTTTCTTTGCCTAGATTTGATCTGGAAGCCGATCGGAGAAAAGCTGCGTTTTGTCCTGGTTTGTGATGGCTCAGAACGCTTCATATTGATATGTTCTGATTTGAGCTTATCGGCTCCCGATATCATTCGTGCCTATAGTTATCGGTTTAAGATCGAAGTCAGCTTTAAGGTTTTAAAGCACTTGATCGGTGTGTTTTTCTATCGTTTTTGGACCAGTGCCTGGCCGCGCATCGGTAAGCGAACCGAAAGTGATCTATCGGCAGCCGAGGATGCACGCTCCCAGAGCTTGATCGGACAAACAACTAATGCGATCGAAGCATTTGTAAACTTTGGTTGCATTGCCACCGGCATTCTTCAAATCGTTTCTTTAAATTACCATCAAACGATTTGGCAAAATTATTTGGGATGGCTGCGAACCGTAACCTCGACGATACCGTCAGAGGAAATTGTCAAAAGCGTCATCCAGGAAGAGTACTACCATAATTTTCGCATTTTCAAGAATAGCGCGATATATCGAATAATTATGTCAAAGAGCAGAAAACGTCCTGAAATTCCGGTGCCTCTGGGGGCATGATGGTATTAAACTTTAGACTGTTGAGTTATAAGAATCCAGATTAAGATCCTAAAGAATTAAGAATTACTCCAGATGTTTTTTAATAGGAAGATTTTTCATATAATTTCTCTCCCATTAATTAAGTTTAGATATCTTAACAAGCATAATTTAATAGGCGTTTTTTATATTTTCCACATTTTAATTCGGTCATAAGTCTCAGCTTTACTTAAAATTTAAAAAGTTCTTTGCAATGATTCATCAGATAATTCCAGTCCATATTATAACGCTGGTTTTCTATAGTATTTTTGATGTCAAGCCGGTCTTTTTTCAACATATACATGATTTTTTGCGAGAAGGGCTTCTCGGGCTAGCCGATAGTGTGTTTCTGCCGGTGTTGATATAATTTACACCTTTAATAAATTCATTTCGATTGACATCATTGACGGTTACACAGTTTCAATACCGGCGTATTGTTTACGAAATCTGCGCAGTATTGTTTCGTTTTTGTCACAGATCAGTCGTCATACTCCCAGGTTCTGAAAGTTGCGAACCAGATTTTCCCCCCAGTAACCAGATCCAAAGCGATAACGGAGATATCGGTTTGAGATCTCTTACTGCTAATGGATTGGTATTTTCTTTGTTATAATGATTTGTGAATTCATTAAAATATCGCACCAGGCTACTGAATTATAGAATTATTCATTCCAATACGACAATTTTTTCGGGAATAATTTTCAAATTTCTGAGGATCGATATTGTTTTATTCGGAGATTCAATTGTAGTAACCAATATTCGATCATAGCTGACTGAATTGATTCGAACAGGATCTAGCACAGTATAACCCAAAAACTTATTTCCATCTTTTTGATCATCAATGACAGCCGTTAAGGAAATTTCCGTCTCCTGCAAGGAAACATATGCAATCTCTGCCAGATCACTAACACCATAAAATACGATTGAGCGAACACCCTGTTTTTCTAATCCTATCAACAACATTCTAATTTTTTTGCGAGCATTTTTGTAGAAGGTATATGAATACTTTATATATTCATAGGTCAGGCGGGTTTTTTCCGCGGCCCCTTTTGGTGTAAGAATATACTTGACTCTGTTTTTCGGAATATGGGTGATTTTAAAATAACCCTTTTGCGCCAGGCGTTTGACAAAGGAATTTACCAATCCCAGAGATATATTGAGCTGGCGAGCCAGTTGCCGCTGGCTGGGCATGTGGTTTTTCTCGATTTCCTCAAGAAGATGCAATGTGCGGATTTCTTTTGGGTCCATTGTCGGGTTGCGAGTTGAGGGTTACGTGTTGCGAGTTTAATGGAAATTTGATACTGGCAACTTGAAACTGGGTGTTTATTGATACGGGTTGGGGGTTATGGGTTGCAGGTTATGAAAAAGGTTTATTTAGTTAATTGAGTTCTTTGGGTTTATTGAGTACTGCGCCAAACTGACGGATGCATTCTGCATGAGGCTTTAAATAATCCACTGGCTATTTCTTGTAGTCCTTTGAGATTAATGATTTTTTTCTAACACGGCAATTTTGCTAATCGAGTTATATTTAAAAGTTGTGTTTAAAGGAAAAGGCGGTGTATCCACCGGTAGATTGTTAGCAGCAGTCAACCGGCCACACTAAAAAGGAAAGGATACACCACCCATGAACCAGGATAA
>Ga0126331_1000039_pt1 | contig 52567 bp, 40 predicted proteins | sample InaspJWI98metaG_FD_96379 | JGI IMG/M metagenome (GOLD analysis project Ga0126331, IMG submission 96379) | Marine gutless worms symbiont microbial communities from Oahu, Hawaii - Inanidrilus sp. 2 OAHU.JWI-98 metaG | ecosystem: Host-associated > Annelida > Digestive system > Unclassified | place... | reverse complement strand
TGTGATCGTAAATGTTGTCATAGCGGCCTCCTTTTTAAGGTTATGAGGCCATTATAACCGCCGTCTGTGACAGATACGGTCACAGATCGGCACTACTGGAGTTTTTTAGAGAACCGCATTCGTCTATTTAACCTGATGTAATGACTATTTTGAGATCTACCCATGATTAACATGCTGAAATTATTTAAATCCGATCCCTCTGAGACCTTGGTTCTGCCGCTGTTACCGCTGCGGGACATTGTCGTCTTTCCTTATATGGTGGCCCCCCTGTTCGTTGGGCGCCCCAAATCGATCAACGCCCTGGCCGAGGCCATGAACAATGAAAAACTGGTTTTCCTGGCGACTCAGAAGAACGCGGGTATCGATAATCCCAGCAAAAAAGATATTGCCACCACCGGAACTATCGGCAAGGTGCTGCAGCTTTTAAGGCTGCCGGACGGTACCGTCAAAGCACTGGTGGAGGGCGGGGCGCGCGGGAAGATTGTACGCTTCGTCGAGAATGAAGAGTTTTTCCAGGTAGAGCTGGAAGTCCTTAAGGAACCGGCCATGAGTACGTCCGAGGCCGCAACCCTGACCCGGGCGGTTGTCGACAGCTTCGAAGAATACGCCGAACGCAACAAGAACATTTCCAAGGACCTTTTAACCAGTATCGCGGCTATTGACGATCCCGGTAAGCTGGCGGATACAGTTGCGTCCCACTTTTCTTTTAAGATCGAAGATAAAATCCGGCTGCTTGAAACGGTGGACGTCAAAGAGCGCCTGCCGTTGCTGCTAAGTCTGATAAAGATCGAAATTGAAGTGTTTGAGATGGACCAGCGCATCAAAAACCGGGTCAAAGAACAGATGGAAAAGACCCAGAAGAACTACTATCTCAACGAACAGATGCGGGCCATCAAAAAGGAGATGGGTTCGGACGAGGACGGCGGCGATGACCTCAAGGAATTGGAAGAACAAATAAAAGCCAAGAAGATGTCGGACGAGGCCACCGAAAAGACCGACAAGGAGTTCAAAAAACTCAAGCTTATGGCGCCCATGTCGGCTGAGGCAACCGTGGTCCGCAACTACATCGAGTGGATCATCAGCCTGCCCTGGGAGGAAAAAAGCGAAATACTCGAAGACATCGATGAGGCCGAGAAGATCCTCAATGAAGACCACTACGGGTTGGAGAAACCCAAAGAGCGCATCCTGGAATATCTGGCCGTGCAACTGCTGGTTAAAAAAGTACGCGGCCCGATTCTCTGCCTGGTGGGGCCGCCCGGGGTGGGCAAGACCTCGCTGGCCAAATCGATTGCCCGGGCCACGGGACGTAAATACGTTCGCTTGAGTCTGGGTGGCGTTCGGGATGAAGCTGAAATCCGGGGCCACCGGCGGACCTACATCGGAGCTTTGCCTGGAAAGATCATTCAGTCTCTTAAAAAGGCCAAGGTCAACAATCCGGTCTTCTGCTTGGACGAAGTCGACAAGATGAGTATGGATTTCCGCGGAGACCCGTCCGCGGCCCTGCTCGAGGTTTTGGATCCCGAGCAGAATTTCAGTTTCAACGACCACTACCTGGATCTCGACTACGATTTGTCCGACATCCTGTTCGTCACCACGGCCAATACCCTGCCGGATATCCCGCTGCCCCTGCAGGACCGCATGGAAATCATCCGGCTGCCCGGCTACACGGAATATGAGAAGTACCAGATTGCCAAGAACTTCCTGCTGGGTAAACAGGTTGAGATGAATGGCCTGTCGGACGCGGAAGTGAATTTTTCTAAAAACGCGGTCCTGACCATTATCCGGCGCTATACCCGTGAGGCCGGCGTTCGTAACCTGGAACGCGAGATTGCATCCGTATGTCGCAAAATCGCCCGCGAACTGGTCAAGGACAAGGAGCAGAACGCTTTCAGGGTAACTGCCCGGACTATTCAAAAATTTCTGGGGCCGCCCCGCTTCAAACAGTCCCAGATCGAGGAAAAAGACCAGGTGGGCATGGTGAACGGGCTGGCCTGGACGCAGGTCGGCGGTGAGCTGTTGTGCATCGAAACACTGGTCATGCCTGGCAAAGGAAAGCTCACCTTCACTGGTAAACTCGGGGACGTCATGAAGGAGTCGGCCGAAGCGGCGGTAAGTTATGTCCGCAGCCGGGCGGAAAGCCTGCGGATCGACAGCTCCTTCTACAAGCACTACGACATCCATGTCCACGTACCGGAGGGGGCGATTCCCAAGGATGGCCCTTCCGCCGGGATCTCCATCTCCACCTCCATCGTGTCGGCGCTGACCCGTCGGCCGGTAACCCGCGATATTGCCATGACCGGCGAGATCACCCTCCGTGGTCGGGTCCTGGGCATCGGGGGACTTAAGGAAAAAATTATCGCCGCCCATCGCAGCGGTATCAAGAAGGTGCTGATTCCCAAGGAGAACGAAAAGGACCTGAAGGATATTCCGGCCAGCGTGGCCCGCCAGCTCGAGATCGTGCCGGTGCAGCACATGGACGAGGTCCTTACCCATGCCATCATCTGCGAGGAAGGGGACGTCATGTTCAAGGAAAATGACATCACCTTCGCACTAGCACCGGAACAACAGGAATCCCCCAGGCCCCTGATTTAGCCGCACAGTAAATTACAAGGTCAATTTCACCCGCCCGGCTTCTCGCTAAAACGAGCAGACCGGGCGTTTTTCATTCATACCGGTGCTGGAAACAGCGTAGCGCCGGCCGGTAGTTTCGGTATTGTAATCCGCCGCCGGGACCAGTGGACAAAGGTACCCGATCAGCTGAAAAACGATAGATTTGGCTTGACAAGAAAAGCTTAAACTGTTAGCTAATTCGTCTCTTTCAGGCATGCCCTGAAGGGTGTTTACCCGGGCGGGTAGCTCAGTTGGGAGAGCATCGGCCTTACAAGCCGAGGGTCACAGGTTCAAGCCCTGTTCCGCCCACCAATTCAAAAGCATTACGGGGGTGTAGCTCAGTTTGGTTAGAGCGCCGGCCTGTCACGCCGGAGGTCGCGAGTTCGAGTCTCGTCACTCCCGCCACGCAAAGAAAGCAGCCCGCTGGATCACCAGTGGGCTTTTTTCATTATGAGCAATCGCCACGCTTACCTCCCCCTGATCGAACCGGCAAGGCGGTTCAGGTTTTCGGGTGCGATATTCTGGTTGCTCTGAAAGAATTTTATTGCAATCCAGACACTCTGTCCCGAGATGCTATTTGCTCGGATCAATCCTGCGCGATGAATAACTGCCGGTAGGCATGGGCATTTGTATCGGCCGGCTAAAAACCTGCCGGATGCCGTAACTGCCGGTTTGTGCTCATGGCACAGGATTTGCTGGATTTTCGAGTTGTACAGCACATGCTCTCTTGAATGCCCCTAATCAAGATATGAAGGAGAGAACATGTCACTGGATCGAAACCCCTCATTCTTGGAATTGTTCATCGATGTGACCAAAGCAATTACGGCCAGTCTTGCCCTGGACGAAGTCTTCAAGTTGATCATCCATAAGATACCCGTCATCCTTGATGTGGATGCGGCAACTATCCTGCTGCTGAACCCGGCCAATAAAAAGTTGAACCTGGTGGCGGCCCACGGATTGAGCGAAGCCTATCTGAGCCGGGGGGCTATCGATACGGAAGAGCCCGTTTTCAAGGCCCTCAAAGGCGAACCTCTGGCCATCGAGGATGCCGGCAATGACCCCCGCATCAAATACCTCGAAGAGACCCGTAGCGAAGGCATCCAGACCATTTTGGTGGTGCCCATCCCTATTAGAGGGGAAATCAAAGGTGTGTTGCGGCTAATAAGCAAGCGTCCCAGGACATTCGCTGCGGATGAAATCAGGTTTGCCGCAGCGATCGGCGAACAATGTGGTATTGCCATCGAAAATGCCAGGACATTTGAAGAACAACAGCAGCAGCTAACCTATTTCAAAGCGATCTGCCAGATTGTAAAAACCATCAATGCACCTATGACCTGGATACTATCCTGCACCTCATTGTCACGCGCCTGCCCGTGGTGATGAACTTGAAGGCGGCCACCATACGGCTCATCGAAACCAAAAAGGGCACTTTGAAACTGAAGGCGGCCCACGGTCTGAGCCAGAGATACCTGGAACGCGGGCCCCTGGATGACGAACTGGCGACCTATTATGTCCGGGAGGGCGACCCGGTACTTATTCCAGACGCAATAAAAGACATTCATACCATCTATCACCAAGAAGCCGAATCCGAAGGAATCGGCAGTATCCTGGCAGTCCCCATATCCGTCCAGAACGAGATAATAGGGATTTTACGCCTGCTTACCGAGGAGATTCGTTATTTCTCGGATGCTGAAATCAATTTTGCCATGGCAGTCGCTGAACATGGCGGGCTTGCCATCCAGCGGGCGATAGACAAGGGTGCTGAAATTTAGAGGCTACCTTGAAAAGACGGACTTATGCCTTACGGCATCGTTTTGAGTGAATGCCAGAATTGGTCTGCCCCGCTCGGCGAGGGACAAGAGGTAGTCGGCTATACTGTAGGAGCAGTATTTTCGCGCAGAGACGCAGAGGCGCAGAGAAAACCATAAATAGTTTCCCGCTACGCGGGATTAAAACCAAAACCCCAAAAAACTGAAAGCAGAAAGGGGTTTTGCACGTTAGTGCGAATAAATTCTGGTTTTGTTTTTCTCTGCGCCTCTGCGTCTCTGCGCGATGCCAGGTTTTGTTATTTGGTTTTAGCAAAGCCCCTTTGAGGGGCAACCCAAAGCCTGGTCCTCTGGGCCAGGATCCATTACAGAAATAGCAGTTTAAAGGTGCGGTTAGGCGCGGTCAAAGATTAAATTGCACAAAAAAGCGTTTGCCTGACGTATATACCGATTGCCAAAAATTCGTTCCGCTATTACGTCAATCTGAGCGCAGCGAAGAGTCCCCCACATGCCAAGGTGACCTTTTACCGTAAGGGATTCTTCGTCGTTACACTCCTCAGAATGACAGGCTAAATCAAACGGTACACATTTTTGGCAACAGCTCTAGACGACCTTTGCGCTATTTCAGGTATTTGTCGGAAAAAGAAAGCGGCCCCAAAAAAGGGGCCGCCAGTGCTATTAGGATGGAGGTAAGAGGCAATTAATGCGCTCTTGGATATAGATTAATGCTCCGATCGGGGTTGTCAAGGCCGAACATTTTCAGGTGTCGGACTTATCGATATTGCTGATAATATCCTTGATGACCTCGTCCGGGAGTTCGACGATAAAAGAAAGCCCCATGTCTTTACTCTCGGTTCGGACCACGATGCCTTCCAGGTCAATACTCCGGCCGTTGGCCAGATCCAGGGAGCCGCGTACCCAGCCCTCCAGTTTCTTTTTATCCAGTTGGCTGAACTTGAGACCGCCCTTGGAAATATCTTTCACCTGGCACTCATACCCGACCGTGCGAAAGGTCGGTCGGGCTTCGGGCGGGCAGGCTACCCGCGGGTGCTTTCTCTTTTCCGGTCCTGGGTATTTATCTGTTACCATGGATTCCCCCGATTTTAATCAGGCAGTTAGGCTGCGAACCAAATCGAAATCGCTATCGGGATCGTAATCGGATTTTAAGCGATAAACACCATATCCTCTCGAAAACGATTTCGATCCCGAACCCGATCCCGATTTCCAGGCACACAAATATTTTTCTACAGGCTATATACGTTCAACCTGAAAGCCTTAAATTTATGTTCTCTATCCTACTAAATAGGTGCCGGTTCCAACGGCTATCAAGACATCCTCCTCATTGTGCAACGCCATGCGCGTAACCGCCACTTTTCGTCCGGAGCGCATGATATTGGCCTCGGCCGTAAAAACAGCCCCCCGTCCCGGCCGGAGATAATCCACGCGCAGGTCAATGGTTCCGACTTTGGAAAATTGATTCAGGACACTATCCACCGGCTCTGTATTCATTCGCTGGATAATACCAGCCGAAGCGACCAACCCTCCAGTGGCATCCAGAACCGATGAGATGACGCCGCCGTGCAGGGTTTTTTGGACCGGGTTGCCGATAAGGTCTGCATGCATGCTGAATTCGGTCTTGACATTTTCCAGGCTGATTGATTTGATTTTCAGACCAATAAGCTTGTTGAATGGTAGATCATTTTCATACAGACGCTTGAGAAAATCGAGCAGCTCTTGCTTTTTACCGGCGGCCGTGTGCATAGATTATTATCCTCCGGGGTTGCCGACGGGCAACCAGTTCCAACTCAGGTCAATTTCAGTTGACAACGTTTTAGCGGATACAGGCTCAGGCAGGTTGGGTACTAGTTAGATAGCGTGCCCGGAGCCATTTTTCAAGATTTCTGAAGGCGGGGTCCCCCAAAACGGGTTGCGGCCAGCTGCCGGGCAACAACGCTCCGGTCAGCTGTTCGCTGATTTCGAAAAAAATTTCAGTTTCACTTAAAAATATCGGTGATTTTACTTGACCGGCCGTTTCGTATGCTGTATCGGTGCGCCAAACAATCCACCATCAATGGAGGCGAGCTATGTCGGATATAATGCAAATTGTAAAGGACAAGGATCCTCAGGAAAGAGAGTTTCACCAGGCCGTTAGCGAGGTGATGGAATCCATCAAACCGGTTCTGGATCAGAACCCGGTCTACCGCAAGGCGAATATCCCGGCCCGTCTGGTGGAACCGGAACGCGTCATCCTGTTCCGGATACCATGGATGGATGACGGCGGCGATGTGCACGTCAACCGCGGTTTTCGAATTGAAATGAACAGCGCTATTGGACCCTATAAGGGCGGGTTGCGGTTTCATCCCTCGGTCAACCTGGGGATTTTGAAATTTCTGGCCTTCGAACAGGTGTTTAAAAATGCCCTCACCACACTGCCCATGGGTGGTGGCAAGGGCGGCTCGGATTTCGATCCAAAAGGCAAGTCGGATGCGGAGGTCATGCGCTTCTGCCAGGCCTTCATGTGCGAGCTTTTCCGCCATATCGGACCGGATACGGATGTGCCGGCCGGTGATATCGGCGTGGGTGCCCGGGAAATCGGCTACCTTTTTGGTATGTACAAAAAACTGCGCAACGAGTTCACCGGCGTCTTGACCGGCAAGAGCCTCAACTGGGGCGGCAGCCTTATCCGGCCGGAGGCTACCGGTTACGGGGCCGTCTATTTTGCAGCCGAGATGCTGGCGACCCGCAACGAATCGCTGGAAGGCAAGACCTGCCTGGTCTCCGGGTCGGGCAATGTAGCCCAGTATACCACTGAAAAGCTTCTTGAACTCGGCGCCAAGGTGGTCACCCTTTCCGATTCAACCGGATATATCTTCGATGAAAGCGGGATTACCCGTGAAAAGCTGGATTATGTGATGATGTTGAAGAATGTCCGCCGGGGCCGGATCAAGGAGTACGCGGAAAAATATCCTGAAGCGGTCTACACCGAACTGGATGCCGCTGCAGATTTCAACCCGCTTTGGAATCATAAAGCCGATTGTGCCTTCCCCAGCGCTACCCAGAACGAAATTAACGGCCAGGATGCCCAGAACCTGGTCGGCAACGGTGTGTACGTGGTATCCGAAGGGGCCAATATGCCCACCGTCCCGGAAGGCGTGGACCTTTTTATAGACAAAAAGATTCTTTACGGCCCGGGCAAAGCCGCCAATGCCGGCGGGGTTTCAGTCTCCGGCCTGGAAATGAGCCAGAACAGCATGCGGTATGCCTGGTCGCGGGAAGAAGTAGACACAAAGCTCAAATCCATTATGAACAGTATTCACGGCACCTGTCTAGAAGCGGCCGAACAGTATGGCACGCCGGGCAACTACGTAAACGGCGCCAACATTGCCGGATTCGTGAAGGTGGTGGATGCTATGATGGACCAGGGCCTGGTTTAGAAGCCACCTTAAAAAAGTCTTTTGGTCCAATATCGGCGTTGGTGCGAATTTTTAATACTCGAAATACTATTAGTATTACTCCGGTTAAAATTCACAGCCGCCTTGATCTTGAACCAAAATCCAAATTTTAAGCTGGCTTCCCCAAAAGGGGAAAGAAGGGTAGGCAAATGCAGGGCAACCAGTCTTGCGCCCCTTGCTCTGGAGGGAAAAAGTATCTAAAAGATTATAAGTAAGCATAAAAACCGCAGGGTCTCTTTAAAAGATCCTGCGGTTTTCTGTTTTTGGGGCGGTTACAAATTCGCGCAGGGCTGCGTAGGGCTTGGCGCCTTCCATCTTGTGGCCGTCCACTTGAAAAGTGGGCACGACCTGGATACCGAGCTGCGCGCTGCGCTGCCAGTCCGCAGCGACCGTTTGGTGGAAACGGCCCGATTCAATTATTCCGGCGGCCTCTTGGCCCGGCAGGCCGGCTGCGGTTGCGATATCAGCCAATACATCGAGCTGGGCAATGTTGCGGCCATCGGCAAAATAAGCAGCAAAGGCGGCCCGGTGGAATGGGTCGCCCCGTCCTTCCGATTCGGCCCACTTGCCAAATTCCTGGGCCCGGCTGCTATTATACGTATGGGGGCGATCGCCGAATGGCAGGCCCAACCCGTCCGCGGTTCTTTTCAGGTGATCCAGCATGCGCGGGATATCCATGCTCCGGCCGGCGAAAAGGTCTTCCAGCGTGCGGCCCTCCAGCGGGGTCTCCGGATGCAGGGGGAAGGCGGTCCAGATTATGTCTACTTCGACCTCGGATTTCAGTTTTTCAATACTCCCGGTAATGAAATAGCACCACGGTCAGATGTAGTCGGAAAAGATTTCCAGGCGGTAAGGCGTCGGCATGTTTTCTCCTCAATTGATTATAGCAGCCTCACAAGGCGTATTGCCTTTCTAATCAAAATGGAGATGATTGAATGTTTGTCAAGGACCCTGCTGGCCAGGGCGGTATTGTCTTCGTTTTATTGCTGGGTAGTAGATAATTTTAAGGCCAAGCCAATAAATACCAGGCTGGCTACCCGGTTCATGACGATCTGGGCTCTATCGGAACGGGCCAGAATGCTGCCCAAGGCGCCCGCCAGTAAGGCGATACTGCCGAATACCAGGATCGTGGAGATGATGAAAGCGCCTCCCAGCAGGATCATTTGCAGTGTCAGGGAGCCCCGGGCGGGGTCGGCGAATTGCGGTAGGAAGGCCAGGAAGAATATCGATACTTTGGGATTGGTGACATTCATGATAATTCCCCGGCGATAGAGTTTGCCGAGGCTCAAACCAACCCCAGTGCCGGAATTGATCTTGGTCGCCCCGGCCCGCCAGGCGCCCCAGGCCAGGTAGAGCAGGTAACCGGCTCCCAGCAGTTTAAGGGCCGTAAAAGCCAGGGCGGACGCCTGAAATATGACCGCCACACCAAAGGCTACCGCCGTGGTATGCACGATGAGCCCGGTGCAAAGGCCCAGGGTGACGAGCAGGCCCGAAAGTTTGCCATGCAGGGCGGATTGGGTTAGCACAAAGATGTTGTCCGGCCCCGGTGCCAGGGCCAACAGCACAGAGGCCATGAAGAAGGCGGCCAGGGTTTCAAGCGGTATCATTCGCTGAGTTACTCCGAGCAGTTTGTAATCTGAACTTTTGATATCATTTTACCAACCACCTTTATCAGCGGCCGTCTCTGCGCCTGACCGTGACGGATTCTCCGCCGATCCCCCAATTGTCTGTGTCTACCTCGTCGATGACCACCACCGTCGTGGCAGGATTCTTGCCCAATTCATCGGCCAACAGCTTGGTTACGCCCTTGATCAGGGCCGCCTTTTTTGCTGCCGTTACCCCTTCATTGGTAATTTTAATGTTTACATAGGGCATGGATTTACCTCGGTTTTATTTCGGATATGCATTTTCTATAAATCAATGAAATAGGACTTATCTAAAGGTGTATTTTGGTCTAAAATCAAGGCGGCCGTGAAGATCCCCGCTTTGCGGGACTTCCCTCCTGATCTATTCCTCAAATGTGGGTCGCAACTCGGAGGAATACTGTGAGTATTTCTAAGACTTGACGTGAGCGCCCAACACCGAGTCTGGTCTAAAAGGCACTTCTAGATAGGTGCTCTTCAGTCTCCTGTGGTCTTCAGTGGGTCCCGGCGCAGACTTTCAATACGTTCCTTCGAACTAACGACTTCCGTGATGCGGATACCGTACTTTTCATTTTCAACAATGACCTCGCCACGGGCGATCAGGGTGTCATTGGCCAGTACATCCAGCGGTTCCCCCTCCAGGTTCTTGTGGACAAGGGTGGAACCGGTGCTCAGGCTCAGCAGGTCTTCGATCTTCATTTTGGTCCGCCCGAGCTCGACTGACAATTGCAGGGGGATATCCATCAATACCTGCAGCTGGTCATCCGGAATTTTTTCGGCTTTTTGGGGTTCTTCGGCGCCCCTTTTTTGAGCGGCTTTGCCCGCAGGGGCTTCCGTGCCCTCGGTGGCCGGTTCAGTATCAGCAGCCTCCGCGGCGGTGTCCGTTTCGATCGGTTCATCCACTACCTCGACCATGTCGTCGATCTTGACGCAGACCTCCACGAATATTTCGTGCCGCCGCAGCTTGAACGCATAGCGTTCCGTGCGGTCCATGTGGGCGGTCTCTATGGTGAAATCGGTGCCGGTAGTGATATGCGGCGGTGAGATCTTGCAGCCCAGGCCGGAGTCGTTGAAGGCTGCTTTCAGGTTGCCGGCGGTAATATTGGTGACTTCACCGATAACATCTTTGACCTCTTCTTCATCGTCAATTTCACCCGGTTCCATGCCCAGAATGGCAGATGTCATCAGGCGGGCGAATTCCGTGCTGACCATGAACTGGAGGCTCCCGGTGACTTCACCGGCGAAACTGATTTCGCCCATGGTTTTTTCCATCTTCAGATCACTGGGACCTTCGGAATCGGACATTTCGACGTCCATGCCGAGCATGACATCAAACAATTCGATAACCGTGTCGCCGGTTGATTCGATGATGTCGAGCCGGGAAAACTTGCTGATATCAACCGCGGTGAGCTTGGCGCGGGCTTCGGGGGCCACGTGGTCGGCGGCTTTGACGGCCAGTTCCACATAAAGGACCTGGTCTTCGAACCTAAACCCGAACTTGTCGTAGCGATCCATGTTCAGGGTTTCAATTTCAAAGTCATCCCCGCTGGTGATGGACGGCGTCGAAATTACGCACTGCAGCCCAACGTCCTCAAACCCTGATTTCAGGTTGCCGCCTACGATATTGCACACTTCGCGAACGACGTCCTTGATTTCTTCTTCGTCTTCGATGTCCTCCGGTTCCATACCCAGCATGGCGGCGGTCACGATTCGGGAGGCTTCGTCGATGAGTTGGATGTCAATGTTTCCGATGACTTCGCCGGCGAAACTCAGGGTGCCGATGATACAGCGCCCATCCAGGGGGAGTACATCTTGCTCATCAAAAGGCGTGGCCTCCATGTCCAGCATGGTATCGAACAATTCGGCTACCGAGGTGGCGATGGAATCTTTTATGTCAAAAGTGCCGGATTCAGCCATAATTAAATAATTTTCTATTAAAAATAGTCTCTTATAGGCCTAAACGTACTTTCAGCACCTGTTTCTGTCAAGCGAATAGGCCGATTTAAATAAAAATTAGTCGGCGGTTCAGTCGTTGACAGGTTGCATTTTGCAAGCCGTCGCGTTGGTTGTCCGGATGCTCTGAAGCTACACGTGTTCGGTGCTGACCAGCGCGCTCGTCCGGTCGTTGCCCCGGCGCCGGGAATCGTGGTGCTCTTATCCAAGTCTACGGCAAGGGATCGACAGCGCAATGTCGTGTTTTAGATCTGGCGCATATATGGCGATAGGTTGAAAGGCCGGACCGACTGTGCAGGTGGCGGGCCTCAGGAGGAGAGACCGCTCACCCGCACAGCAGGTTTGGGGGAAATTGGGTCCAGGGGCTGGGCATGACTACTTGACCCCGGCGTGCAGACTTTCCAGCAGCAGGCGGCCAGGTTTTTTGTCTTTCATCCAACTGGTCAATTTTTCAAGCTCCTTCAGATCCTTCTGACTCATATCCACCACCCCGATGTCGGCCTGGTCCTGGCGCGGCGCCTTTCCGGAACGCGCATCTATGGTTTTGCGGCCGGCAACATAATCCTGGAGATTGGCATGCTCGGCGGCGTCGATTTCAGCTACCCCGATGTTTACGGGAGCCGTTACCGGCGAGCTGGTCGCGGCTGCGGATTCAACTCCGGCCACGCGGTTGCGGATATCGATGTCATCCGATTTGTCGATGGCCACAGGGCCGATGTTGACCATTTCGGCGGCGGCGATGCCGGCTGTGGATACGATCAGCAAAACACTTGCAATGATGATGATGGCTCGTTTCATGGTACCCTCCTTTGTTCGGGTTGTTTTTTATGAATATGAACTAACGTTCATGTTTGACCATACAATATGAACCTGAGTTCATGTTGTCAAGTGAAATATGAACTTTTTTTCAGGTTTGTTGACAGAGGAGCCCTGTCGTGTTATGAAAGGCAATAATTAATGGGGGTTAGCAATGGGTAAGGAAGAAGTAAAAACAAGAATGCCGCAGCAAAAACGGGGAATTGAAACCCGGAATCGCATCCTGGCGGCTGCCAGGACCCTTTTTTCACGCGATGGCTACAACGGTACCAACGCCAAAGAGATCACTGCGGAAGCCGGCGTATCCGTGGGCAGCTTCTATGCCTATTTCAAAGACAAGAAGGAGCTTTTCATGGAGCTTACCCACGGTCACATGAAAAAGGAGATTCTGGCCATGCTGGATCAGAGGCAGGATTTGCCCTTGGAAAAAATCGGCAAGAAGGAAACGATCCGGCAGATGATTCAGCTGATCGCGGACATTCACAACCAGGACCCGGAACTGCACCGGGAAATCGAGGCGATGAAGTACAATGATCCGGACATCCTGGCTTTCGATGAAGAACTGAACGACCACTTCAACAAACGCTTCATCAGTTTTCTAGAGCATTTTGGAGACCGCCTGCGAATCACCGACCTGGAAGCAGCCGCCAAAATCATCTCCTGTTCTGTTCAAGAAACAATCCATTCGGTACGATTGTTCGACTCGCCCATTGGCGAGAAGCGGTTGATCGATGCACTGGCGGAGATGATACATAGGTACCTATTTAAATAAAAGTCCTTTCAAAGCCTCCCTGCGAACCCAATCTCTGCGTTGGGCCAAGGAATTCAATCCTCGCAATATTAATCATATTTACTACGCAAGGCACTGGCTTCGCTGGCGCCTCCGGTTAAATTCCTCACCCCGCCGCACCTTAAGCCCGCATGAAGTCTTTGAAAGGACTTTAATTATTGCGGTACACCATCTTTGCTCCAACCCCTGAGTCGGTAATAGTCCTGCAGCATATAATTCAGGTCATCTGCGCTGATGGCCTGCCCTGTGGTTAGCGCGTTCTTATACAATCGGTCGGGGAGTCTATCTTCGGCGGTATCCAGTCCTTCCCGGAGATTGAACCGGCGGATCAGGGTCGTAATGTCCCCGGCGATCTGCTCGAGATTGGCCCGGGTTGCGTCCAATCCGGTGAGGGCCGCGATCATCGTCTCCATTTCTTCCCAGGGATAAATGTCGCGGTAGAACCGGCACAGCACCAGGCAGTCAAAAAGGGTGTGACGGTCTTCAAAATCGATATAGAGTGCGGCTTTGCCCACAATCTCCTCTGGTTCGATGGTGCCGGTCAACTCGGCCCGCAAAATAGTGCCGCGCATGTGGCAGGCGCCCCGGCTGGCGGTGGCATAAGCCAGCCCCATGCCTTTCAGGGCACGCGGATCGTAGCCGGCTGGTTCCAGTCCTTTTACATGGATGGCAATATCCTCGAGACCCCATTCAGCCGCCGCTGGGACAATGCCCCGGGCCAACGTGTCACCGATCCCCTCGCGGGCGGCAATCTGCTGTAGCAGGTCAGCGATGGCATCCGTCTGACCGTAATCGATGGCGAGGTCGATTTTATTACGCCGGGCCGCCTCGATGGCCAGGCCACACAGGTTGCCCGCCGACATGGTGTCCATCCCGAGCCGGTCGCACAGGTCGTTCAGCCAGGCTATCTCGCGAATGTCGTCGACACAGCACAACCCCCCAAACGCATAGATGGTTTCATATTCCGGACCCTCGATGGAAAGCCCCGCATGGCGTCCGGTTTCGACGCGGGTCATGCGGGTGCAAGCCACGTAGCAATTTGCACAGGCCTTGGGATCGACCCGGCATTGCTCGTGCAGGGCCTCGGCGCTGATATTCTCGATTGAGTCCGGCGGTTGATGGGACCAGTACCGGTACGGGAAGGCCCCCACACTGTGGGCCAGTCGCACCATGGCGGATGTCCCTTTTGATTTGTAGCCGATCACCGCCGGATGATCGGTTGTGCGGGTACGGGGTTGCTTTGATGAAGGCGCGGACCTCATCGGGCTGGTGGGAATCCCGCCGGCGATCACCGGCGAACAGGATTGCCTTGAGGTTCTTAGCGCCCATCACGGTCCCGGTGCCGGCCCGGCCGGCACTGCGCCCAGCGATCCTCCCCAAAACGCTTATGGACGGCATCCTGGGTAGCGTAGGTATCCTGCCCCCACAGGTCGTCAGCCGGGTGTATGACCGCTCCATCAGGCGTGACGACCAGTACGGCCGGCTGTTCGCTTCGGCCACTGATCATAATGGCATCGTATCCGGTAGCTGCCACGGCCAACGGGGCCTTGCCGCCGGAATAGGATTCCGCATAGAGGCCGGTCAGTGGTGATTTGGTAAAAACACCATAGCGGCTGGAACCCCAGATACCGGTGCCGGTGGCCGGGCCGGTCGCAAAAATAAGACGATTTTCGGCATCCAGCGGGTCGATGCCGGGCGGGTTGTGCTCGGACAGCAGCCAGGTCGCCAGGCCGCGGCCGCCCAGCCAGGCGGCATATATCTCCTTGGGCGGGGTGATGATCCGGGTGCCCCCGGTATTCAAGTCGATGGCCAGAATCTGTCCATAGTTGCCATACATGCGGTACCTCCCGGGGAAGTGGAGTGAGATAGGTTCTATTCGTTTGAATCGTTATCCGTCTTTTTAACCGCTTTTTCCAGGGCGGCACTGTGCACGTTGCCCGCAAAATGGACCGGGCTTTTACCGTGAATCGGATCCCAGCCGGCCGGGTCGGCTGAGCAGTAAAACTGAGGTTCGAGGCCCATGCGGACAATGGCCTCTGCAGTTTCCAACCCGATCATTTTTTTGGCGGCCTGCCAGGTAGCCCCGCAGGGTGCGCCCCTCAAGACGTCAATATCCGTGATGATGCCGTTTTCTACCTTAACCGAAAACTCGGGGGCGCCGAACTGTTCACTGTAATGACCGAGACGAACCTGCCTCGAAAGGCCGCATCAGGTGGGTGGGGTAATGACCAGGCCGTCGCGGGACTTTTTGCCGGAAGCCACGACCGGGATGCCCAGTTGCGTGCACAGGGCACCTAGATCCACGGACAGGTCGGGATGTCCGATGAAATCAAGTACGAGGTCGGCTTCGATATGATCAGGCAGAAATTCGGAGGCATCGTCGATTACCGGCGGCAGAGGCATATCGATGTCCACGGTTTCAACGATAAAGCGGTCCCGGCCGAATTCGCGAATGCCTTTTACTTTGGCCGCGCCACTCTGGTTTTGTTGGAAGATGATAATTTTCTGTCTGGAAGTCATGGTCTCAATAACCTTTGCAGACCCGGCCTGCCGCTAATCGGTTTTCAGGTCGGCCAGCTGCTGGTTGTAATCGGCGGCCAGCGTGTCATACTCCTGGCTGACAATCTCCAGGTCAGCGTAAAGCTTGTCGATTTCTCCCTGGCATTCATGAATGGCCCGAGACAGGCTGCCGATTTTCTTGCCGTCCTGGCGCTGTGAGGCTTCCAGCAGCCGCTGGTTCAACTCCGCCAGGCTGTTTTCGTCTCGGGCAATAGCCTCTTCGGTACGCGCCATCTTCTGCTTCAGCGGTTTCAGCACCCGGCTCTTGGCGTTGATAATTCGAGAGCGTTCCCGTTTCAGCGCCTTACGATTGGCAGCCGGTCGGCTGCTGTCCAGCGCCTCTGCGGGGGGGGGCGCCTCTTCACAGGCCCAACCGTCACGTTCGAGGAAATCGCTGTAGGTGCCTTCGAACATAGTCACCGTTTCTTCCTGGAATACGATCAGGCGCCGGGCAATCGAGTGCAAAAACATTTCATTATGAGTCACCATTATGACCGCCCCCTCGAAATTGTCAATGGCGGCCAGCATGGCGTCGCAAGAATCCATGTCCAGGTGATTGCTCGGTTCGTCCAGTAAAAGGAGATTGACCGGCGTTACCAGAAGTTTACCGAGCATGACCCGGCTCTTTTCCCCTCCGGAGAGGACGCTGATTTTCTTCAAGGCATCGTCTCCGGAAAACATCATGGCCCCGCAGATATTGCGGGCCAGCTGCCGGTCGGTGTCCGGATGGGTGTAGAGAATTTCGTCTTCCACGGTGTTGCTGTCCACCAAGGTCTGCACGTTGGTTTGCTCGAAGAATCCCGGGACGGCGTTGGGGTTGTAGGTGATGCTGCCCGCGCTGGGCGCCAGCAGGCCGGCGATTAGCTTGAGCAGGGTCGTTTTACCCCTTCCATTTTTACCGATGACGCAGATGCGGTCGCCCTTGTTGACGGTAAAGGACAAGCCGGGAATCAAGCGTTCGGTATCCTCCCGGTAGCGAAAATCAAGGGTGTCCACTGTCATGACGTGCTTAGGGGCAAAGGGAGCGCTTTTAAACGTAAAGTCGAGGGTCTGGATCGCATCCAGTTTATCCTTCTTTTCCATTTTGCCCAGGGTCTTGATGCGGGACTGGACCATGTTGGCCAGACGGGCCTTGGCCCGGAACCGGGTGATGAACAGCTCGATTTCTTTGCGCTTTTTTTCATCATTGACCCTGGTTTTCTCGTAGATCTCTTCTTCCTGGGCCAGCTGGTTGTAATACTTTTGGGTGTTACCGGCAATTTTCCGGATTTTGTGGCGGTGGATGCCGGCCACGTGGGTCACCAGGCCGTCCATGAAGCCGCGGTCGTGGGTGATCAGCAGGACTTCGTGGGGCCAGTTGTTGAGAAACCGTGTGATCCAGCGAATAGAGGTGATGTCCAGATAGTTTGTCGGTTCGTCGAGCAGCAGCAGGTCGGGTTCGGCCACCAACACCTTCGCCAGGTTCAACCGCACCTGGTATCCCCCGGAAAATTCTCCGGGGGGGCGCTGCATGTCGGCGGGTGTGAACCCCAGGCCGGCCAGAATTTTTTCAACCTTCCAGGCTTGGTCCTTTTCAGCCGCGGGCAGTCCCTGCATGCCTTCCTTTAAAATTGTGTCCTGTGAAAAAGACAAGTGCTGTTGGACGTGGCCGATGCGATAGTTCTTGGGTATGACGACAACGCCTTCATCAGGCTGTTCTGCACCTATGATCATCTTCAATAAGGTGGTTTTGCCGTGGCCGTTGCGTCCCACCAGTCCCACCCGTTCGCGGGTATTGATGCGGACGCTGATCCGGTCGAGTAGGACCCGATCGCCGAAACTCTTGGAAAGGTTGTCAATACTGATCATGCTGAAGGTGTATAGAGTAACCGTATGCGGGTGTCAACGAAAGAACCGGGACACCCGGCGCTGGTTTCAATGGGCGGACAGACGCCGACGGGCCCAGGCAAGGCCGGCGATTCCGAGAGCGCGATGCAAGGCCAGACCCAGAGGAAGAAACGCCTGCGCCAATGGCGTCAGATAACAGATGCGTATGAGATCGGCATACAGCTGTTGGATGGTGGGCGCTACCAGCAAGATGGTGTTCCCGGCCCTTTTCAGGCGCCAACGTACCGCCACCCTGCGGGCCGCCGTGGCGCCGTCGCGAAGGCGAATTTCAGCGTAAAACGGGCCGCGGGGACAAAAGGGCAGCGGGGTTGCGGGATTTTCAAGAGCATCTGCCGCGGTCCGGGCCAGGGAACGCCGCAGGGCTTGTACCTTCTGTGGAGCCTGCGGCGTTGGTTTAGGGATGGTAAAGGTGCTGATGCCTGGCAAGGCCTCCCGGGCCTGATCGCAGGCCACGGGGCAGCCGGAGAAGAAAAGCGGCCGAATCCCATACGGCGCCAGGACGGCACTGAAAAGTTCCACCTCTGACAGGGTCTGACCATTGACCGTCAGCCGGGCAATCCGGGAGGTGAGGGTATGGGCCAGAAAACCGTTGGTGCCGGAGGCGGCGTGCAAGCCGACAAACAAGGCGGCAGCGGCCCCGTCCGGGCTGCCAATTCCGGGCACCGCACCCCGGCAGTAGCCCTGGACCAACTTTGCCCGGGGGTCGATCATTTCCGGGATCAGGTTGTAGCCGGTGCGGTGGAAGTCGTGGATGGTGATACGGGGAACACCGGCCTCGAAAAGGGCGGTCGTCACCGCTTGGACGTCCTGCGTCATGGCCAGGCAGGCGGCCGGCCAGCCCGGGGTCAAAAACGCGGAGGCTGCGTAGTCCGGGCATCCGGTACTGCCTTCGATGTCTGCGATGATGAGCGCGTGATTATACATGATTTGAATCAATTACCGCGCCATGAGCACTAAAACCAATGCATCGCGCAGAGGCGCAGAGAAAACAAATATTTGGCCGCACTTCGTGCGGGAACCCATTTAGTCCCGCATTGGTTTTAGGCTTGACCGGCGGCTTGTCCGGCGTAGCCTGCGGCGAAGCCGGAAGCCGGAAAAAATTGTGGTTCCCTCTGCGTCTCAGCGCCTCTGCGCAAGGATTAGGTTTTTGGGCCTAAGCACGTTTACCTGGGTGGAATATTCGCGGGACCCGGGCGGTAATCGATGAGACGATTTCGTAGTTAATGGTGCCCAGCACGCCGGCTATCTCATCAGCAGATATGGTTTCATCACCCTGGCGGCCGAGGGCCACAACTTCATCACCGGTACGCACGCCTTCTATGTGGCCCACATCGAGCATGGTAAGGTCCATGCACACCCGGCCGGCAATGGGAGCCCGCTGCCCCTTTGCCAACATGGTGCCCCGGGAACTCAGCAAGCGGCTGTAGCCGTCGGCATAGCCCAAAGGGACGGTGGCGATGGCCGTGGGAGCCGGCGCCCGATACGTCATGCCATAGCTGACGCAGAAACCGGCGGGGACCTTTTTTACATGCACCAGACGCGCTTTCAAGGACATGGCCGGTCGCGTGGCCAGGTGATCTAGGTTGACTTCGGCCGAAGGACTGAGCCCGTAGAGGGCGATACCGGCGCGTACCATGTCCAGGTGAGTTTGCGGATGCGCAATAATAGCGGCACTGTTGGCGGCATGCCGGATCCTGAACTCCAAACCGACCTTTTTCAGGGCATCGATATAGTCGCAAAACAGGGCAAACTGCTTTTCGGTATAGGTGGCGTCAAGGCTGTCCGCGGCGGCAAAATGGGTGAAAATCCCCTCCAGGTCCAAACCGGGCAGGTCGGCAATCCGACCGGCGAGCTTCACCCGGCTGGGATCCAGTCCTATCTGCTTTTCACCGGTTGGACGCAGGCCGAGACGCCCCATGCCGGTATCGGTTTTTAGATGGGCGACGATCTGGTTTCCGGCGGCCACGGCTGTATCCGAAATAGCGGTGGCCGTCTCCAGGTCGAAAACGGTGAGGACCAGATCATGCTCCAGGGCCAGGGGGGCAAATTCGGGCGGCGTGTAGTTCATGACCAGGATCTTGCCGTCGATCCCGGCTTTTCTGAGGGCCACTGCCTCATAGATCCGGGCCACGCCCAACCAATCGGCCCCACTTTTCAGGGCCTGCCGGGCCACTTCTACGGTTCCATGACCATAGGCGTTGGCTTTTACCACGGCCATAAACTGGGCTCCCGGGGACGTCACCTTTTTGAGTTGCTGAATATTGATCGCGATCGCATCAAGATCGATATCAGCCCGAACCAGCGGAGTATTCAAATTACCCACCTCGCGCTTGAAAATAGAAAACCTCGTAAAAAGCCTGAGAAAGCTTTTTACGAGGTTTTCTGAACAAAATCAAATGATTTGTACGATACTACCGGCGCGGGTTTACGGACCGCTAGAATCGGCTAAAGGAGCGTGTCAATATCCGTATACTCCATAGCAAAAGCATCGGCGACGCCTTTATAGGTCACTTTGCCGTTGATCACATTGGCGCCCAGCTTGATTTCGTTGTTTTCCTGCATAGCCTTTTTCCAACCTTTGTTGGCAATTTCCACCGCGTAGGGCAGGGTTGCGTTGGTAAGGGCCAAGGCGCTGGTCTTGGCTACCGCGCCGGGCATGTTGGCCACGCAATAGTGGATGACATCGTCTACAACGTAGGTGGGATCACCATGCGTGGTGGCCTTGCTGGTTTCAAAGCAGCCGCCCTGGTCAATGGCCACGTCCACGAGCACGGAGCCTTTTTTCATGGTGGGCAGCATGTCCCGCGTTACCAGGTGGGGGGCTTTCGCACCGGGAATCAGAACCGCTCCGACCACGACATCGGATTTTTTGACCAGTTCCCGGATGGTGGCCGGGCTGGACATCATCGGAACGCAGTTGGCCGGCATCACGTCGCTGAGGTAGCGCAGACGATCCAGGTTCATGTCCAGCAGGTAGACCTGGGCGCCCAGTCCGCAAGCCATTTTAGCGGCATGGGTTCCCACGACACCACCGCCAATAACCGTCACGACCCCTGGTTCCACACCAGGCACGCCGCCGAGCAGAACCCCCTGACCGCCCTGGGCCATTTCAAGGTATTTGGCGCCCTGTTGAATGGCCATGCGGCCGGCCACCTCACTCATGGGGGTGAGCAGGGGCAGGCTGCCGTCGTCTTTTTGAATGGTTTCATACGCAATGTTGATGGAGTCGCTCTTGATAAGGGCCCGGGTAAGTTCCTCGGCGGCAGCCAGATGCAGATAGGTGAATACGATCTGGTCCTTGCGAATAAGGTCGTACTCGGCCGGCAGGGGTTCTTTTACGTGCATAACCATGTCGGCTTTTTCAAATACCTCGGCTGGGGTGGCGATCAGTTCGGCCCCGGCGGCGGTGTAATGTTCGTTTGTGAAGCCGCTGCCGGTGCCGGCATTTTGCTCGACCAAAACGGTGTGCCCATTCTGCCGCATGACCTCTACGCCGGCCGGCGTCATGCAGACCCGATTTTCCTCAGCTTTAATCTCCTTTAAAATTCCGACTATCATGATTGCCTCCTTATTTAACGATGCTTTACATTGTAGTACCAGGTTTAGATCCGATTAACGATTTAGTTATGCATCACCCACGGTCAGGGTGAACTCTTTAAGTTTATCCCGGATGCCTTTGGGCAGCAGGATCCATTTGCGTTTGGATTTCATGACGACAAAAGTCTCACTGGATTTAATTCCCCCGACTTTGTAGAGCTTTTCAGAGAGAAAGCGATGTAGACCCACCATGCCCTCTAACGAGATGACTTCTACAATAATGTCATATTGTCCGGTAACCACACAGGCCCAGACCACCTGGTCCAGGGCGGAGATTTCCTCCAATTTGGTGTCCAGTTGGTAAGTGTCTAGCCGGATGCCCACGAAGGCCGTGGTCAGTCCGCGGGTTTTATAGGCGTCCAGCAACCCGGCAATTTTCAAAACAGCTGCATCGTTTAGCGCCTTGAGTCTGGAACGGACCGTGGGGCTGGTGATGTTGAGATGCTCCCCGATCTTGCCGGCCTGCAGGCGTCCGTCTTCACTGAGCTTGCTGATAAGCTGTTTGTCAATGGCGTCGATTTGCTTTTTGGTCATATCAATATATCCGCTGGCCGCCAGGACCTTCGTCCAAAGCTCTGAGGCACACAGGTTTTTAAAAGTAGGCCCATCGAGCTTTACAAAAGTGACAATAGATAGTGTGTTGCGAACGCTATGCAGACCTAAGGGGCTTTGAAAGAATTACGGGGTATATATTGCAATATTGAAAATATATTGTCAACATATTTTTCAAATAAAAAATTTAGCAGGATCATATTTTCAAATTGTGGATTGAAGGTGTTTGGTCATTCTCGTTCCGCGTATAGGGTGTGGGCCTGGTAGGAACTGCGCACAAACGGGCCACTGGCTACCTGTTCGAAACCGGCATCCAGGGCTTTTTGCTTCCAGCGGTCGAATTGTTCGGGTTCAATGTATGCTTGCACGGGCAGATGGGCTTCAGTCGGCTGCAGGTATTGCCCCAGGGTCAGCATTTTGCAGCCGACCGTCAACAGGTCGCTCAGCGCCCTTTCGATTTCATCCTCCGTCTCGCCCAGTCCGAGCATCAACCCGGATTTAGTGGGAATGGTCGGCGCTAGTCGGGCCGCAGTCTTTAAAAGTTTAAGCGAGCGGGCGTAGACCGCTTCCGGACGAACCACCGGGTAGAGGCGCGCCACAGTTTCGAGGTTGTGGTTCAGGACATCCGGCTTGGCGGTCAATACCGCTTCAAGGGCCGCCTGGCTGCCGCCGAAATCGGGCACCAAAACCTCAATCTTCACATCCTGGATGCGCCGGCGCAACTGGGTGATGGTGTTCGCGAAGACCGATGCCCCGCCGTCAGGCAGGTCATCCCGGGTCACCGAGGTCACCACCACATACTTGAGTTCGAGGGCGGTGGCCGCTTCAGCCACCCGCAGCGGTTCCTCCTGGTCGACACTGCCGTCGGGACCATGGGCCACGGCACAAAAACCGCAGGTCCGGGTGCATCGGTCGCCAAGAATCAGAAACGTCGCGGTTTTATGGGAAAAACACTCCCACTGGTTGGGGCATTTGGCCTCCTGGCAAACCGTATGGAGGGCCCCTTTTTTGATCATCGCCCGCACATTTTCATAGGCCGGGCCGGTGGGGAGACGTTTGCGTAGCCAGGCTGGCTTTGGGTGGATTGGTTTCTTTTTCCGGTGAGTTTCCAATTGCAAGTAGTACCCTTTGTTCTATTTAGTTGAGCGGTTGGGGCATTTTTGTCGTCATCCCGGTTCCGGATCGCGTCCGGGATGACGTGCATTTAGTAAGAAAACTCCCCGCCCCTTGATTTGGTTAGAATATCAACAGGGTTCAAGCGTCTAAGGGTCCCAGGGGTCCAGTTTTTGGTCTTCGGTTTTTGTTTTTCACTCGAACCCTTGGCTCCATGAGCCCCAATACGTTTCATTCTATCACGGGAAAAATATCTTCTAAAAGCTAGGCTGTCTTTTTAGCCGTATCATCCCAATTGATATTAAAAACCGCAGCCATGTGGGCGGCCAGCCGCTCGCGAACCCGGGCAACCGTTGCGTCGGCGGCCCCGGCTTCCGCCAGCGAGATGATGCCCACATCAGGCAACCCGCACGGGTTGATCCAGCTGAAAGGGGTCAAGTCGGTGACCACATTCAGCGCCAGACCATGCAGGGTGATGCCCCTTTTTACGGCGATGCCGATGCTTCCGAGTTTATTGTTGCCAACCCAGACACCCCGGTTCTTCGTATTGCGTTCAGCGTGTACGTTCCAATCGACGGCGGTTCGGAGCATGATTTCCTCGAGACGGTCAACGTAATCCGCCACACCCAGGCCGGTCGCCTTTAGGTTGATAATCGGGTAGACCACCAATTGGCCGGGGCCATGATAGGTGATGTTGCCGCCCCGTTCAGTTTGGAAGACCGCAACGCCGTGTTTGTCCAGAAACTCGTCGGAAACCGTCAGGTTTTCACGGCCGCCGCGTTTTCCCAGGGTGAAGACCGGGGCATGTTCGAGAAAAAGGACTATCCCGGTCTGATTGTCAGACCGGACTTCTGCGGCCAGACGGTATTGCAGGTCAAGGGCTTCGGCATAGGCAATGACCGCCAGGTCTCTACGGGACCACCGTTTGCGAGGAATGGGGTTCACGGGTGTAGTGGTCTGTTCGGAAGCAGTGGTTGGCATGCGGTTTGGCAGCCGTTAGCAGGCTATGTCCAATTTTATTGTTTCTGGTTTACATAATCATGTCACTCTGAGCGTAGCGAGCCGACTTCGCCAAAGTAGCGCAGGCTAGGGCGGCCGGGAGAATCCCTTGCGCGGCAAGACTTGGATTCATTGTAGGGGATTCTTCGTCGCTACGCTCCTCAGAATGACGGATATCAATAATGTCATACATTAATAACTGGCCCTGAAATGCGCAACGTTAACCACGCAAACATGGCTTACGGGCCGCCAGCGTCTCATCCAGACGCTTCACCTTGGTGTTGACGGGCGCGGCGTGCAGGGCATCCGGATTCTCCCGGGACTCGGCGGCGATCGCTTTGAGCGTGTCGATAAAGCGATCGATATCCTCCTTGCATTCCGACTCCGTGGGCTCGATCATCAGGGCGCCGGGCACCACCAGGGGGAAGTAGATGGTCGGGGGGTGTACCCCGTTGTCGATCAGGCGTTTGGCGATGTCCAGCGTCGATACGTTGAAAGCCTCCTGCTTGGCATCATTAAACACGCATTCATGCATGCAGGGCCGGTCGTAGGGCAGATGAAACGTGCCTTTCAGGCTCTCCTTGATGTAGTTGGCATTCAAAACGGCATACTGGCTGACCTTCTTGAGATCGGCTCCCAAGCTGCGAATATAACTGTAAGCCCGGACCAGGATGCCAAAATTCCCGTAAAAGGCGTGGATCTTGCCGATTGAGTCGGGGAAATCATGGGAGAGGGCATACTGTCCGTCTTGCTCCACGACTCGCGGTACCGGCAAGAATCTTTCCAGCCGTTCCGTGACGCACACCGGGCCGCTGCCCGGACCACCACCGCCGTGAGGTGTGGAGAACGATTTATGCAGGTTTAAATGCAGGACATCCACCCCCGTGCAACCGACGTTGACGATGCCCATGATGGCATTCATGTTGGCACCGTCACCATATACGAGCCCGCCCTTGTTGTGTACGATGTCGGCTACCTCACCGATATGGTCTTCGAACAACCCCAGGGTATTGGGATTGGTCACCATGATCCCGGCCGTATCTTCATCCATGACCGCGGCGATATCCGCCGGGTCCAGGATACCCTCCGCATTGGATTTGACCGGGATGGATTTATATCCACACAGCGCCGCGCTGGCCGGGTTGGTGCCGTGGGCAGTGTCCGGAATCAGAACCTTGGAGCGGGGCTTGCCCAGGCTTTGATGATAGGCATGAAAAATCATCATGCCGGTCAGCTCACCGTGTGAGCCGGCCGCGGGCTGCAATGAGACCGCCGGAAAGCCGGTCACTTCGGCCAGGTATTGCTGCAGTTGGGAATACAGCTTCAAGGCCCCCTGGCTGTGCTCGGTTGGCAACAGGGGATGCGCATTGGCGAACCCGGGCAGGGCAGCCTGGCGCTCATTGGTTTTGGGATTGTATTTCATGGTGCACGATCCCAGGGGATACATGCCGGTGTCGACCCCGAAATTCCAGGTGGACAGGCGGGTGTAGTGACGGACCACGTCCAGCTCGCCCAGATCAGGGAACTCCGGCCCATCACCGACCATTTCACTGTCCATTTCGGCACCTGGTACATCGCTTTCAGGTATGGACATGCCGATGCGGCCCGGGGACCCTTTTTCCCATAAGAGCGGTTCGTTGAGGATCAGTCCGGTGGTTCCAATGGGTTCTTTCATGACTGCACCTCCTTAATCAGTTCATCCAGGTCCTCTTTGGAAGCGGTCTCCGTAGCACACAGCAGGTAACTGCCGGCTAAATCCGGATACCAGGGCGCCAGGGGTGCGCCGGCCACGATCTTTTTTTTCAGCAGTTGCCGGTAGGTGGTGTCGAACCCTTCGGGAAAGGTCGCCACGAACTCATTGAAAGTCGGCGCGGCAAACGGAATTTGAATGCCGGCCTGGGCCAGTCCGTTTTTCAGGTACTGGGCCTTGTCGTGGTTCAGACGGGCCAGCTTGCGGATACCGGTCCCCCCTAATGAAGCCATGTACATGGCGGACATGGTGGCGCACAGGCCCTGGTTGGAGCAGATGTTCGATGTGGCTTTCTCACGGCGGATATGCTGTTCCCGGGTTGCCAGGGTGAGGACGAACCCGCGCTTGCCGTCCCGGTCCACGGTTTGTCCGATGAGCCGGCCGGGCATGGAACGCAGGCACTTTTTCGTGGCGGCAAACATGCCCAACCCCGGTCCCCCGTAAGAGCGCGGGATGCCGAAGCTCTGACCTTCACCGCAGGCCACGTCGGCGCCGAGGCTGCCGGGGTTCTTGAGCAGGCCGTATGCCAGAGGCTCGCTGAAAGCCACTATGAACAGGGGCTTGGGGTCTGTATGGACTTTAGCCGCCAGGGTTTTGAGGTCTTCGACACAACCAAAGAAATTGGGGGATTGCACGGCGACACCGGCCAGTTCTTCCAGGTTTGTCAGGTCGGAAAGATCCGTGCGGCCGTCCGCCCCATAGGGCAGTTCAATGATTTCGTATCCGGTTGGCGCCAGATAGGTTTTGACGACTGCGCGGTACAGCGGGTTGATGGCGGTCGAAACAGCGACCTTTTTTCGGCGGGACACCCGAATGGACATCAAAAGGGCTTCCGCCAGCCCCGACGCACCGTCATACATGGAGGCATTGGCCACATCCATGCCGAGCAGGGCGGTGACCAGGGTCTGGTATTCGTAGATGGCCTGGAGCGTACCCTGGCTGATTTCCGGCTGATAGGGGGTATAGGCCGTGAAGAACTCGCCCCGCAGAATCAACTGGCGGATCGTTTCGGGAATATAGTGGTCGTAGCTGCCCGCGCCAAGGTACACTTTGTACCCGGGGGTGGCGGCCATATCGGCGGCCAGGGCGTCCATGTGGTGGTTGAGTTCCCACTCGGACATCGGCGCGGGCAGATTGAGCGGTTCCGTTCGCCAGCAGTCTTTGGGAATGGTGGCGAACAGGCCGTCAAGACTATCGACGCCAACCACTTTGAGCATGGCTTGAATGTCTTGTTCGGTATGGGGTAAGTAGCGCATGGTGTTATCCTTTCAGGACCTCAAGGTAACCGTCTTTGTCCATGAGGGCCTCGGTTTCGGATGCATCCGAGACCTTGATCTCGATCATCCAGCCTTCTCCGTAGGGATCATTGTTGACCAGTTCGGGAGCATCTTCCAAAGCTTCGTTGATGGCGGTCACTTCGCCGCCCACCGGCATATACAGCTCGGATACGGCCTTGACCGACTCCAGGGTGCCGAATTCGTCGCCTTTGGCAAAGCTGTCGCCTACGCCGGGCAGCTCCACAAAAACGATGTCACCCAACTGGTCCTGGGCATAATCGCTGATGCCGATTTTGGCCGTATCGCCGGACGGTTTAACCCACTCGTGGTCTTCGGTGTATTTAAAATCCTCCGGTAAATTAAGCTCGTTCAATTCTTTCATTTAGGTGCCTCCTTTCTTGGACTGCAGCAAGCGGTTTCTGTATGTTTAAATCATGAATGAAACTGTAATTGCGGTTACCATTTCATAGCGGCAATTCATAGCATATCCTTCAACGGGCGGCGGGCCGTGCGATCCGGCCGGATATCATCGACGATCATGGCTCTGAGATTACGGCGTTTGTCCTGCAGGTAAATGAGGGTTCCGGCCGGCAGGTCGGCGGAGACTTTAACAAATCCGCAGCACAGGCCTTTGGCCTTAAACCCCTGTGGTTTATCCGGGCTGGCCAGGGAAAAGATACGCTCCTGGTGCCGCCCGATCCCCATATCCGTGGCACAGGTCAAAACGGTACCCAGGGGTCGGCCGGCTTCATCGAGGACCTCGGTTTTCGCCGGGCCGGCCACCTTGCGCAAGTCAAAGCCGGCAAAGGGGCGGGTATAATCGGTATCCCCGGCTGCCAACAGAGCCTGGCTGCCGAGGAATGTCTTGGTGAAGGCGGTCTGACCGGCGTCCCAGGGGAGGGCAAACGGCCAGGGGTTGTTGCGAAACGGCCAGGGACCGATATCCTGATGGCTTAACGGCAGGACGGCCCCGGCCCGCAAGGAGTCCCGGGCGGCTAAGCCGCAGGGAACAATTCCGAAGTCCTCACCGGCAGCCAGAAGCGCCTGCCAGAGAGCAACCGCTTCTCCAGCCGAAACAAAGAGTTCAAATCCGAATTCACCGGTGTAACCGGTACGCGACACCAGAACGGGAGCACCACTTTTTAGTTGAACCGGCGGGTCAATTGCGGCCATGCGCTCGAAATAGCCTTTAAAGGCAAAATAGGGCAGTTTTTGAAAGACCGTTACGGGATCGGCCAGTACCTGGGAGAGAATTTTAGCAGCTGCCGGGCCCTGGATGTCGATTTTACCAAGCTGATCGGTCATGTCCGTGATCTGTATCGATTCCAGGGTGCCGGTCTGGCCGTTCAGGTGGGCGGCGATGCCGGCGCCCATGCCGGCATTGACCACGATCATGTAGTGATTGGAGGCCACCTGGAAAATAATGGCATCGTCAATGACATTGCCTTTATCATCCAGGAAGACGCCGTACACGCAGCGTCCGGGCGACAGGGGCGCCTTGGCAGGTCCAATGCATCCCGCCAGGTTGCTGGTGAAGGTGGCCTGCAGCAGGTCGAAGGCATCGGGGCCCTGGACGAGGACAACTGCCATGTGGCTGGTATCGAAAAGACCGGCTGTGGTCAGCACGGCCAGGTGTTCGGCCTTGGCGCCGGCACCGTACCACATGGGCATGTCATATTCTCCAAATATGGCCATGTTGGCACCCTGGCCAGTGTGCCAATCATGCAGTTGGGTAGTTTTCATCGGGTTCTCCCTGATGGTCCGGTGCGCGCTTGATGCATCCGGACGCGACTACAGAACATACGGCACCTTGATGTTGTAACCTTTATAAATGACAAATGTTTCCACCGACCGAACATCTTTTATCTTGACCGCCTCTTCGGTGTAGAATTCCAGAAGGCCGAAGCCTTCCTTCAGCAATACAACCAGGATCAGGTCGAACCGGCCGGTGACCACGCTGACACTGACAACGCCCTTTAATTTGCTGAACTCTTCTCCCTTTTTGACCAGGTTCATGGATTTCAGTTTAACGCCGATCATGACCAGGCGGTGACCTTTCAGGGCTTCGGGATCCACCAGCCCGGAAATCTCCAGGACCCCTTTTTGTTTGAGTTTCCGGACCCGGCTGCGCACCGTGTTTTCTGCAAGGGAAAGATCTTCGGCAATCTTCTTGTACGAAGCCCGTCCGTCCCGGAGGCGCTTGATGATTTCGATGCTGCTGTCGTCGATTTTCATTTCCGGCATCCTATTTGTGCGTGTGACGCTGCATCCTTCGGGAGCATTGGGCGTGTTAAGGATGGAGCCGGGCAGTTGCAGGATGATCGCTTGTGAAGCCCGAAAGTTCGCTTTATTAATTCAATTGAAACCACAAGGCCTAAAGGTTTATAGGTAGGCTGATCGCCTGGCGATTACTGCGGCACAATAGCCTTCAATTAAAATATGTTGACGAAATTGTCAATAAAATTATATCAATTTGATGATTACATCAAAAACATATTTGTTTTTAGACGAAAATATAAATTCACACCCTAATTCGATAAGGGGATAAGACGAACGGGTCTGAAGACAACGATTCTGGGCGCCGGGAGGGGTAGGTATGTGGCCGCCGTCAGGGCGGCCCATGGCTGAGGCTGTTTTGACCAGGACCGGGAAAGGTGCCAGTCCCATTACACTGCCCACCAGCAGCCGGCGTAAAGTCCGTCGGCGTCCCATTGTAAACGGATGGTTTTGCATGGCAGTTCCTGTTGCGAATGATGATTGGGTGCTTATCCTATAGGCTAACTCAAAATTGTCCTCTTGCCCGGCATAGCCACGAGGCGACGACGGATTGGCCCAATCTCCAGCCTGCGCTTAAGCTACGCCTGCTAGACTTCGTTGAGCCCACGCCTTGCTTGCTTGTCAGGCGAAGCTTATAGCGAAGACTGATCCGGCGTCTTGTCCAACGTAGCTTGAAAAGCGAAGACGGGACCTTGTCGAAAATCCCGCGCCTTTCAGCGGGGACCCCAAATCCTATTTTTGAGATAACCTCTGATAGTCAACCCGACCGGAAATGCTTGGACGTGTGGGTACGTTACCAACATGATGCGCGTTCTGCAAATAGGACGCAACTACATTTTGTTTGCGTTGCCCAAATCACCGGCCATTCACAATGGAGACATCCGATGACCAGAGATCTGCAAAACGCTTACCATGAAATGCGAAAACTGCGGGGGCCGGATTACAAACCGCGTACCCATCATCTGGATGCCGACGGTTGGGCCCGCTATACCAATCGCCTGTTTCTGGAGAGCAGTCCCTATCTGCTACAGCATGCGCACAATCCGGTGGACTGGCATCCCTGGGGGGAAGAGGCTTTTCAAAAGGCTCGCCAGAAGAACTTACCGATCTTGGTGAGTATCGGTTATGCCACCTGCCACTGGTGCCACGTGATGGAAGCCGAGTCCTTCGAAGATGAAGAGATTGCCCGGACGATCAATGCCAACTTTGTACCGATCAAAATCGATCGGGAGGAGCGTCCCGACGTAGATTCGATCTACATGCAGGCTGTCCAGGCCATGGGATTGGGGGGCGGATGGCCGTTGAATGTCTGGCTGACCCCGGACCTGAAACCCTTTTTCGGCGGTACCAATTTCCCGGCCCGGGATGGAGATCGCCCCGGCGCAACCGGGTTCCTTTCGGTTCTCAAGGCGCTCAAGGCCTATTACGACGACAACCGGGGTAAGGTGGATGAAACCGCTCAGGCGCTTGCCACTCACCTGGCGGAGTTGAATAAAACACATGCTGATGGGGCTTTGCCGAAGGAGGCTACGCTGAATGAGGCCGTGGTTTTGTTTCGCCGGATATACGACCCGGTCAATGGCGGCGTGGGCGGTGCCCCCAAGTTTCCCAGCAGCCTGCCGGTGCGTCTGCTGCTGTGCTACTATCGGCGCTCGGGTGATGCTGCGATCCTGGATATGGCCGTCAAAACCCTGGACAAGATGGCGGCCGGCGGCATGTACGACCATATTGGCGGCGGTTTCCACCGTTATTCTACCGACACGATTTGGCTCGTGCCGCACTTTGAAAAGATGTTGTACGACAATGCGCTCCTGGTACCGGCGTATCTGGAAGCGTATCAGGTGACCGGCAATCCGCGATTCAGGGAGGTGCCCCGGCAGGTTCTCGATTATGTGCTTAAAGAGATGCGGGCACCGGGAGGGGCCTTTTTCGCAGCCACGGATGCGGACAGTATCGGCCCCACCGGTGAACCCGACGAGGGGTACTTTTTTACCTGGACGCCGGAAGAGGTGCAGGCCCTGCTGGACCCGGAATCCGCCCAGGCCGTGATGGCCTATTTTGCCATGCGCGACCAGGGCAATTTTGAAGGACGCAATGTGCTGCATACGCCGCAATCGCCCGAAAAAGTGGCGCAAAAATTGGGGATCGCAGTTGAGTCGCTCACAGCCGTCATCGACCGGGCCAGAGAAACATTGTGGGCAGCGCGCTGCAAGCGGAACCAGCCGCTGCGCGACGAAAAGGTGCTGGCCGCCTGGAATGGATTGATGATTTCCGCCCTGGCCCGGGCCGGTTTCGTACTGGACCGTCCCGACTATACCTCCGCGGCCGGCGAAGCCGCCCGGTTTATCCTGGACAACCTGTTGGACGGTGAACGGCTGCACCGGTCGTGGACTGCAGGCCGGTTGGGCAGTCACGGATTCCTGGAAGACTACGCCTTTATGACGGCTGCGTTTATCGATCTTTACGAGGCCACCTTTGATCTTGGCTGGCTGGCCAAGGCACGTGATTTTGAGGACCTGACCACCAGCTTGTTCAAAGATGAAGAAGGCGGCGGTTTCTTTGATAGCCCAAGCCAGCACAGCGAATTGATCGTCAGGGAAAAAGGGGCCCAAGACAATGCCCTGCCTTCCGGAAATTCCGTGGCCGCGGCCAACCTTTTGAAGCTGGGGGCCTATACCGGTCAAGCTGACTACAGCCGACGGGCCGAGGCGCTTTTCAGGGCTTTTGGCGACAGTTTAAACCAGAACCCGGCCGCACATTCGGAAATGCTCATAGCAGTTGACGCCTATTTGGCCGATAGGGTGGAAATCGTCATTGCCGCCGAACCCGGCTGCGAGCAAAAGACGGCGGATTTGCTGGATGTCCTGCGCGAAACCTTCCTACCTCACCATGTTTTCTTCGTTGGTGATAACGCTGCAATTCACCAGGCGCGCAACCGGATTCCGCTCTTAGCCGGTAAAACTACCGTTGCACATCAGTCCACTGTTTATGTGTGCGGCCCCAATGGCTGCCGCCAGCCGGTTTTCTCCCCGGCCCAGGTCAAAGAAGAGATATCGGCAGCAGCGCCGTTTCCGGCAGATAGGTAAGGCGTCAACGTTTGTGGCTTTGTTTGCGGGGCGCAAAACCTGTCCAGTCGGTTTCCGCTTGACCCCTGGCGGCAGGTTGGCTACCTTTTAATAAGCACTGCATGCCTCCATCCTGACAGACTACCAGGGCCATTGAAATTCCTGCAGTCGTGCCAATCCGTGGTCGTCCGCCACCACCTATGCGGCGGTATTCTTATTGCCGGGAGAACGTATGGTATCAGCCTTTCAACCGGAACTTCGCAAGTACCATGTCCTGGTCGTTGATGACGATTTGGGTGTTTTGCGGATGCTGCAGACGTTGTTCGACACTGAAGGGTTGCTCTGCACAACCGTCGAAAGCGGGTCCCAGGCCCTGGCGTGCATGGAGAGCCTGCAGGTAGATGTGGTCCTCACCGACCTGCGCATGCCAGATTTAGACGGTCTCGAGTTGCTGGAAAGAATCAGGGCTGAATCGGATACGGATGTGATGATCATGACCGGGCACAGCGGAGATGTTACCTTCGAAGAGATTATCGAGAAAGGCGCCCTTGACTTTATCCACAAGCCCATTGAGCCACGCGAATTGCTGCTGCGCCTCAAACGGATCTTAAAAGAGCGCCGTAACCGGGAAGAACGGCGCTGGATGGAAGAGCAGCTCGTGGCTACCAATCGTCTGATCAGAAAGAGCGAAGAACGTTACCGCGCCCTGTTCGACAACAGTCCGGTGGCAACCGTGGTGGTGGATCACCAGGCACGCATCATCAGTTTCAACCAGGCCCGGGACAACACCGGCGGCCGGACGCCCAAACCTGGGGATGTCATGTACCGCGACTTTGCCGGTGAACACGAAATCGATATGTATGCCGAGTTGCTGGACTGTATCCGCACGGGGGTGTCCAAGGAGTTTCCCCAGCAAAAGTACCGCGAAAAATATCTCAACATCCGGATGTCGCCTTTTTTTGCCGGGGCGATTATTACTTCTCACAATGTGACCCAGCTGAAAAAATCCGAGCTGCAGATCCGGTCCCTGACCCAGGACCTGCTCAAGGCCCAGGAAATAGAGCGCCAGCGTTTTGCCCGGGAGCTGCATGATAACGTGGCCCAGAATTTAGGGGCTCTCAAGCTGGCCTTTGAAACGCTGTTCGACGGGCAACCGGATGTGTCTGCGGATATTCGCCGGAGGGTCGCCGATTTCGCCGAACAATTGAGCGACGCCATTTCCAGGGTCAGGAGGATGTCCTATAACATGCAACCACTGAGCCTGGAACAGCTCGGCCTGGCCCATGCCGTGGACAGTTTTTGCGATGATTATCAGCAGGTCAACGCTTTGTCGGTGGACTGTAGCTATGCGGGTTTTGAAAAATTGACCCTGGATTTCGAAACCCAGATCAACGTCTACCGGTTCGTTCAAGAAGCCATGAACAACGTCAGCAAGCACGCCGAGGCCGACAGCGTCAAGGTCCGGCTGATTGTATCGCACCCGGACCTGATCATTCGCATCGAAGATGACGGTCGAGGGTTTGACGTAGTAAACCGCATGGCTGAGGCCCTGGATGAAAAACGGATGGGATTGCGCAGCATGCAGGAGCGGATCCACCTGCTCAACGGTCATTTTGATATTCAATCCCAGGCCAACCGAGGGACCAAGATAGTGGCCCGCATACCGGTCAATTAAAAAAGAGGTTCAAGTAGCGACGGCCACATACGAAAAGGGCGTGGACAATATCAGATAGTCCACGCCTTTCCGCTTTGCCAGCCAAGTGAGAACTAATGGTCGTAATGTTCAGTTTCAATGCTGGGTGGGCGATTGTGATTTGTCGGAGATATCACAAGTGAGTCCAAACTGCATATATATAGCAGTTAACAGATATTGCCAAATATGAAAAGAAGCCACCAAAGTATAGCTATTTCCTTTATCTGTTTGTAGCTACACCAAATTATCCAGTTTAAAAAAAGGGATAATTGATGACTCAATATTCCGAAAAGTACTGTAGATTAAATCCTATACTTCAATAACCAACACAAAAAGCGAAAAGGCAGAGTCCAGTTTGAGCTCTGCCTTTTCGTGCTACGAATTATTTAATTTTGTCTACTCGAGAATAAAATGCTTGCACACTCTGTTCATCTCATGACTCCAAGGGCTGCAAAACCACGGCAGTTCATCTGGCACAGGGAGGTAAATTCTGGTTTCTATTCTTGCGGGTTTCCCAATGCAGTCTGGGCATTCAGTGTTGGGCACAAACCAGGTCAGAGTATTTGTTGCCTGGTCATAAACTGAGTTACTGTCTCTGTCCTGATATATAAAGTCGCCGCCTGATTCATAGACCCGGAATCGATAAGTTGCATTTGGCCAATTCGGCGGACCAAGAACCGCATCATGTGTAACTTCAATTCCACCTTCAACAGCGGTTACTGCAATATTTGTAACTGGCTCAGGCCTGGGCAGATCCATCATAGCTTCGGTAACTTCCCAGGTCCGGGTGTATTTTTGCTTGGGACAACCTTTCATCACAACAGTCATTTCCCAATTGCCAATTACATTGCTCTTATGACCTAACCAGACACTATATTCTATAGCACCCAAAAACTCGCTGATCCAGGCGCTGCCACGGCCGAGTTTTATTCTTAAATTTGTATCCAAATTGCGAAAAACAATCTTCTTGATTTTGTCTTTCACCTCATTACCATTTTCGTCATGGAGATCAAAAGTGACACTAAATTTCCAGCCACCCGCAGGGTGGGGAAATGGAAAATCGTCGGTTGCAAAGCGGCCATCATAATATGAACCAAATCCCCAGTCTTTAAGATACGGTATATCGCAGTTCATCTCGCTTGGCGGTGGAGGTGGTGGTGGGAAGGTAATCAAATCCGCAACCACTGAAACGTTATCCCATTCAGCATGAAAGGAGTTTGTATGGTCTCCCGTATATCCCCTTAACATCAATCTAACGGGGTCAGTAAATGCATTGTTAAATTCACCATGAAGATTCCAGTCGGCAAAGCTTGGGTAATTAGTATCCGAATAATAGGTCCTTATGGTAGAACCAACTCTCTCAATACCAAAAAATCCATTAGTATCGTCAGGGGTGCTCTCGGGGAAGGTTCCTGAACCTTGAATAACATTGTTGGCAAAATAATTACTAACATACCTATCTCCAAGGTCATTCTCTGGAAACCATCCTCTAAATTGGTAGATAAACGCCTTATTTATATTATCAATATTAGGATCATTAGCGGGGTGTACTTCCCACCCGATTTGAGCCACATCTTGAGGAGGGTTTTGAAATGGCCCTTCATAACCACTAAAAGTCCAATTCTTCCATTCCATTCTACATTCAAAATCCCCATGGAAAGAGGCTCTTGAAGTTAGGTTGACCCATGTGGACATGGGTGGGAAGTCGATGTTAAAAACGCCATTTTTCTCCGAACCATTAAACATTTCCCAATTACTTGTATCTAATTGGTTGTCGTTAAAATCATCAAAAAAGGTATCAGCATAGACCAGTCCCGATAATAGAAAGATGCTAAAAAATACCGCAATAATCATCCGTTTCATATTTTTCTCCTCCTAAATGAAAAGTCAGGGCGACAAATGCCTTGGCTTTAATGGATTGCTTACTTCTTTTTATTCCTTATTGTCGCAGCAAGGGCGAGTGGGCCAGTGCCGAACAGGAGCATGGTTGTGGGTTCTGGTATCGTCTCCTCTATGAAAATTGATCGGTTCAATCACGGTAAAGGTGGCAGTTCAGAACATGACAGCCTGTAAGGCTAACCAGAATCTTATTCACTCTCTCTGTTGTTGATACGCATGATCCCTCCATGGAACACTATCAACTATTACATTTCGGCACTTTAACCAATTGATATCCCCAAAAAAACTGTGCAATTTGTAACACACCACTGTGGCACTAAAATCTCAATTACCCACCTTTCGACTGATTCAGATTTCATCGCATTAAGTGTAAACCCCTGTAGATCGGTCACATCTTATTAAGGCCCTGTATTTACACGATTTTTGCTTTAAAGGGAACCTTGGGTTGGATTTTCTGGCTCCACGATCAATGTACAAAGCAAGAGATGGTTGCAATATCAAGTTCTCTACAGACTTTGCCATCAAACACTATCGCACCTTCGAAATCTTGGTCAGCCAAAATAGCATCACACTCTGCAGACTCTCCAAAAAGGGGGCAGTGATTTAGACTGAATTATTCCTGATTGGAAACCACTTCACCCCTGTACAATTTGAAACTCGACATATAACTGTTACCTTTCGTGGACACTCTTTGAAATGAAGAGGGAGTTAAACAGGAATTGTAGGTGCAGATGGATTAGATCCAACTGGGGTACCTGTTTGACTCATAATACTTGATTTATGCGAAATAGCAAAGCTCATTAAATGCCCACGAAAGACCTAAGGAAAGTAGGACCTTTTATCAGGGGGGGTGATTGATACGCTGATTCCAGTGCAGTGATGCAACGTAAATTGGACATGCTATTCGCTTACAGTTTTTGGTAAGTTCCGGCGACAGATATCTTGCCAAAACCTGTAATTATCACCACTGTTCAAAATATTTTGATATATAGCAGGTATCTGTAACGTGGCTCTTCAGCACGCGCAGTTTTTTGCGCGCCCGACTTCAAGCGCCTTGATAGGCTCTATTTCACCCAAGTTCCCGAAGTAACTTAGCCGCTTTTGTTAATTCATCACTCATGCGTTTAGTATCTTTCAGTGAATCGCGTGAAAAGGCACGGATAAGACCAAGCGCCACACTAATGAGCAGTAAAATGTTAGAAGCCATAGGCAACACTTCTGAAAAGATCAATTTAGGTAGGTTAGCTGGAGATTTTTCTGCCGTAGCCTTTATAGTCGAAACATCCTGTTCTATTTTTGTGGACACCCCTGTTGAATTATTATCGCTTTCAGCCCCTATCCAATAAAAGAAAGGAATTGAAAGAAGGCTTAATACAAATAGCACGAACACTGTTCTTCGCGATACCGCAAAGGTTTTTCGCTTAGCAGGTGGAGACAAAGATAACAGTTCCCCGATTATCTCCTCAATTTTGACAGTTGCTTCTTGAATTTGCCTAAGGATTGGAAGAGACTCGCTTGTTACTTTATTTCCTGGGTATTCGCTATAAAGATCATTAAGATTTTTCTTTATCCCTGATGTGCGATTCCTAATTTTCTCCATTGCGGCATCCAAATAGACTTCATAAACATTATAGGTACTATTCCCCACTCGAACGAACTCCCAAAAGTCATGCAAATTAATATGTGACACAGCACCTTTTGCTGTTAAGATGCTTTCGGCTATCCATTGAAAATCAAGATAACCACTGCCTCCTTTGGGCTTTATCAGAGTTTGAACTTCCTCTTTCGTTAAGTTTTGATAAACCTCCTTAGCTTCTGTAAGGCTATTCCCCCTAGCACATAATTGCGCTATTAAGGATGCACGTAAGGCCTCATCAAGCAATTCCAACAATTTTTGCAAAGTCTCATCACGAGAATCTTCTATTATGGCTTTTCTTTTTTTCATCGCTATCTATTCTCCCTGATGTGATCATTTTTTTTAGCCTAACGCTCCGCATAACCGGCTGGGAAAAGCTGCGCCGCTTCGCTATGCAGCTTTTCTCAGTCCGAGTTGATGCGGTTGTTAGGCTATACCATTGGCCTATTGGCAAGCACCCGCCTGCTGTGCCCCGTAGGTTGCTTGGCTCACGGTGTACCGGTCTCCGGCTCTCGATGAAAGTTGCTCAATGAGACCTTTGCACGAGAAGCCCATAATGCTGAGATACTGTTTCGCAGATCTTACCGCCTGCTTGTTCCAATCTATGTTCAGGCTATCCACTGCTACGGTAGCATCGGCAACGCTATAACCATCCCCCGCATCGGATGAGAGTTGCTGAATAAGTCCATCCCGCGAGAATCCCTGTATGCTGAGGTATTGCTTCGCAGATCTGACAGCATTTTTCTGAGGCCCAGTTAGGCCTTCCGCCCATGTAGGCGCGGTGCCGAGGACAACGAGGCCAGCAAACGCAATGCCTATCGTCTTCAACGCTTTCTTCATATCGTTTCTCCTTCGGTGATAAATGCTTTGTCGAGATTGCCTAGCCTAACATTATATATTGAGTGGAAATCTGCCTTTTGACACAAGAAGCACCGTTAACCGCTATTCTATGATTAGATCGATATTTGGAAGGAACTGGCAAAAACTACCATAACCACCTGATAAGTCAATAGAATCAGACTGCTTTTCACTTTGTGGCCCTACTTTTGCGTTTTTCTCGTTTGCGCAGTTATTCGTTACTTATCGAGAAATCTTGATAATTGCTGGAATGGGATAGCTTGCCAAATTCTGTATATATCACATTACTAGAACATGTTGAGATATATAGCAGGTATCAATAAGACTCCTAACAGGTAGGTTATGTAGCTTATCGAGAAGTACGACTATATTGCACAAAACAGTTATACCTAACCAGAAAATGACACTAATTTACTAAGAACACTCTCAATTGTTTTTGCTATCTCTCTATTTTCGTTGAAACATTCAGGATGACTCTTTCCTGTCAACATTTTCTCGTTATTGATATCGAGAACATAAATCTCTATAGTGCTAATGCATTGTGCCTTGACCTCAGGGTTAGGAATGTTAAACAGTAAAACAAAATCAACATTGATTTTTTGTCCTATCTCATAAATGAATTTTTCATTGGGTCTTTTATTTGAAAAGATTCCTTCTTTTAGCCACAAAAGCTCTTTATTTTGTTCATTTAGAATCCCTTTAGCTATACTATCTCTGCTATTAAGTGAACCCATCTGATAATATGAATATGATAGCTTAAAATCAGGATTCCTTCCAAGGAAAGTGGAAAGTGCCGTAGTTATTTCAACGTTTGATCGGTATCCAGGAATATGTGATGCAAATAGAGCCATTTTAAATAAGTTGTGCTGTAATTTCAAAGAATGGTCAACACTGGCGGGATCATTAGGACTTGTTATAGATGAAGCCACGGCTGCCTGAAACTGTTTTGCATTTTGTTTTCTTTTTAACTGCTGAATCTTTAACCTGGCAGTACTACTAAAGCGACTGTCTGGGTATTCATCTAAAAATATATCATAATCCTCTATGGAATCGGAGGTCTTTACAGCTTCCCACATTTCCTCCTCTGCGTTTAGATTTTGGGGACCTTGCCGTTTCTGGACACTGACTGCTCGTATCTGTTGCGATGTTTCATTTTTACCAGCGTTAAAATAGAAATCGTCCATCAAAGACGAAGATTCCCAAGGCGTCTGCTTTTTCCCGGAAGACCGAGCCACATCAATTCGGACCTTCTTGAACACTTTTTCGATATTCAACCCCGGGGACGCCATATGTTTCAGCAGCTTTGAAGTATACAGGCCGTTTCGTCCGCTTCCATCAGCAGCCACAGAACCCGGAGACGTAGAGAAAGCCAATATCGAACCTGTGGGGGCATCCATTTTAGCCAGCCCTGTGGATCCGGATCTGAAACTGCGGGAATAAGGATTGTTGCGACAAGCATCCAAGATAATTATATTCAACCCATTGCCTGCATCCTCCATCTTACCTAAAACCCGACCAGCATCAACGGCCTCATATTCTACATCAGATTCAGAATCTATCCTTGCATCGATAGGAATCAGGTAATTGTGCCCCTGAACCTGTAAGCCATGGCCAGCATAATAAAAGAGGCCCACACCGCCATCACGCAGCTGCTTGCCAAAAGCAATAATTGAAGATAGCATTGTTCGCCGAGTGGCATTGGTTTTCAAGGTGACCTTGAAGTCGAGGCGTTTTAACATAACCGCCATGTCTGTGGCATCATTGGACGGATTTTTCAACGGAGCGTTTTGATATGTGCTGTTGCCGATAACCAGAGCAAGTCTGTTCGTGTTAGCATGAACGCGGTTCGCAGGAAGGATTAAAAAAATGGCTAAAGGCAGGACAACCAAAGATCGCAACAAGCAACTCATGACCTCCTCCTAAATAACAACCAATTTTTAAGTGGAAATTATATCAAACGATACATAGGTAGTCCAAAGTTGTCAATTTCCTAGAATAGTAGACATTTTCTATGTTAGAGGGAAAAAAGTTTCTTTTTCAATGTCAGGCAATTGAACAGTCGACTAGAATTTGGCTTATCTTGCCAGACCCATAATATATCATGCATGGCAAAATATAGTGATAACCTTTTGTTACCACATAATATTCGCAACCTCATGTAATAGCAGATAACACCGGCCATGAAATGATCGTTTCAAGCAGGAACAAAACTATTTCTACCATCGCAAATACGATTAAATAAGTAATAAACACAACTTCAATACGTCGGTGGACATCTTTTTCATTTGGTTGGTAACCCTGCTTTATGCAACCCCCGAGCAAAACGCTCTGTATCATTCGGATTTTTGAAGGAGTGCATATAATACTTCAAAACCCTTTCCACCGTGTAATTTTTATACTTTCTATCTTGCATATACTTTATAAGTACATCTTCAGCGTCTTCTTGCCTTCCCAAATGCGCGTAAATGGCTGCAAGCATCCATCTCGGGGCGCGACTATGATATTTTCGCTTTAATATAGCTTCTTCAAGAGAAGTTGCGGCCTCCTCGTAATTCTCTAAACAGAATTGGGCTACGCCAAGAGTGTACATATAGTATTTTGGGTACTCAGTGCCCAGGCTCATGGCCTTCGTAAGGTAATCTATTGCCTCATCGGATTTGCCTGAATAAACTAAGGTCTCGCCCATTGTATACAATGCATGCGCATCATCAGGTTTGAGGGCAATGGCTTTCTTTGCGTCAGATATAGCCTTGGCATAATCTCGTCGATAAACAGGATTCCATGGCCGCATCAACCCCGATCTACGGAGACCTTCAGCCCAATGGTTTAAGTCCCTTTTCTCTCTAAATGGCCAAAATCTAAAAGTGTTTTCAATTGGAACTATTTCCCACCCTCTTTTCTCGAAATATTTCGCGAGAATATCAGCCGCCTCCTGCCCACGGTTTAGTTGCGCGTATGAAATTGCTAAGGGCCAGGGTCCATAATTAGGTGCTAATTTTTGTGATTTCTCAAGCGTCACTACAGCGTCCTCGTAATCTTTTTGTAAATATTGCGCGAGTCCGAGTAGATACAAGCAATAGGCAACATTCTGCGGATCGAGCCTCATGGTCTTTTTTAAGTATTTTACTGCCTCAGCCGTTTGTCCTGTATATGTTAGAATCCAACCCATTACCAAATAGCCATTTGAATAATTTGGGTCGAGAGTGATAGCTCGCTCGGCTTCGGCAATGGCCTCATCATATCTGCGCTGATACAAACGGGTTTTAGCAACGTTGTATAGGGCGTAAGGCGTCGGATTTTTCATCGCCATTTGCAAATGCTTTTTTGCTCTGGATCGGGCATCCTGCCAGCCCAAATCCTTATAGAAGTGCCTGTCAAAGGCAGTACGGTATACATTAGCCAATCCAGCGTGGGCAGCACTGTAGTCGGGATCAAGTTCAATAGCCCTCTCAAAGAGCGCTACTGCCTTCGCCAAGCCTTTTGCAGAGCCTAACCGTATTTGTTCTCGGCCTCGCAAATATGCATCATAAGCCTCTACATTATCGGTATACCGTAGAGTAAGTTTGTCCTCTTCATCTCTCGATAATTTCAGAGATAGTGCAGTGACAATTTTTCGAGTAATTTTGTCCTGCAATGCAAAAATGTCGATATAAGTATCATCGAAGCGTTCAGCCCAAACATGATGCCCTGTAGTGCCATCAATGAGTTGAGCATTGATTCTTACCTTGTCCGCAACTTTTCGAACACTCCCTTCAAGTATGTATGCAACCCCAAGTTCTTTCGCGATCTGTTGAACCTTTACCGACTTATTTTTATAGGTGAAGGTCGAGTTACGAGCTATGACTAGTAGGCCAGAGATTTTAGAAAGATCTGTTATCAAATCTTCAGAAATCCCATCACTAAAATATTCCTGCTTTGGATCGTCACTCATGTTGACGAAGGGCAGCACTGCAATGGATGGTTTATCGGGTAGAGGGAGGGGTGGATGTTCTTGCAATCCCGCCTTACGTATACTTTCTATGGTGCGATTATAAAACTTCTTATCTTGGTAAGGTAATACTTTGATTAATCTGGCCACAGAGTAATTAGGGTCAAGCCTGGACACCTCCGCTACCTCGGCGCGGGCTTCTGCTTCACGGCCCCCCAGGTAATAGGCTGAGATCAAAAATATGCGGCCAATCAGGTAATCAGGATCACGTTCGAGTGCTTTATTGTAGGCTGTAATGGCATCTTCGTATTGTTCTAAACCGCGATATGCATGACCAAGCCCATTATAGTAAAAGGTCGGTGCTTTGGGGTCGTGGCGAATCGCCTTTTGAAAATAATTTACCGCTTCCTCGTACCTTCCAACCCATACGAGAACGTATCCCAAGTGCATTATAGGAAATCCAGGATTTAAAGCGATACCCTTTTGCACTTGAGCAAGCGCTTTCTCATATTTCTTTTGGAATCCATAAATCATAGCCAACCCACCATGGGATGGGGCATGGGCTTCATCAAGTTCCAGTGCTTTTTTAAACGCCTTAATGGATTCATCCCAGGGATTGGCTGTGTCTGTGGAACCGACCCACCGATCCATTAAATAAGTTGCACCGAGTAGATTCCATGCACTGGGGTAGTTTGGATCAAGATCAATAGCTTTCTTAGCGAATTCGCGGGCAAGGATGTTTTCTTCTTTACCTTGACGTTCAAAATGCCCGAATCCCTTGCTAACCTTTAAGTAGGCTTCGAGATTATCCGTTCCTTTTGCATAAATTCGCTCGCGTTCGCCCTTTGTCAACTCGGCCCCCACTGAACCTAAGATTTTTATAGTGATTTCATCTTGGAGGGCAAAAGCATCCTGTATTTCACGTTCATAGGTTTCCGCCCATAGGTGGTATCCTGTGATGGCATCAATCAGTTGAGCCGTTATTCGTACTGTATCCCCGGATTTTTGAAAACTACCTTCAAGAACATACCGAACACCAAGTTCCTCAGCCACCTGTTGAACTTTAACGGCCTTACCCTTGAAACTGAACGAGGAGTTACGGGCAATAACAAAAAGCTCAGAGACCTTGGAAAGGCTGGTGATGATTTGCTCGGAAAGTCCCTCGCAAAAATAGTCCTGTTGCGAATCGCCACTCATGTTGTCAAATGGAAGAACCGCAATGGAGGGCTTTTCCGGCAGTGCGAAAGCCATCTTGTCAATAGACGCTGGCTCAAAATCCGGTTTAGAAATATTCTGATAAACTTGCCAGACCACAGACGTAATAGCGATCGCTGCCACTACAATTGTCGGCCAGATCCATTTAGCTATTGCTGTTTTTGGTTCTTCTCCAGTAAGCTTGCCTGCATCTTCAGGGTCCATCAAAACCTTGTAGACTCTTACAGGATCTTTAATATTCTTAACTTCATGATCACCAAGGTATTCGTAACCGAAGTTTAGTTTTTCTTTAATATGATCAAACGCGTTCCGCGAAATACTGACCCCACCTGGCTCAGCCAATCCTTCAATGCGAGCAGCAACATTTACTCCATGACCATAGATACGATCTATATCCTGAATTACATCACCAACGTTGACTCCAATACGAAATTCCAATTTTTTATCATCGGGAAGGGCTTCATTCTTTTCCTTAAGCACTATCTGAATTTCAACAGCGCACCGTACCGCATCGACAGCACTTGCAAAATCAGCGAGTATATTATCTCCGGGTGAGTCTATCACTCGGCCATTGTGCTGCTCGATCTGCATCGCCATGATGCTGCGGCATTCCTTGAGTTTTTTGAGCGTATAGGCCTCATCATCCGCCATTAGGAGGGAATAGCCCTTCACATCGGCACTGAGAATCGCTCGCAGTTTGCGGGTCGGTTTTTGCTCGTCGGTCATCATAGATCACCTCACGGCATTATGTTTTTAATAAATGAATACTTTTTAGGCGGGAATTTCAGTTCAAGGCATCTTCAGATCAGGCATGATTGTCTTACCGTCAGATCAGAAGTAACTCAGGTGTGTTAGGAGATTTATAGCGGAATGATTTCAATGGGTCAAGTGGTATGGTTTGGGGATGCCATCTTGGTATGTATACATACTTCAAGCCAGATGTGATTAATATCCAAGTATATTTATAATGTCCTATTGAAATCAGGATAGCCAAAACCAGCGATATCTTGCCAATACCGTAAATTCGGCAAATCTGCATTTATGTTTAAGATGTCTGGACCACGCAATGTTGCCAACAGTGCTCGGTTGACGCAGTTCTAGTTAAACGACGGAATGATTTCGGTATGCCGCGGTGTGGATGAAATCATTGACTACCGCCAGCCTTAAGCGATGACCGCTTTTGAGGCGGATTCACCACAGGCTGGGTGTCACTTTTTGGCTCTTTTTCCCATAACCCGGTAGTTGAATTCGTAGCTCAGGGCGCCGCTCCATTGTTCATCAAAGACACCCTTGTACCGGGTCCCTTCTACCGGCCCCACCGGCTTGCCGTAGGTGTAAAACCAATTCACGATCGGACCACCGGAAAAGCCCAGCGCTATCCAGTAGTAGCCGGGTTTGAGGATGGTGGGCTCTTTTTTGAAGTGAAAATCAACCCACCGGTAACCCGGCCGCATGGAAATACTGCTGAGTTCCACCAGGTCGCTGGCATCGATCTGTCGGCCGGGTTTCCCGTTCTTATCTGCCAACAGGTTGATCCAGAGCATACCGTCCCCGCCGAAGTTATGCAGGGCCAGGGAAATTTTGTCCAGGTGGATCGGTTCCTTCAACAGGAAGACCTGGGCGTACTGGGTGGCCCGGCCGGTGACATACTCGGCGCTTTCCACCAGAAAGCTGCGCGTAATCTGCTGCTGGGAGCCTTTCTCCAGGCCTTCGCCCGGGAAGGCAAAATCCACGTTGATGGGGAACGACAGGTTCCCGAAAATGTAAGGCAGGATAAAGCGCATCTTTTTAAGCTGCTGATCGGTATATTGGGGCAAGTCGGCTATCTTGGCGAGGGCTACCGTCTTGAAATCCGAACTGACCTGGGGACAGAGCAGCAGCCCCCGGGGGCCGTAGGCCTGGCGCCGACCGCGCACCACGATCCGATCATCATCGAAGGCGGCGTTGACCGCCTCTTGCATCTTGAGCCGGGCCGGGCTGCCCTTTATCTTTGACCAGCGCAGCAAGCCATCGTTGATGGTTTCATTGTTATCCACCCCGATCTCCACCCGGATGTAGCGGTTGGAGACAAACAGCGCGGTCTGCTGGGGATCGAACGGCACCCAGCCGAGATCGGGAAACCAGATCTCAATCCAAGAGTGGCGGCCCTGGGCCATTTTAAAAGTCAGGGGGCCTTCGTCACGCGAGACGTGGTAGGCTTTATTCAGGGTGATGCCGTTGACGATGCGGGTCGGGATGCCGACGGCTCGGAGCAGGGCGGCGCTCAGGTGCGAGAAGTTCTGGCAGTTGCCTTTCCCGGTCTTCAGGGCAAACAGGGCATCATACTGGGGCGGCGGGTTGACATAGCGGACATTGTTGATCACCCAGGTGATGGCCCGTTGGACCGCATCGAACTGGGAGCTCGCCCCCTGGGTCAATTTTTGGGCGAGGTTTATAATCGCCTCATCCTCTGATTGTACTTGTTTGGTTGGTTGCAGAAAGATGTCTTTGTCCGGCCCAACAGAGGCCAAGGGAAAGGGGCTTTGGGTGTTGAGCAGTTCCAGGCGGGTTTGGGTGCGGGCGTCGAAGGCTAATTTGGCGGTGGCGGCGCCTTGCGGCTGCTCCCATATGGCCGTTACGATCCGGTTGCCATGTCGGTCCGTTTTTTCTTGCCTGTCCTGGGGCGGTGGTATGAACTCCAGCTTAACGGCACTGATTTCCTGCTCAAAGGTCACCGATTTCGAGCTGGTTGGAATGACGCAACTGAGTTTCATCTGGCTGATACCGGGATCGGGTGAGATGTGCTGCTGCATCTCGTAGCGCAGCTTGGAACTCATGTCGCCGACAACGATATAATTTTCTGCAAATCAAGTGGCTGTCAGGGCCAATAGGGTGATCACAGCGGCGCTGGTGGCTCTTACCATTCAGGGCACTCCTTGGCTACAGGTGGTATTCCGGAAGCGGACCAATGCCCTGTATGGTAGCCCAAGCGCCAGAAAATGCAAGTTCGCTTTTTGGGGAGAATCTAAAAATTTGATTTATAACAAAAGGTTGAAGCCGAAGAGGGGGGCAAAACGCTAAACGTCACAGGCAGGGTCCGGGCCCTGTCTGTGACGGCAAGCGTGCTAGTCAGGAGAAATCGGTGCAAGTCGGATGGGATCAGGCCGCGTTCTGGAGTGCCTCGACTTCCCGCGTGGCCAGGACACAATCGATGTCCAGCAGTATCTTGATACCGCCTTCCATTTTTGCCATGCCGAGGATAAAAGCGGTATCCAGCTTGGTGCCGAACGCCGGGGTATCTTCGATTTCCGATCCCTTGATGTTGAGGACTTCGGACACTGAATCGACAACGATACCGATTTCCACGCGACCGGACTGACCCTCCACTTCGACAACAATGATACAAGTCCGTTCGGTATAGTCGATTTCCGCGATGCCGAATCTGAGCCGTAAATCCAGCACCGGTATGACCTTACCCCGCAGATTGATAACGCCCTTGACAAATTCAGGTGTTTTGGGCACCGAAGTGACCGGCATCATCCCGATGATTTCCTTGATTTTCAAGATGCCGATACCGTATTCCTCCTCTGCGAGGGTGAAGGTCAGATACTTGCCTTCCCGGTCGGTCATCACTTTGACGGCCTGGTCCATAGTGTCGGTTGCTCCTGCCATTGGTTTCTCCTCCCTGCACGGTTTACTACGCTTTAAATAACAAATCCCGTCCTCCGTCGGAATCAGTTTCGATACAATTCAGTTAAGGTTTGCCGGTATGGGGACGCAGATAATTGGTTTTCATGGAAAGTTATCGGCGAGTCCGGGCATAACTTTAGAAACTATCTCAAAAAAACCCTTTGGCCCAATCCGCCGGAGGCGGATCAATCTCAGCGTTGGGCGCTTATCTCAACTCCTCGAAATAACTGGTGCATTACTCCGGGTTGAAATTCGCGGCCGCCGCACCTTGAACCAAAATCCTTTTTTCAGATAGCTTATAATGTGATCAGCCTGGATTTTAAAAAAAGGCGGCAGCCCGATACTTTCATACTGTGCAGCGTGTTGTGCGGTTCGGCCGGAAAAACGGTTGAAAATTTTACTGGTAAAAAATCTGTATTACTATTAAAGAAATAAGTGTTTGGGTAATGAAACAAGGAATATTCAGTGTCGGGAGGCAATCTATGGCACGCAATGGGAATACAGACTGGGTATTGAAACTTTCCGTCTCGCATCCATCAACGGCGGAGCTGCGGGGGCGCCAGTCGGTCAGGGCTACTTTCAAGCTGACCGAAAAAGCGATTGAGACGATCAGCGTCGTGGCCGTCCATCTAGGCATCAAGCAAAAATCATTGTTTGATCACCTCATTGAAGATACCGGCTCTCTAAATACAATTGCCAAGGATGTCAATAAGGTACAATTCAAAACCCTTGATCGCGTACAGAAAACCTACGTCCTGAGTCGGCGAACGCTTTCCATACTGGATCAGATATCGAAGCATTTTGCCGCCCCCCGGGACGCAATTGTGGAATACTCGGTCCAAAGGCTGCTGCCGGTTATTGAACGCGAAAAGAAACGGCATCGTATCCGTAAAAAATTATTGTACGAGGTGAATGCGCACTGCCGCAACGGCATGCAACTTCTCGAAAATGCAAGAAAACTGCTGGGGGAAGACGACCCCTTCTGTGAAAAACTGGAAACAGCCGTGGCTGCCTGTGGACTATCGGCGAGCGATTTATCGGATTTTGTGGCGCGGTGTGAAGATATTGAGAATTATTGAACGTAGGCTTCCTGGTACGCGGAACCTCTAATCCGGTTCCGGCATCTCCAGAACCCTCTTGATTACGTCTTCCAGTTCATTGGTCTTATATGGTTTCGGCAGGATCTCGATGAAACCACTTTCCCAGAAATCAGAAATGGTTGGTTCGTTGACGAAGCCACTGGAAACGATGGCCCGGACCCCGGGGTCTATCTGCAGCAAACGGGCGATGGTTTCTTTGCCGTCTACCCCCTCCTGAATGACCAGATCCAGGATGACAATATCATATGGCCGCTTGGCTTCCAGGGCGTCTTGATACATTTTCACGGCCTCATTGCCTTCCTGGGCCGTTTCGATTTCAAACCCCATGCGGATGAGTTTCTTGGAGGTCAGTTTGCGCAACTCCTCATCGTCATCCATCAAGAGAATTCTGACATCGGCTGTCATGGGTTCTATCCCTTTGATTAAACGAAGATGTGCAACTCTGAGTGGAAAATGCCCGCGACCCGGTCACTTCAATTTATGACCTGCTTCAGTATAAATCAACTCCGGCGGAAAGTCTATGCGAGGTTCAGGGTTCCGTGGTTCAAAGGTTTCATATTTACCAGGTCCGGTATTCAGGTTTACGAGAGGGTGCGATGTGAATGGTTCATGTTGCGAAAACCGAAGATTGCGGCGTTCCAAAGAGGAGGCCCGGCATCGGGATTTTGAATGGGGACCGACTCGAGAAAAAACGGGGCCCAGGCCAGATACTGGTGCCTTGATTAGTGCCTGCTCCACCAAGGGTGGGAAAGGTTCAGCGTGTTGGGTATTTGATCTAACCCGCAACAGCTGAACCTTTGAACCGGGAACATTAGGGATTTATACAATCTCAAGGGCACATGCCATCGAAATCCCGCCTCCGCCGCAGAGCGTAGCCAGCCCGAGGGTCTTGTTCCTTTTTTTCAGGGCGTTTATCAGGGTGACCATGATGCGGGCACCCGTGGCACCCACCGGGTGTCCCAAGCCAATGCCGGATCCATTGACGTTGGTGATCTCGCGATCGAGTCCCAGGTCCCGTTCGCAACCGATATATTGGGCGGCAAATGCTTCATTGACCTCCACCAGGTCGAAGTCGGCAACAGTGAGGCCGCTGCGTTTCATCAGATCCTGGACGGCCGGGACCGGGGAGAGCCCCATGACCGACGGGTGGCAGGCGCCGCGACCGATGGCCTTGATGCGAGCCAACGGTTGCAGGCCCAGATCGGCCGCTTTATCAGCCGACATGATCAACAAGGCGGCACTGCCGTCGTTGATGCCGCTGGAATTGCCGGCCGTGACCCTGCCGATTTTGGGTACGAAGGCCGGGGGCAGGTTTTGCAATTGTTCCAGGGTAAGCCCGGGTCGAAAGTGCTCATCGCGTTCAAAGACAATGGGCTCTTTTCTCTTGCGTGGGATCTCAACCGGTACAATTTCCGCGGCAAAGGAGCCATCGTTGTTGGCCCGTTCGGCGTTATTCTGGCTCCGCAGCGCGACGGCATCCATCTCTTCCCGAGAGATGTCCATATGTTGCGCTACAAATTCGGCGGTAAGCCCCATGATGTATGGTTTGCCCTTATAATAGCTCAAAGGTGGTTTTTCGGCATCCACGGGGCCGTCCTCCGGATGGGGGATAATATGCGAGCCGCAATGGAGGGCGTGAATCATAGCATCTACAAAGGTGTGGTCCTGCAAGCGGCATCCCCAGCGGGCATTGGGGACCTGGTAGGCAACGCCGGACATATGCTCCACACCGCCGGCCAGGATAATGTCGGCCATGTCGGCCTGGATCATGGCCATACCGGAAATGACCGCTTCCATTCCGGATATGCAGACCCGGTTGATGGTGGCCGCAGTCACCGTATCCGGAATGCCGGCCAACAGGGCGCCCACCCGGGTGACATTGAGGGCGTCCGCCGGTTCGATGCAGCAGCCGTAACGGATATCATCAATGAGGGTCGGGTCTATACCGGCTCTTTCGATAGCCGTCTGCATGGTAACACTGGCCAGCGCGGCTGCGTTGGCATCACGCAAAGAGCCGCCAAAAGCGCCAATGGCGGTCCGGCAGGCTGAGACGATTACAACTTCTTTCATGAAAAACTCCTTTAAAAGAGGTTCAAGGTTCAGGGTTCAAAGGTTCTGGGTTTACTGTTTTAACCTCTGAACGGGGAACCTCTGAACCCGGAACGATTGGTTTTTTCTATATTCCGCCGAACGAGCGATCCGCCATTTCGATGACCGTGTGGTCCTCGCCGGTGATGGCCCGCAGTTTGCCGAGGGTAATCGGCAACTGAGAGTCGATGAAGTAGGCGGCGGTTTTCAGTTGCCCGTCGTAGAATGCGGCATGCTTGTTTTTCGAGATTTTCTTTAAACGGGCCTCTTCGTCCAGGTCCTTGAGGATGCCTTCGAGGGCCGGTGTCGCCACGGTTGCCCGCCAGAGAAGCATCCAGGCCATAATGACGTCTCCCATGGCGTCCAGGAACGGGTAGGCGGTCGCAAAGGCCGTCCGAAACGCGGGACTCAAGGCGGTCTGACCCATCCGGACGGCCGTGGCCGCCAATTCGTCGGCGGCCGCCGAAACCGTGGCCGCCCTGTCGGCCAGGGTTGGGATATCGGTGGCCAGGGTTACGGTTTTTTTAATTTCCGTAATGAAATCCAGAAAGGTGGCGCCCTTGCGCAGGCCCAGTTTGCGGCCCAGCAGGTCCATGGCCTGGATGCCGTTGGTGCCTTCGTAGATGCTTGTAATTTTGCAATCCCGGGCCAGTTGTTCCACCGGGTATTTCTTGGTGTAACCGTAGCCTCCGTAAATCTGCATGGCCTGAATACAGATATCGAAACCCTTGTCCGAGCAATACCCTTTTACTAAGGGAGTCAGCAATTCGATCAAGCCTTCACAACGGGCCTTTTCTGTTTCGTCGGTCGAACATTCGGCCCGGTCGAAGCAGTCGGCCACATAATAGACAAAACTGCGCATGCCTTCCACGTGGGCTTTCATCCACATCAGCATCCGGCGGATATCGGGGTGATTGATGATCTCAGTCTGCGGGGCATCGGGATTCTTGCCGGCAGCGATATCGCGGCCCTGTTTTCTTTCCCGCGCATAATTTAGCGCGTACAGATAGGCCGCACTGCCGTGCAGGAATCCCTGCAGGCCGACACCCAGGCGGGCTTCGTTCATCATGTAGAACATGATCATCAAGCCCTGGTTCTCTTCACCCAGCAATAACCCCCTGCACTGGCCCTTGCTCCCAAACGCCAGGCTGCAGGTCGGGCTGCCGTGCAGGCCCATCTTTTCCTCTATGCCGGTGCAGACGACATCATTGGGGTCGCCGAGGCTGCCATCGTCATTCACCCATATTTTCGGCACCAGGAAAATAGAGATTCCCTTGGGGCCGGCCGGAGCCCCTTCAATCCTCGCCAGCACCGGGTGGATGATATTTTCGGTTAGGTTTTGATCACCATTGGTGATGAAAATTTTATTACCGGAAATGGTATAGGTGCCGTCGTCATTTTTTACGGCAGAGGTTGTCAGGGCGCCCAGATCAGAGCCCGCCTGGGGCTCGGTGAGTACCATGGTGCCACCCCACTGGCCGGTGTACAGCTTTTTAAGGAACAGCTCTTTTTGTTTGTCGGTGCCGAACAATTCCACCATTTTGCCGGACCCATGTCCCAGGGTGCCGTAAGCCGTGAAGGCAAAATTGGCCCCTACAAGATATTCGGAAGCGGCCGCCGCAATGATCTGCGGTAGACCCTGTCCACCATATTCCGGGTCTTCCGTAAGAGACAGCCATTCATTCTCAACATAGAGGCTGTGGGGCCGACGAAAACACTCGGGGGCTTTTACCTGGCCGGCCCCGAACTGGGCACCGATGCGATCGCCTTCGGCATAGGTGGGCAGGATTTCCTTGAGGCCGAACGTGCGGGCTTCAGAGATAATCATGTCGAACATTTTGCGGTTCATGTCGCTGTACCTTTCGGTCTCCAGCAGCCAGTCCACGCCCATCTGTTCATGCAATACGAAATCGATGTCTCGCCGGTCAGAGATCAGTTGCGCCATCATGTATCTCCTTGTTTTAAGGTGCGCAGCAACCTTGGGCATACATCCGGAAGCGCGTCGTTGGAACCGAGTAGAGCGCCGCAAGTTGCCGTTAACGTAAAAGAGTGCGTTTTTATCTGCGAATAACAAAAAAACAGAGAAATTACCATACTGAATCTGCGTTCATTTTCAATGAATACCATTTTTTTCCTAATGTAATTTCAGCAACATCTATGCTGCGAAGGTTGCGCACAGGAGGCAAGCGAGTGGCCGGGTGCAATTTATCGGGGAGCAGGCTCGATTCCGGGAACCTGTAAAGCAGGTTTTATCTTTTTCGGTTCTCTAAAAAGCTCCAGCAGGCATAAAGTACTCGGATATGGGGTCCATATCCCAGGTAACGTCTTTCCAAGTGATCTTTGAAGTTTTTACAGCCTGCTGGACGATACGCATA
>Ga0126331_1000033_pt1 | contig 54303 bp, 49 predicted proteins | sample InaspJWI98metaG_FD_96379 | JGI IMG/M metagenome (GOLD analysis project Ga0126331, IMG submission 96379) | Marine gutless worms symbiont microbial communities from Oahu, Hawaii - Inanidrilus sp. 2 OAHU.JWI-98 metaG | ecosystem: Host-associated > Annelida > Digestive system > Unclassified | place... | reverse complement strand
TTCTGTGATCGTAAATGTTGTCATAGCGGCCTCCTTTTTAAGGTTATGAGGCCATTATAACTGCCGTCTGTGACAGATACGGTCACAGATCGGCACTACTGGAGTTTTTTAGAGAACCGCATATAATTAAATAAATAAAATATATTCAATATATTAACTAATAATTGGCCTAATTCTGCATATATTGAGAAAAAAATATACAAAAAGACAAAGGAGAGACGGTCAGATCCATAAAATGTTACCCAATTACGAATTTCATTTAAAATGTTACATAAGGCAGACTGCCTTAAGCCAGTTACCTTTTGATCGAGCTCTCTCCGCAAGGAGAGGAAATGAGAGAAAAAGGTACTTCACTTTTAATAGATGAAAATCAAGTCTCCTCAGGAGACTCGAACAACTCATTTAGCCCGCCATACAAAGCCTTCGAAAAATCGTTTGAGCGTCTTGAAATCGCCGATATTGTCCACTTTTCAGATATACCCGATTTCATAGAGCCGACCTGTTCACCGTATCCCATTATAGTAAAATCGCCTTCATCAATACAGTGCATCGACGGCTGGGAAATGGTTGAACAAGCCAAACAGCGAGAAGAGACATCAATAGCCTGTGAAATCTTTCATATTCTGCGTGATTCAGAAATTGAAATTGCAATCTGGAAAGCCTCTGTTCGCACAAAATCGTTAGCAGGCCGATGTATTTACCCAGAAGAGGTAAGAAACACATGCCGTCTTTTCACAATGCTGCGTGAATCTATGGAAAATCCTTTGCTCTTTTCCCATGGCGGGGTCAGGCGGGGAGATAGTTACACAGATCGTCCTGAAAATAATATTCGTCTTTTATTGGCAGAGCGATTGGGAAAATCGCCGAATACAATAAGTAAGTATTTGCAGCATGGAAATTATCTCAACGATGAAACACAGCAGAGGTTGATTGATGACAATGTGAAAAAAGGGTTTTTCGAGGCGATTCAGAAAGGTAAGCAGGGCCTCATTGATGAACTGGAATCTCAACAAAAAGCCCATGATGAAATCGTCAGAACAGTGTCTGCAAGAGTGCTCTCACTTCAAGCAGCCGATCTGCCTGATATTGTCAGCGACTCAACTAACCAGGATGAACCCCCTGCGAACGAAAATCAACCTCAGCCTGATCCTGATCGGTTCCCGTCTGACAAACCAATCGCTCACAAACACTGGCCCGGCAATCCCCCTGCATTGGCCGAGAAACAGCCCACCGAAGATGAAATATGTCAAGAATTTGTAGCGATTGGGCAGTTGTTGATAGAAACAGCTGAAAACAAAGCGTTGACGATTCAGGAACGTATTCAAATTTTCTCTGCCTCGGTTATAAGACAGCCACGACTCATCCAATATTTAAACAATTTGTTGAGCAAACAAATTACCAGTGATGGGGAACAGCGCTGATGGGCGAATTTATAAACATATGTGCTGGGGCAGACTGTATTTCACTTCCTGATCCGCCGATAGAGGCCCTCCTGCTTAACGTTTTAGGACATTGCTCCAGTCCAAGCAAAATTAGGGCTGCAATAGAGCTGTACCGCATGGCTAAACCAAAACACTTCATGCTCGATTCCAGTGGTTATCAAGTGCTTCTGGCTGAATTGAAATCAAAGAGACTGTCGTTTAAGCCTAATCTGGAGCTCAAATTTAAAAAACATGAACTAAATATAGCACCCAAGCATGTAATGGAGTCAGTGTTGGTTTTACAGCCGTACATGCCTGACATAGTAGTCGGCCTCGATTATCCAATTAGGAAATATTGTGACGTAGAATTACCGGAAACAGAATTTTATACGAAGCTTGAGTATAATGTTCCTCTGACAATTCAATCGGCAGCTTGGTGGAAAGAGCTGTGTCCCGAAGTGAAATTTTTTGTGCCTATTCAGTGCTACGACCTTGATCAGTTCAATATCTTTTGGGATCGAGTGGGCGGATTGGATCATGATGGTGTTTCCATGCCAATCAGGAACTTGAGCACCCCAGAGATTGCGCTGTTTTTAATTAAATTTTATCAGCTCGGAATTAGGCGGGTGCATCTTCTGGGAACCTCTCGGTTCTTTGCAATTGCACTATGCGCTTACATGGCGCGGCATGTGTTTGAATGGGTTTCGCTTGACGCGAGCACCTGGAGGGAGGCGGCTGATAACGCAGGCTTTTTAAATCCGTATGATTTGTCCCGCGAAAACCTGGCATCAACCGTAATAGCCGATCCTGAGACAGACAACGATTGTACCTGCCCTTATTGCACAGGTCTCAGCTTCTCTCAAATAATAGATTTGCCTTTCAAACAAAGAGTTTTCCTACTGCGACAACACAACTGGTGGGTATTGGAGCGAGCATTCCGTGAGCTTTATGATCACAGCATTGACATCATCCAGTTGGAAAAATTCCTGAAGACCAGAAGTAAACATCCGGCAAAGGTCGATGAACTTATCAATATCCTTTCCCTTGTAGATATGATGAAGGATTCTGACATTAGCCTGCTCCAAGACCTTATCGGTATTGGTTTGATAAAACGGAAATCGACATTCATGCTGCAAACCGTATCTGTTTGACGGCCAACATTAAAAGCAGAACGGAACAAACATTTAAATAAAAGGATAATGAAAAGCAATTATCCTCTAATTGATTTTCTAAACAGGAGGAAAACATCATGAAAGTAGCACGTTTTATCAAACCATTGACTGTAGCATTTGATTTGGCAGTTTTTGAAGAGGTCAGACGCATCACCGATGCTGAGCAGATTAGCATGGGGGAATGGATACGAAAAGCCGTGAACACAGCTTTGGAGACACATCAACAAAAGGTGGGCATATGCAATGAGCAATAATAAAGATATAGCCTTGAAATATCAAAAAATGGGATTGCCGGTCATACCGTTAAAAAGCCCTTCAATGATATCGCCCGATCTGCCTCCGAAACAGTTTATTCGTCAATGCAAAATTCCCTTGATAAGTTGGAAAAAATTTCAAACCCAGTTACCTACCGAACAGGATGTGATTGATTGGTTTAACAGGTGGCCGGATGCGAATATTGGTATCGTAACCGGACAAATTTCGGAAATCGTTGTCTTTGATCTCGATTCTGACCATGCCGTGCAATATGCTAATGATGAGGGCGGATTCCCAGATACACCAAGGGTTAAAACAGGGAAAGGATATCATTGTTATATGAAGTATCCTGGTTTCGTCGTCAGAAACGATGTGAGGAAGGAGTTAGACATCGATATTCGTGCAGATGGCGGTTATGTGGTAGCCCCTCCATCTATGCACGGTTCAGGTAGCCATTATGAATGGGAGGACTGTTCGTCGATTTTTGATATAGAACCGGCCCCCTGCGAGCCCTGGATGATCGATTATCTGAAAGACATCACAAATGATTCAAGCAAATCCGTGAAAGAAAAATCTCCTAAACCTTCTAAAACCGTCAATACAGCAAGTAAAAGCAAAGCCCAAGGTGATTATGCGGAGATCCTGAATACCGGTGCTGTAGAAGGCATGAGAAACTATACAGCCACAAAACTCATCGGACATCTGTTCGGCAAGGGTAATGAGGAAGCTGTGGTTTGGGAAATGGTTAAGCAATGGAATAGCAGTAAAAATAGCCCCCCACTTGTTGAAACTGAACTTCGAAAATCATTTGATTCTATAAGAAAGCTACACGGCAAGAGCGGAAAAAAGGAACCAGAAAACAAAGATATCGATGTTAAACAGTTTCTGGATACCCAATCAAGGGTTGCTGCAGAATACGATGAACAATATTTCAGGGTTCCCTTTGCTGGTCCTCTGCTTCCTATCATGGAATCGAAAATGAATGGTGGTTTGATTGGGGGCCGGATATATGTGATTGGTGGGATACCATCTGCAAGTAAAACAACTTTGGCCAATAATCTGACTGACAACATATGCCTGAATGGTCACCCGGTTTTGTTTTTCAGTTATGATGATGGTCGTACCGAACTTCGTTACAGATCTTATTCCCGTTTTAGCGGATTTGATATTGAAGAGTTTAACAATCGTAGGCTCTCGAAATCGGATGTGGAGGCCATCTACCGCAATGACTCAATTTCATCTATCAGCAAATTGAAATACACGGTTCAGGAAATATTGAAGGTTGAGGATTGGGGTCAGTTAATTGATAAAATCCATGTGCGCCATAAAAAAGCACCTGTGGTCATGATTGATTATCTTCGCAAAGTGAAAACCGAAAGCAACCGAATGGATGAACGCTTACGGGTCGATGAAATTTTGTCCAAGCTAACTGAAATGGCCAAATCCCACAACATTCCCGTCCTTGTGATTTCTGAGCTGGCCAGGGATTCATATAAAACAGGTCAACGTTTAAGCATGGCATCATTTAAGGAATCCGGTGCCATCGAATATGAGGCATCATGGTTAGGCATTCTGGCAGCCGTGGAAGATGATGGGGCTGGCTATAAACTTAAAAATGATTGGGAACGTATTATCAATCATGATGGGTATATCGACCTGATCGTGTTCAAGGCAAAGCGTGGCACCGGTGTTACTGGCAGGATATCGCTAAAGCTGGATAAATCTTATATGACTGTCCGGGATCGAATTGCATCAACCAAGGCAGATACTGTGACCCAATTGAGAAAGGTATCAAAATTCGACTAACAGGAGGATATCATGGATGAAAACAAAGCATGCATATGAAATATTTTTGAAAGTCCAAGATTATTATAATTCAATACCATCACCGAAATACCGCAACGTCAGCATTAAATTCCTGAAAGATAATTTTGAGCAACTACAGCCCCTGAAGAATGATCTGGGACAGGACAAGGCATATCAAAATCTTATTAATGCCATGTCCCAAATTATAGCGAGGGTACAGAAACAACAATTCCTGGCGAACCTGCCTAAAGGTAAAATTTGGTCGAATTACTCTGAAAGAGGCATGAACAAGGTGATTCCACCAGTCTATAAACGTAAAGGGCAGACATTCCCAGTTGAGTGGAAAGATAAGTGGGGATATTCCTGTTATGTCAGCAACGGTTACTGGGGCACTAAAAATTATCGTGTAATGGATGCCCTATCATACATATTCCTGATGAGGATCGGCGGTGATTGTATGCCAAAAGGATTTACCCCGATTTTTGATGACCTGTATGAAATCGAACAACGGGAAACCCAGCTGAATAATGGACAAAGTAATATCATCCCCATAACCACTAACCACTACATACGCTTCACTGACGATGATTTCAGAAAATGCACTGATCTGAAATTAAGCTCTACGGATATCATGAAGCTGCTACTGGAAACATCCAGGGTGGAATTTAAGTTAACCTTTCCGGTAAGATTGAAATCAACCGGCTCTAAAGAAAATACCCATCGCATGAACTACTACAGCAGGTTTTTTGAATTAGGTGTTGAAGATTTAAAGGTCAAAAGCGATGGTGTTGTCATTGCCCGACGATACCAGGTCGTTTTTAATACACTGCTTGGTGAACTCTTTGTGAATAATCTGTTGGGCAAGTTCAACGATAAAATTGATATTGGTTTTTATCTGCTGACGGATTCCGCTCAAATTTTTTATCGAAGGGCGCTCCTTCATAATAATTTTGGGAAAATCGAATTTGGGTTGCCCACAATCGCTGAATACACAGGTCTCAAAGATATTAACCATTGGAATCTTGCTGTCACCGTTGAGACCAATATTCTAAAACCACTCAAGGAATCCGGTTACATCGATTCCTATGAAAGAACTGGCGATGACCCGAAATCTCCCAAGTATCTTGCTAAAAGATCTGGTCCTGGCATTATTGTAAAATAGAGAGAGGAGGCAGGGCCGGTAAAGGATGAAGCAGGGTCGGTAAAGGATGAGGCAGGGTCGGTAAAGAGAAATCGATATTAACCGGATGAAATAGTTAAAGATCCGAAAAACACATGATATTATATGATATAATATGGGCGTCAAGGCCTCCCTGGCGGGAAGCCTTGCCTGAACCATTTTGATTTTTTAGTTGATTAGTTATTAATGGATGAGAGTAAAAGTAAATACATGTATTGAGGTATATTTGATTGCTTTTAATCTAAAATCGAGATGGATAAGTTGGGATAAAAAGCAAATAAATCAAATTTCAAATGGTCAATGAGCATATAGGTGACTGCTGCTTTATAAAGGGATACTTTACTGCTACTTTTAAATGTCATGTGTAGCAAATTTTTAAGAAGCGCTCAAATATGAAAAAACATCCGGTCGCCGTTTCCAGATCTGCGATTTATAGAGGGACAAACGAACCGTTTTAAAAACCGTTCTGAAAAAGTTCTTTTGTTTTCTAAAGCAGTCGAAAAATTTTTACAAACTATTTTTTTGGGCAGTATGAACTTTTCAGCCACTCAGATGATGACACCAATTCCAAAAGATCTCCCACTCAGGCGGTTGTCAGCGCGTATAGGATGGTGATTTGGGAGATATTTTGGATTCAATTGGCCGGAAATTTTACTCGCCAATAGATGATATCACCTTTTTTGAAAAGGCCTCAAAAGTGGGGATATCTGGAGAAATCAAAGCTTTTAGAGCTTTGAATAAACCTGTGGTGAAAGTAATTTTTAACGGCTTGGCTGAGATACACGAGCTGTGCGAACACACTTCTTCAGCGGACTGTTAAGCATCACCAGATCTTATCTTGTCGTATGCTTCCTCAAGTGTTTGCGCTTTTGCCTTTTTGATAATGTTGGCCTCGTAAAGTGGCATCAGCGGTGTGTTTATCCCTTGCTTCTTTACAGATATTAGGTAGCTAATTCCATCCATTCGCTTGGCACCAGCCTCTCGACGAGCGCTGTAAATGGCTAAATCAGCAAGATGCTCAGGAGTTCGATTCCTGATATTCGCCCCGATTTTCGTAAACAAAACATTCTCCACTTTGACCAAATCACGTAATTTTTCTATCAAAACCGTATTTGAGCTAGGATTAGTGGGACGACTGTAATGTTTATCAGAGTACTCGTTCCTCGTCTCTCTTCTCCAGATTAAATCCTCCGCTTGCTGAACGTTAACCTTTGGGTCCAGAACCAAGATTACTCCCAGTACTTGAGCACCACCGTCCTCTATTGGAACTAGTGTCGGCGCTCCATCACGAGAACTGCTCGACCTGGCGAATTCTACTGAGAACGGCGTCCTTACGCCAACAATATGATGACTAATTAAAGGTTCCAACTCCTTACCGGGGTCATCAATCAACGATCCATAAGCGAGAATTCCGACTAACGACATCATTCGTTCCTTAAATGAATAATGATAAAACCAATGGTGGTTATAGTACGCAAGAGTGGCCAGCTATGCTGTCGTGCAAATGCAATCCATTTTTCTAATAAACGCATTCTTTCTTCTTTTAGATGCAATTAGAACGCCTTTATAGGCTATTATATATTCCTCCATGTTGCGGAGAAATAAATTCCTGTTCAGCACTGTTTTAACCGATCTTTTTTCAATTAAAGAATTAGTGTCTATACGGATTGCCCACCCGCCCCTCGTTGCAGCCTCGTGAAGCAATGGACATCTTACGTTTTTGTAAAACTCTTTCGCTAAAGATTCATCAAAATCTTGCCTAAATGGTTCTCTATTTGAAAGAAAATCAACAAACATCTTTTCACTTTTTCCATTACCATATTCGTGGTTTTTTCGAGGTTTATCGTATTTATAACAGCGACCGTAATAAAATGTTTCTAAAGTTTCAATAAGTGTGCATAGTATTGCTATTATAGAAAAACCCTCTCCAATGATGGATGAGTCACGCCGTATCTGTTTAGCAGGGTAGATATATCTATGAAACATTCTTTCTTCGAAAAATCGATAGGCTTTTTCCCATAAATCATCATTATTGAAGTCTATCTTAATTTTTGCCTCAAGCAAGCGCCAATCCTCATCTGTTTTCCTGCCCGCAATTTGAACTGCCATATCCATTCTCCTTTAAGGTATAACGGGTGATTATACAGATCTGTTTATCATTTAAATTGTAGCGATGTACTGAAAAATTGCAAACTGTGATGTTTTTAAATTTCATATACCTGCATCTCAGTTTGGCCAGAAGTTGCGATACATTGGGTCATAAACAGTTAAATAAAACTACAGATAACACCATTGCGGGATATAAGGGCAAATAAAAATTGCGTTACGCTTTGGCATTCGCTGTTGCTGTGGGAACATACATCAAAAGGAGGTGAAAAATATGTCAAACATTATCTATATTCCCGACAGTACCTGGACAGACCTTGATCAGGAGCCAATATTTCAGAAATATATGAAGGAATATTTAGTCCTTTTGCAGAAACGGTTAGAAAAGATTAGAATCAAAAGAGAATCATGCAGGTCAAGTTTTTACACATGCGGTCAAGCCCACGATCGGAGGAACCCATCCTGGCAGCCATTCAAAATATTATCGTTGATCTGTAAGAAGTACAATTATGATCCCCTTATCGTCAGTGATATTATCGAAGAAAAAATTCACAGAAAATTAGAGTGTGAATGCCAGATTCTTGGTAAGCATTGGAGCTAATCGATGCCCAACAAGAGAGTGTCTTTCAGTTCCTTTAAAGCACCATAGCCGGGTAGTCCACTGCCGATGCTCTCCAGTAAAATATCCAACATGTCTATCAATTTCCTCTTCCACCCTTTAATTCCCTTGATTCCATCATCAGCGGCGATTTCAACGGCTTTTAGCTTGTAACGAAGCTGAGCTCCATACAACCCATGTGCTCTAAGCCTTTTCTCCCCAAAGCGAGTAATGGATTTAGTAAATCTTTCGGGGGGGAAATCTTTTTCAAACTCTTGCCAAGCACTTGTAGCTTCTTGAACCAGGTCTTCCCTTACAGGGATAATTGGCCATTTGTGTTCCTTGTTTTTAAGGTGCAACAAAGATATTTTCAGCCAAGAATGCAAATCATGTATAAACTCCAATATCAATTTTTTATCATTTTTATCGATTTCCATTTTTCTCTCCTGTTATCCTGGTTGCACAGACTTGGATATCATCAAAATTATGATGTTATCGGATTAAATACTCAAATGGATTTTGTTTTGCAGATATATTGAAAAGTGCAAAAATTTCAGGTGCAAAAAAAGATACCATTACCACTTTGTTTCTATTTTCCGCACAAATTTAAAATATTTCAAGTCTTAATTTGACAGGCGTGCCGCTTATCCCAACCATTTTATTTATCGTTCTGCTGCACAAATCCATCATATCCCTCTTGATTTATATATATTGATTTATGAGGTGTCCCAACCCATCCGCTCGCTTTTAAACCAAAAATTTGAAAGGAACTCCAGCATGAGGGCTGTTATTTTTAAGACCCAATATGGCGTATTTAAATTTGACCAGAAGGAGGTGAAGGAGATTATACGTTGCAATAGGTCAAAATATGACCTCGATCAGGTTGCGAATTTGCAGAATCGAATTTCAACCGGGTGTAATGAAACCATAGTGATTCCGGAGGAGCCCGTCTATTTTGATTCTATTGCACTTGATTTAATCTGTGCCGGTTACGGTTTTGCACTTTGTAGAACCTGCAATAAAAGGTATTCGGCAAAACAACTGAAATCAATAAGGGTCGGGGGCGGAGCAAAGCCATTTTACATTAGGCGTAAAAAGAAAATAGGCATAAATGGGCTATTCAAAAAGAGGCGCAACCCCCCCTCGATGTGCGGAGGCGAAGGATACACATGCCCCGAAGATCACACCCTAATTTCGGTGATAACCTGGAAAACTTTCTAAACAGGAGGATTAAAAATGCAAAAAACTACATTAATAATCTTTACAGTATGTGTGGCTGCAACTTTGGCAATTTCAGCTATCAGTTCAAAGTTTATTAAACGCCATGAGCCGGATCCGGAGGAATAGTGAAACGATAGCCGTCCGGGAGTTTTCAACCTATAAATAGAAACCCTATCCTATAAAGTCCATCCTATCGCATTTTAGGCTGGCTGCTTTTGATCGCCCCAAATTGTCTCCCCTCCATGACAACAGCGGCTTCAACCTAACCAAACTTCCCACAACCTATTCATAGGCAAACAGTGTATTTGTGGGCATTCGCATATTTTATAAACTCACATTCAATTTAGAAAGGAGAACATCATGCTCAACAATTGTATCTTAACTGGGAATCTGGGTGCAGACCCCGAAGTGTTTTATTCAAGCGAAGGTGATCCGGTAGCAACTTTTAATCTCGCATTCAAATCATCCAAAAAGAAAACTGGCTGGATCAAAGTGTCCTGTTTCCGGCGATTGGCTGAAATAACCGAACGTTGTTTGCACAAGGGGGCTCGAATCGCTGTCATTGGAACGCTGGACCAGCAAAAATGGGAAAATAGCGAAGGTGTGATGCTTTCATCATTCCAATTGATCGGCAATAGCCTCGAATTTATTAAGACAGATGGCAGAGGATTTGGAGAAGAACAGAACAGTGGAGATGCTCCATTTTAAAAGGAGGGCCATGGCAAAACACTACGTTGAGTTAATTATAAGGATAATAATAGAAATCGCAGATTGGCTGAAAACTCGAAATAATAACGGGAGGAAAAATAATGAGTCCAAAAGAAATCCAGAAGCGTAATGTCAAGGCTGAAAATCTAAGGGTCCTTCAATCTGAGGATGGCCAGTTCTTTGTGGAGAGTGAGAAAGGGAGGGTGCTTTACCGCGTTTTATTAGGGGATGAAAGCAGCACTTGTACATGCGGTGATTTCTCAACGGGCATCCGCAGAGATAAAAATCACCACTGCAAACACATTCTGGCAGTTTTCAACGCTATACCCAAAAAGGATGTTGAAGATGCACATTTTTGTGAAAAGCCGGTGCCGAAACTTGATGAGCGCTGGATTACGACAATAGAAAATAAAGAATTTGTCCGCTTCCCGGGCCTGCTCGATCTGGGGCACCAAAAGGGTATTACCAGTATCGAGGTTGATATTGTTCAGATGCCCACAAAGGATAATGGAAACTTTGCGGTGTGCCGAGCAACAGTCATGTCTAAAATTGGTGAAACATTCATCGACGTGGGAGACGCTTCACCATCTAACACCTCAAGTAAGGTTGCCAAGCATTTGTTACGAATGGCCAGCACAAGGGCTATTGCCAGGGCGCTTCGAACCTATACGAACGTGGGTATGACTGCACTTGAAGAGCTTGCAGATTTTAATGACGCAATACCTGAAAGTGGGCAACCTATAAAACGTAAGGCCAAACCTAAAACCGCTAAGAAGCCTGTTGCTAAGGAACCTAAAAAGGCCACTGCGAAAGCGAAATCAACGGTTAAGGATGTTCAAGAACCTAAGGCATCCGATAAAGAGGAAGCTCAGACCTCTCCCGGCGGCCAAGATAAATCCGCTCAACCTAAAATGTCAGAAGCCCAAAAACGTGCCCTGTACAACCTTTCCCGGCGCAGAGGGATATCTGTTGAGGACCTGGAGAAAATGGCCCTCGATGCCTATGGATGTGAGTTGGAGAACCTAACAACAAGCGATGCTTCAGCATTCATCCGACAATTGCAGCAGGCGGCATAACCTATAAAAGCAAGCCGTTAACCTAACCATCAAATAAAGCGATAGGTAGAACCTGACTCGAACGGGAGCGGAGCCTATCGCTTTTTCATTTTGAAAAATGAACGGCATTTTGTCTGTTAGGATGCCTATGGAGGAACCTAAACATGAAATTAAGTGACTTAAGGCAACAACCACACCTATCCGCATCCAGCATAGGTGAGTATGTGGAGTGCTCTCTTTTATATAAATTCGGGCGTATTGATAGGTTGCCCATGGAATTTAAATCGGATGCCTTGGAATTCGGGACCTGTATCCATCGTGTCCTTGAACAGTTTTACAGTGCCAAGATGATAGGCGAAAAGATGCTGCTGAAGGATGTTCACGAGATATTTGAAACCATATGGAAAGGCATCGCACAGGACCGGGACGATATACGTTACAGTGGTGACAACGATTTTAAATCCCTATTGATGTATGGTCGGGATCTTTTGACAGCTTGGAACAACAAACTGCCGAAAGATAATTTCACCATCTTAGGTATTGAAGAAGCTTTCAGTTTTACCATTACTGGCATCCCTATCCCCATCATTGGTGCCATGGATCTTGTCGAAGAGGACAGTGCCGGTACCATCATCATTACCGATTTTAAAACATCCGGTCGGGCCTATTCCAAGGACGAGGTTGATCAAAATCAGCAGCTGACCATGTATCAAATGGCCGCCAAAAATAATGGATACGCTAGTCGGGAGATCCTGCTGCGCTTCGACGCTTTGATTAAAACCAAAACACCCAAGTTCGAACAATATTGGACCTCCCGCTCTGAACTGGACGAAAGGCGCTTGATCAAGAAAGCCGCTCAAGTCTGGGATGGAATTACAAAAGGCGTCTTTGTTGCCAACGATACAAGCTGGAAATGCAAAGGGTGTGCATACAAACAGGCATGTGACTGTTATTTAGAAGGAGGTACTCATGACAAAGCGAGCAATCAATGATGTTCAGTCATTCCTGACAATTGTAGAAACAGACGGAAACAGGACATACCAGATAGTGAATGTGGAACTGTTACTTCGACGCCATCCACCCGAGGCGGTCATCACATTTCTGCAGGAATTGCACAAGGATTACGGGAAGGCTCTGGCAAAGCTGATTCAGGAGGACAAGACCAATTCCCAGATAAATGTACTGGTCGCAAAACGATTCAGGGTCAAGATGGCCATTAATACAATTCGAAACTATGGAAAGGATAAGGAGGCGGCATGAGCGAATTGAATCCAAAGCAATGTGAGGCTGCTGAATTCAAAGAAGGTGTGGCGGTTGTCGTTGCCATACCCGGATCAGGAAAGACACGCACAATGATGGAGCGGATCGGCATTCTGGTTAATGAATATGGAATACCACCGGAGAATATCCTTGGCTTAACGTTCACCAGAAATGCGGCTGACGAAATGAGATCCCGTTTGGTGCCAGTATTGGGCGATTTGTCATCACGTGTTCGGTTATCCACTATCCATTCGTTTTGCCTGCATCTGCTCAAGGTCGAAGGTCTGGTATTTGAAATTTTGTCCGGGAAGGAGCAGCTGATTTTCATCAAGGACGTCATGAAACGTCTACGGGTAAAGGATTTGACCGTGGGTACCGTGCTGCGTGAAATATCCTTGGCTAAGAACAACATAATCGATCCGACTGAGTTCCGGGCTTTGTTCGAAGGTGATAAATCCATGCTTAAGGTTTCTGATATTTACAAGGCGTACCAAGATGCCAAAGACAATAAGATGCTGTTGGATTTTGATGACCTATTATTAAAAGCATATTATCTGTTGCATGATAACGATGAAGTTCGGGAAAAATACCGGGGCAGCTTCCAGTCGATCATGGTAGACGAATTTCAGGACACAAACCCTGTCCAGTTCGAACTGTTGCGCCTATTAATCAAAGACAATACAGCCGGTGACCCTTCCAGCTTCTGGGTTGCAGGTGATGACCACCAGTCGATATACAGTTTCACCGGGGCGTCCGTGGGCAATATTTTAAACTTTCAGTCCATGTTCCCTGATTCCCGCCTATTCATCCTTGACTTGAATTACCGCAGCACACCTCAAATTCTGCGGGCCTGCCAAAACTTAATTCAATACAACGTTAAGCAAATTCACAAAGACCTAAAGACCGATAACCCTGATGGTGATGATGTAGTTCTGCTGGAGGCTTCCAATGAGGAAACCGAGGCGTTAGGCATGGTCAATGAAATCATCGACCTGGTCGAGCGTCGTGGGTATCAATATAGCGATATTGCTGTGCTGTATCGGGCGAATTTCCAATCACGTTATGTGGAAGAGGCGTTCCTGCAAAACAAGATTCCCTATCATATTCAAAACGGACAGACGTTCTATGACCGTTGGGAGGTCTGGTGCCTGCTCGATTATCTGCGTGTAATTCATGCTCCCGACACCGATGAAGCTGACGAGGCATTGATGCGAATTCTTAATGTGCCGGTCCGGTATGTCAGTAATAAAGTCAAAGACCAGCTGAGGGTGTATTGCAGGGAACGAGGCATCCATTATTACCAGAGGTTAAAGTCCATGATCGTTGCTGTGCCCTATGTCCGAAAGCTCATCAAAGAGTTAGTGGAATTCATGGACCCGTTAATTGAAAATGCTGAATCCTTGGAGCCGGTGCAGGTCATCCACCAGATTCGGACGATTTTTGATTATGACAGGTACATTGTGGATGAAGATATCCCGGATGTGGACGACGTGAAAATAAACAACATCAATCAACTCCAGCTGGCAGCTGCCAGGTATTCAACCATCGGTGCCTTCCTTGAATACACGGACAGTTTTCAGGATGAGGCGATTGCCGATGATACAGAGGGTGTGAGTTTGATGACTGTACATAAGGCAAAAGGTCTCGAGTTCCCCGTTGTATTTGTAATCGGCTTGGTCGAAGGATTAATGCCAAGCGGAAAGGGTAACTTGGAAGAAGAGCGTCGGATTTGCTTTGTGGCCATCTCTCGCGCTATGCGTCTACTGTTCCTGTCCCACCCACTGAATTATCTTGGACAACCTGCTAAGAAATCCATTTTCCTCGATGAAATCCTTGGCAATCGCCAACCCACCGCCCATAAATCTGCCGCATAAAACTTCTCATTGCTTCCACAGCACTCGATTAGTCCCGTATTTATACCCTGTTATTGAAACCAATAATTCAACTTTTTAGAAAGGTTAAGACACCATGGCTACTATCAAAAAAGTATTCACCAACATCTATTGCAAGATTTTTACGGACATTTTCAGCGAGGAAATGGTTAACCGACCGGCTAGCGGAGATGAAATTTATGAATTCCTGATGAAAGATGCCGGTCAATGCTTTGATGAAGCCGGTGACCTTATACCCGGTGACTGCCATCTCTGGTATCTGGGATGCAACGAAAAGTTTGGTCATTTGCAGCTGGACGATAAAATCTGGAGATGGAGTTTCGGAGCATCATCCTTTGATAACCCGGAAGCTTTCGTATCAACACTTCACCGAAAAAAGCTGATTTCGTGTTTCCAGTACCACACCCTTATGACCAAGATTGAAGAGGGACGTCGGATCGACAACATGTATTACATCTGTGATTACCTGATCTGCAAACGGGATGGGATACCGTGGACGAAGAAACATGACGCTCCAGATTTTCGTAGAACTATTAAGGAAATGGTCGGTGGCGTGGAGACATCTTTTCAAAAACAAGGTTATCAATTCTATGTTAGCTGATTTAAAGAAAGGAGGAAGTTATTATGCTTGAACTCCTGCATTTTCGGGATTCGGAGAAGATACTTAAGAATAAAAATATGTTGGATGATGTGCTGGTGACAATGGAATATATCGACGATGTGTTGACCGGTTCTTTATACAAACGCGAGCTGTTGCGTATGGCTCTTGATGAAATGGACTGGATGCTTGTTACCGACAACATGCGAATCATCGAGAACCGGCGCTATATGTGGAAAGGATTTAAACGTGGCGTCGCCATTGAAGGCAGTTTTAGCGCTTATGAATATATAATCGAAGGATTGGCCAGGCTTCAGATTGGTTTTGACACTGGAAAAATTGAAGCAGGTGTTTTGATGCTAACGGCGAAGCGAGGTGAAGGGAGTCCATATGGGAGTACTGCGGATATGGTGAAAAGCGAAGTCGAACAATTATATCCGACCATATCGTTACCTGTATCTGTTGCACTATTCAATCTGGGAGAGCCGGATCTTTTTGAGGAGGTCGAAAATAATGGCGTATCCGTTCAGGAAAATGACAACACGGGAATTAAGAGAGCGGCTTTGGGATAAAGGTAAACGAAAAGTTAAACCAGAAAGCCGCCCGAAACATGACGGGAAGATAAAACCACAGGAGGAAATATGCAAAAGCTGACAACACTTGATAAAGTTTCAAATAGAATCGATGCTCTGTCTGCAAACTGTTATGACCGAAACATCGATGTTCCGGATATTTCATTCGACAACCTCAGCATAGTAAGTATTGCCGGGGAACATCATGCACTCATGCCCATTGCCCAGAGGTCCATTTCCAATCGCTTGGGCATTCCGTATCCATATTTAAAAAGGTGCCCCGAAGATATACAGGCCATGAATCTAAACCATTGGATCACGAAAGAGACGAATGACCAGCTGCTATTCCGTTTTGATGGGAAAAATGTGCGGGCTGTGTTTACACCGAAATACATCCCTGTCGATAATTTTGAGGTGATGGAACGTTTGGATTTTCTGGGATATGGCCCTGATACCGAAGCCCAGTGTCATCTTGACGGAGAGTTTATGTCTCTGAGCATCCCAGACGGGCATAAAGCTTTTAATATAAACGGTGATCGATTCAAGCCGGGCATATCGATATCAAATTCCGAGGTGGGATTGGCATCGCTTTCAATTGCGGCATTCGTATTACGCCTTGTGTGCACAAACGGAATGGTTGCCAAGACTGATTTGTCCGCTTCGTATCGGCATGTTTCCACTAAGGTTCTGACCGAATTTCCACAGATTTTGGATAAGGTTTCATATGAACTGGGCTCACAGCGAACGCAGTTTCAGATATCCATGGAATCACCCGTAGATGATCCGTTGGCTACTATGAAAAGCTTCAATCGGCAGTTCGGTCTGAATAATGATGAAAAGGGGGCACTCGAATGGGCCTGGCCATATGAGATCGGTAACACTATGTTCAATGTGGTGAATGCATACACGCGGGCTGCACAGATGGAAGGATTGTCTGCTGAAAGTTCCCACCGTTTGCAGAAAACTGGTGGAAATATTCTAAGTATTTTGAATTGATGGATTAAAATTAGGAAAATGCATTTCAAACAACCCTCTTGGAGATCTCCTTGAGGGTTGTTTTCATATTAAATATGAAATTTTGATGCAGCATTATTATTTTTTATTTTAACAGATACATATTGGTTGTGATTATTTTAGACAAGATAACATTTTGTAATGTTTTAGTAAATTACCATAACAAGTCTTTCAAATTTAGAAACTTTATCTTGTATGAATAAACGGATTATTATTGACTGTGGCAGGGTTTTCGGGTTAATTTTACGAATTTATAAATATGTGATTTATCCCATACTTTTAAATAGTTACCATTCTTATCAAATAATTTTTATATTACAGTGTACGTTTAGAACAGAAGGACCTCAATGTATATTGAATTTCTACCACTGAGACCAGCGTTGGATGGTCCCTTTCTTGAGCGTTTCTATAAAACTATTCCAAAGATAATAGATTGTGAAGGAAACGGTTTTGAGAGAACTATTCAGAAAGAAGTCGATTGGGCTGTAGATGGAACGTCCGTGAATCCAAGGCAAAGGAGAATCTATCGAGCAACCTGGCTTTTTTTAAGGGATTTGTTACGAGCAGGATGGATTTGTAGATGGTATGAGGGGACATTTGAAATAGCTCCACCATATAAAGAAACATCAGTTAAGAACCATCACGATATCCAACGCGAAAAAAATACGATTAGAAACGCTATGCGTCAAACGCGTATAGAGCGAGCTCTTGAGGCAAGAGAATTTATCAATAGGATGGAAAATCCTAATCCTGCAGGGATCGCGAAAATACCAATTACTAAGTTAGTTGCAGATGGAGAATCCCTATACAAGGATCTTCAAACGGTGAAACGGTCGAAAAAGAGAGACACGAAACTTAAAGCCATCAATAAAATTATAGACCCATATTTGCAGCTTGTTGAAGAAAACAAACGTTGTTCAGAAACCGGGCATAAATTAAGTGATATTTGGCGGTATTTTAGATTTACATGGGTTACACCAGCCGAAACTATTCCTGGTCGAACGATGCTCTACTTAGTGCGTGATGCGGCTCGTCCTTATCATCCGATAATGGGTATTGCTGCTCTTGGGAATGCACCCGTCTTGATACAGTGCAGAGACACATTTTTAGGTTGGACAATCGATTCTTTCAAAGATGAAATATTAAAACTTAATGACGTCAAATCGATAAAAAGGAAATTTCAGGAATTAATAAGGAAATTATCACTGTCTATCAATGAAATAAGTGTTGAAGGACTCTGTACAAAAAAGGAACGTCGATACCCTAATACACAATTATTGCATAAATTAGATGCGATTGCATCACGCTCCATTGGCGAAAGAGAAGAGGCTCTCAAAGAGTGGAGAGAACGAGACAAATCAAAAGATAATGAATCTGAAGCGATTGAAAGGAGTGAGTTAGGCAATATTAGCAAGGCTGCCGAGGACGCCCTTTACCGTCGGAAACGTGCTGATCAACTGCGGCAATTGCTGGATGCACAGATCATTTTGAAAGAATTCATTAAAAAGAGTAAATTCCAATTCTCTCTCAAAAACTTTATCGATTCAGAGATTGGACAAAAAGCTATTAGAACAGCGATTAAAGCACCGAAAAATAGACATATCGGTACAAGTATCTTGGAAATGAACGTCTGTGGTGCGATACCACCATATAATGAGATCCTTGGAGGTAAGTTGGTTGCTTTGATGATCCTCTCACCAAAAGTAATTGATGATTATCGAATAAAATATGGATCTCGCCCAAGTGATATAGCTTCCCGCATGAAAGGTGAGAAGGTAATACGACCTGCCGACCTACTTTTTATTGAAACAACTTCATTATACCAGCATGGATCGAGTCAATATAACAGACTTAAATTGCCTAATAATCTAATGAAACAGGATGGTGGTGAGGTTCGATGGTTAAAGCTTGGTAAAACAGCTGGATACGGTACGCTGCATATCAGCAGACCCACCTTACAAGCCTTTGAAGAGGTTGTTAGTTCATACAAGGACCTAAATGTTAACAGTATATTTGGTGAGGGTGCCAGCCCTAAACTAAGAAAGGTAAGAGTGGCGTTGGATATTTTGCTGGGTGCGGCTCCTTATTTTGCGCAAGAAGAGCTACGTAAACATTCAATGAGTCGAATTGTATATGGCGCAATGGTAGCATCTAATGCCAAAGAAATTTTAAGGGGGGAATCTAATAACCCTGTATACTTCTTTAATGATGATGAAGACCCCAACGATGGGACATCTAAAATAGTTCAATTCTGGAAGGAAAGATGGCTGCTAAAAAGAATATCTTATAAAGCTGCCATTGATAGAATTAAAATATTTAAGCCTGAACAAGTATTGGTAAGCAGTGAATTGAGACAAGAAAATATTACACAGTTTGTCCCTATACCAGAGGAGGTACAAACTATGCAGAATCATGAAAGTAATAAGTCAGATGATTGGCGGGAATTCGTTAGAGATCTCTACCGAGGTACGAGCGCTTACGCTGACGGGATAGATTCGAGCTTTCTATCAACTCTTCATGTTCCAACAAAATTGGACAAAGAAATAAAAAGAGCGGTTCTCGCATCAAAATCGGTGATTCTTACTGGTAATCCAGGAGATGGTAAGACACATCTTCTTAGAGTCATTTCCGAAAGCCTTAATAATAGTAACGTAAAACCTTTTATTGAGCTTGATGCGAGCGCTAAAACAAATGAAGAATTGATTAAAAATTGGAAAAAGGCTGTTAAAGAGAAACGACCTTTTTGTGTGGCAATCAATGAAGCTGTCCTTTTTAGCCTAAGTAATGAGAACCCTGACTTTGAACCATTAGTGCGGGCAATAAATCAGGTTGACCATTCTATTCTTTATGGCAATGAAAATCATGACATTAAAGATGAAATAGTCGTTTTTGATCTTAGTCGACGCAATGTTTTAGCTGAGGAAATCGTAAATGCAGCAATTGATAAATTAACGGATAAAAAATTATTAAAAGGATGTTCAAGTTGCCCTTCTAAAGGGTGTGACTTAACGATGAATGTAGAATTACTATCATCGAGACTCGTTAGAAAAAGGGTGCAAAGCCTTTTGAATCGAGTTAGCCGAAGAGGATATCACGCTACTCTCAGGGAATTGCTTGGCTTCATTTCATATCTGCTTCTTGCAGGCCGCAAGTGTGATACTCTTCTAAAAGATAGTTTTAAATTAAGTTATTCATTTCCACAGCTATTTTTCAGCGGTCAAGGTGAAATATTCAATATCTTGAGGCAAACTTTTGATCCTGCAAAGATAACACATCCAGTTTGGGATGATGTACTTATAAATGCTGAAACTGAAGAAAGGGAATGGTTTAAACATTGGCACATTGAAAATGATTCGATTGATCCCGTAGATATAGAACGTTTCACGGCTCGGAAAAGAGCTTTCTTTTTCTGTCATGAAAAAGGCGAAGAACTTCTTAAGATTAGTGCGGATGATGAGAGTGAATTCGCTAATTTTATGGAAACGACTGAACGGGAAGCACTAAGGCTTCTCATACGAAGAATAAACAGCTTTTTTGGTGTTGAAAGTAACAGCGATGCACTCAATGTCTGGCAAAGCCACCGCTACAATCAATCTCCAAGGAAGGTTCTTTATTCATCGATTATAAAAAAACGAATTGAATTCCAGATACTCCGACCAAAACTGATTAATACCATGGCACATGCGTTTGATCTTGCGCAAGATCATGTTTTGCTATGTCTAAAAAGCCGTAACAATGCGAAATTAAGAGTTGACTTCAATTTGTTTGAATTATTAGCAAAGGCCGACCGTGGGTTTCCAGTCATGTCATTAGAGCATGAGGCAACGAGAAGATTATGGCAATTTATGGAAAAGCTTACGGATCTCGAAAATGAATTTTTAGACGAAATGGAAATAAGCATCTTTGATCCGACCAGCGGTGATCATCTGAAAGTCAGTGTTGATAGAGAAAATAAACAATATCTTACCATAGACAGGGTGCGATAATGGTAGTCATTGACGACTTAAAGAAAAAGATTGAAAGGGAATACGTAGGATTCAGTCCCAGTACCGCCAGTATAAAACCGGTACATATCGCTAATGGTATGTTTAGAACAATCTTGGGGCAGACAGTATCGACAAAGGTACTTAATCGGTTTGTTATAAGCCAAACGCAAAAAGGTGTAAAAAAAGGTCATGAGTTAGATGCAGTTTATAAAATACTACTTGACAACAATCAAATAGATGCAAAAGAGATTAGAAAAGAAGACATAAAACCCCTTAGACCTCTTTTAAAAAAAATAGTTGGTGCCGATTCAGCAGTCTTTACTGAGGGTATGGAATCATACACTGCTGGTTTCAGCGGATTTGCCACCAAAGACCGTATTGGTCAAGATGGTGGAGAATTAGTTGCGGAATGGTTGCAGAGCTGTAATAGTGATCTTTTTGAAATTATAAAAAAATCCCTTGAAGATTCAAGCGACACCATAAGTACACTTTGTATTCCACTTTTGGATGTTACGAATGTAACTGCATTCACACCACCCTATAATCGCACCCCCTTTTTAAAAAACTCAAGACTGAAATCCTATAAACAACTGTGGGACGGGATGCTTTTGGCAGCTAATACGCTATCAAAGCATCTTGATAGGCATCCGAACAAACTGTTACGATTACGTTTCGCGGTGCTTTTCTCATGTTTTGTCATTATTAGGCATCTAACAAGTTTGGAAGCCAGATTCGTAAAAGGTGCTGGTAAATATATACCCCCTTTCCTTCTTTCTTTTGATTACAGAAGTTCAAATGGTTCTGTTGCGAGGGCTTCGCTACAAACCTATGCTAGAGCTTGCCAATCTGTAGCGAGATTCTACGCATGGGCATTCTCGGCGCAGCTTCTTAACTTGGTTGATGAGGAGGAACTATCAAATACCGACCCTCCCATTTACGCAACGAAGCAAAAAAAATCACCTCAATCCAAGAAAAATATCAAGGAACAGATGGAGGCTGCTGAAATATGGTCTTTAGCTGTAAAACGAGCTGAAGAAAGGGATGGTAATGGATCTATAGTTTATGGAGAGGCTATTTACGATATGATGGCCACTCAACAAGAAGGTGATCCTATAAAATATTTAAGAAAACTTGGTCTATTATCAGGTCTTACGTATCCACCCAATCAAACTTCACAGCGGTTTGTACCGAAACAAGACATGCTTGAAGTCTTAATTTTAGGGTTGATTGAGCCAGGTGAATCAATTGATATGCTTGCCCTTCAAGAGCGTCTCTATGATCGATATCGTATAATCATAGGTGGGCGACAAGAAGATGAAAAGATTCTAATGGATAACGGTATATATCAGGTAGACGCAAATGCCATGCACCAAAATAGAGAATTGTTCAGTGCACATCTTGGTCGTTTAGATTTCGCCAGACTATTAGCTGATGGCGTTCTTCAAATAGAGGTGGAGGGACCTCATGATTAGTAACCGTAATGAACTGCTTGCAACTTGTATAACTGAAAAAATAAATGAGTGCAAAATAGGCCTGGTGATTAAAGGCATTTCAGATATTGATGTAATCAAAGTTGCACAAATTACAAATGAACATATTGATAAAAAATTATATTACACCGCTATAAATTATGAATTGGGAAAAATCCCTAAGAATATCGTATTAAAGGCTAATATCGAAAGTGCAGTTGAGTGGCGGAACACACCTGATAAGGCTGGTCAAATTGTAGTCTTTCTGCTTGGAGATGTTCCAAAGGTTCATTCTTTAAATGACCTTGATACAATATCATTTCAAGATCTTACTGAGAGACTGATTGAGAATGCGAAAAATGAATTGGCTGAAAATCTTCCAGAAACAAGATTTTGGGATGCATTGAAATCTGAAAGCAAATCCTTTCCCTTAAAGCTTATTGAGGATTTCGTTTGCGCAATTCGCAAAGATCCTAAAAAAGAAAATGTCATTCCATTGAATTTCTGGAAATTGGGACTTTTAAGGGATGATTCAATATTAGACAGCAAGCGTAATCCAACAGAAAGATTGGTCCGGAATCGGGATATAATTCAGACCATGGGTCAATTGTCTGACAGCAGTAGAAGACGGATGAGGGGGGCTCTCACCAAGTCAACTGGTGAAAAACAGGAAAAAATGAGGTCCTCCTACCGGAAAATAATGGATTTTTATCGCAGAGGGGATATTCATGTTCTTTCTGGATTAGAAATTGACATTATTGAAGAGCTGATAAAAACAGGAAGACCTGTAAAAAAAGATGCTATTAAAGAAACCAGTAAAGGTAGTCCGGGCGAAACAATTGAAAAAGGTGCAAAAAAACAGGGTATTGAAAAGCCGCTCAAGGGAAAGGAGTTAAAGAAGGAGATAGCAAACAGTGTTGTTAAGGGCAAAGATAAAGATGCTGAGGATGAGCTGCATGAGCTTGGAGAAGCCATCGTCCGGTCAATACAGGAGCCACAAAAAGGAAATGATACAAGCACGTTCAATGACCAAACAGTAAAGATAGAAACTCCCCAAAGAGAGCTTATCGAATTTTTCAAGTATGCCTGTACAGCAATTGCGTGGGGTGGATTATTAAGCACTACAAGAACAGAACTTAAAGATGCTATCCGACATAGTTCGCCTGATAATTTTATTGAATACGATCCTGACAAACCGATAGAAGAAATTGCTGGTCAGTGCCTTTTCTCATTATTAAAGAAATTTGATGATTATCTGCAAGGTTCAACAGTTTTCAAAGATTTACTCGAACAACTTATTAGATCAAGAGAAGAATTGCTTAAATACCTGGATCTATTGATTGCATCTCCTCTTGTATTATTTGGAGGATATCCTGATGCAAGGGCTGCCTTAGACAAGTATCTATCGGCTTATTCTACCCTCTTGCATGAATTTAGGAAAAATGAAGCCACCATTCATAGCAACGATTCTGACGCACTACGTTTTGTTGCAAGTGAAATTTTAAGGCTGGATGTAGTTAATATACGGACACCTAACGAATGGAAGGCGATAATATCACCACTTCACCCTTTTCATCTTTGGCGCTTCAAGGAAATTATGAACTATATACATAAGGATGGAGATGATCTCAGTGATGATGAACAATCCCAATTGTGCAAAGCGCTACCTGATCTGCCTCATTTATTACATTTTATTGTATTAAGTCCTGAAATAACCGGAGGAGAAAATGTTGTTCTTCCACAGGCTGGGAGTATAAATACACTTCCAACATATGAGAATAGCACATACCGATATTTAGGTAATGACGGGATTAATGCTATTGAAGACCTAATGAACCGTTGGATTCATTATGCACCTTTCAGTACCCCCATGGTACGTATCGCATTATTAGACGTACCCGACCTTTCAAACACCCTGCATTATATTGTTAATTTCCTGGAATCGAATCATCAAGCTTCTGTGACAATCTATGCCTATTTCACACGAGGGCAGAATCTAAAAGGAAAACTTGCCCAGCTTGACTATCAGGATGATGATTATGACTTATCCGAAATGCTTCTATCGGAAAGGTTGAAAGTCAACATATGCAAGTGTCATGGTTTAAATGAGGTCTATGAATTTCTTTGCGAGCAACCAGTCCATATCACATATATTTTTGATCAGTCGCAATATAAACCAGACCATGCGCCGAGAGCGAGGCACCTTTTAGTGAGCCCATTGGTGATTACTTATCAATATGAATATAGCGAAAACTTTGAGCGTGGCTCAATTGTACCATCTTCTGAAGCAGAAGAAGGTGTTTTTGCTGACTATCATAGACTCGTTGAAAGGGCTGCAAGCTTACCTGCTGGTGAACAGTTAAGACTTCGATATGGTGACGATGTTAATATAGAACCAATCAACAAACTGCTGGAAGCTGGTGCAACACGTTGGCTAGCACTTGCAGATAGAATGCTTAATGCTTACGCTCCTAAAGATTCAATTCCTTTGCGTGAGCAAAGAGCGGGACAAAGAGAAATCGCTGTTTGGGCTGGTGCTTCAACACGAACAATCGGGCACTTTATTGACATTCTAAGACGGTACAACTTGCGCCCAGATCTTGATACTGTAAAGAAGGTGTTACGAAATTTTAGCCATATCGTTGCTGGGGGATTAATGGCGCTGCCATCAATAGGAGGAAATGCCAAGTCTAAAGATTCACACCAAAAAGGCCTCCTCGGAACAGTTTTAGCTGCAGCTTGGTATAAAAATAAGTATCCTGATGCTTTAATTGCCTCTTTAGATTCAAATTTAGCATCGCAATGGTTAAAAACCAGACCCCATTCTGACGAACGGGCAGACCTTATCGCGATAAGAAATTTAGAAGGCGAAAATGTAGTTGTTGAATCAATTGAAGTGAAAACTAGAGCAAAGGATGCCGAGATAAAGCTGGCTAAGAATCCGACTACTGGCGAAAAGAGACTTGAAGGTCATTCCGTTGATCAACTGCGAGCGGTGATTGATACACTGGATCCAATATTTGGCAACAAAGAATACGAGGTATTATTTACGCCTGCCCGTCGTGAAGTTTTAAAATATCAGCTTCATAGAGAATGTTTTCGCGAAGTTCATGATCCAGAATGGCGACGGAAATGGTATTATAAGTTAAAAGATATATTCGCCATACCCGCCTCAAAAATCAATGTAGAATGTCGTGGTACTGTTATTCATATGCATCTCGAAGAGAACAGTGCTGAGAAGATATTGCAAGATGATTATAATTCAATTTCTTTCGTAAAACTTGGTTCAAAAGCGATACAATTTCTTATAAGTCCTGAAGCCAAAGAAGAAGACATTGAACTCCCGGTATCGGGAATAAAACAAACATCTGGACAGGATAAAGACTTTAAACCATATGTTAATCCTGCAAAGAAAAAAGCGACAAAGAAAGTCCAAAAAATTACTGAGGGTACAAGCCCTACAGCAAAAACATCTAAATCCCTTGAATTTCAAATCGATGATCAGGTTGATAAGGAGGATATTAGGCGTCTTTTTTTGAGAGCTTGCCAATCTTACAACATTCAGATTGCTAAATGCGAATCAGCAGACGCTGTTGTGGGACCTAATGTAATAAGATTCTACCTTAAGCTCGCAGCTGGTCAGAAATTAGGTCCATTCAGAAATGCCTTAGAGGATATCGGTCGTGAGATGAGACGGTCTGGTATTTTGCTGAATCAAATACAAAATTCAGATAAAATAGCTTTAGATATTCCACTCCAAAAAAAAGTAATTGTCCCTCTTCAAAGAGGCTTGGATATTTTACCCAAAATAGAATCACCAGAACACATGCCTATCCCCATTGGCATAACACCTGAAGGAAATGATATAATACGAGATTTGGGAAATATGCCACACCTTCTTGTAGGAGGTACAACCGGTGCAGGAAAAACAGTCTTTTTGTATGGGCTTTTATCTGCTTTGCTAACGACCCATGGAGATCCTACTTCCCTCCGACTATTGATTTCAACTTCAAAGCCTGAGGACTTTATATTCTTTGAGGGCCTACCACATTTAGAAACTGGCAACGTAATTGCGGATGCTGACCAGGCAGTGCACATACTCCAACGCTATTTGGAGGAAGCATTTCAAGAAAGGCTTGATTTACTGACCTCTGCTCGTTGCAGGGATATAGGTGAGTATAATCAAGATAATCCTAAACCTCTTCCTCCGTTGGTTGTTATAGTTGACGAATTCGCAGACCTGGCTGATCAGCTAGCAGGAGATAAATCGGCCCAAAGAACATTTTATATGCATTTAAGAAGAGTTGCTCAACTTGGCAGAAGCAGAGGAATACATCTCGTCCTGTGTACCCAAAGACCTTCAGCAGATCTCGTGCCGACTAATATTAGAAATCTTATGAATGTGAGGGTAAGCTTTTGTGTAAATGATGCGATTGCTTCCCGGATGATTCTTGATGAAACCGGAGCAGAGCAACTTCAGATGCATGGAGATCTTCTTTTTAAGGAACAAGCAATACTAACGAGGGCACAAGGATATTTTATTTCAACAGATGAATTAGATGATTTACTTGAATCACTAAAATAAAACGGTTGAATACAATCCTAATACACAAAAACAATAATGGAATTGAATCTATTGACGACTGGTTTCAATTCGCGCCACCTAAAGAGGGACTACGGCAATGGAAAGACGGTCGAAGTGCTAAGGAACTTGCCAAAGCCTGGTTCCCTCAACCTGGCAAGCCACATATACCCGAAGATTTATCTTTCTTGCTCAACAGTCACCCTGACTTGACCGGTATCGAAATTTTGGAAGGCATTCCGGAACATAAAATTTCATTGGACAATTTTCGTGGTGAGACTCGCAATGCTGATTTGGTTCTTGTCGGAAAAAAGGGTGAATCGAAGGTTTCCATTAATATTGAGGCGAAAGTAGACGAACCATACGATTTGACCATCATTGAAAAATTCGGATCTGTTAAAAATCCCAGATCAAAGATTCCCGATAGGATTAATTTATTATGTCGTGCGTTATTAGGGGAAACACCGGAATCAAATTCAGGGCTATTGAAGTTACGCTATCAGCTGTTAACCGGATGTGCCGGTACCCTAATAGAGGCGGATAGAATTGGGGCAATAAAGGCGGTATTTGTGGTTCACGTATTCCTTTCAGATGCCGTAAATAAAGAGAAGATTAAATCGAATGATGAAGATTTCATTCATTTTATGAGGTATTTTGGGTGTCATGATGACGAAATCATAGACGACAGTGTATTGATTGGTCCTCTAAAAGTCCCAGGAGGAACATTTGTCCCCTCTAAAATGCCCTTGTATGTTGGCAGGATTAAGACACAGTTAACAGGATTGCTATGCTAAATGATGGGATCTATATCGGAATCGACATTCAAACTCGGCGTGATTGCTGCTACACGGTAATTGACGAATCCGACACCTTGATTAAATCTGGCTGGTTCTCAGATCCTATATCCGAAGCAGTATATTTGATCAAAGAACTGCAATCACCTTCCCAAGTCACGGTCGGAATCGATGCTCCCCGTAATCCGTTGCCAGCTCCACGTGAATGGTTTTGGAGCGGCGGTAAGAAGCAAAAATGGACGCCTCGAAAAAGCCAAAAAGGTAATGGTCGGCATTGCGAAGTCGTGATCAGCGCACACAAACTCGCCAACCCTCAATGGACGCCACTTGAACAAGATGCCCCGGAATGGATGCTGTTAGGATTCAAACTTTTTTCAGCTCTCGAAAATCACGCTACTGTCTATGAGGTATTTCCAACGGCATCGTATACATCTCTCCATGGAAACTCCGATGTTCGTATAAATGTTGATTTTTCTGCCTGTGCACCTGGCCCCAAGGATATGATTGATGCAATGGTTGCGGCTGTAACTGTACGGGAGTTTGTTGCCGGAAATGGGACTGAGGTTGGCGGTGGCGATGGTTTAGGAACGATAGTATTGCCAAGACCGCTGTCCGATCCTGTGATAAAAGAGGTTTTGGAGTGGCCTTCACGATGAATATCTAAGCCATTCAATAATAAAGGTTAGTTATCTACAAGATCCTTCGCATGAAGCCTGTACCAATTTCTATTAGCAATACCGCGAAATTTGCTAATTTGCCGATTAAATGAACATTTTCCCAATCTCTGACCACAACCACAAGGACAAGGGGATTTATTGGCAACCCGTTTTTTTATTCCTAATAGTTTTAAAGTTTGAATTACCTGGTCACGACTTTTCAAACCAAACAAGTCTAAATAGTCAATGACAATACCTGGATTGCCGTGAGCGAGTTCACCTAATGGAAAGTTACCACCATTGAAAAGCTTATAGGATGCCGCATAGAGGTATGGGACCAAGCAATCTTCGGTAAAACCAACTAAGGTAGGTCGCATAGAGATTTTATGTTTTAAACGCAGGGGGGAGCCAAGGCATAGAGTATTGTCTGGGTTGATATGGTATTTACCGTCACGTGGTATTTTTAAATCGATCTCTGTTACTTTTGGCGTTGCTTGGGGAAATTGCTTAGGAATTGATATATGCAAATGATAAGTGTCACTAATCTCAGAACCTCCCTTTGGTTTGGCTGAAAACTCAAAATGTCCCTTCAATTGAATATCAGCGCCACGGGAAGGTAGGATAACCATTCCGGGATAATCTTTTAAAAATCCTGCAATCCCTTGTTTATCGCTGACCATCAATCAAATTGCCGTGTCCAAGGTTTCGGGGATGAATTCCGATTGATGGAATGCGCTTTCGAGGTCGAAACTGTTACATAGCATGCTGCTAACCCAAGTCGCTTCATTAATTCCGCAGAGTTCACTCTCACAGAAAACTTTTGTTTGGCCTGATCTGTGACAAAATCCATGTCATCGGAAGATACTATAAGGTCAAAATCAACTTGCGCCTGTTTCAGCCAGTTCCAGAAGTTTTGCTCTAATCGCAATCTTTTCCCTTCTTGCGTAGACCACTTATCTGCAAAATCCTCATCAGGGTCAACTGGGTTAGGAATTCGAGGAGACCCGGAATTAACAAGGTTGCCCATTTGAGATAGAATCATTCGTAATGCCGATCCCACATCAGGTTCACCAGTGTATGCCCTGGCAGCAAGCGTTGTAATGATTACCGAAATAGGTTTGATGTCATCATACCCTTTGAACATCGTATCGCGGTGACGTTTTAAAAGCTGAACAGACCGTTGAAGCGGTGTTTTAATTCTGAAAACCGGTACATCATCGATCTGTGCTCTTTTTAAATCTACTATAGTCCCTTGAATCATCCGATATTCGAACCACCTGGCATAACCTTCAGGATTGCTGATATCCCAATCTCTACAGATTCTTTTAAAACCATGATGCCGATCATCTGTTATTGACAGGGTTAATTTTGATGCCAAGCCAGAAATTAATTCATTCTCACCGGATTTCTGCATGGACTCAAGGATAAGTTGTCGCCGTATTTCGTCTTCCGGAATGCAAGGCACAATATCCATATGGAAACTCAGGTCATCTTGATACTCTAACCGCCAGCATCGGTGCTTTTCTTCTATCGGCGATTTAATGCCTCTCGCCTCTCTATATGCCTGGATCTCATCGCCTACCAGGTTTTTCAGGCCTGCCTGGGTGTGCATACTTTTATTAATGCCTTCCCTGAGTTTGCAGACAAGATCAAGATCATATTCTTCTTTATCGTCAAGTGGACGAATGGCTGTGCCTATACGGAAAGAGCCTTGAGGAAAAATATGGGGATCATTATTTTTGCATTGGGATTCATCTCTGCTGAACCATTCTCCCAGATCATCATATCGCTTTTTTGCTTTCTGGTATGCTGACTCGGGGAGTTCCAACCTTTCCGTAATGTTCTCTAAGATTTTTCTCTTTTGTTCCGTTGTGATCATATTATTCTCCGTTATTAATGTTAATGAATTTTTTAATCTCTTGACTGTGATGTGTGAATACTCTGTCTGCACGCGAGATTAGGTCGTCAACAGCTGAGTAGTCATCAAGGGGAAGTGGGAGATCTGATTCGAAATCCAAACGGAGCAGCTGATAATTATCTAACATTAGTTGGAGATAATTATACGTAGCTTGTGCCTGAAGCGACATCAAAAAGCTTATAAACTCCGGTCCTTTCCAGCCTCGCAGCAACCCCCATTTTCTTTTTGTATTAACTCCATAACTGGTTTTTGAATGCCCTGTTCCTAATGAAAGAACACAAATATTCTTGAAATCAATATTCAACCGTTTTTGTGCATCAATTACAGCCGCTAAGGAAGGATTGTTCGCCCACAGACCACCGTCTGCAAGCAGGTACTCATTAACTTTGGCTGGATCAAAATATGTGGGTGCAGAACATGAAGCTAATATTGCATCTCTGACGAGAACCTTGCTGTCTCGTGTAAAATCGGGAGAATAACTGGATTTGAATACATGAACCCCACCGTATCCAATATCAGTCGCAGGTATTAATAGTGGTATGTTGACATCTCCGAGTGTCAGGTTCCCAAATATATCCTGAAGAACCATTCTAAAGTAACTATTATCATAAAGGCTCTGAATCGCCGATATAGCCTTTGTATTAAAAAAGAAATTTTTCCTGGAAAATATTTTAGAGCCGTGTTTACGGTAAAATTCTGAAATTTGATAGGGTTCAATATCACAGGCAATCGCTGAAGCAATGATTGATCCAGTACTCGTACCGGTGATCATATCGAATTGTTCGCTAATTTTGATTCCAAGGCGATCAGATATACAAGAAAGAATATGAGCAGGGAAAATACCGCGAATACCGCCACCGTCAATACTCAGAATTACAAATTTACAGTTATGCATGTTCACATTACCTTTTAATTTTCCATTTTATCCGTCTGTAACGACACGTTTGTAATGCTGTTTAGCACTGCCTTTACTCCAGTTCTTAAAGGCTTTTTGTTGTTGAATGTCTCGTTTGCTGTCAACTGAGTCCTTGGTCTCGACCTCAACAGCGGTTTTATGACCGCCTTTTTCGGCTATTATATCTGGTCGGACACCTCTAATAGTATCAGGTTTCCCCCAGCCCTCGATATCGGCTTTAACCTTGTAGCCTTTCTGCTTATATTGTTTTGCAAGCTTTTTAACAGTGGTGTTATGTGCGCTCTGGTTTTTTTTCGATCTTGCCATCATTACCTCCCTTTGATATATATTTTTATGTAACATGTTGAATGAACAGCTATTATTTGATTGCCGGTTGACAAGATGGTGTAAAGTTTTTTTACTTTTTGACCCTCAGTAATAATAATCCGGCAAACTTCAAAATTTGCCAAAATAAATGGCGAATTTTATTTAATTCCGGTTTTATGTATTAGGAGGAGCCCGATGGAAAAAGACAGGGTTCTTGAGCTGCTTGAGGCTGCGGACTGGGATGACATAATTCTTCACCTAACCTATTATGCGGCATTTCGCTTTGACCGATATGGCTGGAAATCAAATTTACCTAAAGGGAATTCCCCGGCTGATGTTGCACTCAACGCAATCGGAAAAGTCTTGAATGGAACTCGCGAATGGGACCCGGACAAATATCCTGACCTGCTGACACATCTGAAATGGATTGTCAAAAGCGACGTTGAACACCTTTCTTCCTCCTTAGAAAACAAGAAAACAGGCCGAGTGCCAGTGGTTATAAGGGAAGATGGTACTGAGGTTGAATTGGTTGAAACAGCCTGCGAGCACCCAAATTCGATCAGTGCAAAGATACTGACACCTGAAGAGGAATTGATCGACAAACAAAAAAATGAATATGAAAATAAAATCTTAGCTGAATTGCATGATGCTGTGAAAGGAGACCAGGATCTTGAATTGCTGCTGTTATGTTTTGAAGAAGGTATCGACAAACCTGAGAAAATTGCTATTGAGGCTGATTGGGATATCAATAAAGTCTACAATTTGAAAAGAAAGCTTCTCCGGAGAGCCGCCAAAGTAGGTAAAAAGAATATCAGGGGAAAGGGGGAGTGATGAAAAAAGATAAGACTCTAATTAAGAGTTTCTATAACTTTTTAGAAGATACAGAGGGCCTAACAGAAGAGGATATGGTTGAGGCACTGAAAGAGCATAGCATTGATGTATCTGAATTGAAAATGAAGGTCGCAGAGGTCGTCAAAATGGGTTTAGAAAAACGGCGTATGGCTTGGCGTGAAAACGCTCAGCAAAAGCGATCTGAAATAGAAAAGTTGCTTGAGCGCAAGGAAGTTCCTTCTGTGCCAATAGACCTTAAAAGCAAAATAAAGGGCATTCTGGCTAGAAATTTTGGACAGGAAGCCTTTGCATACGCCGAGGCATATTTCAGGAAAAAGGATACTTTAACAGAAAAGGATCTCGAAAGCCTTATTGAAGATCTTGAAGATCTGAATCTGTTGGATGAATCAGGCAAAAAGGTATGAAGCTAATGCCATCAAAAAGAGCCTCCTCGATAATACATGAACGGAATATCCGATATCCTTCGGAAATATATGTTCGGGATATTGCGATGTCTCTCGGAGCTCTTGTCCGGGAAAGGGAATTACAGGGCTGTGAGGCAAGGCTGGTTAGAAAGGGTGACATCGGCATAATCAGCGTAAACAGTCTTATTCCTGAAGAAGGCCGGAAAAGATTCGCAATTGCCCATGAGATAGGTCATTTTATATTGCATAAAGGCACTCAGCTTATCCTTTGTAGCGAAGAGGACATGCACGTCTGGAAAGAAAGCAAGATCCAGGAGATGGAAGCCAATGAATTTGCAGCAAGTCTCCTGATGCCGTACGAGTTTATTATCAAATTCATAAGGATAGGTCAGCCGACCTTGGATATGATTAGCGAAATCGCAAAAGCGTTTAGGACAACCTTGACCGCTACCACCTTTCGTTATGTCAGTATTTCGAAAGAGCCCTGTGCACTGGTCGTTTCAAAGGATGGTATTATTAGGTGGTACAAAAAATCGGATAGTTTCAATTTTCATGTTAAGGTTGGGGAAAAACTAAGTTTTGACACATATGCTTTCGATTATTTCGATGGAGTGAACCTTCCGGAAGAGCCGGATAGTGTTCCCGCACGTGCTTGGCTTGCAGGTGAAATAGATGAAGAAGCTGAGCTTTTCGAACAATCATTATCCCTCGGAAGCTACGGTGTTGTGCTGTCGCTTTTGTGGATCTGTGATGATGTTAAGACAAAATACCGTCGATATGATGATGAGCCAGAGGAGCCGGAATTCGATCTTACAAATCCATTTACGCCTGATGGGAAAAGATGGCAATGGTAAGTGGTTGAGGAAGAGAGTGAATAAATGATGATAGCGGCTAAAATCATAGGTGCTGTGTCCGGCATTCTTGCAGTTGGAATCTATGCCTTGAAATTCAAAGAAACCCCGTTGTGCCGTCCCTGAATCATGCTGCCGTTGGGCCTCGGCGTCGGGTACGCTGTGTTTTGGGTGGTTAAGAGAATGGTTTGATAGGGAATAGGTTGGGTCTGTTTCAATAACGAAACAGGATCCCGTCAGAACAGGTCAGGTCTTAGAATGAAATCCGTTTTTAATTGTTAGAAAGGATTTTTAAAAAAAATCATTCACCGACGCTCTTTGGGAAAAACTTTTCGAGTGCCGTAACAGAATGTCTCTCAGTTTCGAAGAACTGCGTCGCAGACCCTGATCAGCAAGTCTATCAAAAACTGCTATATTATCAACATCGGGTCGCAAACGACGTGCACAGGCATCATGAATGGTTTTTAAGGCAGAATCCCTATTTTTATATCTTTTTGCACGCAATTCGATTTCAGCTACTTCTTGTACAGCTTCCTGTCGTAAAACTGTAATATCACGGAAATAGGACTCTTTTTTGATTTCCTTCTTCATAATTGCCAAAACAGCTAAAACATCGCTTACCTTATCTTTTCTATAATGCATGACGGTACTCCTTTGGATATGTTTAGCGCCGTTTATTTTTCATTAAAAAATACTGAGAATTCCTCATCTGTCAGATGAAAATCAGACTTAAATCTGTTTACCACGTCAACGCCAAACTCATCATCAGGATAAAAGACAGTTAACAGGGGTTTCAAGGGTAGCTTTCTTTTCTGCAGCAACTGGCCGGTAATCACATTTATATAATTGGCACCATATACAAATGGTGAATTTGGAGAGTTACGTCTCCAAATAGCGCCTTTGCGAAGATCGCATTTATTTTTTAGTTCATCTGGATTCTCTGGATGATAGATACAAAAATCACTCGCGTCGCAACCATGCTTGACGTCCTTACCATTCCAACACCCATATTTTCTTGTTTGGCGGAAATGTTCAATGGTTCTCTGGCAGCTGACTAATCCATTTTTTTCACCTCCGTAAGGTTTTTTCATCCAAGGATTTCTGTAGGCTCCGGAAGGAAGTCTAAGATTAACGGATTCCATAAATTTCATGATATCTGGAATCTTATAATTACCATTTGTATTGCTATATTTGTCCATTAAGAATGTAAGAAATGCAGGGTGAACAAAATGAGATTTGGATCTAAGCTGTTCGATGGCTGCCGAGTTTTCCGCAACTTGGGAAATATGGCTTTCTGAAGATTGTCTATCTGTTTTAGCGTCAATTCGTCTATTTTTGTCTACGGAGCTATCTACCATTACTGGCGAAAGACCTAAAATTCGACGAATTACCATGTTCGGTGTTGTCTCAACAAAAGGTTTCGCAATTTTTCCTATTATTTCGTATACTTCTTCATCTATTTCGATGGTTTTCATTTTATGCCTCCTTAAAATTGGATATAGTTGGAATTTAATTATCTTCACAGTAATACAATTTATCTGTGAAGTAAAGAATAAAATCTTATAAGATGAAATATGGGGTGTTGATGTGGAAAATATAAATATTATATATTTATTTTGTACGATACTGGGACTTCATCATCCAAAACGAAGTTTCCGACTGTTTTTTAATAAATATGGATAACAGGATAGCAAGGGCACTCGCTGCCTTGAAAAAATCAATATTCCGATCCCGATTCAAATTGACGGATAAGGACCGACTATACATCCAGGACAAAGGAATCGACACTATCCGATCCCACGCCGTTGATTTTATAACCACCAGGTTAGCACCAGCGTTCCCTAAGAATGACGGCAAACAGACCCCGATGAAAAATCATCCGGTATTTATCGCACAGCATGCAACGGCGACCTGTTGCCGGGGATGTCTGAAAAAATGGTACCAATTCGAAAAGGGAAGGCCGCTTTCAGATGATGAAATCGGGTTTATTGTTGAGTTGGTGATGGGATGGATTAAGGACCAGAGTGACCGGTAGTGATCAAAAATCTGTGTGTGAATCTGTGTGTGAAAAATGTTCCAAAATTAGCTAAAATGTATAAAATTGACAAAAATGTGAAAAATTAAAGTTGAATGGTCTCAATATGTTAATGTAATTTGAGGAGGTTAGAAAACTCAGAGGCCCTGTCTTCGAATACGTAGGCCGCAGGTTCGAATCCTGCCGGGCGTACCAAAAAGAAAGCAGATTGTGAGATCTGGGTCTCATGATCTGCGTTATTATTTTAACCGACAGAATTCGAGCCAAGTCGGCAGGTAGAGCGCAGCGAAATCCCGCTGAAGTGCAGCGGGGTTCGAATAAGCCAAGGGCTTACAAGTCCTGCCCCCGAAAGCGGGGTTTCACACTGTTTGATTTTGTGATCGGTATTCAACAGGTGTATCAATCGAACTGGAGGGTTACGGTATTTTGGCTGTAGCCCTTTTCTTTTACGCCTTTCTTATATGGCCAGTTCTACCCGGAAAGTGGATGTTTGAGGTCAAGAAATTGTGTCTATAACTGTCTCTTGTCGATTTGACAAGAAGTTGCTGTGGCACGCCCCTGGTCCGGCCCCACCTGCATGTTTCCAATTGCCTGGGAATCATTCACACATTCCAATGAGTTCGGAGTTAACTTCTCGGAGGAAGTCTTTTTTAGGATTTTTCCCTTTGATCAATGGGTTCCCCGTTACCAGTGGCCAGTAGCGATCTTGCGCTTGGCTGGCCCAAATCAGCTCTGGCAGCGGGCGGAGTGGATACAAGGCGATGAGGATGTCCAGGCGGGGGTACTCCTCAAGGAACTTTTTAAATCGCGCGTCAATTTCAGGTATGGGTGCGTAGGTGATCATATCTTCGTAGCTGGGACGTCCCTTGGGAATTGGCGCATCAGGCGGGATCATTGTCGGTCTTATTTTCTTAAAGGGTAATTTCGATTGCGCATACAATATACGCTCAAGGCGAGCCTCAAAACTCCCATACAATTTGCGAGGAACGGATCGCTCTAGACGCGTCCCCATGTTTGGCAGGCCATAAAGCTGGATAGGTGCAACTGTTTCGGTGATACCAAGCTTGGCATCCCTCTCGGGATTCCATCTGATGGGCGCGGCCGGGTCGCCGACCTGTGCTCGAATAACGGCAGCCGCCAGATGGCTGGTACGGGATAGAGCAGATTTTGTGCGAACGGGCAGTGCGCCGAGGATTGCAGCGGCCCGCCCTCCCATCGCCTGGTCCGCAAGCAGTGGTGCCAACGCGGCGATCAATTCAGATCTTGAGTGTGCCCGGGTAAATGCTTGTGCAGCGGGTGTCAGCTTGATCTCTTGAAACGGTCCCCAATTGAACTTTCCGGCGGCAAATTTGTGTTCGGTCCATGCGCCGTGATAGACATGTTTTTTGACCAGTGGTTGTGGCAATGCCGCCAGCTCCGCACGAATCTGACAAACAACGTTTCTCATAGGCAGTTCGTCAGGGAGCGGCGTGGGCTTTCCATAGTCGAAGGGCTGTTGTTGCCGCCGCCAGGCCTGGTACTCCAAACCAATCCATACGATTGCACCGAGCGACAGCGATCCAATCAACACAATCTTGATCCAAGCACGGTATGATTTGAACCAAACCATCAACTAAGGGAATATGCTGCTGGCATAATGTTCACTAAACTGATTCTCCCAATTCAAATCCAAAGAAGTTATTGCCGCTATGTAGAATCGTTTACCATTTTACCATTAAGATGCAGTATTCTACAAGCTCCAGTTGATTGCGAGTGTTTTTCCGACTGATTGTTAGGTCATAACCTCGGGTGAATTGACAACCCCCATCGGCCCCTGCCCCTGCTTACTATTTAGGTACGTGTCCCGATATCGAGCAAAGGCAGGATCTATTATTGACAATGGAGTGACTGAATTTCCATGGGTTACCGGTGGATCTATGCTCCTGACCTTGGCTGACACCGTGAATGTCGGCGACTCTTCTCTCCAAATGAAACGTGTTCTTGGAGTGATCAGCTCTACCCAGTGCCTAACTTCAGGATGATCCGTAGATTCCAGTTTTCGTCAGAGCGCTTCGTCAGAACCCCATAAGTCAGCCTCCCCGATAAGCCCGTACTGGTTTGCGGTTTTGATTGCCTCGGCAGTTAATTGATATAGGCCGACTTCGCGAAAGCTTGACCAACTTGCGCGATCTGCTTCAATAAATGTGTATGCGAGCCAGCGGGCCGCAATGGAATTGTTAACGGCAATCCGCCCCGCCACAACCTCCAAAGACTCAAGGGCCGCCCGTATTTCACCGCCGATCGCCAACTTCAAGAATTTTAAATCTCTGAAGAAGTAGTCTAATCTGTCAGCACAAAGGGCTGGTAGGGGCTGTTCAAGAAGCGAAAACTCTTCTGCCTGTATGCAATCGCGCCAATCCAGACCATGCCGATTCAGAATTGAGGGAATATCTGTGTTGCCTACAAACGCCTCCTTCTTTTCTTCGTGGTAGCCTTGTCCGCTGTGGTCGTCCAATACGAAGTCGATAACATGGCTAAAAGCCGTATGGCTGATGTCGTGGAGAAGTGCTGCAGCCTGTTCATTGACGTCTGTGCCGAGACGGCGAACGAGAAGCATTGCCCCGACTGAATGGTCGAAGCGACTGAACAGAGGCGTGATTCCCAGAAAAGCAGTTATGCCATGTTGTGCAATTCCCTTTGTTCTCTGCACAGCAGCGCTGGCGATCAAATCCAACAGCAAAGGTTCTGTGATTGCGACCTTCCCGTATAACTCGTCATTGCACTGCATTGGATCTCAATTGCTCCTATTTTCAATGGTCGTTTTTCCGCCACTTGCGTGGAGACGGCTTCCCCCAGTCCAACCATTATACTTTACTCATGGATTCATCCTCCAGCCGCTGATAGTCGTAGTCTGCATCAGCAGTGATATCTCTATACGGCTTTCATAATATAAAAAGAGTAACCGTAATGCTTCGCATGCGCTTCAAAGAGCTTCGTTTCTTCTTCTGTCTCCCTGATAACGGTTTGCATGACACTGTCTTGAGAGTGTTTGCAAGCGTCAATATTTTCTCTAAGGGGTCCATAGTAATTATCCCACCAAGCCTTTGACGGTAAACGGTGAATCCCTAAAATCCCAAAGCCTGATGAATTGGCATGCTTTGCGTTTTCTGATTCAGAGCCGATGGCAGGGTAGGCATTTTGCCAATAAACTCGGACAGATTCCGGCACCTCGCTTGTGAAATAGTTTATTTCGGAGATGACCGCAATTCCATTCGCTGCCATCAATGGTCTCCAAGCTTTCAGCGCACCTTTAAATGTCAAGTTATAAGCAGCCCCCTCGGACCAAAGCAGATCAATGGATTCGGGATTCCAATCGAGACGCCCCATATCGCATTCGATAGTTTCCACCAAATGTTCAAGCCCGCGCAGTTTAGCCCGTTCTTCAAGTTCATCTAAAAATTCTCGAGAGAAGTCCACAGCGCGAACCTTTGACCTAAATTTGTCCGCCAGAAATAGTGTCCCGGCACCGGCACCACAGCCAATGTCCGCTATACGTGGATTTGTTGGCAGCCCTGGAATTTGCGAAATAATATATTCCGAAAAATCAGTGTCGCCCGGGCCTTGTCTCTCCAGACCTCGATGTAATTGTATAAGCGCACTAATGTATTTTTCTTGTTCCTCCATGAGATTTCCTGGGCATTGGAGCGTTCATTGTTCATTAACGTAGAAATTAATTGGTCCCCTGAATCGTAGATATATCTGAACCGAGGCGTTTTGCCAACAATGCTGGAGTGCGTCTGACAATTATCGACCATGGAATGATTTTGGTATTTTGGGGCATCTTGCCACTGATGAATGCTATGATTTGTAAGATTCAATTCTTCTGGGGTGCAAGTGTGGTGCGCCCTATCCATTTTTCGAATGATATCGATTGGGGCAAGAGATTCAGACCCGCGGCCCGAAAAAATAATACATAAAAAAAGCGGCATAGCATATATGCTATCCCGCCTTTATCTTTAATAAGAGCGTTTGTCTAACAGATGTCTTTTAAAGCCTCCAGCACTTTCTATAGCAGCCGCCAGGTCTAAAGATAACTGTAACGGATAAAAACAAGCGGCTCGAGCGAAGTGCTTTTGTACCGTCGCTAAAAGCCTACCGCTGCAGGCAAAGTGGGTTGCGCGACAGACCGGGTCACTATCTCATCGGCGACCATCTGGTCGAAAGAGCATTTCAGGCAGTTGTAATTATGGGCGCACATTTTGTAATCCACCAGACCGTTCACCATGTGCCGACATTTTCCCTCATATTCTGCCATGCCCACAAGATAGGTACGTCGTGTATCAATTCTGATTTCCTTGCCCATGACTGCCTCCTTTGTGTTTGCCGGTTCACTTGGTATTTTCGGTTGTCCCATTTTGCCCATCAAATGCTTTGCTGTTTGCTAGTTTACATCGCATAAAGCGGGCCAATCTCGTGTTTCGACTCAAAAAGTTCATAAGTATTAGTAATGACAAGCAAATATTTTACATCAAAGCAATCTTGGGGAATGGGCTTGCAATAATAACCTGTGGCAAAATACAGCAGGATAAATATTAAAAACTGAAAAATATATAAATATTAGATGGTTATGAAAGTGATGCAAAATACTAGATGTGTCGCATTTTTCTGCAGGTGCAAAATGCGACACTTTGGCTTGGCGGTTATGGTTGGTGAAATGATAAGCTCTCGTTGCAAAATGTTTTACATTGCAATTGTGAACCTTTTTATGAGCATATCTAGCGGGAGCTTCAAGTCGCCTGGTGTGCGCGCCTCAGGAGCATATAAATCCTGCCCGGCTACCTATTAATTCAGGGGGTTAACTTTCAGGGGTTCCCCTTTTTTGCGTCATGCTGCTGATAGGGTGCGCTTGGATGCATCAAATCCGGGTTATCCAGCCTTTCAACAACCGTTTTATTTCCCTCTGGTGCAAGGTGTGTCCAGAAGTGTCCCCTACTATCTTGAAGCCGGGATACCAAACTTTTGCCTATCATATACAAGCGGTTCAGAAGCCTGTATCCATACGTTTGGGTAAGTATGCCAGCGGTCATTGATACGAACACGTCTTTAAGCGGTGCCGCCAATGAACAGAAAGAGCGGTTTCCTTTATGAAAACCGCTCAAGTTCCAGATACAACCCTATATTTGTCGAAGTTTTACGTGCCTTGCTCAGCAACAGCAAACTCAAATACCGCAGAGGAACAATTCTCGCCCTATTCCGTGGGTGCTTGATACGCCATTGCCGCTGCCATTTGTTGGGCTTTTTGCATCTGCGCTATGGCATCTTCAGCACGTACCGCAGGGACGGTGGCGATTGTCTCGATCGCCCCAGATGCTCTGACAAGCATTGCATTCACTATGGCTACATCTGCTATTCTATCATCGGGAATGTCGGAAACGATAAAAAAATCGACATCACCGTTCATGAGCATGTGATAGCTTACAAGGGTTCCACCATAGGCAGCTAAAAGTTTTGCTACCGCTTCAGCCCGGTTCGATGGATTTTCAACCATCCCCTGTATGCCAACTTGAGATACTCTTCCATAGGACACCCAAAGCATTTTTACCTCCCCTCCCAACATTTAAGATCAAATAGATTTGATCAATCGGGACCTTAACCGGTCATAGACTTAATAACTTGCGCGGCCTCTTCCAAAGAGATGATGGGATGCGTCTTAAACCTTACAAAAGGCGTATACTGCTGTACCATCTTGTTAACATCCACTTCAGACCCCTCTGCAATAGCATACCCAGAGCCCTCACCGACAAAGTTACCCCAATCTTTTGTCAAACCGCTTTGAATGTCTTGTTTCACCATAGCCAATAACATTTCATAGCCGTCTCCACGTTCTTTGGGATCAATCGGCGTATGTTCCAAGTTTAATTCCCAAATCATTAGATATTTTCCCATTATCCACCCTCCTTTTATTGTGGAATGATATGGCTGCGGTATCGAAATAAATCCCTCAACACATAGCCTTCACAGAGATATGCCGTCTCTGTGAAGGCCCTCCAAGGCAACTTCAGAGGTATCCCCATGATGGCTAATCCTCCTTCCAGTGAATGACGGAAACAGGTCGCGGAGGGACGAATAAAGATTCAGCTACAGCGGTGACTCAGTCTGCGGGAGATATTTTGATTGTGAATGGATGTGAGTTTGAGATGTGAACTCTCAATTTGATATGGCAAGAGGGACGTTGTGTCAACAGAAAACCAGAATTCAAGCGGTGGGCATTCAGATCAATGGTCAATATAAAACTGGGGATACTTCTTGGGGGAACACTCAGAGCAGATGCCGATCTGGCTCTCCACAGTCGTTTCTACTGTAGTGGCCCCGTTAAGCCACCCTTTATTTACACCACAAACCTTCCCACAGTAGACACAGACTGTGGGCCAGCCTTTCCGCCGGTCATATCCAGTCCGTCTATGCTTTAGAACCCTTCTTTCAGGTCCAGTGTACAGGACGGTGCCACTGGTTCTGCGGTCACGACCACTGCGTCTTTCTAAAACCCTAATCTGATGCATGTCGCCCCCTTGATTGGGTGCCAGAGAGTTCAGGGCTCCCCCTACGACTTTTAAAATAGAAATTGGTTGTTCGTTTTTTGAAGTTAGAATTACTCTGCTGGTAATAGAGTATTTGGGTCAAATAAGAAGCTCAAGGGGTGTTTGCATACCCAGGGGACCCTTTAATCCAACAGAGTCTTACCCATCAGGCCAGCGACACTACCACTCTTTTCCCTGCTCATCGACCTTCATAAAAACCCTCACACCTTCATGGACCAGCTTATATCCGCTCAGATTCTGCACACACAGTTTTGCAGCCATGACATTTTCAACTGCAAGCCAAGGGTGGTCGCAGGAGTAGTGGTCAGTGTCAGATTAGAAGTTTAGTTTACGTAAATCCATGACACTGTCGATGACTTTCTGCCACTTCTTAAGGTATTCATTCTTTTTGCGTAGGTTGTGCTCTTTAGCATGATAGATTACAGCTCCAACAAATAGAACATCAGAGGTTACCACACCCAATGTATCTTCTATCTCATCCTGAATGTCAGCTTTCTTTTTTGGCCATTCACAGTTCGGCACTCTAATAGGGTAACTTTTCTTGCCGACTTTTATGTCGATATCCTGTCTCTCATCATGGGGGCCGTACTTTTTGGTCTTGGGAAGTTCCCACTCATCGCCATACGCCCCATTTGCCATCCTGTAAGCGTAATCATTGAGATCTTTCAAGCTCAGCTTTAACTCTTGGGCTATTTGCTTCTTTGGCATTTCGCCCCATCGCTCCGTAATTCCAATTAAGATGTCGATACTCACATAATCCATTGTCGGCCTCCTTTTGTATGGTGTCACTTAGTTTTGCATGCAGTAACGTGGGAATTACAATATAAAGTTGCTGGGAAAGGTGATTCCTTCCAATCTACTCTAGCTGTTTTAATAGGATAGACTAAAAAGAATACAGCTGCCACAGAATTTTATAGCACCCTATGCGACTGTGGAGCGGAAATTTTCGCATAAACTGGTAAAATAATGAAAATGGGTGTCGATAGGGAGCAAAACAGTACAAAAATGAGGCCCCCTAATGTTATAACTATATGAATTAAAATCTTAGGAGTTAACTTCGAAGCCCTTTACCGCGGGATTGTGCGCCTCAGGCGGATGCGAACCCTGTCCCCGGAGGCTGTGTCACAATGTCCCCTTTGGCCCCATCTCGGCGTCAGATGAAAATTACAATCCTCAAAATAATCAATGTATTCCTGCGGTTGAAATTTTGATCTTCCTTGACCTGAAGCCAATTTGAAAATTGTGACACAGCCTCCCGGTAGCGGGATATCACATGATTTGATTTTATGATCGGGGTTCAACGGGCGTACCGATAAATTAAGGGTTAGCGCATTTATGCGGTAACCCTTTTCAAACATATAAATTGGCTGATAGGGCCCATCCCCAATGCGTCTGCTTAATTAAACCTTCAGGCCTTGTCTTCAAAAACCTGACTCAATTTTTGTTTTAACTCTTTCAATGAGTACGGTTTGTGTAGAAAGGCATGTGGCTGGTCAGCCCCATTCGTGATCATCACTTCGGCTTCGTTATAACCACTAGACAACATCACCGGCAGGCTGGGATCAATCTCTCGCAAGGACGCAAGGGTTTCGCGGCCATCCATGTCCGGCATGGTGAGATCGGTGATCACGCAACGGATAGCATCACGATTTTGGCGATACACTTCCAAGGCCTCAGGTCCGCAACTTGCTGTAAGGACATTATACCCCAGGAACTTGAGCATCTTTGTTCCCAGGCGGAGCACACTTTCCTGATCATCAACCAATAACACCGTGTCATCCTCTGCCGGTAAATACAGTTTGGCTATCTTTTTGTCGGATGTGCCGGGAATATCATCCTGCACAAGCGGCAGATAGACGCGGGCTACTGTCCCCTGGCCAATTTTGCTTTCCAGCCCAATTGCACCGTACCATGCTTTAACGTAGCCCAGCGTTACGGCCAGTCCCAACCCGCGCCCTGTGAATTTAGTCGTAAAAAAGGGATCGAATATCTTATCCATATCACCTGTGGCTATCCCGCAGCCCGTGTCTTTGACCTGGATGCAGGCCAGGCGATCCACGGTGGGCTCCCAATCGGCTGGAGACAGGTCGGCCCGGGGGATATCGCCGGCCGCGATGATTTTAATGGACAGATTGACCTTGCCAGTCTTGCGGCCAATTGCTTCCCCGGCATTGGTGAGTAGTTGACTGATTGCTTGCCATAACTGCTTGGCATTGGCATTCACTACCATGCTACCGGTTACGACATCCGTTTCCAGGTCAATTCCGTTGGGTAGCGTATCCTTTAGCAGCGGCAGGCTTTCACGGAATTCCCGGGAGAGGTCAAGTAGTTTGGTTTTGCCCAAACCAATGCCGAGGTAAGACAGCATCAGACCACTAATCTCGGCGGCCTGTTTAGATGCTTCAATCGCATCCCTCAAGTTCTCGTGAATATCATCTCTATCGGACAACCTGCCCATAGATAATTCGAGATTGCCCTGCACCACGCTTAGCTTGTTGTTGAACAGATGGGCGATGGCCCCCGCCATACGCCCCAGGCTTTCGGTCTTTTGGGTTTTCAGAAGATGTCTTTCCAGCTCCAAGCGTTGCTTTTCAGCATCTATGCGGGCGGTGATGTTGTGAGATACCCCGTAGACCCCAACAATGTCGCCCGTATGATCTCGTATCGCCCTGGCAGTGTCTTCCATCCATACGGTAGTGCCGTCCTTTTTGTAATATTCGACTTCGAGGGTTATAGAACGGTCCGGATCCTCACCCGATTTGGAATCCTGTTGGAATGCTCCGGCGGACACTTCTTGCACCCTTTGCCACGATTCGGGGCTCATTATTTCCTGCATGCTGCGCTGTATCATCCGCTCGGGTGTGTACCCGAGCACCTTTTCAATCGATGGGCTCAGATAGGTAGCCTTGAACTGGCGGTCCAGGGTCCAGACGATGTCGGCCATGTTCTCGGCCAAAAAACGGTATCTTTCTTCGCTTTTTTGCAATCTTTGCTCGGCTTCTCTGCGCTGGATGATATCAACCGCCAGTTTGACCTGCGAATTTTCCAATTCAATCGTCTTTTCGGCAAGTTCCTCGTTTTGCAGGCGCAACCGGTCACGTCCGGCTTTGATCCTGCCGGCCGTGAATGCAGAAATATAGGCCACAATAAAAAGCAGGACCATGACGATGGCGCCTCTGATAATTTGAGTTGTCAGGGGAGGATTGAAATTAGGGTCGATCTTCAGATTGGGAATGATTTCCAGGCCGACCAGTACTACCATGGATCCGTAACATAGCGCACAAAACCCTGCGATAATAAAGGGCACTTTGCGAGGTGCCATGGCTCCAAGATATGTAATCAGGCCGGCATAGATCGGTGTAAGGAACGTGGCTTCAAATCCACCGGCCGAATATATAACGCCGGTATAGCCGATAACCTCCAGCGCGTTGATAAAGATAGAGAAGTTGGCATACGTTTTCCGCTGGGCTATGCGTTTTAGAATAAAAAGAGTGGGCGGATTCATCAGAACGATGAACAGGACCGAGCTGGTGAGCCCAATAAAGTTAGAAGCCTGGATGTCTTTGAACCAAAATGCAAAAAGGGCAAACAACCACATGGCTGCAGAAGCAATTGACCGGACGATGGCCCCTTGGACATGGGTTTTATAGAGTCTGGCGCGGTATTCCTCTGATAACAAGGTTTCCTGCGCATCCTTGCGCTCTGTAATTTCAGCTCTGAGTGGTTTGGTCATTAATCTTTTCAAGTAATTGGTTTTAAAAGCGCTTGTAATTGTATGAATTAGAAACACATCTTTTTGTTATACCGGCCTGGGTTGACTTCAAGTCCTCTGGTTGCAGGTAGATGGGAACGGACCGGCTCGCTACCAGTCCCGGAATCAAGATAGCACCTTAACGGATATTGGGTGCGGTGCTCAACGGGCGCAGTACAAATTAAAAAAGGACCGTGTTATCCAAACGCGGTCCTCTGTAATGGCCCGACATGTTAGAATCGAAAAGAATATTCAAACAATTTTCATTACGGTTAATTGAACGCTGCCTTGCTCCTCATCTCCCCTGGCAAACTTTTGCTCATACTTAGATGGTTGCCCCGTTTTGATAGAAATTTAAAAGCTTATTCAAGTTGGTCAAGCAAACCCCTTAACCTAGTGATGGCCAGGATCGCACCCTGGGTTGCAGGTACATGAATCCAGTTCTTTACACGAGGCGGTTTCATGCTGTGATTATCGTGCCTTCCCACAGCTAGCGGCCAAATCGAGAATCCGTGTAAATCGGTTGACTAAGTTTTGAGGCGCATTTGTCACATACGTAAATTTGGTAATCCACCGCTTTGTCTTTTGGATTGGGCGTTCTAAACCAGCTTTTCTTTTTTCCGCAGATTTCCTCGCAGAAAACACAGATGGTGATTTTTTCATCACGCCTCTCCCCCGATAACCTTCTATCGGGGCCAGTGTAAGTGGAGGTCTCCTCTTCTCTACGATCGTCACATGAACGCCTGTCTAGGATTGTTCCTTGAATCATCAATGCCTCCTTACTATCTCCTTTGCATTGGTTCGGGCAGATAAGTCACCTCACGCTTAATACGAAAAATAACAAACACAAAAACCTTTACCTGTCTATTTTATTGCAAATATCGTGCCAAAATTAAAATAATAAAAAACTGTATAATTTTAATATGTTGAAAGTGTTGTTGGCGGAGGGCATTTCGGAAAATGCAAATTATTGTAGCTCTCATCAGCGGGGTGGTTGGGTGTCTACATTATTTGTAGTGTCATTCATGTTTTTGAAAAAACAGGTTTGGTGGGATTTCAAATTTTGGAGTGCGGTGTGAAATGGTTCAAAAACAAGGAAAGCCGATATCTTGAGTTAAAACTTATAGTATAATTTACAAACTACAAGATTTAAAGGTAAATAAACCCGCGGCGTACGGGATATATCCCTTTTAGATTGCTTTATTTTCAGTTGCCACGGCGAGCCCAGGTCATACTTGTTCCGTACACGATCATCAATTCTTCCGCGGTTTGCAAACCTGATTAAAATGCACTCAGATAGATTGATCGAACTGGGTGGTTACATGGTGCCGCCCCTTTCTGGTGAAGGCCAAGAAGGGGCGGCTGCTATTGGGTAGGATTAGAATTCTTGAGGTTTACATAGATTTTCAGCCTTGGCAGCGCTGCGTCCACAGCCCTGGCAGAAGTGCGTCGCCGGTTTAATAAGGGCAATATATGCCTCCGGATCATTGACCTGCAGTTCATCTTCTACGTGGGCGCAAAGCGTTTTTACTTGTTCATCGCTCATATGTGCATACCTCCCGTACGGTAAGAAGAAATTTTCGTTTTTTACCGCCAAAAAGTTGCTGTGACCAATGTTGTTGGCGGTGTTTAAGATCTTAAGCTAGATACTGGGATTGATATGTCAAGAATCCTGATCTTCTGTTTTTGCTTGTATTCTTCGGCCTACCCATCGTGTTTTAAATACTGATCTGATAGGTTCGCTTCATCGATGATTAGGCCTGATAAGTGGTGATGGTAACATTCGCGGCTTTATCTCTGATTGGAATCAGGGACTGATATGTTTCTGAATTGAACCAGTTGTCTAAAGTAGAAAGGTCGTAGAATTCAATGACAACCACTAGATCCTTTTCATGGGTACCGGCCAGAACCTTGTCAAGCTTTCCTCTGAAAATCACCTTGGCATCAAAAGGGGCAATAGACTCTGCGACGCCGGAAACATATTGTTGCCACAGTTCGTCATCCTTAACTGTAATGTGTCCTACAAGATAGGCAGCCATTAAATCCTCCTATGGTTTGCTGCGGGGCGATTGGTGGTCGGGCCATGCTGTCTGCCGGAATTGGGTGCCAGCAGAGCCCGAATACCCGATACATTTTCCTTTCCGGCAACCAGGTAATTATTGAGATAACCTAATATTACGAAATTTTCTATACCGAAATTGTGACCGGCAAACGACGCTTTCTAAACATGCCCAAGCCGGGGTCTTGAAGATCGTAGGCTAAGGATCGTACTGAAAATTAGGATAGTTAATAGTTGAATAGGCGGAGCCATAGTTTTGTCGAGGCATTTAGAAGCCATCTAAAATTTGCGTAGATGTGCCATCTGCTCAAAATGTAGGGCTAAATGCAAGGCGTATTTTCCACAATAGAACCGGTGTATTTTCTCGTGCGGGTCGTAGCCCGGCGGGCCTGCAAACAAAAGACTGGAATAGGGGAAAAGGGCTAACCTGTGGAAAGACCGTCTCGCTTTGTGCATGCAAGGACGAGCGGCGATTTGAAATCTGGCCCTATTTGGATTGGTAGCCTGAACTCGAAGTATTCCCGCACGCGGACCGAGCAAATAGGCTGACAAGGGTTCATGTTCCGGCGCTCTTAAAGAACGCGTTTTTCAAACAGCGGCAGGGGATCGACCAGGTGGCGCTTGAACCAGGTGGGCCAGTCCGTGCTCCCCAGCCCGTAGGCCAGCAGTTCCACGATGGAAAACACGGGCAGCCGGTTTTCAGGTTCCGCGCTGCGCAGTTCCAGATTGAGCTGGCACATGGCGCAAGCCGTCACGATGCATTCAGCACCGGCAGCCCGGGCCTGGTCCATGATGTCGGTTACCATCGGTACGACGATATCCGGGCGGGCAACGGATAGAAAAGCCCCGCAGCACTTGGCGGTGTAGCCCCAGGTGTGCTCTTGGGCACCCAGCCAGTCCATTACGCTTTCCATGCTGCCGTAAAGCCGGGGATGGTGGCGCAGCTCTGGCGGGATGGCCAGCTGGCAGCCATAATAGGGAACGTAACGCAATTTCTTTAAGGGTCGCTCCAGGGCCCCGTTCCAGGGTTTTTGCTTCAGCCGCTGGGGTAAGAGGTCCAGCAGGTGGTGGACGTCCATGTCACCATCCAGGCTGTCTCCCAGAATCTGTTCATTGATCCGCCGGGTGGTGGGATCTGTGCGCAGATGATGGGCTGCGGTTCGCAGGCGATTGGTGCAGCCGGCGCACATCACCATCAGGTCCCGGCCGGTACGCTGGGCTTTGAACAGGTTGCGGGCAGCCAGGGAAACCGCCAATTGGGGGCGGACCGCATGCACGGAGGATGATCCGCAGCAGTTCCAATCGTCGATCTCTTGCAGGTCGATGTCCAGGTATTGGCAAACCTGCTTGAGACCTTCGTTTATCTCGCGTGCGGTGGAATCCAGGGTGCACCCGGGATAATATGTCAGCTGCATCTCATCCATGGGTGTCGAAACTCCTGCGGCGCTTGTCATAATGTGCAAAGATGGCCGCCAACGTATCGCGGTCACCAATGTTGTGGGGCAGCACATCAAGCTTACCGCGCGTCAGCATTTTCAGCCCGGCCTGCAAGTCGCTGAAAATCTGGCCGGAGCCAAGTTTGAATCGGGAAAGGGCCTCCAGCTTGTTGAGGCGACCGTGTTTCTGGATTGATTGGTAGACATATCTATGGAAATTATAGATATCCGTTTCCGTATCGATGACGCCGTCGTGGATGGCCAGTTGCCGCAGGGCATCCATAACAGATGCAATGTCGATGGCGTTTGGGCATTGCGTTGAACAGGTGTGGCAGCCCACACAAATCCAGATCGTGCGACACCGTAAAGCATCTTCCCGTTGGTTCAGCTGCACGAGACGTATGACGTGGTTGGGCAGCAGATCCATGTGTTCCACGAATGGGCAACCGGCGCTGCAGGTTTTGCAGTGCCAACACAGGTCCACTGTCTGCCGGGCCACGTGATCGATAATCTTTTTAAAACGATTCACCGGGGGCGGTGATCCGTCTGCTGTGGGCGGTTGATGGCGTGTACTCATAATCCGTATCATTTTAAGGTCTTGCTCCACCAATTAAGTCGGCTTTGCTCATTACAATTTATTATCTAATACAATTTGGATTGTTCAACATTGACTTAGATCAAATTTGGGAAACAGACCAGGGACGCGGTGTAGCGTCTGTCAGAGTGCGATTCAGTATTTCGAGATATGAAATGCCGTGATAGAGAACGCGCTACCCCGGGTAAGGGTGAAGCGTTGTCTCAACCCCCGGCAGTCATTTGCCCGTTTCCACGGGTCTTATCAAAGCGGCCAGGATCAGTCCGATGCAAGCCATGACGGTAAGCGTAATAAAAGCTGCGCGATAGGCACCGCTCAAATCGAAAATATAGCCGGCAATCAGCGGCCCCAGAGACCCACCGAGGGTGCCGCTGAAAAGAACCATGCCAAAAATCAGACCGTGGGAGGCGGTCCCGAAAAATTCAGCCACGGTAGGGGACATCACAGTAAACAGGGCGCCATGGGCGAATCCGTAGAGCATCGCAAAAACGAACAGCATCCAGGCGCTGGCGGACGCTTGCAACCAAACCAGGGAAATAATCAATAGCGTGAGGCCAAGGATCAGTGAGCGCTTGCCGCCAATGCGGTCATTGGCCGTGCCCATGACTATCCGACCCAGCATACTGACCCCGCCGATGGTTGAAAGTACGCCTGCCGCCGTTGTGGGTTGGAGGCCCAGATCGCGCGCATGCGGCACGATGTGGACGATGGTGGTCAGCAGGCAGCCGAAGATCATGAACTCGGCGATACAAAGACTCCAGAAGGTCAGTGTGCGCGCAGCAGCGGACAGGGTCAAGCTGGACACCGGGACCGATTGCCTCTCCAACGGTGCTTGCGGTGGATCCCCGTCGGGCTGCAAATCCATGCCTTGGGGGTCCCGCCGCATCATCTGGGCCACGGCTATCAATGCCACCAGGGAGAGAATCCCGATCACCAGATAGGCCGGTCGCCAGCCGATGCGTGCAATCATCGCGGCTGCCAGCAAGGGGATCACCAACTGCCCCCCGCCGGTACCGACCTTGACCAGTCCCGTCATCATTCCCCGCCGCCGGACGAACCAGCGGGCCACGGTGGAGAGGGTGATCACGTCGTGGGTGGCAAAACCAATACCCACCAAAAGCCCATACAGCAGGTAAAGCTGCCAGGGGGCTCTCATTTGCGACATCAGGATATAACCGAGTCCTAGCGATATACTTGAAAAGGTCAGGATGCTGCGGGGACCGAAACGATCGTTCAAGGACCCGGCAATAACACCCCCGATTCCCATGCTGAGAAATGCTACCGAGGAAGCGCCGGATACCAGGGTGCGCGACCAGCCGAAAGCCGCCTGCAGTTCTTTGAAGAAGACACCGTAGGTAAACATGGCGCCGATGACGACTGCCTGGGTGATAAAGCCGGCGGCCACGATGTTGTGGCCGTAAAAGTAGCGTGATTTCAATTTTTCCTCGAAAGCCGCGTGAAGGTTCCCGATAGAATCCGGTCTGTCAACATGTTGGACTATAGACCATGTCCGCAGGTTTTAAAAGAACGAGCTTAAAGCAAATTTTTTTGCCGCCACGGGTGGGTGGCGGCCAGACAGGACGTCACCATGTTGGACACATCCGTGGCTGTAATCCAGCCAAGTCCGGCCCTATCTGAAGATACCAGGTAAGCCTCTCTAAGCTTAGATTTGCGGTCTTATTGCTGACGTGCGTCCTGGTAAGACTACCAGGCGCATACTGCCCCTGGAGGGTAATGATTTATAAATACATATTTATTTTAGTGGTTTGTGTCGAATGCAGACCGTAGGCCGCAGGCAACGTGAGGGCTATAACGCCGGACCGGATATTGACAGGAGGCCGACAATCGTGCTTAGTGTTCCTTTTTGCTTTACGAAAGGGAATCCAGAGGCATGCCGTTTCGTCCAGACCACGCAGTAAACATTTACCCAACCGGTGCTCACGGCCGGAACACCCACACCATGCGCTTGCGGGGGACCGCGTTGATTGACCGGCCCGTTCTCTCCATATCCCGGGGGAGCAACCCATGAAGCTGCGACGGTTTGCAGATCTGCGGATCCGCTACAAACTGCTGATCAGCTACTCGGCCGTTTTCTTTCTCTCCATCACCCTGGGCAGCGTCGTCATCTATTCCAATGTCCGCCGCCATATCGAGTCCAGCATTGAGAGCGAACTGAAAAACACAACGGCCACCATCTTGAATATGGCCCGGGCCTCAGCGGCCACCGCTATCAAGAATCATCTGCGGGCCGTGGCCGAGAAAAACTTTGAAATCGTTGAATACCTTTACAAGCAGTATCAAAGCGGTGTCCTGGATGAGTTCGAAGCCAAAGATCAAGCCCGAGCCGTCCTCTTGAGCCAGACGATCGGTAAAACGGGGTACATCTACATCCTGAGCAGTGATGGCATTATCCTGATTCATCCCAGAGAGGCGCTACACGGCGCCGATCTTTCCGAATACGATTTCATCCAGGATCAGCGCGCCCGCAAAGCCGGATACCTTGAATATTACTGGAAAAATCCCGGCGAAGCCCAGGCCCGTCCCAAAGCGCTGTACATGAAATACTTCGCCCCCTGGGACTGGATCATTTCCGTCTCCTCATACCGAAACGAATTCTACGAGTTGGTTCAGGTGGACGACTTCCGCGAAAGTATTCTCTCGCTGCAGTTCGGCAAGACCGGCTATTCATATGTACTGGACAGTCGCGGCAACCTGATTCTGCACCCGAAACTTGAGGGACACAACTATTACGATGCCCAGGACGCCCAGGGGCGCTATTTCATTCGCGAGATTTGTCGCCGCAAGAGCGGCAAGATCACCTACTCCTGGAAAAACCCGGACGAGGCTGATACCCGCGAGAAGCTGGTTATTTTCAACTACATTCCCGAGTACGATTGGATTGTGGCTTCTTCGAGTTACCTGGAGGAATTTTATGCCCCGCTGCATACGATCCGCAATATCATCTTCTTTACCGTCCTGGTATCGCTGACCCTGGTCATCCCGCTATCCATGCAGATCGGGGCCTCCATAACCAATCCCCTGCGGGATCTGATGAACAGTTTTCGCCTGGGAGCGGACGGGGACATATCCGTGCGCATGCGGCGGCGCAGCCGGGATGAAATCGGCCGATTGGCCTCCTATTTCAATGGTTTTATGGAGCGCCTGGAAGCCTACCAAAGTAATCTGGAAGGCGAGATTAAAGAACGCAAGCAGGCCGAGGAGGCCCTGCGGGAGAGCGAATTGCAATACCGGCTGATCGCTCAAAACGTCACCGATATGATCTGGGTGCTGGATATCGACACCTACCGCTTCACCTACTACAGTCCCTCGGTTCAGCGCATCCGGGGATTTGCACCGGAAGAGGCCCTGAATATCACTCTGGAGCAGTCGCTTACACCGGAATCGTGGAACCAGGCGCACAAGGTGCTTGACAAGAGCATCGCAGCCGTCCGCCGGGAGGGGGTGGCTACCGCGGAACCCCGGACCATGATCCTGGAGATGACCTGCAAGGACGGTGGTACGATCTGGACGGAAGTCACGACCAGCTTTATATGGGATGAGAGCGGGCAGGCGGTGAATATTCTCGGCGTCTCCCGGGATATCACCAAGCGTCAACGGACGGAGCAGGAGATGGTCCGCATGCGGTATTACCTGAAGAATATCGTAGATTCCATGCCGTCCGTCCTCGTGGGGGTGGATGCCGAACAGCGGGTGACCCAGTGGAATCGGGAGGCGGAGAAGATGACCGGGGTCCCCCAGGAGCAAGCGCTGGGTGCCGATTTGGAGAGCATGCTGCCCCAGCTCGATCGCCAGGTGGAGATCGTACGGCGGGCCCTGCAGGACAATACGGCCCAGGTAGCCGAAAAGGTGCGCCTGTCCGTGGAAGATGAGATGCGGTATTTCGATATCATGGTCTACCCCCTGGTGGTGCCCGGGGTGGAAGGCGCGGTCGTGCGTCTGGATGATGTGACCGACCGGGTCCGCATGGAAGATATGATGATCCAGACCGAGAAAATGATGTCCATCGGGGGGCTGGCCGCAGGCATGGCCCACGAAATCAACAACCCGGTGGGCGGTATGATCCAGAGTGTTCAAAATATCATGCGCCGGCTTTCCGTGGATTTGCCGGATAACCAGTCCGCCGCGGCGGACTGTGGCACCGGGCTGGAAGCGGTCAACGCCTATCTTGAGCAGCGCGAAATCCTCCGCTTTCTAAACGGCATTCGTGAATCCGGGATTCGTACTTCCGAAGTCATC
>Ga0126331_1000031_pt1 | contig 55352 bp, 58 predicted proteins | sample InaspJWI98metaG_FD_96379 | JGI IMG/M metagenome (GOLD analysis project Ga0126331, IMG submission 96379) | Marine gutless worms symbiont microbial communities from Oahu, Hawaii - Inanidrilus sp. 2 OAHU.JWI-98 metaG | ecosystem: Host-associated > Annelida > Digestive system > Unclassified | place... | reverse complement strand
TGCGTATCGTCCAGCAGGCTGTAAAAACTTCAAAGATCACTTGGAAAGACGTTACCTGGGATATGGACCCCATATCCGAGTACTTTATGCCTGCTGGAGCTTTTTAGAGAACCGAATTATTTATTCTATCCAAGACAATGAACTGACGATCTGGGTTATTAAAGTCGGACACCGAAGTAGTGTCTATCGCTGACGCGAGCAAGACGCTGGAGAACGACGCTGAATACCGTGCGTCTCAGCTCAACCGTTATGGCTAAAAAATGAAATTATTCCTTAAGTGGAGAATTTGGCGCATTGAATCGGAACCGAGGTCGCTTCTCAAAAATGCGGGCATAAAACCGAATGTATGGTCATTCGGGGCCTATTATATTGATCCCAAACATTTAGTTTTTGTTGTAAGCGTCCGGACTGACGGTCAAAAAAACCAACTAACGACTGACCAGAACTTTAACGATAAGATTAGGTCCTTACTTGAAAAGTATAACTGGCCCAATGAATCAAGAAAACATGTCTGCTTGTAATTATGAACGGTCTTAGTCAAAATGTAAGCGCCAAAGATAACGTATTCTGTTGCCGAAAGCCCTCAGTAGTTCTACGTAGCATGCTCATAGGATTATTTGTTTCTATTGTCATCTTTCTATCGGTTGGTATTGCAGCAGAGTCGCCTGACGATGGATTTTATGCGCTACTTCAGAAAGGTAACCTGACGTTTATACAACCGGAGGCCTTTAGCATCGTGCCGATTCGAGAAAATCGAGACGTAGGATATAATTATGCACTCAAACACCAGAAAGAGAAATTAGAAATTCGGTACTATATTCTTCCATTGGCCGATAACAAAAAACTAGATTCTACTGTCTTCTGGAAGTCAAACACGGCGACAGTAGTCTTCAATGTTTCTTCTGGAAGCGGCTTGCCGCTAAATAAAGAAATTTTCAGTGTGCCCCAAAAAGCGCTAAAAATTTATAACACTGATGCAGGTGCATTTGCCATATCTCAGACGCATCAATCTGAATTCGGAATGGAATACAAGCATTGCTCTATTATCTCCTTGTACAAAAAAGGTAATGCCCAGGCTATGCTGTTTTTTCTATATGACGATATCGAAGCAATTACAGAATTCATGAACAAGGCCCAATATAGTCTGCGCTTTAAGATTGCCAAAGAATAATATGCGGGCTAATGATAAATGCGCTTGGGATCAGAAAATTCATTCAGCGTGAAAAACGGAAATGGATCGTCCCGGATGTGATGAAATGATTTGTATTCATAAGCCAACATGCCTTTATTGGGGTAGTAAAAGGCATTGGGACAAAACAGCTCAACAAATCACTTCGCTGCGCGCTGTATTACCAAAGCGGTCAGCCGTTGTAAGTGATTAAAAACGGGCTCTTATGATCGAACAACCTATCCTCGAAACTCTGCGTCTGCGTCTGCGGCCACTTGAAAACTCTGATACGGTGGCAATTCAGAGGACGGCCGCCAACCGCGAGATTGCTGATACCATGATCTCCCTGCCGCACCCCTATCCCGCTGATGAAGCCGAGCGGTACTTCGCCCGGCAGCAGGCGGAGCGTGAAGCCGGGCGGGCCGTCACCTTCGCGATAGAACCCAAGGCGGAAAGATCTCTCTGCGGCCTGATTGAGTTGCGCGATATCGACCGCGAGCATTTGCTTGGAGAGCTGAGTTTTTGGCTGGCGGTTGAAGTTTGGGGAAAAGGTTACATGAGTGAAGTTGTCCCCGCAGTGGTGCGATATGGATTTGAGAGCCTCGGCCTCAATAGACTTTATGCCCACCACATGTTGCGAAATCCGGCTTCTGGAATTGTCCTTGATAAAAACGGCTTCAAGCAGGAGGGATTGCTGCGTCAGCGTGTACGAAAGTGGGGGCAATTCGAAGATGTGGCCTTATGGGCTATCCTACGACAAGACTGGCAGGATGCCCTGAATCGTTGAGCCCTTATAGTGAGTCAAATGCAGCCGACGACAGGTTCGCGGTTGATTTGCAACGTCAGGTGATATTCAATTAATAAAAATATGAAAGCCGGGGAATAGATATGAAACACGACCTGGAAGCAATTAAACAAAACGCAATCGAATTTTATCGCACCGCTTACCTGGGAGAGCCGGCAAAGGCAGTCGCAGAGTATGTGGGGGCGGAATACATACAGCATAACCCCCTGGTCGGCGATGGTAAACAGGCTTTCATCGATTATTTCACAGAAATGGCCCGGGATTACCCGGGCAAGACCATCGAGTTTGTGAGAGCCGTAGCCGAGGGTGACATGGTGGCCCTTCACACGCACCAGACTTGGCCAGGTGACGAGGAGTACGTGACAATGGATTTTTTCCGTTTCGATGATAACGGAATGATCGTTGAGTATTGGGATTCCATCCAAGCCGTGCCGGATGAAGCCAAGAATGGAAATATAATGTACTGAAAAGAAAGATATAATATTTGGAAAGAATGGATATTGTCGGACACACAGTCAAGTTAATACCCGCCCAAGAATCCGACCGCAAAAGAATTTATAATTGGCTCTGTAAATCCGACCTGACTTCCGCGATGATGGGACCGCCTGTTTGCCCTGAGCACCCAACACCCACCTGGAAGGAATTTCGCGAGGAATATCCGCTGCCATTCTTCGATGCTTCCGGTGACGGAAAAGGTAGAGTTTTTATGATCATTGCCGGAGGTGAAGAGGTCGGCACGATAGGATATGATCTTCTTGATTGTAAAAAAGATCGGGCCGTGCTGGATATTTGGATGAAAGCGGAAAACTGCTGCGGACATGGATACGGCAGCGATGCCCTGCATACGCTTTCTGTCCACATACATGAAATTTATGGGATCATTAATTTCTCAATTTTTCCACCAGGGAAGAATAAGCGTGCCCTGGCAGCGTATCGGAAGGCCGGTTTTGAAAACTTAAGAAGCTTGAGCAAAAAAGAACAGGAAAAAGAATTCGGGAAAGCGGAATACGATGATACCATATTCATGCTAAAGACATTCAGAAAAACCCGCTTCACTTGACGGGCCAACTCGGTTGGCAGCATCAGGTTGGAGATTTAAGACCTAACCTATCAGGAGAAATTTTGACATGCAAAGATCAATGCCCATCCTATTGATTGTGTGGTTGCTGCTCACCTTGCCGGCATATGCATCCGGGGCGAATTATAAAATAAGTGATGTGATTGAAATTGTTCCAGAACAGACAAATAAGGGCTGGTGGCACAAACAATTCAGTTCCATGCCCGGCAACAGGTATTTGACCTCTTTTCAAAGCACGGAACATAAAGGCAAACTAAGCTGGGATCAGGCGGACTTGAAAGCCGGCAAAATTCAGATTGTCAAAGCTATGCAACTTGCCAAACAATGGTCGGCTGATTATGCGCCGTTTGGTGAGAAAGAGTGGAAAATAGAAAGCGTAACCTTTCGCTTTAGATCCGGCAATGATGAGATTGAGTATATGTGCGCCATAACACTGAGAACAGCGGATTATAAGACCCTTGAGGTGATCGTTCTCCCAACCCATGTAATCATTCCGCCTGAAATCGATCCGAAACTTTAGCGGCCGTCTGAAAAAGCAACCCCATAATTTCTTGAAATAGTGTAATGCTTTGATATAACTGTTTTTTATCAGCGCTTCAGAGTATGGGGTTTAGAAATATATTGCCTTATTCCATGATTACCGGCCTATAATATTTCAAACTGGTCAAAGGTCGCATACCTGATTACTTGGAGTATACGATGAACAAAAAAGTCGCCCTGGTTACAAACGTCTTGGATTATGTCGGCCCACCAGCGGTAAAGGCCCTTTTAGAGGGCGGATATGAAGTCGTGGCTCAAGATCCTGCCTTTAAAGATGACGCGAACCAGGAGGCCTATAAGGTGGGCAATCCCGGAACTATTCCCATAGGGCTGGAGGAGCCCGAGAAACTCATTGCGAACGTATGGGAAAGGCATAGAACAGTTGATGTCCTTGTCAGCAACGATACTTTTCCGGCAATTCATGTCCCGATCGAGGAGGCCGATGTTGAAGATTTAAATGCCACTATTGAAAATGTCGTGGTTTATCCTTTTAGGTTGATGCAGGCGGCCATCCCAAGGCTTAAAAAGCAGGGCCGGGGTAATGTCATCATGGTCACCTCTTGTCGGACCGAACTACCGCTGCCGGGAGGCGCTATCCCGGACATTGCGAGAGACGGAGCGAATGCCCTGGTAAAATCGCTAAGCCTCGAGTTAGCCCCTTTCGGAATCCCGGTGAATGCGATTGCTCCCAATTACCTGTATAGTGAAGCCTACTTTCCCATGGCAAAGTTTATCGAAAATCCAGTAGGGCGCGATTTCATTAAAGACGTTGTCCCGGCCGGCAGACTGGGCGAACCCGACGAAATCGGCGAGTTGGTGAGCTACCTGGCCAATATGAAGGGTTCCTTTCATACCGGCACTATCATAAAATTTGCCGGCGGCTGGCCGGCGGCTCCCAAAAGGCCAATTTAGAGTCTATCTCAAATACGATTAACCTAACTATGATTTATAGCGGCTGTGGTATCCCAACAGCTGAAGCCAAGTGGTTTATAGTTATAAATTATTTCGACGCTATATAAATACTAACGCTTGAATGAGGTCCCTACCAGGATATCTCATGTTCAAGGAGGGTATTATGATAGAAAAGAATTTACTAGATGAGTTCTCAATTTTTTCAGAGATACCCACGGAAAATCTAATGGAAATAGCTCAATTTGGGGAAATTTTAGAGTTTGGTGCCGGTCAGACAATTTTCAAGGACGGTGAAAACGCCTCGGATTTATATGGGGTCTTAGATGGAGAAGTTGAGTTGGGTATTACCGTTAAGGATAAAATTCTGAAAGCAGACATCCAATATGAAGAAGCCCTCCAGACCTGGATCGAAACGATTGAAAGTGTCATCATTGTCGAATCGATAAACCCGGGCGAAATCTTTGGCTGGTCGGCTTTTATTGCCCCGCGGTTATACACATCGGATGCCACCTGCTCCCAGTCTGCCAGGATAATTTCACTGCCGGCGGATGAACTCAGATCGATCTTTACCCAAAACCCGCAAGTCGGATTCGTTTTCATGGAACGGTTGTCCGAGGTCATTTCGCAGCGCCTGAGAAACAGAACCGCTAAGCTGGTGGAGAGCTGGAACCAGGCATTTGATGTAAACAGGATTTAGCAGCTGTCGTAAAAATGTCTTCTTGTCGGGGGAAGCTCGGAAAGCGAAGACTGATTGGTTCAATCATCAGCCTGTGCTTAAGCAACGGTCGAAAGACTTCGTTGGACACTCGGTTTCGGAACTGAGTGCCGGTTTTCAAGCCGCCAGGCGCAACCAAAGCGCTATCCTCGAACTACTTGTGAATTTACCGCGGTGTGATTTGGCTGCACTGGCATTTCCGGTTGCAACCCGTATTTGCGGAATAGATGCGCGGGAAGTCCCGCAAGGTGGGGGACACCTCATGGCCGCCTTGTCCACAACGCCCACCAAGCGCCAATGAAGCCATCAAAGGCTTTTATGAAAATTAAACACCCAAAATGGTCAAGAGTAGTGGTGCCGCTGGGTATCGTGTTCTTCATCGGGTTGGCCTTTTTGCCGCTTTATGCGCTGCGGGAGAGAATTCAACCCCCTGGCGTCATCATACTCACCTTGTTTTCCAGCCTGTTTTTATATCTGGCTTATTTGGGCTATGATTTGTTCTCTCATCGCAATATAGAAATGGAAATTGAGAAAGAAACCGCGTCCGTTATTTTCATAAAAGGAGCCAAAACAATACGCTTAAAGTATGATGAGGTTTCCTATCGTTCCTTTAACAGCATGCAGCTCATCTATTTTTATAACAAAACAACCGGGGAAAAATTGGCTGTATATGACCACCTGTTCCCGAATTGCAGGAACATCATTAGATGGGCCCGGGAGCATTTAAACTGATGCTCTGTCTAAAACGATGCCAATTCTAAGAACAAAACGCCTCACGCTCAGGCCGCTTGCGAGATCAGATCGGGATGCACTTGTTGCAACGGTCATGGCGGATAGGGATGTCATGCACTGGCTGCCGGGCGCTGACGAGGTCTCAACGGCACTGGGGCAACGAATAGTTGCTTCAGAATATTTAAAGGAATTCATTTCCCCCTGGAAGAAATTAGGATTCGGCGTTTGGGCAGTTTGTAGCTCAGATGCTCAACTCGGCCGGAGAGGGGATTTTCTCGGCTACTGCGGATTTATCGCTGGCCAGATAGAGGCTGCCGGGCCTGAAATGGCCTATGCAGTCGGGAGATCCATGTGGGGCAGAGGCGTGGCATCCGAAGCGGCGATTGCAAGCCTGGACTGGATATATTCAAAGCCGGATATTTCCCGCGTCTATGCCGTTTCGGATAATGGGAACAAGGCTTCCCGTTCGGTATTGGAAAAAGTCGGGATGAAGCATGAAAAAGATGTCGACCTCTATGATTCTGTAGCTAAAGGTGAAGGCCTGCTTCCGTTTTATGCTCTGCAGCGGGAGGCGTATCTTCTGAAGCGTTCCATAACCAATTTAAAATCAGTTTCCGGCAAACGCTGACTCCCAGTCCGCCAACAGGTCTGCAAGCGGAGACCGGACTTGTTCGCAAGAAAATGACAATCCGCAATGATTCAAACCGACAGCTGCGCCAGCACGCTAGCAGTGGCGTCAGGAGCGAATACCGATGAAGACAATTTTTTTATTATCCGTGCTGCTGCTGTCTGCTGCTACAGCCAATGCAGATACTATCAAGGGGGTTGCGGCCGGCATTATACCCTACACATGTTCGGAGAATGGCGCCCTTTATCTGCTTGCTTATGATCCGGATAAAAAGCGTAAGGCCTGGGGAGCATTCGGGGGCCGATCGGAGGGTAATGAATCGGCGGCACAGACTGCCAGGCGTGAGTTTTACGAGGAAACAAATTGCGCATATGACCTGAATGCAATTGAACGCTTCCTATTGAAAGGTCCGAGCCGGTCGGGCAATTTCTACAGCTATGTATCTGAGGTTCCTTTTCGTGATGTCGCCGAAATCGCTGCCCGGCGTGAGTGCACCAATGTTGAACGCGCTTTCTGGATATGGGTCCCACACGCGGCCTTTATAAAAATGCTGGAGACAGAAGCCGTAAGCCCCGCGGCTGAGATCCAGTCCAAACCACCCATTAAGTTTTACATATGGGGCGGGGCCGCCAGGTCATTGCGTAAAGCACTCGCGGACGGATTTATAAAGCGAAAGGACCCGTGCATGCCCTGAACAGGGCGTCAATGACAGGAGGAAAAAGATGAACGTCATTCAATTTGACAGTGCCGAAAACTACGAACCGGAAAAAGACTGGAAACGGGTGAGCCTGTGCAGCCAGGACGAAATCTCGATCGAGCATTTCGTTAAACCACCTGGGCATGCCTCTCCGCGCCATGACCACCCCAATGCCCAAGTGCTCATTGTACTGAAAGGCAAGCTGGTTATCACCACGGACGATGATAAGCAGGAACTTGGCGAGAATGACGCCGTGTTTATCCCGGGTAACGAGACCCACATTGTGTCGAATCCGTTGTCCGAACCTTCGATCGGAATTGACATATTTGTTCCCGGGCGTTCGTTTGACTTCTGGCTGAAAAGAAAACAGGCTTAGAAGCAATGCTTCCAAGCCTGTTTTAATCACTGATGACGCGTCCGATTTAAAGACATCATCAATACTGAGGGTCCTATTTTACCCCTCGGCCTGTTTTTCAAGTTCGTCCAGTTTTGCCGGCTCAGTAACGGCAATGTCGACCAGGGCCTTGGGGATGCTGCTTTGCTCGCACATGACCCGGATTTCCTTCTCCTGGTCGCTGAATTCCATGATTTCACGTATGGCCTCGATGTGATCCAGCATATCTTCCGGCGTAATGTCTTCCAGGGAAGGCCCTTCGGCTTCGGCTTTTTTCTTGGCGGCTGCTTCGGCTGCCAACCGTTCTTTTTCCTTCAGTTCTTCTTCCATGGCCTTTTTAACGTTATCTACGGCATCTTGGCCGATCTTGGCGACCGAGACGATCAACGGTTCGGCAACGTCGTTGGCGAACAGGTGCCGGACTTTTTCGTCCTCGGATTTGTCTGCAACCTTTTCGAGCAATCCGAGTATTCTGGCCTCCTCGGCCTTCTCCGCCTCGATGGCCTTGCTGACTTCATCCACTTGCTCGGCGGTGATTTCCATTCTTGCGGAAATTACGTCGAAAGCCACTTTATCGCCGATAAGCATCCGAATGCCCTGATCGTCGGGCATGTCCTTGGCTTTGGCTACCATCAGATCGAGTCGGGCTGCTTCGACCATCGCGATCACGTCCGCACGATGGGCGGCCTTGGTCATTTTCGGCCAGGTCGCGCCCAGGTCGCCCAGGAGTTTGTTCGTGGCTCCGTAGGCGTCCTCAACATCCTCGAGAGTATAGGCGCCGACGGCCCCATTCAGATCCTTCAACATCGGGTGGCCGACCTGTACGGCTTTATCCAGAGCAAAGCGTAGTTCCAGCATATTGCCGCCCAGACTCGAGACTTTGTAGCCGTCATTATCAAGCTCTCCGGCAATCTTCTGGACCGCGGCTTCCAGGTTGTCACCCGCGAGATCAAGTGATTCGAGCGCCAGGATCTTTTCCTCGATGCTCAACCAGAGGGGCTGTTTTTCGGTTGCTTCGCTAATCGCCATCTTTAACCTCCTTCATTATGAAATTATACTGAAAATCAATACATCTACAGTTCAGACCAACCCTACGGTTGGCATTTTAGTTTCTTCAGGACACTCCGCTCATTTCAACACGGGAGCGTTATCCCCAAAAACCGACAACAGCGCGCTTAGATTTCGGCCCGAGCGGGTGTCTTGTCAACGTCTGTCGGCCGCCGCAGTGAATGAAATATAGAGGGCCTATCATACAATCGCCGCGCAGTAAAGAGGGGGAGGAGCATCTGGAAGTAGCCTCCCACCGGAATCCGCAATTTGAAATGGTTCTAGAGGCTATCTCAAAAATAGGATTTTGGTTCAAGGTCAAGGCGGCCGCGAGGTTCCCCCCGGAGGAATACTCAAGTGTTTGGAGGATAGGAACCGAGCGCCCAACGCTGAGATTGGGCCCAAAGACATTTTTGAGATAGCCTCTAATAAATGTCAGGCCTTCTATTCGGCAAAAAATACCGCATCCGGTGCCCGCGCACATGCTCCAGGGCGCTGCCGTCCAGGTCGACCACCAGCAGCCCTTCCTTGTCATCCAGTTTTTTGGCGAGGATGTTGCCGGATGGATCGATCACGACGGCATTCCCAGGGAATTCCAGTCCGTTACCATTACGGCCGGTCTGGTTGCAGGCCACAATGAATAGACCGTTGTCGTAGGACCGAGCCCTGAGATGTCGCATCCAGGATTGATGTTTGTCCTGGGCAGTCTGGTCGCGGGTGGGGGAAGCGTGCGGTACAAAAACGATATCTGCCCCATCAAGGGCCATGCGGGTCGTTAGTTCCGGGAAGTGGGCGTCGTAGCAGAGCTGGATACCACAGGTCATGGGCGCTACTTTGAAAAGGGGTACCTCGTCACCGGGAGTAAAGATCGGCTGTTCGGGAGGCGCCAGGTGCAATTTGCGGTACACGTCAATCCCGCCTCGGGAACTGGTGGCCAGATGGACGATGAACAGCCGGCCGTCGTTGTCTTTTTCAGCCATTCCAGCCAGGATAGTCACACCGGTCTCTTGGGAAAGCTTCGTTAAGGCATCGGTTGTGGGGCCCGGAATGGATTCGGCCCAGGCTGCGGCCATGTCGGTATGGACGTATCCGGTCAGGTTCATCTCGGGAAAACAGATCAGGCGGACACCTTGGTCGGCGGCAACCCGGGTCCAGTGGGATACCTGGGTCAGGTTGCGTTCGATTTCACCGATCGGGGCGTTCACCACCGCTGCTGCAATACGCAGGGTATCCATGTTCAAACCTTCAACCTTCCCGCTTCAGTCTTCAGCCTCGTACCTTTTACCTTTGTCCTATTTCAAATTGAACTGCGCCTTTATTTTAAACACCCGGGTGGCCGGGAGGTTCAAAATCTCAGTCACTCCGGTCTCCCGGGCTATGTTCTCCAGATTCCGCTCTATGTCCTCCCGCGAAGGAGCGATAAAAGTGAACCAGACATTGAAATCATTCTCCCGCAGGTAGTTGTGGGTGACACCCGGGTAGCGATTTACGGTTTCAGCAAATTGATCGATGCGGTCGGCCGGCACTCTGGCCGCACACAGTGTGCTGACGAAGCCGACTTTCTCCGGTACGAAATTACCACCGATCCGCCTTATGATGCCCTGTTCCTTCAGGGTGGTGAGTCGCGCAAGCACCTCATCCTCGGTCAGACCGAGTTCGGTTGCAATGGTAGCAAACGGATTTCTGGTTATCGGGAAATCGGACTGGATGCGGTTGAGAATTTTCTTGTCGGTTGCGTTCAGTTTTTCCATTTGGTTGATGTTATGCCTGCATGAATTTCAAATGTACCTTGCGGTTTCGTGGTCCGTCGAATTCACAGAAAAAGATGCCCTGCCAGGTCCCCAGCACCAGGCGGCCGTTTTCGACCATGATCAGCTCCGAGGCGCCGACAAGCGATGACTTAACATGCGCCGGGGAGTTGCCCTCCAGGTGGCGGTAGTCCGCTTTCCAGGGGACCACTTGGTTGAGAACCATGAGAATGTCCCGCTTTACGCTGGGGTCGGCGCTTTCATTAATGGTAACCGCCGCGGTCGTGTGGGGGACATAGACCATGCAAAGTCCGGACTGAAGACCTGACTCCTGGACGGCCTGTTGAACCTTGGTGGTGATGTCAACAAATTCGGTCCGGGAACTGGTCTTGACATTGATCATCATAGTGCACCTCTCAGAACCGTTTTCGTGAAAACCCTAACAGATTTATCTGTCATTCCGAGGAGTGAATCGACGAAGAATCCCTGTGCAATTAGGCCCAATTTCCTCAGAGGGGAGAGACCCTTCGCTCCGCTCAGGGTGACATGATTCAGATACCAATAAAAAAGGCCCTGCTCTTTAGCAGGGCCTTTTTGATCAGATGTTTGTGTACCCAATCACCGGTCGGGGATTATACACAGCCGGTCGGTTTGGGCAGACCAGCCATCTTGCAGGCTCCCTTGCCGGGTCCTGACGGGAACAGCTCGTAGATGTGTTTCAGCTTGAACTTGGTAACCTTGGAAAGTACCCGAACCATCGGGGCGATCCCATTTTTCTCATAGTACTCGCGCAGCGTGTTGATTACCAGACGGTGTTCGTCATTCAGCTCGTCGATGCCTTCTTCGCCTTTTACAAACTGCACCCAGTTTTCACTCCAGGTTGCGTAATCGTCGATAAACCCGTCTTCATCTACGCCAAAAGTTTCTCCACCAAATTCTACTGTTGCCATTTAGCATTCCTCCTTAATTAGTATTTTTGTTACCTATGGCATTCCGCCGTTATTTTTGTATTGAAAAGGAACTTCTAACCGATTGAGTATCTGATGTCAATATGAAAATAATACCGATGGTTTCATTTTGCAATGCATGTCTATTTGTATAATATTAACAGCCTGTTAAACAGGGGCTGTCTTAATGCTCCCTAGGGGTTTTGTTCAGCTCGCCCAGGGTGAAAACCGGGCCGTCCTTGCAGACCAGTTCTTTCCCGATCCCGCAGCGCCCGCACATGCCGAATCCGCATTTCATTCGATTTTCAAGGGACATGATAATTTGATCGTCGGTGTAACCCAGTTTTTCCAGAACCGGCAAGGTGAATTTGATCATGACAGGCGGGCCGCAGACAATAGCAAAGGTGTCCTTGTCTGCCTCGGGCGCTTTTTCCTCGGTAACCGGCGGTACGAAGCCGACATTGTAGTCCCATCCTTCCACCGGTGCATCGATGGTGAGATGCACGTTGATGTCACTGCGTTTTTCCCATTCGATCAATTCGTCCTTGTACAGCAGCATGCCCGGGGTACGCGCCCCGTATATAACGTCTATGTTTCCAAAACGCCCCCGATTGGCGGGATCCAGCATGTACACGATCGAGGAACGCAAGGTGGTGAAAGCGAAACCGCCGCCGACGATGAGGATATTCTTGCCTGCCAGCATATCCCAGGGATACCAGTTTCCCAAAGGGCCGCGAATGCCCATGATATCGCCGGTTTGCATTGAGTGCAAATGCGTGGTCACCACCCCGGCTTTGAAGATCGTGAATGTAACAAACCCTTTTTCCACTGGGGAAGAGGCGATGCCGATGGGGATTTCCCCCACGCCGGGTACGGACAGCTCGGCGAACTGGCCGGCCTCATAGGCAAACTTTTCCTCGTCCCCCTCATTCAGAAAAACGAATTTGAATGTCTTAAGGCTCTTATCTTCGGTGGCGACTTCCACCTCATCAATGCGAACCGGGTATGGTAAATATGGATTCTGCACGTCTTTAACCTCCCCTTTTTATCCCTCGGTCACACAGCTGTCTACGGCCGCGTGGCTGTTCATCAGGTCACAGACCTTACGAATATCGATATTTACCGGGCACTGGCGGACGCAGCGGCCACAGCCGACGCACATGGTTCCCGTTTCGTATTTATCGACAAAATATTTGAGTTTATGCATAAAGCGCTGCCGGGTTCGTTGCAGCTTGGTGCCCCGGGGATTATGCCCCGTGGTGTGCAGCGTGAAGAGCGGGAACATGCAACTGTCCCAGTTTTTCAACCGTTTACCGGATTTGCCGTGGACCTCATCCTGGATATCGAAACACCAGCAGGTGGGGCATAGGAAGGTGCAGGTGCCGCAATTGATGCAGGCAAAAGAGACATCCTCCCAAAAAGGGGCCCCATGGAGCGCCAGGGTATCCGCATCGCGCAACTTGTCCGTCTCGATGGCACTGACGATTTTGGCCTCGGCGGCCGCTTGCTTATCTGCGAATACGCTTTCGCCATCTGCCGCTTCGTTCCAGCCGGCACTATCCAGCAAGGCCTGGCCTTTGTCGGTCAGGGCTTTGCCCAGGTAGTGATCCCCATTGTCCGTCAGCAGCACATCCAGCCCCTGTTCATGGTAAGGACCGCAACCAGCCGTGGTGCAAAAACAAGATGTGTAAGGATTGTCACAGGCCAGGCCAACGAAGGTGGTCGCCTCGTATGCTCTGATCCAGTAGGGATCTTTGTATTCCTCCGTGTCGAAGTTGAGATCGAGCAGGGCCATGGCGCGGGCATCGCACGGGCGCATGCCGATCACAGCCCGGGGGGTGAGATCACCGACCACTTCTTTCATAATGTGATGGTCTTCCTCATTGGGATCCAGAGAAAATTCGAGGATATCCTCGGATTGCGGGAAGGCAATCGCTTTCGGTGAAAGACGGGTGTTGAGCATGTTGTAATCCGGGAATTCGCCTTGCGCGAGCTCCTTGAGTTCATGCCCCTCTTTGGCCTTCACCGGTCCGAAAAGCCGGTAGGCGTCACGCAGGGCATCCAGCCCGGTTTCCCACCGATTTTTTTCAATTTTTACGACCTTCATAAAATTTGCCTTTGTCTTTGGTGTTCCTAGCTTGCGGCCACACCCGCTGCCAGCTTCTACCGTGCAGCCCGGGGGCCGCGCACCTTATTTGATGAAATCGTCCGGGTCACCGGGTTGATAAGTATCCAGCGCCGGTCGCGTATCCGGCGACAAGCCGGCTTCCCAGTCGAACAGCTCCTTGGCATCCTTCTCGAGCTTTTTGGTGAACTGGCGCATGGGAATGCCCACCGGGCAGGCCCGCTCACAGGCACCGCAATCGGTGCAACGGCCGGCACAATGGTAGGCCCTCAGGAAATGGAACGTCCGGATGTTGACCATTTCCTGCCCCTTGCCCACCCATTGCGGTTTGGCTTCATCCACAAAGCAGGTGGGACAGTAGCACAGCGGGCAAGCATTCCGACAGGCATAGCATCGGATGCAGGGTGCCAGCAGGTCATCGAAGTGCTGTTTCTTCTCCGCGGGTGTCATCTCTTCGATGGCGCGCACATCGGCGTAACGGTCGACGTCCGGGGTTTCGGGAATCGGATCGGCCAGCATTTCATCGTGGATGACCGGATTGCGATGATGACAAATGCGGCAGTTGTCCTGCAGCAGCTCATCCTTGGTGATTGTCTGGTCAAAATCGGTGCCCTGAATCCTTACCCCTTTTTCGTTTTCGGTCACGGCGGTAACTTCACCGTCGATCAGGGCATTGATTTTGCGCCGGTCGATCATCCCCTGGCAGGGAACTCCGATGATCACCAACTGCTCGCGTTTGATCTTGTTTTCCAGAATGTGGGTGACGATATTACGGCTGTCGCAACCTTTGGCAAAGATCCCGATCTTTTCTTCCTGCCGGTTGGTCAGGTAGTTGGCCAGGTTGATGCCGCAATTGCTGTCCCATACCAGCTGATCGACATCCGTGTCGCTTTTCACGAAGCACGGTTCGTTCATCATCGGCATAGACCCCTGGCGGAACCCGATCAAGACTTCTACCTTGCACTCCTTGAGAAGCCGCCGGGATACCTCTTTCATCTTATCAGCATATCCTAACATTTAAGCTACCTTGGCCTTGTCTTTTAGATGGTGAGCATTCGGGCCCAGCTTCTTGACGGCTGCAGTCACTTCATTGACCACGTCTACAAACTTGGTCGATTCCGCGGATGAAACCCATGAGAAGTGGAGCCTTCCGGGTTCTATTCCCATATGCTCTACCAGGTTGGTGAATAGGGCGAATTTGCGTCGGGCGTAGTAATTACCTTCCAGGTAATGGCATTCACCGGGATGTCACCCGGACACCCAGACAGCATCCGCGCCCTCGTTCAAGGCGGCCAGGAAGAATTTCGGGCTCATGCGGCCGGTACAGGGAATCCGGATCACCCGGATGTTGGGCGGATATTCCATCCGGCCGACCCCGGCCAGATCCGCCGCACCGTAGCTACACCAGTTACAGAGAAAACTGACGATCTTTGGTTGCCACTCGGTCATGGTTGCTTACTCCTTAACTCTGGTTATGCGTTCTTTAGGGCCAGTCGGGCCCCGTAACAGTTTTACACAGCTTCGTCGATTGAGAAAATCTGGGCAAAAATCTGGTTGTTGTCAAAGCCTTTCAGGTGCAGCGCACCTGAGCGGCAGGAGGCCACGCAGAGGCCGCAGCCTTTGCACAGGACCGGATTGATTTCGGCGCGGCCGGCCCAGAGCCCTTCGGCGGTAAACGCCGGTGCGTTGTAGGGGCAGATGGCGACGCAAACACCGCAGCTGCTGCAGTTGAGCGGATTCGATTCAGCGACCGTACCGCTGGTGAAGATGTTCTTGCGGGCCAGCAGCGTGACTGCCCGGGAAGCCGCCGCCTGTCCCTGGGCGATCGATTCGTCGATGGGTTTCGGATAGTGGGCCAGTCCGCAGAGGAAAACGCCGTCAGTGGCGAACTCCGAGGGGCCCAGCTTGGCATGTCTTTCCACGAAGAACCCGTCGTCGTTCAAGGGCACCTTGAAGAAGTTGGCCAGTCTTTCATCTCGGTTGGGAATCAACGCCGACGCCAGGGTCAGCAGATCCGTTTCGATTTCCATCGGACGGCCCAGCACATGATCGGTGGCGGTCACCAGCAGGCGGCCGTCTGCGATGCGTACCTGGGGCTTGTTGTCCAGGACGTAACGGATAAAGATTACGCCGGCCTCGCGGGCTTCGCGATAGACCAGTTCCTTCTCACCGTATGTGCGGATATCCCGGTAAAGGATGAACACCGACATGTCGGGGTTGCGTTTTTTCAGTTCCAGGGCATTGTCGACCGAATGGGTACAGCAAACCCGGGAACAATAGGGGCGGTCCTGATCGCGGGAACCGACACACTGGATGAATACGGCCGTCTCGAGTTCCTTCAAGGCCGGATCATCCGCCATGAATTTTTTATCCAGATCCAGAGCGGTGATGATGCGCGGATCGTTGCCGTATTCGTACTCACTCGGCTCCAGGGCGCTGGCGCCGGTGGCCATGATCGCCACACCGTGTTCCAGCTCCTGCTCACCGGCCTCACTATTTAAGGTGGCCTTGAAGTTGCCGACAAATCCTTCTACCGTTTTCAACTCGGTGCTCAGGTGAACCTGGATGTTCGCCTGGTCTTCGACATCGCTGATCATTTCGGCCAGCTGTTTCTGGATGTCTTCGCCGATAACGGTTTTGTAAAGCTTGTTGGCCTGGCCGCCCAGCTGAGTGCCTTTCTCGATGATATGGGTTTCATAACCCTGGCGGGCCAGGCTCCGGGCCGCCGACATGCCGGCGATGCCGCCGCCGATGACCATGGCGGTCTGGTTAATGTCCAGCTGGGCCTCTTTTAGGGGCTGCATCAGGGCAATCTTCGATACGGCCATCCGGACCAGATCCTTGGCTTTCTCGGTCGCCAATTCCGGGTCGTTTTTATGGACCCAGGAATTTTGGTTACGAATATTGGCCATTTCGAAAAGGTATTTGTTCAGGCCGGCACTGGTCATGGTTTCCATAAACAGAGGTTCGTGGGTTTTGGGCGTACAGGCTGCTACAACCACCCGGTTGAGGCCTTCTTCTTTGATGATCTTGGCTATCGTCTCCTGTGAATCCTGGGAGCAGGAATACAGGTTGTCAGCGGTATAATCCACATAAGGCAACGTTGCGGCGTATTCCGCCACGGCCGGTACATCCACCACCCCGGCAATATTGGTTCCGCAACGGCAGACAAACACGCCAATCTTGGGTCTGTCACCAGCGACATTTGTTTCGGGCACTTTTTCCGCCTGCACGATTTTGGTTCCCCGCGCCTCGGCGAGGATCTCACCAGCCGCCGTGGCCGCAGCGGAAGCCTCGATGACCGCCTGGGGAATATCCTTGGGACCCTGGAAAGCACCGGATGCAAAAATACCGGGCCGGTTGGTACTGACCGGTGCAAAGGTTGGTGCTTGACAGAAGTTTCCGGAGGTCAGCTCTATGCCCAGTTTCTCGGCCAGGGCTACGGTCTCCGGCGCAGTCTGCAGCCCGATGGAAAGGACCACCATGTCGAAGACCTCGGTCTGTAGTTCACCACTTTCGGTGACATAACGGACTTGGAGGTCGCCGGAGTCGCCGACCGGATCGATGGTGTGGATCCGGCTGCGTTCAAAGCGTACCCCGACTTTGTCCCGGGCACTTTCATAAAACCGTTCGAACTCCTTGCCGGGGGTGCGCATATCCATGAAGAAGATGGCACATTCCAATTCGCTGTCGTGCTCCTTGGCGATGACCGCTTCCTTGATGGCGTACATGCAGCAGACCGAAGAGCAGTGGGCATTGTCGCAGCGGTTGATATCGCGGGATCCGACACACTGGAACCAGGCAATCTTCTTGGGATCCTTGCCGTCGGATGGGCGGGTTACATGCCCCGTCGAAGGACCGGATGCCGACAACATCCGCTCGAATTCCATGGAGGTGACCACATTGGGCAGCTTGGCGTACAGGTAGTTGTCGTATCCGGAGGGTTCGAAGGGTTCGAACCCGGGGGAGAGGACCACGGAACCGACCTTCAGGGTCTCGGTGGTGGCCTTTTGATCGAAATCGACCGCGTCGGTGGGACAAAGCTTCTTGCACGCCCCGCATTTACCGTTTTTCACGAAATAGATACAGGTCTGATCATCAATCGCGTATTTCAAAGGTACGGCCTGGGCATATTCCACGTACGCGGATTTGCGCTTGGCCAGCCCCATGTTGTAGGTATCGGGGACCTTCTTGGGGCACTTTTCGGCGCACAGACCGCAGGCAATACATTTTTCCTCGTCAATGTAGCGGGGGTGGCGGATGAGTTCAACTTCAAAATTGCCAGCCTCGCCTTTGATTTCACCTATTTCACTGAGGGTTTTCAGCTCAATGTTTAAATGCCGGCCGACCTCGACCAGTTTCGGTGAAATAATTCACATGGCGCAGTCATTGGTGGGGAACGTCTTGTCCAATTGGGACATGACCCCGCCAATGGACGACCCTTTTTCGACCAGGTACACATAGTACCCCGAATCGGCCAAATCCAACGCTGACTGCATGCCGGTGATTCCGCCTCCGACAACCATTACTGAACCGACAACATCTTTTGACATCTCTACGATCTCCTGTTAATTCTATCCACGGCTTGTGAGCTGGCAGACACACCATGAGGCCCCGCCCCGTTTGCGGGGTCAATCAGAGGGGGCCCGGCACGGTCGGCCAGGGTGGTGGGGATTTGTAATATTTTGCAATTATAAGAGAATCAAACGAATTCCGGGATGCCGTGGCGGCCCCGGAAGTCATCACCCCATTCTTTTTCTAACAAATCGCCTTAGTAGTATGGGTTTTGAGCATTTGTCAACCAATTTTGAACCAAATAAAACCGCCCTGGTAATCGTATGCGGGCCTACGGGAATCGGTAAAACAAGTGTGGCCATCCAGATTGCCGAGGCTGAAAACGGCGAGGTAGTCGGGGCCGATTCCATGCAGATTTACCGCCAGATGACCATCGGCACAGCCAAACCGACCAACGCCGAGCAGGACCGGGTGCCGCACCACATGGTCGACATCGCCGATCCCGATGAGGATTTCGATGCGGCCAAGTATGCCGCCCGGGCCGACCGGATTATCAGTGACCTGGATAGACGTGGGATTCTGCCCGTTGTGGCCGGCGGAACGGGACTATACATTAAAGCCCTGACCCGGGGGATTTTCGAGATCGAGGTCGGCGATCCGCAAATCAGGGCGGACCTCAAAACAGCCGCCGAAGAAAAAGGGATGCCGGCCCTCTACCGAGAATTGGAAAAAGTGGATCCGGAAACCGCCTCACGGATGCACCCCAACGACACCTACCGGGTTTTGCGGGCCCTCGAGGTGCATGCCATTACCGGGAACACCATGAGCCGGTTACAGGCGGAACACACGCTTGCCGAGGATAAATACGATTGTCTGAAGATTGGACTGACCATGGACCGCGACCGGCTCTATGATCGCATCAACCGGCGCGTGGATATGATGATTGCCGAGGGCCTGGAGGCAGAAGTCCGGGGATTGCTCGACAGGGGGTATGTCCCTGACCTGAAGGCCATGCAATCCATCGGGTACCGTCACATGGCCGCCTATTTGGGGGGTGCCTCCCAGTGGGACGAGATGTTGGCCACCTTGAAACGCGATACCCGCCGTTATGCCAAACGACAGTTTACCTGGTTCCGGGCCGACCCGGAAGTACAATGGTTTGAACCGAAAGAGACGGACGATATCCTGGCGCTTGTGCGGGATTTTCGGGAAAAGACAACGTAGTAGCGGCTGTTAGCTACTAGCAGTTAGCCGTATTTTGGCCAGGCACCGCCTGGTGTTCTTTTCCGAATTTGGTGTATCAGAATTGATTCCAGCGGGTTTTAAAAGCTTTTGCCAACAGCGAATAGCTAACCGCCAATTGCAGGTTTTCATCCCCCCACCAGCCGCCCCTGCCAAGTATCCTTCTCTACCAGGTAAGCGTTGATCTTATCAAGGGTCTCCTTTTTTTGCAGGGACCACTGGGGCGCCACAAGCTCCCGGGGGTGCGGGTCGCCGGTTAGCCGCTGGATGACCATATCCGCAGGCAACCGCTCCAGAAACTCGCAAACGATCTCAACATACGCTTTCTGTTCCAAACACTTGTAATCTCCAGTCTTATAAAGAGTTTCAAGCCAGGTCCCCCGGATGACATAAAGCAGGTGGAGTTTGACCCCCTGGATGTCCTGATCGGCCAAAAAACGGGCGGTCGCCAGCATCTGTTTGCGGGTTTCACCGGGGAGTCCCAGAATAACGTGGGCACAAATGTTAATCCCCCGGCCACGCGTGGCCGCCACCGCCCTGGTAAAAGCAGCGGCATCGTGCCCCCGGTTAATTAGATTCAAGGTAACATCGTGAGCGGACTGTAGACCATATTCGATCCAAATCAGGTTTTCGTCCGTATAGCCGGCCAGCAAGTCTACAATTTGCGGGCTGATGCAGTCCGGACGGGTACCGATGGCCAGCCCGGCGACTCCCGGCACCGCCAACGCCTCCTCATACAGGGCCCGCAACGTCTCGATTGGGGCATATGTGTTTGTAAATGACTGGAAATAAGCAATAAATTTCTTTGCCTTAAATCGACGGGCAACCTTTTCCTTAGCGCTTTCCAGCTGTTCACGGATAGACTTACCGGCCCCAAACGCGCCGGTGCCGGAACCTTTGGCATTGCAATAGATACAGCCGCCGGTGGATAGCGTACCGTCCCGATTGGGACAAGTCATGCCGGCATCGATCGTAATTTTATGAACCCGGTGCCCGAACATCTCCCGAAAGTAAGTGTTCAGATCCCGATAGCGCTTTTCCATAGGGCCCCGCTGGGGTTGCTGGTTGACTTCACGGGTTGATGTCCCTATATACATTCCACTGAAAAAATTGTAAATATGGATGCGGCCCAGGGGTCGCAGGTTGATAGGCGGAAGATAGAAGGCTGAAGGAAAAAGCTGGAAGACTGAAGACCGAAGGCTGATGGTCAAAAGCTAAAAGCTGATGGCCAAAGATGAACCCCGGAACCCGTAACGGGGAACCGGGAACAATTTGGTTATGACGGTAGATACGAAAAAATACGACATCATCGTGGTAGGCGCCGGTCATGCAGGTTGCGAGGCGGCCCTGGCTGCGGCCCGGATGGGATGCAGCGTCTTGCTGCTGGCTATAGACCTCGACAAGGTGGCCGCCATGCCCTGCAGCCCGTCCATTGGGGGCATGGCCAAGGGACAGCTGGTGCGTGAGATTGACGCTCTCGGCGGGCAGATGGCCCAGGTGACCGATCAGACCGCCATTCAGTACCGGGTGCTCAATACGCGCAAGGGACCGGCGGTCCAGTCCTCTCGCACGCAGAACGACAAAAACCGCTACCACCGGGTGATGAAAGCCGTCATCGAAGCACAGGCCAACCTGGATTTGAAGCAGGCCATGGTAGAGCGACTGGTGGTTGAAAATGATCACGTGGTCGGGATAACAGACGCTACCGGATTTGGATACCAGGCTAAGGCAGTGGTGCTGGCCACCGGGACTTTTTTAAGTGGTTTGGTCCACATTGGGTTCACTTCTATCAAGGCCGGTCGGGCCGGCGAATTTGCCTCCTACGGGCTGCCGGCCAATCTGGCTGAGTTGGGTTTTACGCTGGGGCGGATGAAGACCGGGACACCCCCGCGGCTAGACCGCGACACCATCGACTTCTCGAAATTCGAAGCCCAGGGCGCCGAAATCGAACCGCGACCGTTTTCGGTTTTTACGGAAACCCTCACCATGCCCCAACTGCCCAGTTATGTCGGGCATACCAGTCCGCGAGTGCACAAGATCGTGCGGGACAACTTACACAAAAGCGCCCTGCATGGCGGGGTCATCAAGGGGGTGTCGGCCCGCTACTGCCCCTCCTTTGAAGACAAGATTGTCCGGTTTCCCGATAAGGAGCGGCACCAGATTATACTCGAACCGGAAGGGGTCGACACCCGGGAGGTGTATGCCAGTGGATTGGGCAACAGCCTGCCTGTGGACATACAGCTGCAAGTGGTCCGATCGGTGCTAGGCCTTGAAGAGGCCCAGATCATGCGGCCGGCTTACGCTATCGAGTATGATTACGTGAACCCGGTGCAGTTGCACCCCACCCTGGAAACCAAGACACTGGGCGGGCTATTTCTGGCCGGTCAGATCAACGGAACGTCCGGCTACGAGGAAGCGGCGGCCCAAGGCCTCTGGGCTGGTATTAACGCGGCCTGCCGGGTCCAAGGGCGGCCGGCCTTCATCCTGGACAGGTCACAGGCCTATATGGGGGTTATGGTGGACGACCTGGTGACCCGGGGGACCGGGGAACCTTACCGGATGTTCACCTCGCGCGCCGAATACCGCCTCATGCTAAGGGAAGACAATGCCGATATCCGGCTGATGGAGATCGGCCACAGCCTGGGATTGGTTAACAAAGATCATGCCCGGGACATAAAGGCGCGCAAAGAGCAGATCGCTTCCGAAATAAAACGGGTACAGGGTACCGTGGTCCGGCCGACTGCCGCAGTCAATGCATACCTTGCAAAGCAGGGCACCAATCCGATCAAGAGCGGCATTCACCTAAGCCAGCTTGTGAAGCGGGCCCAGCTCGGATATGATGCCGTCCGCCAGATCGCACCGGCGGACGGTCCGGTCGACCCGGCGGTTGCTCTGCAGACGGAAATCGAGATCAAATATGAAGGCTATATCCAGCGGCAGCTGAAAGAGATTGAAAAGTTCAAGGACTTGGAGCGGGTTAAAATTCCGCCGGATTTTGACTTTACCCAGGTTCACGGGCTCTCCAACGAACTGAAGGAAAAACTGAGCAATGTGCGGCCATTATCCCTGGGGCAGGCTACGCGGATTGACGGGATGACACCGGCCGCCATTTCGGTACTGATGGTCGCTTTGCGGGCCATGGAAGGGAAGGCGGCTGTCCGTCGGCGCCGGCTTGACACGTAACCGAGCCACCCTTATTTTAAGGAGTGATAGCTTCCCGGCCAAACTGTAGGAAAAACAAAGCAATTTGACAGGCTAGGGTTGGATGAAAGGAACAGCATGGCTGAATCGGATTACTATAAAGTCCTGGGGGTCAGCAAGAACGCCTCCGACAGCGAGATCAAAAAAGCCTACCGTAAGCTGGCCTTAAAATACCACCCTGATCAGACCAAGGGTGACAAGCAAGCCGAGGCCAAGTTTAAACGCATAAGCGAGGCGTACGCCGTTCTCAGCGATAAAGAAAAGCGACAGCAGTACGATACCTTTGGCTCGGCCGGGTTCCAGCAGCGCTATTCCCAGGAAGATATTTTCCGGGGGTTCGATTTCGCTGATATATTCAAGGAGTTCGGTTTCGGGGGCAAAGGCGGCCAAGGCGGCTTTTCCTTTAACTTCGGCGGGGGCGGCTCACCCTTTGGCGGCCGCAGCCGGCAGGCCGCGACACGCGGCGCAGATCTGGTATATGAGATCGGCCTCACACTCCAGGAAATTGCAACCGGGGTCAATAAGACCATATCCTACACCCACGCCGGAAAAACTGAGAAAATTACCGTCAAGATTCCCCAGGGAATGACAACCGGAAAGAAACTGCGCCTGGCCGGTAAGGGTGAGGCCAGCCCCTACGGTGGCGCACCTGGTGACCTATACATTAAAGCCAGTTTACTGGAAGACTCGGTGTTTTCGGTGGAAGGCAACGACCTGCACCTGAACCGGGAAATCAAACTAACTGATGCCATACGAGGCACCACCATCCCCGCACCTACCATTGAGGGCAAAGCCCTCAGCCTGAAAGTTCCTCCCGGAACCCGCCATAAGACCAAGATGCGGCTGGCCGGGCACGGCCTGCCGCGGATGAACGGTGGCGAACAGGGCGATCTCTATGTGACGATCCTGGTCAGCATGCCCAAATCGCTCACCCCCTCCCAGAAAAAACTTATCGATGAACTGGCGGCCGAGGGCTTGTAAAGAACCAAAATCATTGACAACAGAACATGTTAGATGGTATTTCATGGGAGTTTAAGTAGGCAATTTCTGTCGCTCAATTTGCATCGCCATGCTAGGTCAGGTCGTAATCTGTTATGCCGGAATTGATACCTGTGTTGAAAAGGGAGGATATCGAGGAATCGACCGCCTTGGTAGCCCGACAGATATCAGCTGACTACAAAGGCCGCACGCTGGTGCTCGTGGGCGTCTTGAAGGGGGCCTTTATCTTCATGGCCGATCTCGCACGCAGGCTTACCATACCCGTCGAAATCGATTTCGTCCGTGCGGCCAGCTATGGATCGGGCACGACCTCTTGCGGTAAGATCGAACTTACCAAAGAGATCGATATAGATATAGAGGGCAAGGATGTCCTCATCGTTGAAGACATTGTCGACAGTGGGCTGACGCTCACGTACATCGTCAACTATCTCAAAACATTCAAACCAGCGACTGTCCGGGTATGCACCTTGCTTGATAAGCTAGAACGCCGACAGTCAAAGGTAAAGGTCGATTACGCCTGTCATACGATTGAGAAGGGATTTCTGGTCGGCTACGGCCTGGATTATGATGAAGCCTATCGGGAGCTGCCGGCAATCTATCATCTGAAATTTCAATGAAGAGGGTATGTTATGATTATCACCTGTGGGAACTGCAACACCAGTTACGAATTGGATCAAAGCCTCGTAAAAGCGACCGGCACCCAGGTGCGCTGCACGTCCTGCCAGTCAATTTTTACGGCCTATCCTGCAGCCGCCCCGGAGCCGCCTCCCGCAGCACCGGAACCGCCCGCCGCCTCCCCGGAGCCGCCTCCCGCAACCCCGGAGACAGCTGCCCCTGCCGATGATGACCTTGAACTTGACGACCTTGATTTCGAAAATGACCTCGTCCTCGATCCTGATGCCGGTGAGCCCGACGTGGATGCCGCACCGGCTGCCCCGGTGTCAGACGGGGGGTTGGAAGATGAATTGGATCTGGATCTTGATTTAGACGAGGATGAACCGGCTGCGGCTGATGCAGACGATGAAATGGACCTCGGTCTTGATTTGGATGCAGATGAAACCATGGCCGACGAACCAGCCGGTGACCTCGCAGACGAATTGGATTTGGACCTGGACCTGGGCGATGAAGAGCCCGCCGCAGCTGGGATAGGGGATGAACTGGATCTGGACCTGGATCTGGACGATGAAGAACCCGCCGCGGCCGGGGCGGAAGATGAACTGGACCTGGATTTGGATCTGGGTGACGACGAGCCCGCGGCAGCTGAGTCAGGGGATGATCTGGATCTGGATTTAGATTTAGGTGCTGAAGACACCGCTGCCGGCGAGGATGAACTTGATTTGGATCTTGATCTGGGCGAAGAGGAAGCCGTTGCCGACGCGGACAGCGCCGATGACTTGGATCTGGATCTCGACCTTGATCTGGGTGAGGAGGAAGCCGTTGCCGACGTGGACAGCGCGGATGACCTGGACTTGGACCTCGACCTTGATCTGGGGGAAGATGATTTTGCAGCAGAAGCCGGTGATTCCGATGAACTCGATCTGGACCTCGAACTGGGGGATGATGAGCCGGTAGCTGCTGAATCCGCCGATGATGAACTGGATCTGGACCTCGATCTCGGTGACGATGAAACCGTTGCTGCAGCAGGTGGCGAAGACGATCTCGACCTGGATTTGGACCTGGATCTGGGGGATGATGCCGCTGCCGAGGGGGGTGACGATCTCGATCTGTCTGATATCGAGGAAATGATGGATACTCAAGACGGCGCCAAGGCCGGAGCCGCCGAGGCACCCGAATCTGATGAGCTTGATCTTTCCGATTTGGAAGATATGCTGGATGACGATATCGAGGTCGAAGAGGCCGAACCTGAAGATGTCGATCTGGAACTGGATTTCGACGATGCCACTTCCTCGGATGATGACCTGGATATTAGTGACCTTGAAGTAACCGAAGATCTCGACCTTTCGGACATAGAAGATATGCTGGAAACGAGCGAAGATGCGGCCGTACCTGCAGCTGCGGACGATGAACTGGACTTCGAACTCGATGACAGCGATGTCGACATGTCCTTGGAAGATGATCTCGATTTGGAACTCGAAGCCGCTGACGACCAGCCCGACGATATGGAACTGGATTTTGGCGACGACCTCGGGGCGGATGATTCGATGGAAGATGTCGAAATGGACTTTGCCGGAACCATCGAGATTGAGCCACCGAGTGGCGCGGATTTCGATGACCTGGAAGGCGGCGCAGAAGAGGACGCGGCTGCCGCGGCCGTCGCGGAAAAGGAAAAAAAAAAGGCAAAAAAGAAAAAAAAAAAAAAGAAAAAAAAGAAAAAAGTGAAAGCCCCGCGCAGCGGTGGTTTGAGCGCTCCGGTCAAACTGTTGCTGGGGCTGGTGCTGATTGCGGTACTGGGTGTCGGTGGGATTGTGGGCCTCGATATGGCCGACATCAAAGTGCCTTTCCTTGAGCCCGTTAAACCATTCCTCAAGGACATTCCCTATGTTGGTGATTTCATTAAAGTGGGCCCCGAGGACGTGGCCGGCAACCTCAAGATGAGCACCCACGGCATCAACAGCCGGTTTATTGAGAATAGCAAAACCGGACGCCTGTTCGTGATCAACGGCAAGGTCAGAAGTGCCTACGAAGAGCCGCGGCAGTCCATCCGGATGCTGGGCAAGCTCTTTGCGCCGGGCAAGAAATTGATCCAGACGCAGATTGTGCTCGCCGGCAATGTCCTGGCCGATCAGGATCTGGCCGGTCTCGATCTGCAGACGATAAAAAAACGCTTACGGAACCGGGGTAAATCGCGTATCAACCCGGGGCAGATGCTACCGTTTATGGTAATTTTTAACAAACTGCCGGACAACCTGGAGGAATTTACGGTCGAGGTGAGCGGTTCCATGCCGGCCAATTAAAAGCGGTCTCCAGCCAGCATCTTTTGGCTTGACAAGCACTGCATTGCCTGTTAGCAATGCGTCTTCCAAATGGGCGGCCCCCATTTGGACCCCACACGGCGATGTAGCTCAGATGGTTAGAGCATACGGCTCATATCCGTAGTGTCCGGGGTTCGATTCCCTGCATCGCCACCATGAACATAAAAAGGCTGCAATCTGAGAAGATTGCAGCCTTTTCTACGTTTGGGGTTCTGCTTGCGAAGGTGAAACATCACGTTCGCCGGAAACCCCAGGAAATAAGCCGAAAGATTAGCCTAACAAGCCCTCCTGATAGCGCACATACAGGTTGCCTTTTTTATAGCAGCCTTTAATCCAGTCTGCCTCGGTTTCAAAATTAAACATGTTCCAGGACCAGGTGACATCGTCTTCCACCAAGTATATCCAGTCCTGCACTTCTGTAAGACCATAATGTTCAATATCGGTCAGCACCTCCTGACGGGCGGGTCCCATTCGGAATACCGCCAGGAGATGTTCGTTGCTCCAGCCCTGATGCGTCAGCAAAAACGCCATATGCCCACCGGGATATTTTTCTTCCAGGGCATCCACCCTGAAAATCAGCGTGTAAAAACAGCACACGATTTCATTGGTTTTACCGTAATCAACAATGCTGTCGGAATAGGATCGATTGAAGCCCTGTGAGATGGGGTGGGTTTCCATTGCACCTCCTGTGGCTGACATGAAGGACTGCACAATATATTGGGGAATTAATATTTTTTACCACAATATGTAGGAGGGGTCAACGTCTATTTTATACGGGGGGGTGTTCTCATTGTGACATGTGCATGGGCCGGGATTTAAAGGGGAATTTACAGGTAACCAAGTTTGCAGTGGGCCGATCGGGTCCACTGCTGACCATTTTTCAGTCGTTTTTTTCAGGCAGAATTATCGAAAACGTGCTGCCTTTACCTTCCTCGGAATCGACCGCAATCCGGCCGCCATGTTCCTCTATGATTTTCTTGGTAATGGAAAGCCCCAGACCGGTCCCCTGGGAGCCCTTGCTGCTGACAAACGGCTGAAACACGGTAGCCAGGGTTTTCGCATCCATGCCGCAGCCCTCGTGGGCAACGTCGACCTGTACGCTTTGGCCCTTGAGCTGCCGGGACGTCACCGTCACGCGACTGCCTTCATCTTCGCAGGCATCCACAGTGCGTTTGAAACCAGGTTCAGCACGCAGCGGTAGATGCCCTTGGGGTCGATCACCACTTCGTCTATGGCCTTGTCCGGCTGGAATGCGAGGGTTATCTGCCGTTCACCGGCCTTGGTCTGCATCAGTTCAACCACGGACCTTACCAGTTCATTGAAATCGGTGGGTTCGTATTCCGGTTCGCGGTCTTTCGAATAGGTCAACATGTCCTGCACCAGGCCGGTCAGTCGGTCCTGGTTACGTTCCAGCACCTGGTAACCCCGGTCGTCGATTTTTCCGGCGGCCTTTTTCAAGGTTGTTTGACCATGAACAGGCCGCCTTTAAGACCATGCAGCATGTTCTTGATGCAGTGGGCGATACCCGTCACGGCCTGGCCGATTGCAGCCAGGCGTTCGGTCCGGATGGCTTCTTCGGTCAGCTGTACGTTCTGGATGGCGACTGCGATCTGGCTCGCTACGGCTTCGGCCAGCAGGAGATCGTGTTCGTCAAATCCACTCTCCAGTTTTTTATTGACGGCTTCCAGGGCACCAATGCAATCACCCTCGATAAGCAGCGGTACACAGAGGATGGACCGGGTCTTGAATCCACTTTTTTTGTCGGCCCGGGAGGAAAACCGGGTGTCGTTTTCAGTATCATTGACTACCACCGGCTTGCGGGTCTGGACACAGGCGCCGGCGATACCCTCACCGGCGGTGATTCGGAAACTTTTCAGTTTGGCCGATTCTTTACCGGATATGGAGTGAAAGACCAGGTCGCCGGTTTTTGCATCCTCCAGAACAATGGTGGCGCCTTCGGCTTCCAGCATATCTGAATTATCCGCACGATAAGCATCAATAGGCGGTTGAGGTCGTGGATGGAGGAGTGGATCAGGCGCGAGGTATCAATCACCCCTGCAATTCAGCTTCCCGCAGCCGGGAAGTCTGGTCATTTTTACGACGGCCGTTGGAAATTTGCTCCAGAGCGGGATAATTTATGGTAAGCAGATTGCCGCAATGGCAGGCGATCTCAGTGCCGGCCCGCAGGTTCCCAAGATCATATTGCTGCCCGCACATGGGACAGGCGCCGGTGCTTTCGCTACTGAGCACTTCCCGGTGATTTATCCAGGGCAATACTTAGAGGCCCCGGCCGCATTGGCAGGTGAAATCCAGGTTTTGGTTGCTCTTGGGGACTTCATAGCGGTTGTCGCAGTCAGGGCAGATCACCAGCATGCATCCCATCCTTTTAGAGGCTATCTTAAAAATGTCTTTTGGCCCAATCTCGGCGTTGGGCGTTCGGTTTCGGCACGGAGTGAAGCGATAGCGCTATCCTCGAAATACTCTCAGTATTCCTCCGGTTCGACCCACAATCCAGGAATACAACAGCGGGAAGTCCCGCAACGCGGGGGAACCTCGCGGCCGCCTTGATCTTGAACCAAAATCCTATTTTTGAGATAGCCTCTCGATAGCGGTTCGGTTCAGGCCGTTGAGGGCTTCGCGGGCCGGTTGGTTCAGGTTGTCAGGATAACGGTTGGGCCGGTCTGTACTACAGCGGTTTGGATCGTTGACAGCGTTGGAAAATGACCCGGTCGCCCGTCGGGCCTTGAATTGGAACAGAGAAAGTATGGCAAAGCTTTTATTGACTGTCAAGTTTGCCACAAAGCACGGGTTTTTTGGGCTCGGCGGCGGGCAACCCGGCATTAAAGCGAGTTGCGCCGGATCCGGTAGGGTTTTTCAGGCGTGTTTACATTTAATGTTGACACCGGACGCATAATTGACAATTTTAGGCCAGTTGGATACTTTTCTTCGAAGGGGATTGCATGTTATCCGGATTTGCAAAATTGGTGGAGCAGCGCATTCAGGCGGCACAGAAAAATGGAGAATTCGATGACCTGGAAGGCTCCGGGAAACCGATCGAGTACGAAGACGACAGCGGTATTCCCGAGGACTTGCGGATGGCTTACAAGATGCTGAAAAACGCGGATTGCACACCCCCGGAAATAGAATTGAAAAAACAGATACTCAAGACCGAAGATCTGCTTGGCGGCATGCGAGATAGTCAAGAAAAATACAAGGCCATCAAGAAGCTCAACTATCTGGTGACCAAACTGAACTGTCTCCGCCGCACCCCCATAAACATGGAAGAGCCCCAGTATTCCGGGCGGATTATCGACCGTCTATCCAAATCCTGACATGGGCGCCAGCCTATTATTACTGGTCCGACCACTATGGCCATAGAAACCAAACAAAACGAGAGCGAGGGCGTTTTCAAGGGCGTTATGCTGGCCTACCTGGTTCTGATTTTGCATGTGCTGCTCGTGATATTGCTTGGTTTCCTGGTGTTGTTTTTCCGGGGGGTCGTCCAGTACATGCCCCTGATATTCCTGGTCGGAACTGCCCTAATAGTATTGTCGGCCTGGTTGTTTTTCCGGAAGTTGAAGCGCGAAGGGCGCTCGCTTAAGGAGACGCTGCGTTCGTCCACCTTTCAGGGCCGCCCGGTTGAAATCAGTCTCATGGGCGGGATGGCCTCTTTGAAAGTCGGTTCCCCGGGCAGCGCACAGGCGGTAGAATCCCCGACCGCCGACCCTGCCCGGCAGCTTGAAGATCCGGCAACGGTCAAAATAAGGGAACTTTCGGAACTTGCGCGACTTTTGGAAAACGATCTCATAACCCAGGATGAGTTTGAACTGGCCAAGCGCCAGTTGCTCGATTTACATACGTTATCCAATAATAACTGATCAACTCAGTGGGTGGCATATAGCCCGAGCAGAACTCCAGCCGCGTGCAGGGCGTCAATTCAGAGACATGCCCTGACAGTGGGGTCATAACCAGAACCTCAACCAAGAAGAGCCATGAAAAAACTATCATTAGCCCTCATAAGCGGCGGTATCTCATCGGAACGTGAAGTGTCCCTCAACAGTGGTAAGCAGGTGCATGCGGCACTGGACCAGGAAAAGTATGATATCCGGCCCTACGACCCCAAGACCGATTTAGGCAAGCTGGTCGTGGATGCGGACCGCCTGGATGCGGCCCTGATCATACTGCACGGGCCGTATGGCGAGGATGGCACGGTTCAGGGCCTGCTGGATCTTCTGGATATTCCCTACCAAGGCGCCGGGGTACTGGGCAGTGCAACGGCTATGCATAAAGTCATGTCAAAAAGGCTTTACACCCTGGCTGGTCTACCGGTGCTGCCGGATGTCGTGATTCAAAAAGGGCAGGCTTTCAGCAGTGATGATATCGTGGCCGAACTGGGGCTACCGGTCGTGATCAAGCCGGCCACCAGCGGATCCAGCATCGGGATGACCATCGTGAAAAACGCCGGTGATTTGAATGCAGCGATCGAGAAAGCCTTTCGCTACGACTACGATGTGTTGATTGAAAAATTTATGGCCGGAATTGAAATTACCGGCGGCGTTTTGGGTAATGACAATCCGGAGGCCTTGCCGCTGATAGAAATCATTCCCGGGGACCGGTATGAATTCTTTGACTATGAGGCCAAATATAAAGCCGGCGCCACCAAGGAAATCTGCCCCGCCCGGATCGATGCCCAGCTCACCCGCAAAGCGCAGGAATATGCCCGCGCCGCGCACTTGGCCCTGCACTGCCTGGGATACAGTCGTACAGACATGATCCTGAGCGGAGAGGACTTGTACCTGTTGGAAACCAACACCATCCCGGGGATGACCGGCACAAGCTTGTTTCCGCAGGCCGCACAGGCTGCGGGTTATTCCTTCAGTGATCTGCTGGACCGGCTGGTTGAACTCAGCCTGGAGGTACACGCCAGGCGTAAAAAACTGCAAACAGCGTAGAAGCTATCTCAAAAAAGTCTTTTGGCCCAATCTCGGCGTTGGGCGCCAAATTCAAATCCTCGAAATACTGTATAGTATTCCTCCGGTTTGAATGTGGCGCCCGCCTTGACCTTGAACCTAAAATCCGTTTTTTGAGATAGCTTCTGATACGGTTTTTTATATTAACCTTTTTTGGCAACAGGGGGGATCTATGAAAGTACTGGTAATTGGCGGGGGTGGAAGAGAACATGCTCTGGTCTGGAAGATTGCGCAAAGCCCGAAGGTTAAGAAAGTTTTCTGTGCGCCGGGCAATGCCGGCATCACCGGCCGAAAAGTCACCTGTGTGCCGATCAGTGCGTCTGATATTGACGGATTGCTGGCTTTTGCCCTGGAAAAGAAGATCGACCTGACGGCAGTGGGCCCTGAAGATCCGCTCGCACGGGGTCTGACCGACCGCTTTGAGGCGGCCGGGCTCAGGGTTTTCGGTGCGTCCCAGAAAGCTGCGGCAATTGAGTACAGCAAATCCTTTTCCAAGGACCTTATGCTCAAATATGGTATTCCCACTGCCTGGGGCGAGGCCTTTACCGGTTACAAAAAAGCAGAAGCATACATTAAAAAAATGGGGGCGCCCATTGTTGTCAAAGCTGATGGCTTGGCAGCCGGCAAGGGCGTCATCGTTTGCCAGACGGTCAAGGAGGCCATCGCCGCCCTAAAGAGCATCATGGTGAAAAAAGACTTTGGGGACGCGGGCAGCAAGGTCGTTGTGGAAGAGTGCCTGGTCGGCGAAGAGGCATCCTTTTTAGCCTTCACGGATGGCAAGACGGTTATACCGCTGCCCTCCTCTCAAGATCACAAACCAATTTATGACAATGACAAGGGGCCGAACACCGGCGGCATGGGGGCCTATTCACCGGCGCCCATCGTGGACCCCTATATGCACAAACGGATTATGAACGAAGTCATGATACCGACAGTTAAAGCCATGGCAGCCGAAGGCTGTCCCTATAAGGGCGTTCTGTATGCTGGGTTGATGATTGCTGGTGATCAGATCAAGGTGCTCGAATTCAACGGGCGTTTTGGCGATCCGGAAGCCCAGCCACTGTTGATGCGGCTGAAAAACGACCTGGTACCGGTTATGGAGGCGGTGATCGACGGCACCCTTGACCAGGCGACCCTTGAAATCGATGAGCGGGTAACGGTGTGCGTGGTCATGGCGGCCGGCGGCTATCCACGTTCGTACAAGAAAGGACACCCCATTTCCGGATTGAAGGCCGCTGCGCGGATGAAGGACGTCATGGTCTTCCACGCGGGGACCGCCCTGAAAAACAACAAGATCGTGGCCAACGGCGGACGTGTCCTGGGGGTTACCGCGCTGGGCGATACCGTAGAGAACGCCATTAAAAGGGCTTATAAGGCGGTTGAAAAAATCAAATGGACCAAAGTGCAGTACCGGAGCGATATAGGCAAAAAAGCCCTTGTCCGGTTTGCGACCCCGCCCAAGGTCGGGATTATTATGGGCAGCGACAGTGATCTGGGTGTGATGGAGGGGACGGTGGGCATGTTGAAAAAGTTTGGCATCCCCTTTGAGATGCTGGTTGCTTCCGCGCACCGGAGCCCTGAAAAAGCGGCTGCTTACGCCGGGACCGCCCGTGAGAGGGGCCTGCAGGCCATTATTGCCGGTGCCGGTCATGCCGCCCATCTGGCCGGGGTGCTGGCGGCGCATACGACCTTGCCGGTGATCGGAGTACCCATTGACAGCTCTTGCCTGCAGGGACTGGACTCCCTGCTGTCTACTGTGCAGATGCCGCCCGGTATCCCGGTTGCCACCATGGCGCTGGGAAAATCAGGTGCAAAAAATGCGGGGATCTTTGCGGCCCAGATTATCGCCGGCTCCGATCCGGCCGTGGAGCAAAAACTGGCGGCCTTCAAGACGGAAATGGCCGCCCAGGTCGACAAAAAAAGCGCTAAACTTGAAAACTACCGCTAAACGCATCCAAATCGACCCAGTGCAACCGGCCCGGGAACCGCTGTTACAGGCGGCCCGGGCCATTTCGTCCGGAGGCCTGGTTGTTTTTCCGACCAGTGGTTTATACGGCTTGGCGGCCGATGCCTTTAATTCGGCCGCGGTGGATAAAATCTTTGCGGCCAAGGGGCGCAGTCCCCATAAACCGGTTCTGCTCCTGATCCGGCACACGGACGACTTGGGGCAACTGGTCACGATTGTACCGCCGGCGGCTACCCGCCTGATGGATGCGATCTGGCCGGGCGGCTTGACCCTGGTGTTCCCGGCAGCCCCGGTTGTTCCTCCGACTTTGACAGCCGGAAGCGCGAAGATCGGCATTCGACTACCGGCCCATCCCGTGGCCCGGGCGCTGGTAGCCGCGGTCGGCCGCCCGATTACCGGTACCAGCGCCAATGTGTCCGGTCGGCCGGGTTGCAGTCGGATTGCCGCCCTGGATGCGGCTATAGCCGGCTCCGTGGATATGACGCTCGATGCGGGTGACCTCGCCGGGGGCGCCGGTTCCACCGTGGTGGATGTTACCCGACAGCCCCCGGTGATTCTCAGAAGCGGTGCTGTTTCCGAAGACCTCATTTGGAAGGTCCTGGACACGGATTGATATTGACAACCAGCCGAAATCTCCCTATACAAAACTCTACGCCGGAGTGGTGAAATTGGTAGACGCACGGGACTCAAAATCCCGCGGGGGCGACCCCATGAGAGTTCGATTCTCTCCTCCGGCACCAAATAAAAACAAGGGGTTAGGCTTATGGCTTAACCCCTTTTGCGTTTATGCTTCACCTTGCGGCTACCACTTTCTCCAAAAAAAGGTGTTTTCAAATCGATCAACAGACTTCTGATTTGAGGCTTGCAGAAGGTGTGCCTGCACATTTATAGCCACTGGTCAAATACCAGAATAGTAAAACATTGGCCGATGGCCACCTGGGATTTTGTGGGCGGCCTTGAGGGTATTGATACGCTCATATTGGCCGTTAGTGATCCAGGGATGGTATCCGGTTTACTTCCGGATACGGGTTCCCGGTCTTAAGGTGAGACCATCCGCAAATTGATGCGAAGCGAATACGCCGGCGGGCCTGAATTGACTTAAGTCTCTTTTCGTAATATAGAAGCTAGAATTTCCTACCACTTTTTCTCAAACCAATTGAAATTACCGGAAACATTAGGGGACATTTAATGAAGTGCCCGCAATGCCAACTTGAGATTCCGGAAGATTCAAAGTTTTGCAAAGAGTGTGGCCATCCTATAATTGAAACCCCTGATACGGAAAAAGCCCCACGCATCCTAAGCAGCGAGCGGAAGCATGTTACCATCATGTTTTCTGACTTGTCTGGATATACAGCCATGACCGAAAGGCTCGACCCTGAGGAAGTCAAAGAGATCATGAGCTATGTTTTCGGAGAAATAACCCAAATCATCCACAATTATGATGGATTTATTGAACGGTTCGTTGGCGATGCGGTGATGGTCATTTTTGGTGTACCAAAAGTACATGAGGATGATCCCATCCGGGCGATAATGGCCGCCAGGGAGATACATGCTTTTGTTGAGGGGTATAGTCCGCAAATTGAAAAGAAAATCGGCAATCCTCTAACGATGCACACCGGCATTAACACGGGTCTGGTTGTGACTGGTGAAGTAGATATAGCCAAGGGGACGCATGGTTTGACCGGAGATGCTATCAACCTGGCCTCACGACTGGAAAACATCGCCAAGGCGGGCGAAATCGTCGTCGGTCCGGCCACCTACCGCCGCTCAAAAAATATTTTTTCCTTTCAAGCCCTTAAGCCAACCAAGCTCAAGGGCATAGCGGACCGAATTCGATCCTATAAGGTATTGGGCTCTAAAACGTATGCCAGAAGGCCACGTATAGGTCTGAAACGCCGGATATATTCTGAGATGGTCGGGCGGGAAAAAGAGCTGAACAAACTGGAGCTTCAGCTGGCTAAAGCGATTGATGGGCATGGCTCGGTTGTAAACATTATTGGCGAGGCCGGCATAGGGAAATCAAGGCTTCTGGCCGAGTTAAAAAACCTGGGTACCCTAAAACACGCAACGCTTTTAGAAGGTAAGGCGATATCCATAGGCCGGAACCTGGCTTTCCATCCGATTATTGACCTTTTAAAAAACTGGGCGCAGATCTGGGAAAATGACAGTGAAGCCAAAGCGTTAAGCAAGCTTGAATTCGCGATTCAGAACGTGTGCGGAGAAGATGCGGATGAAATTGTTCCTTTTTTGGCAACCCTTATGGGCATGAAGCTCTTAGGCCGCTATGCGCAAAGAGTCGCCGGCATTGAAGGTGAGGCCCTTGAAAAATTGATTCAGAAAAATATCAGGGTCCTTCTTTCCAAAGCGTCAGAACGTATGCCGCTTGTGATTGTAATCGAAGACCTGCACTGGGCAGATACAAGTTCCATCGAACTGCTGGAGTCGTTATTCCGTTTAGCAGAATCTCGGAGCATTCTTTTCGTCAATCTATTCCGGCCGGATCACGCAAAAACAGGAGAACGGATCGTCGCAGCCCTGAAACAACGACTCTCGGTATACTATGTTGAAATCGTACTGAAATCGTTGGATCGAAAAATGAGTGAAGAGCTGATTAGCAACATGCTTCACCTCGGAGACCTAAACTACGCGATTAAAAATGAAATCTTTAAACGTACCGGCGGAAACCCTTTTTTTATTGAAGAGATCGTCCTTTCGTTTGTGGATGAGGGGGTGATCGTCTCGAAGGACGGGAAATTCGAGATCAGCAACAAAATTGCCGAGATGGTAGTGCCGCCCACCATCAACGATGTTCTTGACGCAAGAATAGATCGCCTGGAAAAAGAAACCCGGAACCTGGTAAAAATTGCTTCCGTGATTGGCAGAAATTTCTTTTACAGAATTCTGACCAATGTAGCTACGACAACCAAAGATATTGACAGCCATTTGTCATATCTCAAAAAGATTCAGATCATTCTGGAACGGATGCGGCTGGATGAGGTGGAATTTCTTTTCAAGCACGCCCTGGTCCAGGAAGCGGCCTACAAGTCCATTCTGCATGGCCGGCGCAAAACCTTGCATCTGCGCGTTGCCAAGACCATTGAAGGTCTGTTCCAGGAGCGGCTGCATGAATTTTACGGCATGCTCGCGCTGCACTATAACCGGGGCCAGGACTATGAACGGGCCGAATACTATCTGGCCAAGGCCGGGGAAGAGGCCCTGAAGTCATCGGCTTCCAATGAGGCGTTGCATTATTATCAGAAGGCCCTGAACCTGTATCTAAAAAAGTCCGGCACCCAGGCCGACCCGGACAAGGAGGCCATGCTTGAGAAAAACATTGCCCTGGCCCTGTACAACCGGGGGCAGCACGAGGAGGCTTTGGGGCACTTTGACCGGGCCCTGGATTATTATAGGGGCAAATTACCGAGAAATGCCTTTACAAGAAGAATCGAGGTTTTGTCCGCCGGCCTGCACTTTGTCACCGCCTTGTTCATTCCCCATTTGAAGTTCAGAAAAACGCCCACCCAACGGGACCGGCAAGTTATCGATCTCTTCTATAAGAAGTGCAAGGCCCTGGTCATAACGAATCCAAAAAAATCTTTTTTTGAATTTCTACTCCTGCACAAGGCCATTACGGCATTCGATCTAAAGGAACTGGAAAATGGGACGGGCCTGTTTGTAAGTGCCAGCCCGCTATTCTCCTTTTCCGGCGTTTCATTCGGGTTCAGCCGCAGACTATTGGATTTCGTTAAGCAAAAAGTTCATAAAGATGATGTCCGCACGTACACAATTTATGATTTATGTGAAACCATGCATAATTTCCTGGAGGGCAACTGGGCTGAAATAAGTAATTATGATGCTAATCTGATCAAGCGCAACTGTGACATTGGGGAGGTCTGGGATGCTACCCAGATTCTGTATTGGCATGCGCTACCCTGTATTTATCAGGGATCCCTTGAGATCACCGAATCGATATTGAACCGGTTAGAGGACCTTTTTCAAATCTACCAATATAATCTTGCTAAAACATTTAAGTATGAACTGGAAGCGTGTTTGCTGATGGAGTGTCGCCGATTCAACGCTGCCCTGATTGAAATAAACAAGGGAATCGATTTTGAAGAGAAGTCGGGTCCCGGGTTCTGGGCCCTATATGTTTGCAAAGCGCAGATATACACGTCACTCGGAAAGATTGAAAAGGCGGAAAAATGCCTGGCGCAAGCCAGGCAGATCTACCAGAAGATTGAACCAGTCCCCTTTCAAATAACGGGATACTGTCGAACTGAGCTGGAGTACAATCTCTTTCGGTTGAAAGAAGTTCTGACAAACGGCGATAAAACCAAACTATCCAAATACCGGAAGAAGGCCGCCAAATCAATGAAGCTACTTTTAAAAAATGTACGCAAAGTAGCTCAATATCGGACGGAAGCGTACAAGCTGGCTGGAGAATATTACTGGCTGCTGAACAAACAGAAGGTGGCGCTGACGTGGTGGCGTAAAGCCATTGGGGAGGGCAAACGCCTGGGCGCACGCCTTCAGCTTGCCGGCGTCTATTTTGAATTGGGAAAACGATTGCCTGAACCTGGGAGCAAGTACAGCAGCTTGGATGGCATCAGCGCCGAAGATTTTCTAAAAAAGGCGCGAACCCTATTAACGGAGATGAAGCTGCAGTCCTATATTGATGAACTCAATCATATCACCTGAATTTAAGGGGCTGAATGGGCGATAAACTTACAGATTTACCTGCAGTGTGCTCTCGTTTTGATTTTGGTGCGGTGCACCTTTCCCGAGAAGCAGAGGCCTTCCGCGGGGAGCTTAACCGCGTGATATTGTCACTCTGTGAATCCTTGCCTGATTCCAGTCGGACAGAGGCCGCCTTATTTCTGATGAAATACCTGCAGGCCCCTTTTAGCGGCGGCCTTAATTTTGTCAACTACTTCTACGCACCCACCTGGTCGATCCTTTTTTGGCTTTTGCAAGCCTTCCCCGATGACCGCAAACTTGACCCGGAATATGTGCAAGCTGCGCAGACCGGCCACACCATGGCCATGTTCCTGCATGCTTTCGACGACCATCTTACGGATGGTCAGTTGCCCCTTACCCACCTGGCATTGCTCCTCCGCAGCCAAGCCTGGATGAACATGAACCGGGCTTTTGAACGATTGGCCCGGGATGTGACGCAGGGGTCCGATATTGTACGTGGTTTTATCGACGACTATTATGCGAGCATCGCCGCATCTGTAGGGACGCAGTCCCTGAATAGTTACTGCGATCTTTTCAGGAAACAGATGGCTACCGGCTTGATCGTCCCCATCATCCTGGCCAAACGGCTATGCAGCGACGAAGCGTATGCACACTCCATTGAGGCCGCTTACTGTTCTTTCGGCATCGCCTGGCGGCTGCTCGATGATATCCAAGACCTTGAGAACGATATGCACCAAGGGGTCCATTCCGCAATATATGTTTGCCTGAATACAGCCTTACGGGATTGCTGGGATAAAAACACGACAGCACAAAAAGGCCAGAATGGCCGCCGCGGGCAGACGATATTGCGCTATATTCTGGAAAAAGGGGTGATTGAAAGCCTGCAGGCCAGGATATGCAGCGAGCTGGACTCAGCCGCAGCGCGCGCTGACGCCTGCAGCCTGCCCGAGTTGGCCGGCGAGTTGCGCTGTCTTTTGAAACCATTGCGGGAAGGTCCAAACCATTCATGAAGGAAAAGACGGCTGAAAAAATTTTTTCGGGCGTGGGACAAGTTGCCCTTGCTATCGAGGTCACCTCGCACTGCAATAGCGCTTGCTTACATTGTTTTGCCCGTTCCGATATCTCCAGACACGCCAGCCTCCCCGTCGACCTAGTCAAGGAGATCATGCTTGAGGGGTATGCAGCCGGATACCGCCACCTGCATATCACCGGCGGTGAACCGCTGCTCTGGGAAGGCTTTTTTGAAGCCCTGGACCATGGCTTTGGGGTGGGTTTTGAAACCATCTTTGTGAATACCAATGGGACCCTCATTACAGACAAGGTCAGCAAGCGACTCGCTGAATACCGTAACTTTTCAATCTCGGTGAGCCTGGATGGACCCGAACACCTACATGACGGCATACGGGGAAAGGGAGCCCACCGCAGGACCATGCGGGGCCTTGCCCGGGCACTTGATGACGGCAACCAGTGTACAATTTTCACAACGGTTACCAAAACCCTGCTTCCGGAGTTGCCGCATTTCACGAATGATCTGTATAAAGCGTTTCCGACCATTGACTGTCTCATTCTGATACAGCTCATTCAGGTGACGCCGGGCGACTTTGCCCTCTCCAAGGAACTGCTGGAGCCGGAAGACTTCATACGTCTGGTGCAAATGGCGGCGCTTTTAAATATCGGTGGATTTCGAACAATTGTGAAGAAGAATCCGGTAGCCAACGTCGTTTCTAACTTGCTGGAAATGCCGTGGATTCAACAGGTACCGCCCCTCTACCGGGAGGGAAGCATGATTGTCTTGGCCAACGGGAATATCAGCGTGGTGCATTCCAGCCGGAAAAGCTTCGGCAGATATAAAACCGGAATGCTTCAAAGAGTTTTGGCCTCCGATGGTTATCGCCGCACCGTCGCCCGGGACCAGGACACCTGCCCAGCGTGCAGATATTCCCAACTCTGTGAGGAAAACGGCATGATCCGCCCCTCACAGGGGTATGGCGACCTTTACCAGGATACCCCCTTTTGCCGGCGCGTCCTGGAGACGCTGGAAATGACACCCGGCGTTTTGAACGTTACGCCGGAACAACGCGAGGCCAGCCGTTACTGATACGATCAGTCTTAAAGACGACGCGGACGTGTTCCGCCGGTTTTCAAGCGGATGATGATTCACATTCAAGCCCTTAAGAAAGGAGGAAAAATGTCAACTGACCGAGCAAGAAATGATTTTATTAATTTTATTCTGGATGCAACCCAGGAACCGGAACTGGTGACAAAATTTAACAGGCGCAGAACCCCCATGGGCGTCTACCGCTTCTTTCAAGAAGAAGGGTACAAAGACATACCGCTCAATGATTGCGAAGATATACTATTGGCTGCCCGAAGTGTGCGTGGAAAGGGTCTTAGCGACACTGGCGGACCGGCAGACACCGTTAACCCAGATGATAGGGGTTACTAATCGGGAAGGTCCATCACCAGGAATTTCCAGGCAAGGTGCAATGGAAAAGGTTTGTCAAAGGTGATTATTGCTTGCAGGGTTTCTTCGATCCTGATTACAAAGACATTCAGCCATGTGTGATATTCATTTGACGATGCTATCAAGATGAGAGCGACACTGGTAACCCCCTGTATTTCCCATTTGCCGTTTCACCCCAGTTGTTTTTTGGGCTACGGCGCCGCGGTCCTAGCTGAAAGGTATGATCTGGATGTGATCGACCTGAACGCTGAACTGCATTTCAAAAACAGGGGAACGCTCAAATCAGTATTGGATGGCATGGACAAGACCCCGAGTGTTTCGGATGCCGTGCACCTTTCCCCCTTTTACGACGAGATTGAGACATCGATCGATAGCCACTATGCCGCCATACCCTGGGAAAACTATCAGTGGGTGTATGTGACGCCGCCTTCGTGGTTTCCAATGGTTACAGCGGAGGAGGTTTTGAGGCTCTCCCGGGCCATCAACCGAGTGTCCCCGAACACGCGAATTTTTTTTTTCGGCAATTCTCTGGATTCGTGGACCAATGCCGGTAAGTTGAAGGCGAACGGGGTCCGGACGGTCCACTTGAATGCTCCTTTTACGGTGGATCCAGATGCAAAACCGGTGAGGTATGACGGGCTGCCACCCCCTGTTTATGCGCATCGCGACAAATACCTGTTCGACCTTCTCCCCTTCACGCTGAAACACGGTTGCCCCTGGGGACGGTGCAAATTCTGCTCACTTTCCAAAGGCTGGAATTCAGGATATCTGGAGCGATCAGCGAAGACCGCCATCAAGGAACTGGAGGCGCTCGTTGATCGATACGACCCCAAAGTGCTCGTCTGCCGGGACCATTCACTCAATGGCCACAACTTGACCGAGATTTGCCGCTATCTCGCGAAAGTTAAAAAGCCATGGGGTGGGCAGACCCGGGCGGATTTGTCTGAAAAACAAATAGAGGCATTGGCAGCGGCCGGCTGCAGAGAGCTCTACTTTGGTCTGGAGTCCGGCAGCGACAGAATCCTGGGGGCAATGCATAAAGGGATCACCTCAAAACAGATGTCCGCTTTCATAAAAAGACTACATGCCAATGGCATTCTGGCTGCGCCTTCGCTTATCATCGGTGCCCCGGGGGAGGGCAGTGCCGATTTTGAGAAAACGATCCAATTCCTGAAGGATCACAGGCGCTGCCTGGACGTCGTGAATGTGTACCCTTTCATGGCAACGCCCGCTTCCGAATTTAGTTCCCGGAATAAGCAAGCGCACAAGAATACGCTCATGCGACTGTTTCGATGCATCCAGGCGTGTAAAGACCTTGGACTGAAAGTCATTGTAGGCGAGCAGGCGATTGAATATTTCCTCTTCAAGAGTATTTGTAAAGACCGCCGGCCGGGTTACTGAAGAAGGCGACCATGGCCCTGCCCTTGCGCCTTAGAAGCGATCGAATTTGCGCAGTGATGGAGATTCAAGCCAACTTTACCAAGGAAAGGAGATAGCGTCATGGCAACTAAAAAAAGTCGAAAGGCGAAAGGTAAACGTGCACGTCCGCCAAAACGCGAATGGGCTATATTGGTGTACATTGCGGCCGACAATAATCTCAGTGATGCCGGCCTCAAAGATATTCAAGAGATGTGCGCGGCCGGTTCGGCACCGGACTTATATGTGGGGGTGGAAATCGACACATACGGTGAACACACAGGGTCGATACGCTATGAGATAACAGAGCCTGATTTTACCGGAAAAGCCCACCGCACCGTGATCGAAAGGCTTGCGGAGAAAAACACGGGTGATCCTGCTGTGTTGAAAGCGTTTATAAAGTGGGGCGATAAAAGATACCCGGCCCAAAATCGCCTGCTGGTCGTTGGGGGTCATGGGGTTGGTTTTCGCTCGCCGGTACGTGATATTGCTTATGACGATTTTGGGTCGTCACTCAACATGGCTGAGATGGAGGGCGCCCTGAAAGGGGCCGGTATTAAAGGGAAGAATAAGCTTCAGATTCTGGGATTTGACGCATGTCTTATGAACATGATCGAAATTGCACATCACTTCAAGGATCAGGCCGAAATAATCGTCGGTTCACAACATACTGAACCCGGCGACGGGTGGCCGTATAGAGAAGTCTTGAATAAAGCCAAAAAGGCCAAAAAGGCCAAAAAGCCCAAAAACGCAGACGCATTGGCCGACGGAATCGTAAAGGATTACATAAAGGACTACCGGAAACGCGGTATCAAAAATGTGACCCAGTCCGCCGTGCAAACCAAAAAGACGGAAGCTGTCATTAAGGCCCTCGACACTCTCGGCAATGCGCTTTGCGCAAACTTCGCCCAAATTAAGAAGGATTTAAAATCTGTTCGCATTCAGACACAGACCTTTTATATGGCCGATTACATCGATCTTATCCATTTTTCAGAACAACTTATTCGGAAAATAAATATTCCAGCGATTGCAAAAGCAGCCCAAAAAGTCATTGATGCGGCAAAAGCGGCCATCATTAGTAATAAAAAGTACGGATCGATGGTCGCCAATGCAAATGGACTCTCGGTCTGGTTCCCGCCCACAAGCCGGATATACTTCAAAAATCGGGCCAAGTACATGGAACTGCATTGCAACGACTCGAAAAAATTTGGGTGGACAACTTTTTTGGATAAATATCATCAGTAGTTTGATAGTTTGTGGACCCGTATGAATTACCAAAGCCCGTCATGACGGCGCAGGCCGGCGTTGGAAAAACCCGAAATCACAGGCTCCCGGCAGGGCTTTGCATTTAGGCGGTCTGGAATCCCCGCTTGCATTTAACTGCTGAGCGTACTAATTTTACGCGTAAACCGACGTCTGTTGCCGATGACTCCAAAGCAAGAGGTTCGCATGAAACGACAACTTCTTTGTCTTGCCTTGTCGCTGGTCTGTACGGTCACGATTCCCTTAGCGGCAATTGCCGGCAAGAAGTCAAAGGCCTCCGATGACGGGTACACGGTGGTCCTTTTTCCCATCAAAGTCATCACCCACTGGGGCGAAGGCTATTTGTACAGAACGGAGGTAGCGGCCGTTGAAGGCATTACCAACACGGTGGCCGACGACCTACAGCTGGGTCTCAAGTACAGCTACACCACAGAAGGTGAAGCCGGTTTGGCCATACCGCTCAAGGAGGTTCTGGGTCGACACGATTTTGACGTGTGGCGCCAGACATCCCTGATGTCGAACTATAGTCCTGATTGGCACAGGGTAAAATCGATAGGCGTCCGGCTTTCCGCGGATCTGGCTGTTCTGATCCGCATACGGGAAGATGATAGCAGTCATGTCGTGATTTATTTGTATGACTACCGGGCCGGCCAGATTTACTCCAAGACCAACAAAGGCGTTTACTACGGGTCCTTTTCAACTGGGGTCCAAAAAATCCTGGAAGCCTTGATGCAGGATTTTTATGAAAACCAATAACCATTCTGCCGTCTACTACTGTCCGCGGCCCCGCTAAAAATGATACTTAAGAAGATTATCGTAGGCGAGACGTCCGAGCTGTCCGGCGTGGTCACAGCGGCGCTGGACAGGGCCGGGTTCCCGCATGCCGCTTCCAAGACCCCGGTGCTGGATTCGTTGGGAACCATCGCGCTGTCTGATTGGAATATGCACCCGGTCATAAAGTACACCGAACATCAGGCGTCTCAGAACCGCCGGCCTTTCTTGCATATCAATATCGACGGAATGCCGATTTATGAGATCCCATCGAAAATCAACCGTTTCATAGAATCTCACAAGGCCCAGTACCTTCACATCATGGCCGCGGCAAGCGCAGAAAGCACCACCTTCGCTGAACGGGTCGGCGACATTATCGACAATGTAATTCTCATGGGCCGGGTGCAGGCGGGTACCGGAAAGATCGAAGGTTCGGGAACCTTGGACGATCTGGTTTTTGAAGTGCTGGCGGGGCTTTCCCTGCGGGAAAAATCCGAGATCGCCAATCTGGGAGAAGATGCCTTGCGGCTCATGCAGTTGCATGTCGACAAGCTGATGGAGGCCAGGGCCGCAGATGTGCAGCGGGTGACCAGCCGCCAGGAGATCATGCGACAGGTTTGGTTGAGTCTGCGGGAGACGCATAGACTCCGCGTCGTGGAGTAGAAGTGGCTGCAAAGCCTCCCCTCGAACTCAATCTCCGCGTTGGGTCGAGAAAATCAATCCTCGACATATGCCAATATGCCTGCGGTTAAATCCCTCGCCCCGCCTTGACCTTGAGCCCGATGGAAGACTTTGCAACCACTTCTGGGAAATAGGTTGATTAAAATAAATGCTAAGGGCTAAAAGCTGAAAGCTCTTTGGATAAACCTTCAGTTTAAACGCATAGAGCCTATCTACCTTTGGTTTAATACGTGCGGCCTTTTTTATCTACCATGGGTACAAAGCGGACGGGAATGATCTTTTGCTGCTGGATGTTCCCGTTTACTTTTTTAAGCAAGACCAGTTCCTGGTTCCCGGCTGGTCCAACGGGAATGACCAGTCGGCCGCCTTCGGCCAATTGATCCTGCAACGGCTGGGGAACGTGGGTGGGTGCGCAAGTGACGATAATTGCATCGAAGGGCGCTTTTTCCGGCCAGCCCTGATAACCATCCCCGATGCGGACGTGCACATTGTCATAGCCCAAATTTCGCAGAACCTTCTTCGCGGTCTTTCCCAGAGCGGGGATTATCTCGATGCTGTAGACCTGGCCAGCCATTTCACCGAGTACGGCCGCCTGGTAGCCCGAACCGGTGCCGATTTCCAATACTTTCTGGGAGCGGTCCAATTCCAGCACTGCGGACATCAGGGCCACGATATAGGGCTGGGAGATGGTTTGTCCGTCCCCGATGGGCAACGGGGTGTCCTGGTAAGCCATCTGGCGCACGCGGTAGGGGACAAAGCGGTGACGTGGGACCGAATGCATGGCGCGCAGGACATCCGGATGGCGAATGCCGCGGGCCCGGATCTGGAAGGCCACCATCTGTTTGCGCTGGCTTTCCCAGCGGCGGTTGTCGACCGGCGCTTTATCGGTTGCGAAAATACTGGTCGGTCCCCACAAAATGGCTGTCAGCAGGGCGGTCAAGATCACGTCGTTTCTACGGGTACTCATCCGATCCTCCCGAACTTTGCGCCTGTCAGGCCGGATCCAAGTGCACGCCGAACCAACCCCGGCTGCAATCAGGCGCCTGTCCTGTATCCACCGGAGCGTGGACGCGTATTACTACTTCGGCTGGGCATAAAAGACGTCTATACAATCCTGGCAGATGGTGTGCATGAAATCCGAGTCCGTGTGGGCCCGGACGTAAGCCTCCATAGGCCCCCAATTGAAACTCTCATCCCGGAATGGCATCGACCAGGTTGTCGGTCAGCAGACGGTTTTGCTTTTCGAGCGTTTTTACCTTGTCCTTGATCGATTTCGGCCTGCGGTCCTCCCATGGGCGCGGAGATAAGCAAATGAAACCATACTGGACAGATTATAGCAAGTCCCCAGCCGGACCGCTATCGAACCGGCTGATGCGATTTGAGGATCAACGGTTCGTCGGTTTGGCCTTGCCGGCCTTAACTTGCAGCGGCCTTTTCCAGGGGACCAGCATGGGGACGGAGAGTTGGTATTGGGAATATTGTTCCTGGAATTCAGCAACCAGATCCCGTTCCTCTAGCCGGGCCCCGATATAGATCCAGGCTGTCCAGATGACGTTGAAGAGCAACCGGTCGGCAGTCAAGTCAGGGCAGGACCAGATCAAAAGAATCGTAAACAGGTAAAAAGGGTGTCGAACCCAACGATAAGGCCCCCGGATTGAAAAAGGTTCTGATTTGCGTGCGGTCCCTTGTAAGTGGGCCCTCAGATCCGATATCCCGAAGGCGTCGAAATATTTCAGGGCTATGGAACTCCAGGCAAAACCGGCCAACCCTGCAAAAAAAACGCCCCTTGCCAACCACCGCCAGCCGCCTTGTAATTCCAGCAACACGGTGTCGGCCGGCTGCCACAGGAAAACGACCGCTGTGAGGACGACGCCGGACGCGATGGTGTAAACGGCACGATGGGTATATGGGGGCAAGTAGGCAGCCAACCAGGACCATAGACTGGGGCGCACCATGCCGCTGTGCTGCAGGAAAAAAAGCACCGACAGGCCGGTATTCCAGAGGAACCGGCCGGTTGCCGACAGAAAGAGATCGACGCTTTGCCAGGCACCGTTCCAAAGAAAAAATCCGAACAGCAGCAGGGACACGCTGCCGGTACACCGGGCGATCATCATCAGCACAATTATGGAACGGGACCGTTTTTCAGCATGCATGGTCTGATTAAACTCTCCAGAGAGAAAGCTCCGGCGGGGCACACCCAGCTATGGCCGGAGTGCCGCAGCGTTCAAAGACTTATTAAAAATGCAGGTGGCCCTTGCTAAACACTGGAAAGACAGCGATAATGGCTGCCTGTTGCTGTTATTAAGCCATAAGATAAATATGAATCGGGATTATACAATGGAAGATCAAGCCCAAGACCCTGTAAAGGAGCGCACCTGCAGGCAGTGTGAGCAGACATTTGATCCGGATACAGATATGGAAGTAACCGACCAAGGGGCCTTTTGCAGAGCATGTTTTAATGATCTGGCGGCCGATGTTGAACTGCTGGTCCGGCAGCAGAGTCAGGGGATCAGTTTCACCGCGGCAGTGGTTGGGGGACTGGCCGGAGCAGTCGTTGGCGCCCTGGTCTGGTGGGGATTTACCGTGGTAACTAAAATCCAGTTCGGCCTCGTGGCCATCGTTATCGGCATCACGGTGGCCAAGGGTATGCTCATGGCCACCGGTGGACGACGTTCCCGGGAACTACAGGTTCTGTCCGCCGGCATAGCCGCCGGCACCTATTTTTATGCCGACTATCTGGTAAAACGGACGTTTATTTTGCAACAGTCACCCGAATATGTCCGCACCCTAACGTTGTTTCCGGATCCGGCCGTTTTTTTCAATGTGGCCCGGGTGACTTTTGATATGTTTACCCTTATCTTCCTGGCTATAACGGTTTACCAGGCCTGGAAGCTAGTGGAACCGTTCGAAATCAAGCGCCACGGCTAAACGCAGCGGGGGCGGGGAATGTAGAAACGCGCATGACTCAGACCAATCTCAGTGCTGACCAGAAGAAAAGAGTTGAAAACCTGCAAATCGTCGCCCGGCACCTGGCAACGGTAGGATCATCTACGCACCGCCAACCGGAACCAGATGCAAGTTCGCGTTTCAATTCAGGCTGGCTCAAACGCTGGGGCGCCCTGGGAATTTTGCTGATTTTTGTGCTGGGAAAATTCAAATGGGTCCTGGCTGCCTTGAAATTTGCCAAGTTTTCAACCCTCATCACCATGGTGGCATCCGTATGGGTATACGCCACGTTGTGGGGGTTTCCCTTCGCGCTGGGATTCGTCCTGTTGATCTTCGTGCACGAAGCCGGCCATGCCTTGGCGATGCGGAAGCAGAATATTCCCGCGGGTGCCCCGGTTTTCATACCCTTTGTCGGGGCGGTGATAGCCATGAAAAACCTGCCCCGGGATGCCTATGTGGAGGCGCTGGTGGGCATCGGGGGGCCGGCCTTGGGAACGCTGGGTGCCCTCCTGTGCCTGGTAGTGGGGTGGGTAAGCGGGCACCAGATATGGTATGCCCTGGCCTATACAGGGTTAATGATCAATCTGTTCAACATGATTCCCATTCCGCCTCTGGACGGCGGTCGGATCACGCCGGTCCTCAGTCGCTGGGTGTGGGTGGCCGGTCTGGCGATCGGGGTGGTCGTCTTTCTGCAGACCCGATCGCCACTCCTGTTTTTAATCCTGCTGATTGGTGTGTTTACCTTCTTTAAAAACTTTAAAACCTACGATCCGGCGTACTATGACCTGCCGGCCCACAAGCGGACCGCCATCGGCGTTTCCTATTTCGGCCTGCTGGCCGTGATGGCCCTGGGTATGTGGATGGCCGGGCAGGCCCTCCAAAATCTTGGAACCGGTTCGCTATGAAGCTGAGTTGGGCCTGTGTATCACTGGCTTCGAATGATACACAAGTGTTCAGGTTGAGTCTGGTGAGACACCCGGAAAATTGGGAGTGCTATGATGAAGAAGATTGAATCGGAAAGCCAAGCGTCAGTATGTCCGGCATGCGGCTACCGGGACGGATTTCATGCGGCCTTTTATAGCGCGAATGATTTAGAGCGGGTTCGGATTCAGCTTATATGCCCGGCTTGCCATCAGCATTTTGATCCCGGTTGGGATATATCGATACGCAAGAGGCCCTGACAGATACCCGCCGGAAGACCTTGTCAGGGCCAATATTATCGAACCTTTCCAGGTTTCTCTAAAACAGGGATTCCGGCGGATCCCCTTTGGCCATAGCCTCTATGTCGCGCGGGTTGCAGAGTTTGGACGGTATCTCCGCGACCCGGCCGCAGGCCACGCAGGCAAAATTGACATTGCGCAGTTTCGGTTTACAAATGTGCCGCGGGTTGGTGGACGCCTGTCCGCAGTCATCACAGACATGCGCCTGTTTCAATTCCACGGGATCGCATAAATGCCCGGTGTCACCGGCCACTTTTCCACACGATTTACAGGTATGTATATTCGCAACCATAATGATCCTCCGGTTGTGTAGCGGTTATCGATGTTGATCCTTGCCTGAAACTGTCTAGGATATTTTCAAGAAGTATGCCACTTTTTCGGACGTAACTGTCCGACCCGGCAACCGCCGGTGGAATCGCATTGGATCGGACGTTGGTAAAGCCTGCCGGCTCTAAAGCCGGCGTGGGCAGTGGGGCAGCTGCTCATTCTCGGCCGGCTCGTTAGGTGCGGCCGCCAGGCATTCTTTGGGATCGCAGCAGGTATGGCAGACCCGTTTGAATGCCTGGACTTCCCGAAGTTGGATATGCGGCGCAAGGTACTGGGGTTGGACAGGTTCATCCCGCAGCAGATCGGTGCTCAGGTACTTTTTATTGTCATCTGGGAAAACCGTCACAATCGTGGCATTGTCGCTCAGGGTTTCCTGGACCATCAGGGCGCCCAAAAAATTAGCTCCGGAGGAGATTCCCACCCCGATACCGAGTTCGGCCGCCAGCTTCTGGGCCATCAGGATAGCGTCCCCGTCATCCACGCTGATGACGCCGTCGAGGGAGTCCAGGTTCAGGATGGGGGGAATGAAATCGTCGGATATGCCCTGTATGCGGTGTTTTCCGACCTTGCAGCCGGTAGACAGGGTGGGCGAGTTCATCGGTTCCAGGGGGTGCAGGCGGATAACCGGGTACTTTTCCTGGAGAAAACGCCCCGTACCCATGATGGTGCCCCCTGTACCGACGCCGGCCACGAAGGCATCGGGCTGCAAGGACCTGAATTTCAATTGCCACCATATCTCCGGACCGGTCGTCAGACTGTGGGCTTCGCTGTTGTCCTGATTGGAGAACTGCCGGGGCAGGAAGGTATCGCCTGAGGCGGCCGCCATTTCTTCGGCCAGACGGATGCTGGCGAGAAAACCGCCTTCTTCGCGACTGACCAGCCGAATATCAGCCCCAAGGCTTTTGATCAGGTTGATGCGTTCGGCACTCATCCAATCCGGCATGAAGATGGTTACCGGATGGCCAAGGGCCCGTCCGATTGCGGAAAAAGCAATCCCGGTATTGCCGCTGGTGGCTTCAATGACCCGGTCTCCAGGTTTCAGGGCGCCGCTGGTGTAGCCCTGCATGAGGATATGAAATGCCATCCGGTCCTTGATACTGCCGGTCATGTTGAGATTTTCCGCTTTGGCGTAAATGACCCGTTCCTGCTGCCGGAAAGTGAACCGGACGGCCAGCAGGGGGGTATTGCCGATCAGACTGGATAGCCCGCGAATACGGTGATTATTTATATTTTCAAGCATGCTGCTCCTTTTTTGCTCTTTTCATGTTCATCCACTGCTGTAAGCGGTTTAAAATCATAAAAGGGGTAAAACTGCAAGGCCGCCGGTCAGTTTTTGGTTTCAGGCACATAAGCGAACCGATTCACCCGCATTCACTACCAGTCAGGGCCTGCCGGCCGGTGAGGTAGAACGACCATGGGGCAGCGACGTTGGAGGGAGCTGTTTGCTTCTGCCGTAAAAACTGATAGGTATGGATGGATGCAGCGCCCGGCCGCCTGCCGGCCCGGGATAAACCAGCAAAGGCGGGGGATATGGCGGACATCAGCATACGTGAATACCAGGCAATGATAGACAGATGGGTGCGGACAACCGGTGTGCGTTACTTTTCCGAGTTGACCAATCTGGGCATCCTCATGGAAGAGACTGGGGAAGTAGCCCGGATCATGACCCGTAGGTTTGGTGAGCAGAGCTACAAAACCGAATGCCGGCAGCCGGACCTGGCCGATGAACTCGCGGATGTCCTTTTTGTGGTGGGTTGTATCGCCAACCAGACGGGTATCGATCTCACGGCTGCCATTGGCCGCAACCTGGAGAAAAAGAGTACCCGCGACAGGGCCCGACACCGCAACAACCCCAAGCTGACCAAGCCCCGGGATTGACGGTCATGCTTAGGCTTTGTTCATGGTTGGCGCTTGCCTGGCTCTGGCTGCTGATTACCTGTCTACCGGTGGCGGCTGAACCGGTGATCAGCGAGACAGTCCGTAAGTACCGGATCAACGGGCGGACCGCCCAGGAACTCAGGCTGGAAATGAACCGTAAAGGTCCGGCCGGAGCCGACGGGCGACGGTTCGATGCCTATACCGCCTGGCGGGTTGACTGGAACTACCTCTGGTGGGAAAACCCGGCGGAATGCCGCCTTACCAAGGTCACCACGCGGGTCCGGGTATCCTTTACTTTGCCGGAGTGGCATCAGTATGACCGTGGGTCACCTGAGCTGCAACAAAAGTGGGATCGTTATTATGAAGCACTCCATGCGCATGAGAAGGGCCACCGTGACTTTGGCCTCCGGGCGGCCCGGGATATTGAACAGGTTATCGGGGGCATAGGCTGGCGGAGAACCTGCGCCCAGTTGGAGAAGGATGCCAATGCCGCGGCGCAAACCATCCTGGATCACTATATATTACTGGAAAAACAGTACGATATCGAAACCGAGCACGGTGCCGCAACCGGAGCGGTGTTTCCCTGAAAAGTCCGGCAGCAGACAGGGTTCCAGCAGCTGCGGGTGCGAATCCCGGGGCTACTCAAGTGTCATAGGGCAGCCCGCACTCTTTACACGTTCCGTCCGGGCCGATGACCCCGATACAATTCCCATCCCGGCACAGTCGGCGGTTGGTCCACTCATCGTCACTGGTCGTTTCCAGCTGCTCATCAGCGGTGGTGTTATTCGGATTACCGTAATTGCTCTGTTCCGGTGCGGGGCCGGTGGTCAGGGTTCTGTCGTCCGGGGCCTTCTCCGGCGTCGGCAGTTCCCTTTCGAACGGCAGTTCCCCTTCGAACGGCAATCCGCATTCCTTGCAGCGGCCATCCGGCCCAATAACCCCGATACAGTTACCGTCACTACATAATACCCTGTTTTTCCATTCAATATCTGCTTTGGTCATAGCACCTTATCCTATAGAAAGCATCCTCATTCCCTAAAAGTGAATCCTGGTTGCGAATAATGGGCGCTTGCGGCGCGGCGCTCGCGTCCAGGATGGCAAACCACCTTTTCGTACCTTAATTGCCGGAGGCAGTCAAAAAAAATACGGCATTTCGCCTGAAAAGGTCAAGGTTTTCATTTTTCAGCCGATATACCATACAAAGGGGAATAGTCATGGATGTCTCGATAGGCGACAGTATACCCGTTATCCTGAAAGATTCCGACCCGCGTCACCGCGGCCCGGCCGTTAAAAAGGTTTCTGCCCGGGACCGCCGCCGTGACCGGCAAAAGCGTCGCAAAGGTGATCGCGAAGGGGTCGTCGTGCATCTTTCCGGAAGAAACAGGGAGCATTGCTCCGTACCGCCGGACAAACCCAAATTAACTTATTGATTCATAGGGTTACCCATTCCCGGTGTGCGCAGCCCGGCTGGGCTGTGTCCTGCCAACCGCATCCTTTCCACCCTCTGTCCCGATTGCATTACCATTAGGATTGTGTTATCGCGGGATCATCTTTTGGGGCAGACGTGATGATGGAAGATATCCGCGCAAAAATTAAATTGTACGCTGTTGAAATTCCCGCCACCTTGATATTGGCACCCTTGGGCTTTATACTGGAATTCTTTGTGACGCTGCCTTTCATCATGGTGTGCATGCTAGACGGTCTTTTCAAGAAAAAACCTGATTGACGACAGCCCCCTTTTTACATTTAAGGCGCCATTCCGAGGCCGCTGATCTGAGTGTGAATTGGAGCCGGCCGGCATACGTACTCTTCCGGTAGACCAGAACCGGTACCAACCTAAATATTCAGGAATTATTGACATTTTTAGATTGTTCGGTTAACGTTTTCTAATCGGTTCGCTTCAAGTTGAGATGGATTGGTCATCTGGAGGGATGCATGGAGCCGCGGTACAACTTCTTCATTGTCGACGACGATCGCATATTCATCAAATTGATTTCAACGTTTCTTGAGCCCCTCGCCGATAATATTTTCCATACCGTATCCAGTACCGAGGCCCTCGAAAAAATCATCGATAATAAACCCGATTGCGTCATCCTGGATATGATGATGCCGGAACTTGATGGTCTGGAGGTTCTGGAGAAGCTCAGGGCCCAGAAGGAACTGGCGGATCTGAAAATCATCATCATTTCGGGCAAGGCTTACGAGTTCGACCGCAAGCGGGCCCTCGATTTCGGGGCGGATGGCTATATCACCAAGCCGGTGGATCACGCCCATTTTATCAATAAAGTCCAATCGATCATGGCCGATAAGGTGCTCATCGGCTTCTGGGGGATCCGCGGAACCCTGCCGGTTCCCGGTGAGCAAACCGTTCATTTCGGCGGCAATACCTCTTGCATCAGCCTGGAATTTCCCCGGGGCAGCTTTTTCATTTTTGATGCCGGTACCGGGATCAAGGTCCTGTCCGACCGCTTGATGGCCCGCAAGGATGCACCCACGGAAATGAAGATATTTATCTCCCATCCGCACTGGGACCATATCAACGCCCTGCCGTTTTTCATTCCGCTCTACATCCAGGGCAATGACATTGAAATCTGTGGTCCGTCGCACGGTGACATCACGATGCAGGAGATGATATCCGGCCAGATGGACGGCATTCATTTTCCGATCAATACCAAGGAATTCAGCGCCAGGGTGCAGTTCAGGGAATTAAAGGAAGAGCAGATCGACATAGACGGCATTACCCTGCAGACCATGCTCCTCAACCATCCGGGGCATTGCCTGGGTTATCGGGTGACTTACCGTGAACGGTCCATCTGCTATATTACGGACAATGAACTTTTTCCGGAAGACAATCCTTACTACAATGAATTTTACGTAGAACAGTTGACGGAGTTCATCTCGGAAGCCGATGTTCTGATCACTGACAGCACCTATACCGCCGGAGAATATCGCGACAAAATCGGCTGGGGCCATTCGGCCATAGACCAGGTCGTGAAATTGGCTGACAGTGCGAAGGTCAAAGGTTTGTTTTTGTTTCACCACGACCCCAGTCAGGCGGACAAAGATATCGCGGCCAAACTGACGGCCGCCAACGATCTGCTGAAAAAGTTGGGTTCCACGACCCGCTGTATCGTACCCCGGGAGAAACAGATTTTCAGCATCTAACCCTCTAATTTGCTCAATTTGATTTGGAAGCAGCGATGAAGCGAAAATGGCTGATTATTCTATTGCCGATCCTTTTTTTGGTGTGCAGCGCAGGCTGTCAGACGCTGCCCCATCGGTCGATTCCGGATAAACTCGTGCCGTTTACGGCCCAGCACTTGGAAGATTTCGGTGAATTTCTGGGGGAGATACAGTTTTTTATCAGCCGGCAAATCGTTCTCCACCGGACCATCGAATCGGAAACCAAAGATGTCGCCGGCACCATACACACCATCCAGGTCGAGAAGGACGTACAGATTAAATCGATCACTTTTCCGGCCAAAACCCCGGGGGTGCTCTCCGGATTCAATGGAGAATCCTTGAATATTCAGTTTGAAGCCGCCCCGGACGGTGGCAACCGGTCACTGCCTTTCAGACCCCGGGATCTGGCCGGCGGCGGCGGTAAACCGGAAAATACGGTCTTCGTGTTTGATCAGAACAGCATTATCTACGATGGCAGCGATTTTGAAGTCCACTATGAAGTAGAAGCCGTGGCGGTTACCGCCGAGGACAACACCATATACGCCGATAAAGCCAGGGAAGATCAAGGGCAATACATTACCAAGAAGCAGTTCCCGATATTATTGATCAATCCCGTGCGCAAGATCAATCGTTACCGGGAGGAGAATCGTGTAGTGCCCGGTGTATGGGAACCAGACCAGTTACAATAAACCTGCCCTAAGGCCAATTTTGCGGAGGTTGCCTCCTCCCCCAGATAGAATGTTGCGGCAGCACTACCCATCCCTCGATTCAATTGATGCAAAGCCTTGAATGCCTGGCCGGTAGTTCCTGGTAGCGGGGACCATCGAGCTTTGGACCGGTACGCCGGTCCAGCGAGGCGCGCCGTACCTTAGCGTCCGGTATCGTTGACCTTTTCGAAGGTTGCGTGTTCAGGGCCCTTTTTCTATACCATATATGGCAAATGATTTAACAAAGGCACAAAATAGGGCGACCTGATAAACTATTAATGTAAATTATATGTAATTAGCTTGACTTTATAATAGATTGCGGTTCTCTAAAAAACTCCAGTAGTGCCGATCTGTGACCGTATCTGTCACAGACGGCGGTTATAATGGCCTCATAACCTTAAAAAGGAGGCCGCTATGACAACATTTACGATCACAG
>Ga0126331_1000030_pt1 | contig 55915 bp, 41 predicted proteins | sample InaspJWI98metaG_FD_96379 | JGI IMG/M metagenome (GOLD analysis project Ga0126331, IMG submission 96379) | Marine gutless worms symbiont microbial communities from Oahu, Hawaii - Inanidrilus sp. 2 OAHU.JWI-98 metaG | ecosystem: Host-associated > Annelida > Digestive system > Unclassified | place... | reverse complement strand
CTGTGATCGTAAATGTTGTCATAGCGGCCTCCTTTTTAAGGTTATGAGGCCATTATAACCGCCGTCTGTGACAGATACGGTCACAGATCGGCACTACTGGAGTTTTTTAGAGAACCGCAATTATAAAAACAAAGCCCGTATTCGATACCGAGTGGTTTAGTCTGGACGAGAAGACATTGCGCGTGGCGCCAGACAGCACCGAGCAGTTTTATTCAATCAACGAAGGGAACCACGTAGCGGTGATTGCCGAAAAGGAAGGCGAGGGTTTCGTGCTGATAAGGCAGTATCGGCCTGCGGTGGAGGCTTACGTATGGGAGCTCCCCGGTGGACATGTTTCGAACAACGACCCCCTGAAGTCCGCATTCGAGGAGTTGGCCGAAGAAACTGGACACCACGCGGAAAGGATCATCCCGCTTGGAAAGCTGATTGTTGATTCCGGGCGAAATCAGGGCTATCTCTTTGGATATTTTGCAACCCGCTTGAAACAAGTCGGCCCGGTGGAAGACGGTATCGAGACCTGCCTGGTCAGCAGGCAGAAGCTGCTGGACATGATTCGCCACGGTGAGTTTTTACACAGTTTGAATATCGCGGTCGTGTTCCTGGCGATACTTCAGGGGTTCATTTCACTGGATTAATATTTATAAAGGGCGGAACTTAACTGACATGACTCAGCTACCTAAATCTTTCGCAGACACGCAAGTGTGCATTATCGGTCTTGGTTACGTAGGATTAACGCTGTCGATTATTATGGCCGAATCAGGTTTTAAGGTGAGTGGCATAGAGATCAATGATGAGGTGCTAGACAGTATTTATCAGGGGCGGCCCCATTTTTTTGAACCGGGCCTTGCCGAGCGTTTAGACAGTGTTATTAAAAATGAACGTCTGACGTGTTCGAAGAGAATTTCTGAGGGACACGCCGCGACAGTCTACATTATTACGGTAGGTACCTCTTTGAATGCGGATAAAGTGGTGAACCTGGACATGATAAGAAGCGTAGCCGAACAGATAGCCACCAACCTCAGGGCAAATGATATCGTGATAATGCGATCCACTGTCAAGCTGGGCACGACTCGTGATACCGTCAGGCCTCTTCTTGAAAAGGCGAACGTTCCTTTTGACCTAGCCTTCTGCCCTGAGCGGACGGTTGAAGGCAATGCATTGAATGAATTACGCCAGCTACCCCAGATTGTCGGTGGGATCACACTTGAATCGGCAGTGCGCGCCGGCCAGATTTTTCAGTTTATAACGCCAACGGTAATTCGTGTCAGTGATGTTGAAACTGCCGAGTTTATCAAGATGGTTGACAATACCTATCGGGACATCACCCTGGCGTACTCTAATGAGATCGCCCGCATTGCGGATGCAATCGGCATCAGCGCCATCGAAGTGGTCAATGCCGGAACTCGCGGTTACAAACGCGTCCATCTCGCTGTACCCGGTCCGGTCGGAGGTCCATGTCTGGAAAAGGATCCGCATATCCTTGCTCAAAGCCTGGCGCCGTATGGAATTGTTCCCGAAATAGCAATGGCCGCCAGGACTGTCAATGAGCGCCAGCCCGAAGAAGTTGTTCAGTATCTATCCGGACAAGTGCGGCAAACCCCGAATATGCCGGATAAGCCGATAATTGCACTCCTCGGTATAGCGTTCAAAGGTGTTCCGGAGACGGATGACCTGCGGGGGACTATGGCAAAACCGATATTTAAAACCATTAAAACACAATTCCCGGAAGCGGAGTATCGGGGCTATGATCCCGTTGTATCTTCGCAACAAATACGTAATTTCGGACTCAAGCCTTTTGACACGCTAACGGATACGCTTCGCAATGCCAATTTGGTCCTCATCCTGAACAACCACCGAAAATTTGGCGACATGGTTCTTGAGAACGTTTCCAACATCCTTGGGAAGCCTTGCTTGGTATATGACTTTTGGAACAATTTCTTGGCCGGAGAGCTAAACCTGCCTGAGGGAGTTGGGTATATGGCCTTGGGCAGCCATAAAAAATCACTAAAGCCATACAGGTAAAAAAATGAAAAAATATGTAGTAACGGGCGGCACCGGGTTTATTGGATCAGCGGTGGTCAGGATGCTCCTGAAAGATGGGCATAGTGTTGTTGTAATCGACAATAATACGCGTGGACGAACCAGTCGTTTGGCGGATATAGCCAAAGATGTTGAAATGATTGAAGCCGATGTGCGCAGCGCCGAGAAGGTCAAATCGGCTGCCCGGGGTGTTGACGGCATTATTCATTTGGCGTTTATAAACGGGACCAGGTACTTTTATGAGAAACCTGATGAAGTGCTGGATGTTGGTGTCAAAGGTATGGTTGCCGTGCTGGACGCCGCGCGAGCTCATGGCGTCGGGGAGTTGATCCTGGCCTCCAGCTCAGAAGTATACCAGACCCCGCCCGAAATTCCCACGGGTGAATCCGTGCCCCTGTTGATCCCCGACCCGATGAATCCCAGGTATTCTTATGCCGGCGGTAAAATTATCAGTGAGTTGATGACCCTTAACTACGGACGTAAATACTTCGACAGGGTTATCATCTTCAGGCCACACAATATCTACGGCCCTGACATGGGATTCGAACATGTGATCCCTGAGTTCATCATGCGCGCTAAAAAGTTAATCGAAAATACTGCAGCGGACCCCGTTGATTTCAAAATTCAAGGAGATGGGACGGAAACGCGGGCCTTTTGCTTTATCGATGATTTTATTGAAGGACTTCGGTGCCTGTTAACAAATGGCCGCCACTTGAATATCTATCATATCGGCAACGACACGGAGACAAGTATTAATGAACTGGTGAATCTAGTGCACTCCATGTTTGCCAGGGAATTTAACATCGTCAAGACCGATCGAACGATGGGCAGCGTTCTCAGGCGGTGCCCCAACATCGAAAAATTAAAAGCTTTGGGCTATGTTCCCAGGATTTCATTGGCGGACGGAGTACAAAAGACCTATGACTGGTACAGCAGGCTATAGAGCAGTCAACATGAACCTTTTACGGGACGGATTATGAAAGTAAGCCTTAGAACAGAACTGATGAAACTGGCCACAGCCAATGATGTTGATTTCACCCTGATAGATGTGGGTGCCCGAAACGGGATCCTGCACCTGGAAACCTTCGCTGAGCGTACGGATGCCTTCGGCTTTGAGCCCAATCCGGAGGAATACCGAAAACTCATCTCTGGTAGTACCGATGCTGAAAAGATTGGAATAGTGACGCCCGCATTTCGCAACCTTTCATACTTTCCATATGCCATCGGTCAGAAAGACGGCAGGATACAATTTTTTATCACGCCCGCTCCCGGCGCTTCCGGCACTCTGGAGCCCGATCTTTCATCTCTGGGCAGGTTCACATACCACGCAAATCAGGCGTGTGTTGAGGATTTTGGCAGTGATCACTTTGCAGGCGCGGAAAAGATCGAGGTCGAATCCATGATGCTGGATTCATTCTGTTCCAAATACGCCCTTTCACACATCGATTTTTTAAAGATCGATGTGGAAGGGTCCGAATACGATGTCCTCGCCGGAGGTGCGGACATCCTGAAAAACACAGGTGTTGTCCTTGTTGAAACATATTTTGTCCCTTTTCGAAAACACCAGCGTCTTTTTTCAGAAGTCGACCTGCAATTGCGTCAGGCGGGATTCGATTTGCTGCGCTACGATATCGTGCAAGACCAGCTGGGATATAAATGCCTTAAGAAACCCACCCATTATGTTCCGCCCTTTTATTACGATCTGTATGGATGCCCATTGGCAACCGACGCCGTGTACGTGAATCGTGAGATTCGGGATGCCACCCGTCGGATTGCCCAGGCACTCATACTGCTTGAAAAGAAATTTGTGGACGAGGGCGTATACCTCTTGAACGAATATGGGGTTAGACAGACTGAACATCAAAGAAAGATCTTATCGAACCCGGCAAATTACCTCGGGCGCGGGGTCCAATTGCGACACTACGGCTACCAGCTGGTTGATGCGTGTATTGAGGCCGCCATTGCGCTTTACAACAAAATAAGAAAAGGGAAATAGCATGCCTAAAAACAAAAGTGCTCATTCCAGACCCATTACCAGATGCCAGGTTTGCGAAGCCGATAGTCTGCAGTCGATCTTGTTTCTCGGATATATTCCACCGGTCAATGAAATGCCGGAAATAGACAGCCTACCAACGGAATCACCGGCATTTCCACTGGAGCTTTTACGCTGCCCTCGTTGTTCCCTGGTCCAAATCGGTCTGGAAGTTGATCCGGAAGTACTCTTTCCTTACACCTACCCCTATCTAAGCGGGAGTACCCGCATCCTGCGTGAAAACTTTGCGGATCTGTATCAGGAGAGCACCCTGATGCTGAAGCTGGATAAGCAAAAGCTCGTGGTTGATATCGGCTCAAACGACGGCACTCTGCTTTCAAATTTCCATGAAAACGGTCATCCGGTTCTCGGCATCGAGCCCTCGCAGGCCGGGGATGTGGCCCGCACGCGCGGTATCCGGACTGAGACAGGCTATTTCGGAATTGATACCGCGAAGAAATTCAAAGCCCAGTACGGCGAAGCCGCACTTATCACCGCCGCCAATGTTTTCGCACACATCGGGGATATTCACAGCGCTGTAGACGGAATTCTCGAGTTGCTGGCGCCGGAGGGGGTATTTGTTTCGGAATCGCACTACTTGCTGGGGCTGGTGGAGACCCTGCAGTACGACACCATCTACCATGAACACCTGCGCTATTACTCTCTGGGAAGTATCAGTCATCTTCTGCGGGAACACGGCCTGGAGGTATTCCACGTTAAACGGATTCCCACGCACGGCGGTTCGATCCGGGTCTATGCCGCCCGGCCGGGCCAATACGAAAAACGGGCCTCGGTCCACGAGTTGCTGCAGACTGAGCAAGAGAAGGGTATCAGCGACGGCAGCGCCCTAACCGCCTTTAAAGGACGGGTCATTCGTTCCAAACTGGAATTGATCGCACTGCTTAAGGATATTAAATCCCAGGGAGCCCGGATCTTTGGTATTGGCGCGCCTTCGCGTGCCAGCACGCTGATCAATTACACCGGTCTTGATGACGGCATTCTCGATGCAGTTGTGGAGATCAGCACATCCCATAAGATTGGTAAGTATGTGCCCGGTACGCGCATCCCAGTATTGGATGAAGCCCTCCTTTTTGAAAAACAGCCGGCATATGCCTTGCTCTTGTCCTGGCATATTTCCGATGAATTGACGGCTATTCTTAGGAAGAAAGGATTTTCCGGGAAATTCATCCGGCCACTTCCGAAACCTGAAATAGTTGGTTAGGACCGTCGCATGCGAGTTCTCATTCTCGGTTCGTCAATACCATACGCCACGCACGCATTCAAGGGAATCACTGCGGTCAACATCGTCAGTTACTATCTCGCCGTCAGTCTGGCGGATGCCGGTCATGAGGTATTTTACCAACCCCTGCTCGATCTGGCCATCGACTCCCAGCCATTTGAAAACGGAGATTACGTTTTACAGATTGACAGGCTGAAAGATGTTGGCATTCAAGTCCTCGAACCGGTTTTCGTAGAGAACGCGGGTAAACAACAGCCGTCTTTTCGAAAACGGATGCGCCTGCTGTTATACCGGTGTCCCGTGGCCGACTTCTACCCGGTGTACCGCGTGCGTGCTAAAATCGAAAAGGCCGTTCGCTCCGTGAATGCCGCAGCGATTCTCAATATATGGAGCCCGGAAGGTATTGCCGCTTCATTCGGCATACGCCATATACCCAAAATTGCCTACTATGGAGATATCGATTTTGTCCCCAATGAGATCTATTACCTCGAAAAAGATGTCTTTGGTAGCCGTAACAATCTCGGGCTGAAGCACAGCCTGCTTGATCTGTTGAATTACATAAAACTGAAGAAATATAAGAACAGTCACCTGAAGATAATAAAGGATTATGACCACATTGGATGTGTGACCTATACCAATGTAGCCAAATACAGGGAGCTGGGCGTTTCGCAGGCAACCTACTTTAAAAATACCTGGTATGATGTGTTTGAGGCCCTTGGAGCCGATTGTATCGACTGGCACCGAAAAAGACGAAATCTTACTAAAAAAGTAAAGATTATTGGTCATGTTGGGCACTTGCGTATGACCGGCAGCAGCATTGGCCTGGATTTTCTTCTGCGCAAGGCCGCCCCGCTGATGAGAGCCAAACTACCCTTTGCTCACGAAATTCATATCATCGGGGGCGGGGAACTGCGCGCCACGCTCAAGCCCTTCAGCGGAGCAGAGAATGTTGTTCTGCGGGGTTATGTGGATGATCTCGAGAAAGAGTTTCTGGACGCTGATTTTTTCTTTCTTTTGAATAATGTCGGGCGTTACAATAGCGCTTTTACACGCCATGTGATCGCATGGTCGGCGGGGCAGTGCCTGGTCGTGCACCGCAACAGTGTCAAAGCCCTCCCGGAGATCGATCCCGGAGTGAATGCGATCGTGATCGACAATGAAGTGGATCTGGCCGAGAAATTGATACGGGTCGTTGAAAAGCCGGATACGTATTACCAGATCAGGCGCAGTGGGCGTCACACCTACCTTGGCGCTTTTCAGCCTCAGCAGGTAGCCGCGGAGGTTCTCGCCATTATCAATTCGCATATACACTGATGAAAATGGAAAATCCCGTTAAGCAAGTTACATACAAGGCCATGCATTGGGCCAAGAAGGTGTTCGGCAAAACCGCCGTCAGCCTGGAAAGGCCAATCTTTATATGGGGTACGGCACGGTGCGGAACTCATTTGCTCTATGACCTATTATCCCTGCATTCTGAATTGTGCTATTTCAGTACGGATAAACGATGGAAGAAGGGCATATGGGGAGAGTTGCATTACGGCGATACCACGCCGGAGGCACTTAAAGGCCACCCGATACCCGTTGAGGGCTTTTTGCAGGTTTGGGCCAAGGCGGGCGTACCGGACAAAATCTACGGCAGTTGCCAGACGCATCTTGCGGATAGCCTGGATCCCACTTTCATTTGCTCACAGTACCAGGGTATAAAAACGACTCTAGCATCCGGCCGCATGTACCGTCTGATAGACAAGTGTCCAACCTACATCATGTTTGCGGATGTTATCGATCGCTTTTTCCCAGATGCGTACCACATTTTCTGCATCCGGGATCCAAGAGCAGTTGTCAACTCGATTCTCCGACTGGTCAGGATTACATCGCAGGATAATGTGGGCAAGGAATATCACGATGGCTTTTTTGCCCATATCTATCCAGACGGGTATGAGCGGTTTGTAGACAGACACCTTGTGGAAACGGTCTGCTGGCAGATAGCTCAATTGCTGGAAATCGGACACGGTTTCAAGGCGCTGCTTGGAGACCGTCTCGTATTTTTCCAATACGAGTCCTTGCTCGACAGTGTCGAACATTCGGTTCGCTATCTTTATGAAAAATTGAATTTGAAAGAGGAATTCACCTATCTACAGTATTTACCGAAGGCCTTCCCCGATTACAGTCCGTCTTTTCCAGGTGCCGATCATACGGTGCCTGACATGGAGATTGCATATACCTATGCGGAAAGGCCGTACCTCGATGCCCTCACAGATGTGGCGGAGCGCTTTGGATATAATGCACGCCGCATTGGCCAAATCGATAAGAGTTTTTTAAAAGGATATACGGTATGAGTATTCCATGGTTCTTACCCGAACTGGGCTCGCAGGAGGAGATACGAGTCGTATCGGTCCTTCAAAGCAATTATATCAATGACGGCGATGTAACGCGGGAATTTGAAAACGAAATGGCTGCATTTCTAAACGTGAACCATTGCGTTGCAGTCACCAGTGGAACCCTGGCCATAAGTTTGGCACTGATGGCCCTGGACATTGGTTTTGGTGACGAAGTCATAGTGCCTGACTTAACCTTTATCGCCACAGCCAATGCCGTCCGCCTTACCGGTGCGACGGTTAAACTGGTAGATGTGGATAGCAGGCGATTTACCATTGATCCAGATAGGGTAGAAGCGGCAGTCACAAAAAGAACAAAAGCGATTGTCCCGGTTGATGTGAATGGGCGCGGTGCTGACTATGAGGCATTATTGGACATATGCTCGGCAAATGACCTGGCGCTGGTTTGCGATTCGGCCGAGGCCTTGGGCTCCAAATATGGTGGCAAATACCTGGGAACTATCGGTGATGCCGGTTGCTTTTCCTTTTCGCCCAATAAAACCGTAACCTGCGGTCAGGGTGGCATGATAGCTACGAATCGCACCGATTTGTACCACCGCTTGCTCGAACTCAAAGATCAAGGGCGGCGTAAACAGGGCACCGGCGGGGATGACCTGCATCCTGTGATGGGCTACAATTTCAAGCTAACGAATCTACAGGCCGCCGTCGGACTTGCACAGCTGGAACGCTTGAAAGAGCGTTTGGAGAAATTTTTTCTCAGAGATACCCTGTATGAACGTTACCTGGATGGAATTGCCCATGTCGAGATTCCCCCCTGGAACCGCAGCGAGGGGGAAATAAAGCAATGGATGGATGTTCTGGTGGACAATCGCGCGGAAATTCTTTCCGCTTTGACAGAACGGGGAATCGGGCACCGGGCGTTCTGGTATCCCCTGCATACTCAGGCCCCATACCAACAGGACGACAAGCCCTTTCCAAATAGCATGGAAATATCTCGCAGAGGGCTTTGGCTGCCTTCCCATTTCAGCCTGTCAGAGTCTGACATTCAATCTGCCAGCCGGGTATTGAAGGCTACCGTCAATCTATAGTCGCTGGGCCTAAATTCAGCAACGACCTGCATGCCAATAAAAAATTGAAAAAACAGCCAGTCGCACATACAAACATCATCAGGGTCGGGCTTCAAATCATGCGCTTCTTGCCGCCGCGTCTGCGGCGGCAATTGCTGCCGTTGTTGTTTACACAGGTGGTTACAGCCGGTATGGAAATGGCCGCACTCGGGGCCATCGCCGGCTGGGCCTCCATCGTGTCCGACCCGCGCTACATGGCTCAGCGCTTGATGACGTCTCCTGACTGGCATCCGTTGTTACCGGATGCGCTGTTTGACATCATCAACAACCCGCAGCATCTCATCATATTTTCCAGCATCGTGGTAGTGATTGCGATCGGCTTGAAGAATTCACTGCAACTGGTCGTTACCTACTGGAGCGGGCGGCTGGCCGCCGGTGTGGACGGGTTTGTCGGGGATCAGCTGATGTCCAGGTATATTGCCATGCCCTATGAGTGGCATACGGATAAAAACCCGGCCGACCTTATCCAGTCCGTTCAATGGCGGGGTTATATTGGCAATTATTTCGTCGGGAACACCTTGCTGACCCTGAGCGACGTCTTTTTGATTGTCATGATGATGGCGGCTATTCTGGTGGCGGACCCGCTGATCATGATGATCGCGCTGATTGTCCTGGGAACCGGGGCGATTCTGATTTTCGGCAGGATTAAAAAGATAATCGACCGGCTGACCGTCAAAACCCGGGACCTTTACCTTAAAATCAACCGCCTCATTAACCAGTTGCTCTACGGAATCAAAGACGTCAAGATTTCCGCCCGCGAAAATCAGTTCCTGGGAACGTTTGAATCCGGCGTGTATACGCTGGCGAGATACCAGGCGTTACAGCGGATCATCAATCGTGCCCCGGTGTGGCTGCTTGAAACAGCCGGCTTTGCCGGAATCGCATTGACCGTCATTATCCTGGTCGCAGTGCTGGCGGTTCCAACCGCCAAACTGGCGGGTATCCTGGCACTGATTGCCGTTTCGGCCTGGCGCATTCTGCCCGCTATCAATCGCATATTGACCGGCATGGCGACCCTGCGTGAGGCCATGCCATACATCCAGAAAATTTTTTCATACATCGATCTGCTGGGATCTACGCAGCCAACGCAGCTACAGGTTCCTTCCGATCCGACCCTACCGCCGCAATTTCGACATGAGATCCGGCTTGAAGCGGTTTCGTTTGCCTATGCCGCGCGCGACGATATTATCCTGAAGGATATCGATATATCCATAGCAAAGGGCAAGACGGTGGGAATCGTGGGCCTCTCCGGTTCGGGTAAAAGCACCCTGGCGGACATTCTGATTGGCCTGCTCGTGCCGACAGGCGGCGGAGTCTACATCGATGGCATAAAACTGAATCGGCAATCCCGGGGCACCTGGTGGCAGGCGGTCGGATATGTCCCGCAGCATCCTTATATTGTAGACGGCTCGATTGTCGAAAACGTCGCGTTTGGATACGCACCCGAAGAGATTTCCCGGGAGAAAGTCCTCGCGTGCTGCCGCATGGCGGCCATGGACTTTTTGGAGCGCCTGCCGGATGGCATCGACACCATTGTTGGCGAGCGGGGCGCCAAGATATCCGGCGGCCAGCAGCAGCGGATCGCCATTGCACGTGCGCTGTATAAAGAACCGCAGGTGATCATATTCGATGAGGCTACCAGTTCGCTGGATTCTAGAAGTGAGCGGGCTATCCAGCAGACCATTTACAGCCTTAAGGGACTGCAAACCCTGATCATCATCGCCCATCGTTTGAACACCGTGGAAAACTGTGATGCAGTGATTTGGCTGAATCAGGGCCGGACGGAAAAAATAGGGCGCCCGTCAGAGGTTCTGGCGGCTTACCAGGAAGAGGAAATCGAGGCGACATCGTGATGGATGCCCTGGGCGTCATTCCGGCCCGTGGCGGGTCGAAGTCTATTCCATTGAAGAATATTGTGCCCCTGTGCGGCAAACCGCTGCTGGCCTACACCATCGAGGCGGCCCTGGCGGCCGGCTGCCTGTCCAGCCTGGTCGTATCGACCGACCATGACAAGATCGCGGCCGTGGCGGAGCATTACGGTGCCAGCGTTATCTGGCGGCCGGAAGCGCTGGCCACGGATGAGGCTCCAACCGAGCAGGCCCTGATCCACGCCCTGGAGACCATTGCGGCCGAGCGGGGTGACATGCCCGGCATGGTGCTGACCCTGGAACCGACATCGCCATTCCGGACCGCCGGAACCATACAGCGGTGCGTGGCGATGCTGGCGGATACCGGGGTCGATTCGGTGGTCGGCGTAGTCGCCACACACGGCTGCTACGGACGCATTATCGACGGCCGCTTCGAGCATCTCATTCCCAATCAACCGCGGCGGCGTCAGGATCGGGAAGCGCTGTACAAGGAAAGCAGCACCATTTACGGGACCCGTTCCAACGTGCTGCTGGCCGGGAAATCCGTGCTGGGCGAGCGGCCCTGCCCCCTTATCGTCGAACCGGAAGAGGCCATTGACATCAACACCCCTTTGGATTTAACGATCGCGGAAGCCCTGATGAAACCCCGAAAACAGGACAGTGATGCAGATGGTTAAAAAAGTTTGTGTGTTTACCGGCGGCCGGGCCGAATACGGACTGCTGAAACCCCTGATCGAAGCTATAGACGGCGATCAGAACACCCAGCTGCAGTTGCTTGTATCCGGCATGCACTTGTCGCCGGAATTCGGCATGACCGTCAGGGTGATTGAGGCGGACGGATATCACCCGGATGAAAAGGTGGAGATGCTGCTCAGCGCGGATACGCCCGTTGCGGTGTGCAAGAGCATGGGGCTGGGCCTGATCGGGCTTTCGGAGGCCCTGAATCGACTGAAGCCCGATATTGTGGTTATTCTGGGAGATCGTTTTGAAAGTATGGCCATGGCCACAGCATCGCTGGTTTGCCGTATACCGATAGCCCATATTCAGGGCGGAGAACTGACCTACGGGGCCATCGACGACTCCATCCGGCATTCGATCTCCAAGATGAGCTCCCTGCACTTTACCTATACGGAAGAATATCGTCGGCGGGTCATCCAGCTGGGTGAAGACCCGGCATGTGTGTTCAACGTGGGCGGCCTCAACAACGAGGTCATCCACAACATGGCGCTTTTGCCCCAAACCGAGCTTGAGAAGGAAATAGACTTCAAGCTGGATCACCCGAGCATACTGATGACCTTCCACCCGGTTACCCTTGAGAACGATACTTCCCGAACCCAGTTTGGCAATCTCCTGGCCGTCCTGGAGCAGCACGGCGATTTGTGCTGTGTGCTGACCAAAACCAATGCCGATACCGAGGGGCGGATCATCAACCGCATGATCGATGAATTTGTCTCCCGGCATCCTGAAAGAGCCGCCGCCTATACGTCCATGGGTCAGCTGCGTTACCTGAGCACCATGAACGTGGTTGATGCCGTCGTGGGAAATTCATCGAGCGGCATCATTGAAACTCCCAGTTTCAAGGTGCCGACGGTCAATATAGGCGACCGGGAAGAGGGCCGCATCCGGGCGGCCAACATCATTGACTGCGAACCGACGGTCTCCGGTATCGACGTCGCCCTGACAAAGGCGCTGTCGCGTGAATTCCGCCATTCTCTGGCCGTTATGGAGAACCCTTACTACAAACCGGATACAGCCGTGAATATCAAAAACGCCATTAAAAGGCACCGCCTCGTTGATGGGACGAAAAAGCGATTTTTTGATATAGCGCCTGACCTTGTTCAGGTGACGGGGCAATCCAGATAATTTGACGCTTGAGAGTAAAAACCGATGACTATTGAAGCAAATCTACTCATACATCCAGATGATGCGATATCAATCGCGATGACCAGGCTTACCGAGAGCCGCAAGCAGATTGTACTTGTGGCGGCTGACGATATGACGCTTCTGGGCACCGTCACCGATGGAGACATCCGGCGTGGCATATTGCGTGGCGTGGGTATTGACGAGCCGGTTGCCCGCATTATGTATACGACCCCGCTGGTTTCCATTCAGGGCGAGCTCCGGGAAGATCTCGTCAGTCGTATGAAATCAAAGAAAGTTCGCCAATGCCCGGTGCTGGACGCGTCCGGCCGTATCGTTCAAATGGTATTTCTGGATGAATTTTCGGAAGACCAGCAGCTCCCAAACTGGGCGGTCATCATGGCCGGCGGCATGGGAATGCGCATGCGGCCGCTGACAAATCACACCCCCAAACCCATGCTCAAAGTCGGCGATAAGCCGATCCTGGAGAATATCATCAGCAGTTTGCACGCGATCGGGATACAGAAACTGTTCATTGCCCTCAACTTCAAGGCCGACCTGATCGAGGCGCATTTTGGTGACGGGGCGGACTACGGCATTGATATTCAATACCTGCGCGAGGACAGAAAGCTGGGTACGGCGGGAGCCTTGAGCCTCTTGGAGGAAAAGCCCGCGCATCCGCTCATCGTCATGAACAGTGACCTGATAACCGATATCAACTTCAGGCACCTGCTCCAGTTTCACGCTGAGCATGCCGAGAGTCCGGCAACGATGTGCATTCGTGAGTATGAGATCAAGGTACCCTACGGTGTGGTAGAAACCGACGACTGCTATTTGCGGAACGTTACGGAAAAACCGATACAGCGGGTATTTATCAACGCTGGAATCTATGTGCTCGATCCGGAGGTACTGGCGCTCATCCCGAAAGACACATATATTGATATGCCTGAAATTTTCACAAAACTCGGGAACAACCAACAGAAGACAACCGTGTTTCCAGTCAGTGAATATTGGATCGATATAGGCACGATAGCCGATCTTAGGCGGGCAAACAGCCACCAGCAGTCCAACCATCACGATACCGAGTAAAAACGTCATGAAACTTACCGAACGTAAAATTCTGGTAACCGGCGCAGACGGCTTTATCGGCAGTCACCTGGTCGAAGCGTTGCTGGCCGAAGGCTGCGATGTGCGTGCCTTCGTTTATTACAACTCCTTCAACTCCTGGGGCTGGCTGGATACGCTCCCGGATTCAATACGCAGAAACCTGGACGTATTTACTGGTGATGTGCGCGATCCCAACGGCGTTGCGGTTGCATTGCAGGATTGCGATGTCGTTTTCCATCTGGCGGCCTTGATCGGGATTCCATATTCGTATCACTCTCCAGACGCGTATGTGGACACGAATATCAAAGGCACGCTGAATGTTCTGCAGGCCGCCCGCCGCCAGGGCACCCGACGGGTACTGGTGACATCCACATCGGAAGTATACGGTACGGCGCAATACGTACCTATGGACGAGAAGCATCCTTACCAGGGGCAGTCCCCCTATAGCGCGACAAAAATCGGGGCTGACCGCCTGGCGGAATCGTTTTTCCGTTCCTTCGAACTGCCGGTGACGATCGTCCGGCCGTTCAATACCTACGGCCCCCGTCAATCGGCCCGGGCGGTGATACCGACCGTCATCACCCAACTTCTGAGTGGCAGCGACCAAATCCAGCTCGGCAGTCTGTCCCCTGTCAGGGATTTTAATTACGTGACGGATATCGCCTCAGGGTTCATCGAGATCGCAAAAACGGACCAGACTGCCGGGGCCGAAATCAACATCGCTACCGGCACCGGCTTTTCCATCGGTGATGTCGCCGAGCGCCTGATCCAGATGATCAACCCCGATGCCCGCATCACAACCACGGAAGAACGAATCCGCCCAAAAAATTCGGAAGTGGAAAGACTGATCGGCAGCAATGAAAAAATTCAACTGCTTACCGGCTGGAAACCAGAGGTCGACCTGACCACAGGCCTGGCAAGCACCGTCAAGTGGTTTAAAGAGGCGGATCATCTTTCCAGCTACAAAAGCGATATTTACAACCTTTAGCATTTCCGATCCATATTTTCACCGGCAGTGCTGTTCCCGGTATGACCGGTGTTGGGGAAACCTATGAAAACGCTGATTACAGGCGTGCAAGGATTTACAGGTTCCAGCCTTGCCGATCAGTTGGACCCGGTGAACGGGGAAGTGTACGGGGCTGACTTGAATTCCGGTGACAGCCGAAACAACATGACCTGCGATCTTGCCGATGCGGAAGAAACGCTGGCAATGCTCGACAGCGTGAGGCCTGATCAGATTTATCACCTGGCCGGGAGTTTCACCAATACCTACTCAAGGGATTACGCCGGCAACGTGCTCAGTACCCGGAATTTGCTCGAAGCAATAACGCAACTGGGTTTGACCCCGCGGGTTTTGATCGTAGGCAGTGCCGCTGAATACGGCCGGGTATCTGCAGCGCAGAATCCCATTCGGGAATCCCAGCCCTTGCGTCCCATATCCGTATATGGCCTTACCAAAGCCATGCAGACAACGCTCATGCGGTACTACGTGGAACGGTATAGGCTTGATATTGTGATGGCCCGAACGTTCAACCTTTTTGGAAAAGGCATCTCGGAACGCCTGTTTGTGGGCCATGTGTACCGGCAGGTCGAGAAATTGCACAACCAGGAGATAGCCTGCATTGAAGTGGGTAACCTGGATGCCCTGCGTGACTATATAGATGTGGCTGAGGCCCTGGCCTATTACCGGCTGATCATGGCGCAGGGGATAAGTGGCGAAATCTACAATGTGGGCAGCGGCAGGGCGGTTGCCGTTTCAGAGGTGCTGGAAAGAATTCTCAAGGCGGAAAATGTGCCTCCGAAGATGGTCAGGCAGGTCGGACCGGTCAAGGCTGCAATTGAAGATGTTGATGCTGCCTATGCAGATATCAGTAAATTATTGGCATTGGCACCATAAATCAGTGAATTGAGGAGGCCCTGATGGCAAACTACATTGAAATTAACGGGATTAAAATTGGCGAGGGTTACCCGGCCGTCACCATTGCCGAAGCGGCTGTGGAACACCTGGGTAGTCTCAATGTGGCCAAACGCATGGCGGATGTCGCCAGGGAGATCGGTGCCGACTTTATAAAATACCAGATGCACCTGCCGGAAGATGAAATGATCCCGGACAGCATCCATTTCTGGGGGGGGAGCCTGGATGATGTACTGGCGCAATACAATCTGAGCATTTCCGATCATGAAGCGCTGATGGCATATTGTGAAGAAATCGGCATCCAGTACCTTTGTACGCCTTTTTGCGCCAAAGCAGCCGATGTGCTGGAAGAACTCGGGGCAACGGCGTTTAAAACCGGATCCGGTGAAATGACGAATATTCCCATGCTGTGCCGTATCGCCCAAAAAGGGAAACCGATGATCGTCTCGACCGGTATGGCGACACTTGAGGAGATTGACACCACTGTGGCCGCTCTCAAGGAAGAAAACGCAGCCTTCGCGTTGACCAATTGTACCTCTATCTATCCGGCTCCCTACGATAAGATCAACCTCGGGTTCATCCCGGAAATGATCGAACGCTACAACGTGCCTGTCGGACATTCGGACCACACACCCGATATCTGGACAGCCCTGGGGGCGGTCATGAAAGGGGCCTGCATTATCGAAAAGCATTTTACGCTTAAGCGTGAACTGAAAGGGCCCGATTATGAAGTGTCTCTGGAGCCGGAAGCCTTCGGCACGATGGTCTCAGCCATACGTAAACTGGAAATGGCCACCGGCAGCCGGAAAAAGGTGCTGGATGAAGAGGCCGTGGTCCGTGATTGGGCGCATCATTCGGTGGTAAGCCTGGATATCATCCCCGTGGGTACTAAACTAACGCCTGAATTGGTGGGTGTAAAAAGGCCCGGACGCGGCGTGCCTGCGCGACATCTAACTGAATTTATAGGTAAACGTGCGACCAGGGACATTGTTAAAAACGAATTGCTTACCTGGGACGATATTGAGGCAGCAGATTGATAATATCCGGCGATCAGGATCGGTATGTCGAGCGTTTCAATAACGAAGAACTGAGCTATACATGCAACCGATAAAACAGATCATTGGCAAATTGCCCGGTGCGAGATTCCTGCACAGGTTTATAACAGCACCACATACCGAAATCACCCGTTTTCGAGAGTTTCGCGCTTTTAAAAAAGGTATAGAATCATATCGAGATGTTGCGCGAACTTCACCCCGCAAAAGGGTGCTTGTGGTCAGCCTTCTCGGCAATCTCACCGAAGCCGCCAAAATGGAGGCTTTCCTGGTCAAATCTATACAAAACCAGAACGTCAAATGCTATATCGTAACGTTGCGAGAATGTTGGTCCAATCTCTATTACCGGTCAATGGGGATTAATGATTTTATCTATTTTGACGATTACCTTGCAAGCGTCGGCACGGTATCACAGGACGAGGTAGCAACAGCTGTCTCACGAATGACATCATTCGATGATTTGATGGGATTTGAACGAGATGAGGTCCAGGTCGGAAAATATATCTGCTCGACTTTGGTCCGCGAAACATATCACGGCCATGTCGATCTTAAGGATCCAACAGTACGTGAAAAGATCATTAGGGCAAGCGAAGACTCTATCCGCAACATTGAGGCTGCAAATCAAATCTTTAATACTGTAAGGCCGGACATAACGCTTTTTTTGGAGAGGGGGTACACGCCTTATGGTGAATTTTTTGATTTGTCGCTTTCTAAAGGGTTAAATACTATCCAGTGGTGTGGGTCGCATCGAAATGAAGCTTTAACGCTCAAACGTTATACGCATAAAAACAGATCGGATCATCCCGCCACTGTTTCTAAAGAATCTTGGTCAAACTTTGAAAGTCTATATTCGCAAACAGATTTTAAAACATGTGTCCATAATGAGCTGTTCGCAGGTTATAAATCGGGGGACTGGTATGGTGAAGTCGGAACCCAGTTCAACACCGCATTTTACAGCCAGGATGAACTGAAGCGTAAAATAGGTATAGATACCGATAAGAAGACAGCAGCTATCTTTTCTCACCTTTTTTGGGACGCGACATTCTTTTATGGTGAGGATCTTTTTGATAACTACCGGGATTGGTTTATAGAGAGCGTTAAGGCGGCCTGTGAAAACGACAGGGTCAACTGGCTGATAAAATTGCACCCCGCCAACAAAGTTAAGTTGAAAAGGGACGGTTATCAGGGAGAACTCGTCGAAGTTCAGGCCATTCGGGATTCTATCGGCGATCTGCCCGGCCATATTAAACTTATCTACCCAGAAACAGACATAAGTACTTTTTCGCTCTTTGAAATGATTGATTATTGTATCACTGTCCGTGGGACCGTTGGCATTGAGGCGGCCTGTTTCGGGAAGCGGGTTTTTACGGCTGGAACCGGGCGCTACGACCATTTTGGATTCACACTAGACGCAGAGACACGTACGGATTACCTGAATTATCTTCGGTCAATAGATACGTTTCCAGCCATGAATGAACAGGAGGTGGCGCTGGCTCAAAAGTATGCATTCATTGCGTTCGTCGCCCGCCCCTTTGAATTGAAAAGCCTCAGGGTAGATTATAAAAATGATGAACAGGCATCCATGTCCGTTCAGGTGCTGCCGAGAAACGACCGTGATTTTCAGGAGCAGCCGGATGTGCAGTCTTTTGGAGAGTGGGCCGTCAATTCTATTGACGAGGATTACTTTAACGGTAACGTTGCGGTGGCAAAACCGGTCAACCTGAGCGAAAGGGAGGGCGGATGAAAGTTTGTCTGCTGGGATGTTATGGATTCTTGGGTAGCCATATTCTACACCATTTGGTCTCAGGCGGTCATGATGTCACGGGTATAGACAGGATCGCATCTGTACCTGAATGGCGCAAACATCTCGTCCCCTCAGCGTTTAAGGCAGTAACCGCTGAATTGGTAGATTGCCATGCCAACCTTGGGGCCCACCTTGATCACTCAAACGTCATCATATTTGCGGCCGGGAACCCGTCACCTGCTGGTAGCTCTTTTGATTTATTATTTGGAGAAGAATTGCGGGTACTGGTTAATATTCTTGAGTACATTGCCCAACACAATAAAGAAGCAAGACTGATTTTCATTTCCTCCGGCGGTACGGTTTACGGAAGGCGGGTTTACGGTACATTATGTTGTGAACATGAAGCGCTTGATCCCATTTCGATGTACGGTGTTTTAAAAGTTGCCTGCGAAAATGCCATCGGGGCCTTCATGGCACAATATGGGATACAGGCTACAATTCTTAGGGTCGCTAATCCATATGGCACCGGTCAGAATCCGGATGGTGTACAGGGTCTAATACCGGTTGTCATAAAGAAGTTGATTTTGAATGAAGAAATAATGGTTTTTGGTGATGGCAGGGTATATCGCGACTTCATACATATCGATGACATTAACCGAATGTTGGGGTCTATTTTGAAGGCCGAAACAAACGAAACTGTTATTAATGTGGGATCTGGAAAAGGTGTCGCGATAAGGGACGTCATCCAACTGGCAGCCGAAATAACAGGTCACGTACCGAAAATACGCCACCTACCAATGAGACCACAAGATCTTGAATGGAATGCCCTTTCGATAGAAAGAGCCGAGCACTGTTTTGGTTGGCGTCCTGAGGTACCCCTTGAGGATGGCATGCGAAGTATGTATCGCTGGCTGAGGCAATTTATGCAAACTGAATATTAATTTTTATGACGGTTCACTACCTGACAATTTTCGATCAAAACTACCTTGTACCAGCATTCGCACAGTACAGTCAGATAAGAAGGGTTACCAAGAGTCCAATTCACTTTTATACGCTGGACGACGATGCGGCGGTTCAATTAAAACGACTTGAATTGAGCGATGCAACGGTGCATCCCCCACGCGAATATATTTCTGAAGAGATCTGGACACGTAGAGAAAAGTGGTCCAAGGGGGCACTTGCTTTTATGAATAAAGCGACTGCTATTGAACATCTGATGGCCACGGGCGACACCGTGGACTGGACCGTTTATTTTGATGTGGATGTCGGCGTCTTCGACAACCCGCAGATACTGATTGAAAATCTTGCTCCAGACATATCCGTACAATTGACGCCGCATCGGTTTACACCCGAATTCGAGCATTTTGAAAAGAACGTAGGGCGCTTCAATGCCGGGTATGTCGCATTTCGAAACTCGAAAAGCGGTAGGCAGGCACTCAGCCATTGGCGTAAATTATGTCTTGAGTGGTGCCATGATTACGTTGATGGGGAAAGGTATGGCGATCAAAAGTATCTGGAGACGCTTGAAAGAAATTTTTCTTCAGTGTCTGTTTGCAATCATTCGGGCGCCAACGCGGCCCCATGGAATATCTCGGATAAAACCCTGGGTCTTATTGACGGCAGACCCTATATAGAAGACAAACCCCTGATTTTTTATCATTTTCAGGGGTTGAAACAATACAGCCGCCATTTGACGCATCTGTATGCCAGTCGGGATATGATAGTTTCAAACTTATTGTTGGAATATATCTATAATCCTTATATTGATAGTTTGATAAGAGCAGCGGATCATTTGCAACGGCATCTAAATGTGCCTCCCGTCTATGCAACGCGAACCCTTAAATTCCGAATCTATGAATTCCTTATGAAATTGAAAGGGTTGCCGGACAATTATTACCGCCTAAGATGACTTTCTGGCGGTTTTTTCCGGAATAAATTGAAAAGCAATCTCTCCCAATGTGGCTTCCATGAAGACTCCTCCCTGCCCGCTGTGCGGTAGTAATCAAAACAAGATCATTGACCAAATTGGCAGTAACGACTTGGTGACGCTTTATAATGCATTTTTGGGCGATGATATTCAGGATTTACTGGCGGGGATTGAGTTGATCCACAAACTGAAATGCAATGACTGCGACCTTATGTTCTCATGGCCGTTTGTTCTTGGTGATGAACGTTTTTATGCATTGGTGTCGCTGAAGGAAGATTATTACCCAACGGCAAAAAGCGAGTTTGAAATCGCTTCTCAGCATTTTCGGCAAGAGGATCATGTGCTCGACATTGGGTGTGGTGTCGGTGAATTTGCCGCCGTCGTAGATCGATACACTGGAATCGATATTAATGAAAAGGCGTTAGGGATAGCCAGTGGCAAAGGCCTGGCTGTTCTAAAAACCACTATAGAGGAACATGCGAAGTCTTATGCACAACGCTATGATGCAGTGGTCGCTTTCCATGTGCTTGAGCATGTAACGAGGCCTGACTACTTTCTGAGGGCCGCACTGGAATGTCTTCGTGATGATGGCAAACTAATTGTCGCTGTACCCTCGGCTGACTCTTTTATTGCGCGCATGGAAAATCACCTGCTAAATTTACCTCCTCATCATTTGACGTGGTGGACGGATAGCGCGTTGAGGAGTATCTCTGATCTTAATGCAGTTGAGTTGGTGGAAATTTACCATGAGCCTGTACAGGCTAACCATTTAGATGCGTTCGTGCAAACTTACTTCCTGGATGCGTTACGTTATTTAATGGGAGTTGAGAGACGTCCGATCAATGCCCATCCAAGGATCAGGGATCGATTATCCAATCGCCTGGCATTTTATCTGGCGAGAATCACAAAGCCTATTTTCCATAAGAAGGCCGCCAATTCAATTGGACACACTGTCACTGCCGTATACCAGAAAACAAAACCAAGAATTTAGAACCCGCCTTTTGAAATCATCCTACCCCAGAGTTCTCTTTGTCACTCCCTGTGCATTCAATTCCATGACCGGTGGGGGCATCACTTTTACAAACCTCTTCAGAGGATGGCCGACGGAAAGAATTGCGACGGTCACAGACGATGCAGTCCCCTTGTCTTACGATATCTGCACGCAGTACTACCGCATTACCCGGAAAGAGAGGCGCTATATACCACCCTTTTGTTGGGTCAAGGATGCACAGGGTGTGTATATCGAAAACGAGGGGACCGGCACAGCCAAACCGTCGTCCCGGGGATTTTTAATCAGCCTGCTCAAGTCCATCATTGGGAACGCCGGTATTCCCGATCAGGGGCGTTTGTCGACTGACTTGTCACTCTGGATAGAGGCGTATGAGCCGGATGTGGTTTATACGATCTTGGGTTCAATTGGTTATATAGAAATAATCGATGCTATTGTAACGAAATATGGGTTTCCTCTGGTAGTACATTTTATGGACGATGGGGTAACCGATCCCCGGCAAAAAGGACTGTTTGGTAACTATATTCGCAATGCAACTAGTCGTAGATTAAAGCGCTTGTTGTCAAAGTCGACCAAGCAAATGGCTATCAGCATGGCAATGGCTGAAGAATACAAACGGCGTTACGGCATGACATTTCAGCCATTCCAAAATACGATTGACCTATCTGCCCATCAGCATCTTTTCAAGGAAGAGGTGACCCCCGGGACTCCCGTAAAAATTGCCTACGTCGGGTCGGTCAACCCGCTGAACAATTTTCAAGGGCTTCTAGACCTGACGCACATCATGGGGCCGCTGAACAAGACTGGCAATAATGCAGTACTTGAAATTTATTCCCCCAGGAATCTATATGGAGACTATGTTGAACGCCTAAAAAACGATCCTTCCATACACATAAGGCCGGTTCCCATAGACGATGAGACATTTTTTACGGTGTTAAATGCTGCCGACATTCTATTCCTGCCGGTCAACTTCGATAAAAACTCCATACAGTATATTCGCCTTTCCATGCCTACTAAAGTTCCGGCTTACCTTAGTAGCGGTACTCCCGTGCTGGTGTATGGACCGGCAGGGGTCGCGCAGGTAGATTATGCCCGGGAGTCAGGCTGGGGCTATGTCGTTGATAAGCGGTCCCTTGGTGATCTGCTGAATGCAGTCCAGAGGTTGTCTTCCGATTCAAATTTGCGTGATAGACTTTCTAAGGCTGCACAGCAAGCCACTTTGGAAAACCACAATGCCGAGAAGGTAAGATCAGCCTTTCAAAGACAGATGCAAGCTGCGGGCAGGCCATAATCGAAGACATGCCATGGGAAACGTTTTAACCCAGTTAGATAGGTTGCCTGATGAGACGTCACTTGCTCTGGCAACCCGGATTAGATTTACTTTGGATGCGATAAGAGCCCGGGGCGCCAAACGTATTCTAGACATGGGGTGCGGAACCGGCGAGCAGCTGACGGCCTATATTGCCCGGCATTGCCCCGAGGCCACTATACTCGGCGTCGACCCTGATAAAATTACAATTGATATGGCCCGGCGCAGGTTTGCTGAATTAACGAATCTGTCATTTCAGTATGAAATGCCGGTCGGTGTAAAATATGATGCGATTATTGCTTCAGAAGTTTTAGAGCACGTTGAGAATCCTTATCAATTCATTGAGCTTCTAACATCACGACTTAATCGGAATGGGGTCTTGATACTTACGGTTCCCAATGGGTATGGGGTTTCCGAAATTATGGCTATGCTAGAAAGCCTTTTGACGATTACAAAAATCTGGCCGGCCATTCTAAAGGCGAAATCGAGCTTGCTTGGAACCGCGGTTCATGGAGATACGCAAAAAACGGACACGTTGGCGATCAGCCCGCATATCAACTTTTTCAGTTACAATCGGATTATGACTGTTTTCCGAAGGGCCGGCGTAAAGGTCACAAGGTATCAAGGGCGGATGTTTCTGCACCGTTTCATTTTTACCAGTATTCTTAACCGCAGTAAGTCTCTGGCTGCACTGAACGTTAAACTTGGTAAACTATTGCCACCCGGTTTTGTATCCGATTGGATGTTTGTAGCCCGGCAAAAGGCGAACGCAGGCTTTGAGAAAAGGATCTATAAGCGCAATCTATTAGAAACTCTAAGGGGCTATCTCAATCAAAAGGCCGGATGAAATTCGGAATTTGATGTCGGCAAACGACACACGTACATCGATATGTAAAACGGTTGACGGGCCACTTCTTTCCGATTGTCCGTTTTGTTTCGTCCTTTTCCTATTGAATGTTTGTACTGTCAACAATAGCTGCTTTGGAGTTTAACGGCCTATCAAGAAATGACGGTCCGCCGGAGAGAGCCGATTAAAAGGACACATCGCGGAATACTCATTCCGTCCGTGAGGTAATAAGAAAAGTCTAGCGAATACATTCTTTGCGAGGATATATGTTACAAGCGCTTATAAAAAAAGGGAAAGTGACTCCCAACCAGGTTCCGGCGCCGACGGTTTCCGACAATTCGCTACTGATTAAGGTCATGAACTCCTGCATATCCACCGGCACGGAACTCAGTGGAGTGGTAAACAGTGGCAAATCTTTGATTCGAAGGGCTCTGGAACAACCGGAGAATGTGGCCCGGGTATTGGATATGGCCAGAACAGACGGCCTGAAGAGCACCCTGATGCGGGTGAAGGGTAAAATCGCGGTCGGCCAGCCGACAGGCTACACCCTTTCAGGCGTAGTGATAGGCGTTGGCGAGGGGGTTAAGGGGTTTAACGTTGGCGATCGAGTTACTGCCGCCGGCGCCGGCATCGCCAACCATGCCGAGTATGTGGATGTTCCGGTAAACCTGGTCGTTAAAATGCCGGATGAACTGAGTTTCGAAAAAGCCTCGACAGTTGCCCTGGGCTCCATCGCCATGCACGGTGTCCGCCGGTGCGCCCCCGGGCTGGGAGAGTATATTGCTATCGTCGGTCTGGGGGCTCTGGGGCAGTTGGCCCTGCAGATGTGCAAGCTGGCCGGTGCCCGGGTTATTGCCGTGGACTACGATACACGGCGCCTTGAGATTGCCTCAAAGAATGATGCGTACCTTATAATCGATCCGAACCGGGATGATCCCGAGAAAATTGTCAAACATTACACGGGCGGCCGCGGATGTGACGCAGTGATATTTACCGCCGCAACCTCCGACCCTGCAGCCCTTTCATCAACGTTTGCCATGTGTCGCAGGAAGGGACGGGTGGTGATGATCGGCGTTTATGGAAAAGAACTGAATAGGGACGACATTTACAAGAAAGAGATCGAATTTCTGATTTCCACTTCCTATGGTCCCGGGCGTTATGACGACGCCTATGAGCAGGATGGGCTCGATTATCCCTATGCCTATGTGCGCTGGACTGAAAACCGCAATATGGCAGAATACCTGCGGCTGCTCGAAACGGAAGAACTTCAGATAGACGATCTAATTGAGGGCACCTTTGATATCGAAGAGGTCGAAGCGGCGTACGCCTTTTTGCAAGAACCCCAAAAGCCGCTCTTGGTAACGTTGTCGTATGGCCGGCCGGCAGAAGAACTTATTCCGGCAACAGGTTACGAGCAGACATATATAAATCCCGAAGTGCAGCAACCGAGGGCTGCAGCAAATGGAAAGCTGAATGTCGCAATAGTTGGGGCAGGCGGTTTCGCGACCGCCATGCATCTGCCGAACCTTCTAAAATTGAAGGAAAAATTCAGGGTCCAGGCCATTATGAGTCGATCGGGGAATAATGCCGCTGAAATTGCTCGCCAGAACAATGCCGCATACAGCACTACCGATTATGACAAAATTCTCGGCGATCCCGAAATCCATCTGGTGATGATCTGCACCCGTCATAACCTGCATGCAGATATGAGTATGGCGGCTCTGCAGGCCGGCAAACATGTTTTCGTGGAAAAGCCTTTAGCAGTCGCGGAGGATGAACTCCTGCAGTTTGAAGAATTCTACGATACGCAGGATCAGGCCAAGCCGGTCTTGATGATCGGCTTCAACAGACGCTTTTCGAAATACATGGTCGCCGCCCGCAACCTTGTAAAAGAGCGGATCAATCCGCTTTATGTCCACTATCGAATGAATGCCGGCTATATTCCCCTTGACCACTGGGTGCATGGCAAAGAGGGCGGGGGGCGGATTATCGGCGAGGGTTGCCATATCATTGACCTGTTCAACTACCTGATCGGTTCAACCGCCATTGAAATCGCCGTTTCCAAATTGCGGCCTGTGACCGGGAGTCTTCTGGATTCCGACAACCGGGTCGTTACCTTGACCTATGCGGATGGTTCCGTCGCCACACTGGAATATTTTGCCGTCGGGTCCAAGCAGTTGTCGAAAGAGTACCTGGAAGTTCATTTTGACGAGAAGAGTCTCGTAATGGATAACTACCAGGCGCTCAAAGGATACGGCTTGGAATGCCGGATGTCTTCGGCCCGCAGTCCCCAAAAAGGGCACCTCGATGAATTAACGGCACTTCACAGAGCCATTACGGCTTCTTCCCCATATTTCCCAATACCTCTGGCGGATATGCTTGAAACCAGCCGTCTGACAATTCTTGCTGGGCAATGATCCCTAGAAGCTATCTAAAAAATGTCTATTGGCCCAACTTTGGACTAAAATCCCATTTTTGAGATAGCCTCCGATCAGGAATAACGAGCGGAATCAAAGTACCTCTTAATAACTCGCATGTAAGGATGTTGCTTACGGAAATGATATTCACCTGTGCCCAGGGTGTGCCACGTAGAAGACTCCAGGCGTGTATCTGGCCGCTTATGACGACTAAACAATAGGTTATGCGTCAAAAATTTTTTTACTATCTGGGTTTAATGGCTAAGACCGATAAGACAGTTCCCCAGATTATTGACAGCCTTGTTTCTAAGCTACGTGCTTTAAATCGGCAGTGGCGGTTATATGTTTCACACAGGTATTTGCCGCCGTTTATTCAAAAACGGCTACCGGGGCGGTATGCCTACCGATCAGACCATCAGTTGAACCGTCTGGCGGATGAGGACTTGCTGAAAATCTGCGGTCTGCAGAAAGCAGACCTGGTAGAGGACCAGGCTGCGCTTTTCAGGTTTGCAGATGATGCCCGTCTGCACCGCTTTTATATCCTCGGCGAAAAAAGACGCTGGACGCATTCCCCCAATCAGTATCGTAAATTCTCTGATGATAACGGCAGCCGGCACTATACGAAAATCCCATGGTGTATGGATGTCAAAGCGCGTTATACTTGGCCTTCCCAAGTTTGGCACCACCGGATCGCTTACATTCCCCCGGCTGATATTAAAGTCCCCTGGGAACTGTCCAGGGGACAGCACCTGCTGTCTTTCGGCCTGAGTCACTATATGCGGCCGGATCCGAAGTACTATCAAGAATTTCGCAACCAGATCATAGATTGGCACGAGTCCAATCCTTTTTGCTGCGGCCCGAATTGGGCGTGTACCATGGAAGTTGGTATTCGGATCGCCAACTGGTTGGCCGCTGCGCTGTTTTTTGCTTCCGAAATCAATGACGACCATGCGTTCCGGAAGAGTTTTTTTGAGCAGATCCATCAGCACGGCTTATATATCACCCGTCACCTTGAAAAAACGGCTGATTTTGCCAGCAACCACTACATTGGCAATATCGCCGGGCTTTATTTTATCGGCGCAATCTGCCCCTTTTTCACCGAGAGTGATTCCTGGCTGAAATTCGCACAGTCAGAACTCGAAGCGGAGATCCAAAAACAAACCCTTTCAGATGGCCTGAATTTCGAATCTTCGACTTCTTATCATCGACTTGTCCTGGAAATGTTCCTGCACTGTTTTCTGGTGGGAAACGTTTTCCAAAAGCCATTTTCTGCAGCATATGAAAAAACATTAATTAAAATGCTCTCTGCACTGGCGGCGATCTCCAAGCCGGACCAGACGATTCCTCAGATCGGTGATAACGACAGCGGCCGGTTCCTGGTTTCAAATTATGCGAACAAGCCGGATTCCCTGGATATAAGCTATCTGCTCCAAATCGGTCGTGATTTCTTGGCTTTAAAAGAGTTACCGCAACTTTTACGACAAGGGGCTTTATTCCATGAAAGCGGCCGCTACGTATTTAAAAATGCTTGGAGTTATCTTCTGATTGCAGCCGGTCCCAAAGGACAAGAAGGGCGCGGTGGGCATGCCCATAACGATGTGCTCTCATTTGAACTTATTATCGGCAAAACGGCAGTATTTGTAGATCCGGGGACGGGTTTTTACACACCGCATCCTGAGATCCGCAATCAATTACGGTCGGTCCAGAGCCATAACACCCTGTACTGGCCGGAAATTGAACCATGCGATCTGGATTATCTTTTCTTATTAAAGGAAACGGGAGCCCTCAACGTGTTGAAGGTTCTCGAGTCGGACTCCCAAAATGAATTCCATGCCCGCTACAACTACAATCGACGCTGGCATGAACGCAGGTTGGTGTTAAATCAGGGCCTGGAAGAGAGCCTGTGCATTCATGACAGGTGCTCACACACCGGCGCGGTGGTGGGGTTCATTTGCGCCCCGACCTGCAAACCCGAGATAGTGGCGGATGACAGGATAGAACTGGAGAGTGCTGTTGTACGCATTGAAGGGGGCAAGGTACCGCGGCTGGTCGATGCAATTTATTCCCCGGGATACGGGCGCACTGAAAAAACATGGAAAATCGAGGTTCCGTTGCAGGATCGCGATGTATATTTCGAAGTGATACCAAAGACCGAACAAGGAACTTAATATGTGCGGTATAGTTGGAATTAGAAGTTTCAGGGACGCCATTGATACAGACACATTGCGTAGAATGCAGGCGTCCATGGTGCATCGGGGCCCGGATGGTGAAGGCCTCTGGGTAGCCGGGGACGGAATGGTAGGGCTGGCCCATCGCAGATTGTCGATCATTGATCTTTCTGAAAAAGCATCTCAACCGATGCAAAACGAGACGGGTGATATTTTAATAACGTATAATGGAGAGATCTATAACCATCTGGAAATCCGTGCCGAGTTAATGCAGCGCGGGCATCAGTTTTTTACAGACGGCTCTGATACGGAAACCATCATCAAGGCATACGAGCAATGGGGCGTGGACTCTGTCCAGCGCTTCAGGGGGATGTTTGCTTTCGGCCTCTGGGATGACCGCCGGCAGTCACTTTTCCTGGCCAGAGACCCTTTTGGCATCAAGCCGCTATACCATGGCTGGTTCAATGATCATTTTTATTTTGCTTCGGAAATCAAGGCCATTCTCGAAGACCCGATTGTTCCCCGGGAAGTAAATGAAAAGGGGCTTTATGATTTTCTTTCATTCATGTGTGTGCCGGCACCGGAAACATTATTCAAGGGGATTGAAAAACTGCCGGCCGGGCATGCCATGCTGTTGGATCGGGAGGGGACTCGGAAGGTATGGCAATACTGGGAGGTGTTTGATGATGTCCGCGATCTGGAAGGCTATTCTGAGGAGGCGATCGCCTGTCAGCTTTTAAGTGAACTCGAGGAATCGGTTAAATATCACGGCCTGGCAGACGTTCCCGTGGGGGTATTCCTGTCCGGCGGGATTGATTCCAGTTGTAATGCGGTTCTTTTCGATAGAAACACGGATGGGCAGATCAAAACATTTACAACCGGCTTTTCCCAGTCGGATTCGTATGATAATGAATTCCAGTTTGCCCGGCAGGTCGCGAATCAGATCCGTTCCGATCATCATGAGGTGACCATCTCGCCGGAGATGTTTCTTTCATTTTTACCCGACCTGATCAAGCACCAGGATGAACCCATTGCCGATCCGGTTTGCGTTCCGGTCTACTTTGTATCAAAGCTCGCCAGTGACAACAACATCAAGGTCTGCCAGGTGGGCGAGGGCAGTGACGAACTTTTCTGGGGCTATCCAATTTGGAAAAAACACCTTTATCTCGATCGCTATAAGAACAACCCGCTGGTAAGCGGGGGTCTGACGCTATTGAATTTTTTTCTGAATAGCCGGAAATCTGCCGGTAAAGTGTGGGTACGGGAATATATCCGCCGGGCTGCGAATCGGGAACCCTCTTTCTGGACCGGTGCGGAATGTTATCCCGAGTCTCTTAAGTCGCGGATCATATCGCAAGATTTCAAAAAGCGCCTGGGAGGTTATAGCTCCTATACCGTGGTCGCGAACTTGCGCGAGCGCTTTTTGAGTCATAGAGCCGCCGATGAGCATTTGGCCTGGATGACATACAGCAACCTCAAATTAAGGCTTCCGGAATTGCTCCTGATGCGGGTCGATAAGATGTCCATGGCGGTTTCCCTGGAAACCAGGGTGCCGTTTCTCGATAAAAAATTTGTCTCGTATGCCATGTCAATTCCGGAGAACTTGAAAACAAAAAACGGAGAATTGAAACATGTGCTGAAAAGGGCGGTGAAGAATATTATTCCGCATGAGTTGATACATCGCAAAAAGCAGGGCTTCGGCGCTCCGGTTACGGATTTTTACCGCCATGGTCTGGGAAAGGTTGCCAGGGAAATGATCACTGAATTTGTCGCGACAACGGATTATTTTGATCCTCAAAATGTCAATAATTTCATTATGCATAGTGGGTCTGCCGGGTTCTGGTATTTTTTAAACCTGGCCTGCTGGCATAAGGCCTATATCCGGCAAGAAACGTTACAGATTTGAGATGGCATTACCCTGAAGAGTCGGCGTCTCTATTCAGTGGAATGATGTCTATTCACAGATGAAAGCGGAACATTATGCATGCAGACAAACTTGAAGCCATAAAACAGTGGACCCACGACCCTTGCGGATTCTCTGTCACCCAGGGCATCACACCTTATAGTGAGGAATTTTATCAAAGAATTGATCAGAATCGCTACGAGGAGTATGCGCCCTGGATGAAGGCGATTATGCCTTTCGGGCAATTTCCGGACAAAAAATTACTTGAAATCGGCTTTGGGATGGGCACCGATTTATTCCAGTTTGCGGCGGCTGGTTCCCATGTTTACGGCGTTGATCTTTCACCCGCCCATCTTGAAATCGCACAAAAACGGTTTGCCCTGTACAATGTTCCGGCCAATCTGCGCCTGGCGGATGCCGAGAACCTACCTTTCAAAAATGAGACGTTTGATGCGGTTTATTCTTTCGGCGTCATTCATCACTCACCGGATACCCCAAAGTGCATCGCTGAGATACACCGGGTATTGAAGCCCGGTGGGCGTGCCATTATCAGTGTCTACCATAAAAACTCGGCTTTTACCTATCTGTCCATTATCTTGAGTTCCTATATTTTAAGACTCCGTTTTTTAAGGGAGCCCTTCCGCAAAACGATTTCCAGGATTGAATACAGATCCCGGGATGATGCCTGCCCCCTGGTAAAGGTGTATAGCCGGTCCGAATACGGTGCCATGCTCCGATCGTTTAGAAAGACCATGCTGCAATGCGCCCATCTGGAAAGATCTCATTTCGGTCCCCTTAAGTGGCTGGTCCCTGATCGGTTTATTAAAAAATATGAATCAAAATTGGGTTGGTACCTGATCGCTACGGCGGAAAAATAGGCCGACTGAATCCCCCCGTACCCCCATACGCCCTGAACCGGTCATTATCCGGAATACCGACCGGCTAACCACATAAGATATGAACGGACATTCCCCCGCCAAGAAAAAGATACTTGTATACAGCGTGCAGCTGAGCAATGTGATTGAGCAGCTTCCCCAGTACGCGCATCATGAAAAAGTTTCTATGAATCATTTCATCAAGCTCGTATTCCGGCGTAGATTCAAGCTGTTTCGCAAATTCGATGAAATCATTCTTTTTAGCTACAAGAACGAAAAACTGAACAGACCCTTTATATGGTCCTGTCTTTTATTGTTGACATCCCGGCGCTCGGCTTGGGTGGATCTTGACCACAATATTCGCAAAAACGGTTTGGGGAACCTTTTAAAGTCACTTTTTGTTTTTTCGCTCGAGAGTGCTTTGGTGGTGCCTGTATTGGTTTATTCCAAGCGCGTCCTGAAGCAAACGCCTCTATGGCGTTCAAAGGTTTTTCCGGAACAAGCGACCCGGAACATCCTTTACCTGAATACGGATGCCACCATCAATATCATGAGCGGTGGATCCCGGAATCACATTTCAGAGGTAATTGAAAACTTCAGGAAATTTAACTTCCGGCCCACCTATCTGGCCTTTGACAGGCACCAGAGCTTGGAGCAGGATATTGAACAACAGATCGTTTACACGAACTTTTTTCGAAACTGGACTGAAATCCGACAGTTGTTTTATAACTATGTCTTGAAAAGACATCTCAAGCGTCTTGCATTTGCACTGAAACCCGCCTTTATTTATGAAAGATATGCCCCTAATAGTTACATCGGCGGTTGGATCGCGAAAAACCATAATATTCCGTATATACTTGAATACAACGGCTCCGGTGTCTGGATGTCCAAGAATTGGGGGCTTGGTTCGGTATTTCTAAAGCTAACGCTGCAGATCGAGGATTGGCTACTCCAAAAGGCTGATTTAATAGTCGTCGTCTCAAAAGCCATGGAAGCCGAACTGCTAGATCGGAAGGTTTCCCGATCTAAAATCCTGGTCAATCCGAACGGCGTCAATCCTGACAAATACGCTCCAATTCATACCCATGCAAACCCGATCCGGAAAAAATACGGACTCGAGGACAAAGTGGTTATCGGCTTTATCAGCACCTTCGGCCCCTGGCATGGTGCCGTCCATCTGGCGCAGGTAATTGCCGCCTTCAAGGAAAAACCCGCACTGCAGGATATTCATTTTTTACTGATAGGTGACGGCGACGAGCGTTTCGAGACAGAGGCGATCATCCAGAAAGCGGGAATGCAGCAGTATTGCACGTTTACGGGGATGGTACCGCAGGAAAAGGGGGCTGCGTATCTGGGCGCCTGTGATATCTATCTTTCCCCCCATGTACCAAATCGCGACGGGACACCTTTTTTCGGGTCGCCGACTAAACTCTTTGAATATATGGCGATGGGCCGGGCTATTATCGCCAGCGACCTTGACCAAATAGGCGATGTCCTGGATCATAACAAAACTGCATTGCTGGTCGAGCCATACAATACGGTTCAATGGATTGAGGCCATTGAACGTCTTGTCCGAGATAGCAAGCTCAGGGCGTCGCTTGGGAGTAATGCGCGGGAACAGGCCGTCGGTAGGCATTCCTGGAAGCGGCATGTTTCCAATATTGTGAATAAATTCAAGCAACTTTCTCACTTTGGCGAATAAGAATGGTTATGCACTCGACTAAGACGTCCTGTCAGCTGGTTAAATGCCGAAAGGGCGACCGCGTTACTACAAACAAGATGGGTGGCAGACAGTAAAATATGCGAATTTGTTTTTTATCTTCGATGCATCCGCCGTTGGACAAGCGCGTTTTCGAAAAAGAAGCCCGTTTTTTGGCTGCCGCCGGCCACGAGGTTATTCATCTGGCTCCGGGGGATGAAAAGCAATGGGAAAAGGATGGGGTCAAACTCATTACATATGCGCCTACAAAAGGAATTATAGGGCGCCTGCTGAGGATGAGACGATTTTATGCGGATGCAAGACGCCTGAATGCACACGTTTATCATTGTAATGAAGTGGATTCTTGGTTGATAGGCCTGGTGTTAAAATTCTTAGCCGGGAAGCAGTGTGTTTTTGACGTACACGAGCATTACCCTGAAGATTTTGCAGAAATTCGCAATTTAAAATGGACGAAACCATTAGTCACATGGGGGCTTTCCGTTATAATAAAAATGCTGAGCAGATATACGTCACAGGTTGTTCTTGCGAAACAGTCCTTAATAGAGGCGTTTGATCATTTGCCCAGTAAAAGAGTCCACCTCGTTCAAAACTTTGCTTCTATTGCAGCGCTGCCGGATCCTGCCCCGGATAACAAGATCAATGGTAAAAAACCATTGCGGCTCATACATCTGGGGCTATTCAACCGATATAGAGGGTGGCCGCAACTACTGAAGGCATTATCGTATTCGCAATACCACGACACCGAACTGCTAGTCCTGGGGGCAATAGATGACGGCAGCGCCGAAGAGTTTTTTTCTGAAATCGATCGGCTCGGTTTGAGTGAGCGTGTCATTTTTAAATCGTGGTTGCCTTATGAAGAGGCCATCGAGTTGGTAAAGTCTGCGGATATAGGTATTGTCGCTTTCCAACCGGGATATTACAACCATATCCATGCACTGCCACACAAATTGTTTGATTATATGGGAGCGGGGCTGGCTGTCCTGGCGCCTTACTTTGCTGTCGAGGTGGCTTCTATTGTAGAGAAATCTCAATGCGGTTTGCTGATTGATTCCGCTGACCCAGAATCGATTGCTGCGGCAATTGACAAATTGGGAGACAATCGCGATCTTCTGGCAGCGATGGGAAGAAGCGGTCAAAATGCTGTTTTAAAAAAGTACAACTGGGAAACAGAGGCTCAGAGACTGGTCGCGATGTATACGGTGATTGAGATGGAAATACAGAAAGAACCATGATAATAGTTGCCGCCGCTCTAAAAACCACCTATAAAATAAGAGATATACGATCCTGTTTGTGTAGCAAACTAAGAAAGTACTTTTCCAATCTATAAATGATAACTTTAAATGACAGTGTTGGGCAAGGGGTAGGGAGGGCTTCATCCTTTTGAGGGCCTTCTTCCTACTAGGCCATGTAGTTGTAGCCGCTATTGAAAACCAGAGAAATGATGTACAACAATAAAAACGTGTATCTCACAGACTAAGAGGTTAACCGATGGACAGAATGAGAAATAAAAAAGTATTGCTGACCGGCGCTTCGGGTTTTATTGGGTCACATTTAAGCCGGCAATTGCTTCTGGAAGGAGCGGATTTAACAGCTCTTCTACGTTACAACAGCATTGAACACAATGTCCGGCTTAGCACATGTTGGGATGATATTAAAAAATTTGAAGCAGACATGCGAAGTATCGAATCACTGAGACCATTGGGAAAAGAAACGTTCGACTATGTTTTTCATCTGGCAGCTTACAACCATGTGGGGAACAGTTTTCAACATGCCAACGAAGCTTTGGAAACAAATTGCCAGGGAACAGCAAATCTACTTGAATCAATTGAAGAATATGAACGTTTCGTTTATATTTCCACTTCAGAAGTATATGGTTTGCAGGAGGCGGTCCCTTTTATAGAACATCAATACCCGCATCCAATGTCACCCTATTCAGTTGGAAAGTATGCCGGTGAACTTTACAGCCTCATGAAGGAAAAGCAGGCCAATCGTCCAATTGTCGTATTACGCCCATTTAATGCTTTTGGGCCCTATCAAAGCACACGTGCGGTAATCCCAGAGTTGATTGTGAAATGCCTGCTTGGCGAACCGGTTCTTACGACTGAAGGTCTCCAGACCAGAGAATTTAATTATGTAACCAATTTGACAGAAGGCATGGTGCGTGTTGCCCTGGCTGAAAACGTTAATGGAGAAATTATTAATTTAGGTTGTGGTCAGGACATCGCTATACGAGATGTTGCCAGAATGATTCATGAAAAATCCAATTCTGTTTCAGAATTAAATATAGGTGCTATCCCTACCCGGGCCAACGAGATCTGGAAAATGAAAGCGGATGCTGAAAAGGCGCGACGACTCTTGGACTGGCAACCAAAGGTTAGTTTTGAAGATGGGTTGATCCGAACTATTGAATGGTTTAAAAAGTATATGGATGTTTTTCATAGAGAAAACTCGCCTTTGGTAGCGTTGGGATCTAATATAATTTAACAATGAAGACATACAAAGAGATGGGCTATTAAGATGCAGTCTAATTCACAGGCATGCAAAATCCTCATTCTTTGCGGAGGGAAGGGAACCCGCCTGGGAAAACTTGGCCGGCAGATACCCAAAACCTTGGTGCCGTTAGAGGGAAGACCTATATTGTACCACAAGCTGTCTCATGGGATTGAAAGTGGATTCAAGGACTTCATCCTCGCTGTCGGGTATAAAAGCCAGCAGATTGTGGACGCCTGCAACACGTTTGATATTGCCTGCAATTTGCATTATTCGGACTCCGGCGAAGAAGCTGGGATGCTTGAGCGGATTTACAACGCCAGTGATCTTTTCGAAGATCGGTTAATTGTTACCTACGGTGACAGCCTGGCCAATATCGACCTGCGTGAACTCATGGCTTTTCACCGGCAAAAGGATAGCTTGTTGACCCTTGTGACTGCTCCCATCCAAAGCCCATTCGGCCTGGTGAATTCAGATCACAAAGGGCGCGTGCGGACGCTGGAAGAAAAACCGGTGCTGTACTATTATATCGGTACATTTGCGGTTGAAAAGCAGGCCTTTGAATATTTATCGGAACAGATTGTCAAGTGGCCTGATGGAAAGGGTTTGATCGCTTTTTTTAAGGTATTGATGGCCATAGATAAACTTTACACCTATCCCCATGCAGGCACCGATATAACCTTTAATACGGTAGAAGAGCTTAACGCCGCGGAAGATGGGTTTTTAAAATTTTATACCCACTTCAAGTAGAAACTCTGTGAAAAATCTATTAGCTTACCCTCGGCGGTGGGACGAAATTGGTACACAAATCGCCCCGCATGGGATACTGCCAATCGTAAGGTTGATCAAATCTTCAAAAAACTTCCAGTATCACTCCGGTTCTAAACTCGCCTCAGCCTTGCCTGTCGGGCGAAGCTCGTAGAGAGAAGACTGGACCTTGAACCAAAACCGGTTTTTAGATTGCTGTTAAAAGGATTCGGAATTGAATATAGGCATCACCGGCTCAACAGGCTTTTTCGGGACAGCCCTATCAAGATATCTTGATGCCAGAGGCTTAAACCTGGTTTCATTGGATTCTTTTGTACATCCCGACCGCAAGGGTTCAAAGACGGGCCAATTGCCGGAAAATTTAGACTGGGTAATTCATTTTGGTGCCAGCAAATCCATTGAAGATGCCTTCAGGCGACCAACGGAAATATATCGTCGCAATCTTGACTCAACCCTGGCTGCCCTTGATATCGCTCAGAAGCAAGCAGCGCGCTTTCTTTACATGAGTTCCTACGTATACGGCCACCCGGAGTACTTGCCGGTCGACGAAAAACACCCCGTCAATGTGCTCAACCCCTATATGGGCAGTAAGCTTGTTTGTGAAGAAATTTGCAGGCAAATGAATAAAACCATCCAACTGAATGTTATGATCCTACGTGGGTTCACCTTTTATGGACCTGGTCAAAAGGGGGGGCAGCTAATACCTTCGGTGATTGAATCTATTCGTGAAGCGCGACCGATCATTCTAAACGATCCATCTCCGCAAAGGGACTATCTCTATATTGATGATTTCCTTGATTTCCTACTTCTGGTTTTAAGAGCTGATTTTAGCGGGTACCGAATATACAACATCGGAGGGGGTCGGCCTATTCAAAACGAAGCTGTAGTCCGTTTGATCTCTGACGCTGCAGGTAATCCCGTTCCGATTAAAATTGCAGGGCGGCCCAGAAAGAACGATGTGTCTGTCTGTTTTGCCGATATCACTAAAGCTAAAAAAGATTTTCGGTGGGAGCCGCAAACGGATCTGGAAACCGGCATACGGCAGAGCCTGGGAGCGCTATGTGCGGAATAGCCGGCTTTCAGGGTGACTTTAAAAAAGAGTTGCTGGCGGCCATGAGTTCTCTGATTGCCCATCGGGGGCCGGATGATGCCGGAGACTATATTACACAAGAGAACGGAACCACGTTGGGCCTGGCCCATAGACGGCTTGCCATTATAGATCTCTCCCAGATGGGGCATCAACCCATGTGGGACCCTTCCAAATCGGTTGCCATTACACATAACGGTGAAATTTACAACTTCAAACAACTGCGTGGGGAACTTGAGAAAGAAGGGTTTCAATTTAGGAGTTCATCCGATACCGAAGTCCTGATAGCCCTGTACCTGCGGTATGGGGCCGACATGTTACCGCTGCTAAAGGGAATCTTCGCATTTGCTATCTGGGATCGACGTTCGGATTCGCTGTTTCTTGCCCGCGACCAGGTCGGGGTAAAGCCGCTATACTTCTGTGAGTATCCACGCGGTTTCATTTTTGCAAGCGAGATGAAGGCCTTGTTGGCCGACTCGCGAATACCCAGGGAGTTAGATCCCCAGGCTGTCCAGAATTACCTGACCTATTTATGGTGCCCGGCGCCCCGGACGATGCTGCAGGCGGTGAACAAGTTGGAGCCCGGCTACGCTCTGCTGGTGCAAAATGGTCGGATCCAAAAAAAATGGCAGTACTATGATTTGCCGTATGATCAACCGATCGCTCCTCTGAGTGAAGCACAGGCTGTGGAAGAACTGCAGACGCATCTAAAAACGGCGGTAAGTCGCCAGATGGTATCCGACGTACCGGTAGGTGCCTTTTTATCCGGGGGGCTGGACTCCAGCAGTGTTATTGCATTGGCCGGTGAGCAGCACCCCGGCGTATTAACGGATTGTTATACCAGCAGGCAGAAAGATCGCAGTTTTTTTGAGGAAGGCTTTGTGGATGATTGGCCTTATGCGCGCAAAGTGGCCAATCACCTTAAGGTCAGCCTGAATGCGGTTGCTGTCGGACGGGACATGATTTCCCGCCTGGAGAAGATGCTCTACCTTTTAGATGAGCCCCAGGCAGATCCGGCACCATTGAATGCGCTGCTTATATGCGAAGCGGCCGCTGCAGACGGACTGAAAGTGTTGTTGTCCGGGGCTGGCGGGGATGATATTCTGACTGGTTATCGTCGGCATTATGCCCTATGTCAAGAAAAGTACTGGGGCTGGTTGCCGCTTAGTGTGCGTAAGGTTCTGGCAGCTGCGGCCGCACGTGTACCGGTCGGCGGACCGGTTGGTCGCAGATTAAATAAAGCATTCCGGATGGCTCACTCCCCTGAGAATCAGCGGGTTGCAGGGTATTTTCACTGGAATCAGAAGTCCCTACGAAACAATCTGTATTCAGCAGAAATGCAAAACCGGCTTGCGAATGCGGATGCAGTTGAGCCCCTATTAGAATCACTCGCCCGTTTACCTGATCACGTGCCGCCACTGAACCGCATGCTGTATCTGGAGGGGAAACACTTTCTGGCAGACCACAATCTTAATTATACGGACCGCATGGGGATGGCCACCGGCGTCGAAGTGCGGGTCCCGCTTCTGGACGTTGACTTGATCGATTTTTGCGCACGTTTGCCCTTGTCATTGAAACAAAATGGGCGGACGGGGAAGTATCTTTTTAAAAAATCCATGACAGCTTATTTGCCCGCCGACGTCATCTGGCGGAAAAAAGCCGGATTTGGTGCTCCGATCCGAACATGGATTAAAAACGACCTGAACGATCGGGTTGCGGACCTACTATCTGCCCGGTCTCTCAATAACAGGGGGCTCTTCCAGCCAAAGGCTGTTCGTGAGCTGATTGCCGCGGATCGCCAGGGGAACATCGACGGCGCCTATACGATCTTTGCGCTCCTCTGCATTGAATTGTGGTGTCGGCTGTTCGTGGACAAGCCACTGACACCACGACAGGGTTAAAAAAAATGAAACAGATCTTGCAAAACCTGCAAAACGGCAACATTGAAATCGCCGACATTCCTTGCCCGGCCCTCAAATCGGAGCACCAGTTGATCAATACTACCTGGAGCCTGATATCGGCCGGTACCGAGAAGATGTTGCTTGAATTCGGTAAAGCTGGATGGATCAACAAGGCCCGGCAACAGCCTGATAAAGTGCGACAGGTTTTGAATAAAATAAAAACCGATGGCTTTTTCCCCACGCTAGATGCCGTGCGATCAAAACTGGGTCAGCCGCTGCCTTTGGGATATGCGAGTGTAGGCGTCGTGACGTCTGCGGCAGTATCCTCCTGGCCGGGTATTCCAATGAGACCGGGAGACCGGGTTGTCAGCAATGGCTTCCATGCGGAGGCCACCTGTGTGTCCAAGAACCTGTGCGCCCGGGTGCCGGACAGGGTGAGTGACCGGGAAGCAGTATTTACCGTGCCGGGCGCCATTGCCCTCCAAGGAATTCGACTGGCTAAACCAGAAATTGGAGAAATATTCTGTGTGACCGGTCTTGGCTTGCTGGGGTTGCTTACCATCCAGTTGCTGGCAGCGAACGGCTGCCGGGTTATCGGTCTGGATCCGGATCTGAATCGTTGCAAGCTGGCGCTCAAACTGGGTGCCGCGGATGCATTCTTTGCAGATACCGACGAGGTCGAATCGAGAATGAATGACCTGACGACCGGCCGGGGCGTTGATGCGGTTATCATTACAGCGGCCACGAGCAGCAATGAGCCCGTTCACCAGGCTGCGAGTATTTGTCGTAAAAGGGGCCGCATCGTATTGGTTGGGGTTGCGGGTTTGGAACTGCAGCGCGCGGATTTTTACGAAAAAGAACTCTCATTCCAAGTGTCTTGTTCTTATGGTCCCGGGCGGTATGACCCTCTCTATGAAACCAAAGGGCATGATTATCCCTACGGATACGTCCGCTGGACAGAACAACGCAATTTTGAGGCGGTTTTGGAGATGATCCGCAGCGGCAAACTCGACATGCAAGCACTTATTACCCACGAGTTCCCGATCGAGGAAGCGGTCGCCGCATATGATTTGATCAGCTTGCAAACAGAGCCCTACCTTGGGGTTCTATTCAAGTATAGCGACTCCAACCGAGACGGCAATGGCGCCATCAGCATTCATAAACCCCATAAAGGCCGATCTAAAAGTTCCAGTCCTGGGGTAGAACCGGTCGTCGGCATGATTGGGGCCGGTGGTTTTGCCGACCAGGTTTTATTGCCGGCCATACAGCAAACCGGCATCCGCCTAAAGAGCATCGCCAGCCAGGCCGGCGTGACCGGTACCCACCTTGGGCGCAAATACGGGTTTGAGACTTCCGTTACTGATAACCGGCAGATTTTGGAGGATGCCGATATCAATACCGTCTTTATCAGCACCCGGCACAACACCCATGCCGAGCTGGTGATGGAAGCACTCAAGACAGGTAAACACGTTTTTGTGGAGAAACCGCTCTGCATTCGGCCAGATGAATTGGCCGAGATTGAGAATGTGTATCAGCAGCGACATACGGGGGCAACTGGCGGTGGTCCCCTGCTGATGGTGGGGTATAACCGGCGATTTGCGCCGCAGGTGTTGCGCGCGGCCCGTTTATTAAAGGCTGATCAGGCCCCACTGAGCATTACGATGCTGGTGAATGCCGGCAGTATTCCGGCCGAGCACTGGACCCAGGATCCGGATATCGGCGGCGGACGAATTATCGGAGAGGTGTGTCATTTTATTGACCTCCTGCGATTTTTGGCCGGCAGCCGCATTCGCGAACATCAGATAGTGAAACTTGAGGCCGACACTGCGGATACGGTTTGTATTCAATTGCTTTTTCAGGACGGATCGATCGGGAGTATTCAATATTTCGCCAATGGACACAAGGCGATTCCCAAAGAGCGATTGGAGATCTACTGCAACGGCAAGGCTATCCAGATCGACAATTTCAGAATGATGCGCGGATATGGTTTTCGCGACTTCCGGAAATTGAAATTAGGACGACAGGACAAAGGACACAACGCGGAAGTAAAGGCGTTTATTGATGCGATCAGTTCAGGCCAGGAAAGCCCTATCCCTTTTGAGCAGATCGTGGAAACAACCCGGATTTCGTTCGAACTAGCAGACTAAGCGTATTAGACAACAAAACAATTTTGAACGCACTTAATGGATTCAACCCCTCTCGGTTGAAATGACAGTACCCTTTAACAACTAAAAACAAAAAGCACTCGGGTGTGCCTCAATGAAAATTTTACATGTCGTCGGTGCCAGGCCCAACTTTATGAAAGTTGCCCCGGTTGTTGCCGGATTAGAAAAGAAACCGGATGTTTACCAGGTAATCGTCCATACCGGTCAACACTATGACGAGAATATGTCTTCGGTTTTCTTTAACCAACTGGGCATTCCGGAGCCGGACATCAATCTGGGAGTTGGATCCGGATCGCATGCCCAGCAGACGGCCCAGATCATGAGGCGTTTCGAGCCGGTCGTTCTGGAACAGCGGCCTGACCTGGTTCTGGTCTATGGTGATGTGAACTCAACTGTAGCTGCGGCTCTGGTTTGCAGTAAACTGTTGATTCCTGTGGGGCATGTTGAAGCCGGGCTGCGGTCATGTGACCGGACCATGCCGGAGGAAATCAATCGTCTCCTGACCGATCAGCTGGCGGACTACCTGTTTACACCTTCCGCGGATGGTGATGCCAATCTGATCAAGGAGAATATCGCCCCCGAAAAAATTTTCCGGGTGGGCAATGTCATGATCGATACACTGGTCCGGTTGCTTCCCCGGGCCCGAAAAACCGACCCGTTACCCGAATTGACAAGGGAAGCGTACGCACTGGTGACCCTGCATCGCCCCTCCAATGTAGACGACCCTGACAAGCTGGCCGATATATTGACTGCACTTGATACGATCAGTCAAAAGTTGCCGCTGCTTTTTCCCATGCATCCACGCACCAGAGCCAAAATGGCCGCGATGCATTTGACTCCAGCGGATAGCCGTCTGCATATCGTGGATCCGCTGGGTTACCTGGAATTCCTGGCGTTGCAGGATCGGGCCCGGCTGGTCATTACGGATTCCGGCGGCATTCAGGAAGAAACCACCTACCTCGGAATTCCCTGCCTGACTTTACGAGAGAACACGGAACGGCCGGTAACCATAACCGCAGGAACCAATCGGCTGGTGGGTTCCGATCCCAGGCGGCTGGTGGACGCAGTCGAGGCAATCCTTATGCGTGGCCCGCAGCCGGCCGCTATACCCGAACTCTGGGACGGACAGGCCGCTACCCGCATTGCCGCCATCCTTGCCGAAAAGATCGTATGAGCTCGCTGCAACTACGCAATTTTCTCATGACTTTGCGTTTTTTGTCAGCCAAGCAAATATACTGGCGATTGCGCAGACTAATTCTCCGAAAGATTGATCCCCGGGGGCGACGGTTGCAGTCTCCCACAGGGGTCAAGATGGGCAACCGCCATCCCCTATTAAACCCCGCCCGCCTTTTGTTGGGGAATTCCGATTGCCGGTCATTCCTTGGTGAAAATGAGGCCTTGATCCATAATATGGCGGCCTATAAATTTCATTTCCTGAATCACAGTCATACCTTTCTTGATAAATCGATTGATTGGCATACCGGCGCGGTGAGCCATCTGTGGCGCTATCAGTTGCACTATTTCAGTGTAGTGCCAGACCTGTTGTTGCATGCCCATGCCACCGGAACCGACACCGGTTTTCAGCTCTTTCGCCGCTTGGTGCGTTCATGGATAAAACGGAATCCGCCGTTGCGTGGAGATGGCTGGCATCCATATACCCTTTCATTGCGGATTGTGAACTGGATTCACGCCCTGAACGGTTTTCGCAGCTACTACGAAGCAGATCGTGCTTTTTTTGATGAGGCAACGCGGAGTCTTGCTCAGCAGGCGAATTATTTACATAGCGATCTCGAATTCGATGTGCGCGGCAATCATCTTCTAAAGAATCTCAAAGCCCTGATTTTTTTCAACCTGGCCGTTACAGATATGAAGGCCACATTGGATTTCAATGAGGCCATCAGGTTGCTACAAGCCGAATGCGCCGAGCAGGTGCTGCCCGATGGTGGGCATTTTGAAAGAGCACCCGGCTACCATGTAGATGTGCTGGCCGACCTGATCGATATCGGGCTGATTGTAAAACGAAATAAGTCGGTTGTTTATTCGTGGCTCGATGATTCGATTCGGCGCATGCTGGAATGGCTGAAGCAGATTATAATGCCCGGTGATACGCTGCCGGTAATCAAGGATACCAGTGGTAGTGGGTTGCCCGGTGTCCATTGCCTGGATATCCTGGCAACCGGGGCGCTCTATCTGCAGGACCCGACTTTTAAGCTGACCTCAAATCTCGGACAGCACGCGCAGCTTCGCTTTGACAAGACGGAGCACGAGCGATTCGGGCAATGGCCGCTGAGCAAGAAACAGAGTCGATCTGTTATGCTGGACAGCAGCGGTTTTGCAGTGATGCGGCAAAACCAGGGACAGGATGGCCTGGTCATGGATATTGGAAAACCATGCCCCGATTATCTGCCGGCCCACGCCCACGCCGATATGCTTTCATATGAACTGTATATCGCTGACCGCCCGGTGGTGGTGGATTCCGGCGTTTTTGAGTACACTCCCGGAAAATGGCGGGACTATTATAGATCCACCCGCGCCCACAATACAGTAGCGCTCCAGGGACGCAACCAGACGGAGGTGTATGGCAGTTTCCGCGTGGCACGCAGAGCCAGGCCACTGAAACCCGGCTGGTCCCTGGGAGAGGGGGTCCAGTGGGTCAGGGCCGGCCATGACGGGTACCACCGGTTGCCTCAAAACGCCGAGCATATGCGCACCGTTGCCATGCTGCCGGGCCTCTGGGTCATTTTTGATGCAGTATCCGCCGCCGGTCACGTGGATGCCGCTTCCTACCTGCACCTGCACCCCGACTTGCAGTTTGTTCGGACTGGGGAGAACGCCTGGCGGATCGACGGTCTTGATACCGATGTGTGGGTGACCCCTTGGGGATTCCGTGCGGAGACACTTGTGAAAGGCCGGGAGAAGCTGCCGCCCCAGGGATGGTATTCGCCGGAATTGGGAGTGCGTCTGCCCAACTGGGTGTTAACACTTTCACAGCACGGCAGCGGGAGTCTGCTGTTCGGCTATGTAATCACCATGGGGCAGCCTGCTGAAATAGACCGGCTGGAAAGCCGCCGAAAGGAAGTATTTATGTCCCTTGGCGGCGCAGGCCGTCCAAAGAACCTGCTTTTCAACGATAAAGGCGTATCACTGGAACCATGAAGATATCCTGGTACTCACACTATTTTACCCCCGAAATCGGGGCACCCTCGGCCCGCCTGTTTGACCTCTCCAGTCAATGGGTCGGCGCCGGCCACGCTGTCTCGGTGACTACCTGCTTTCCCAACCACCCGGGAGGTGAACTGTATCCCGGCTACCGGATGACCCTCCACCAGGAGGAAAACCTGAACGGAATCACGGTGCACCGGCTGCCGACCTATGTGGCTGCCAACCGTGGTTTTATTAAAAAGTTGGGCGGGCACCTCTCCTATATCCCTCCGGCCCTGGTTCGTGCGGTGGCCCTAAAAGAGGAGGCGGATATCATTATCGGCTCTTCACCCACTTTTTTCGCCGCCCTGGCCGGTGCCGGGGCCGCGCTGCTGCGGCGGCGGCCATTTGTCATGGAAGTGCGCGATCTGTGGCCCGCAATTTTTGTTGAACTGGGGGTATTGAAAAATCCCATGCTTATCCGGATGCTGGAAGCCATTGAACTGGCGCTTTACAAACAGGCCTCCGCAGTGGTGACCGTTACCGACGCCTTTCGACAGAACTTGAAAAGCCGCGGTGTGGATCCCCGCAAGGTTGCCATGATTCCAAATGGGGCGGACACGGATTTCTGGCTGCCGGACAATGACGCCCGGCAGTATAAACAAGCGCTGGGTCTGGGAAATAAATTTGTTGTTCTTTATATCGGCGCCCACGGTATTTCGCATGGCCTGTCGAGCGTATTGGAATGTGCCCGGCGGCTGCAGTCGGTATCGACTCAGATTCAGTTTCTTTTTGTGGGCGATGGTGCCGAGAAACCCATGCTCAAAAAGCGGGCCGGCGAACTGGGCTTGCAGAATGTCGCTTTCCATGCACCGGTCGACAAGCAGGGCGTTCGTCGTTTTTATGCCCTGTCGGATGTTTGTCTGGTACCGCTGCGTGACATTCCTCTTTTCGATGCCTTCATTCCCTCGAAAATGTTTGAAATCATGGCCATGGGCCGACCGATCGTTGCCAGCCTGAAGGGTGAAGCCGCCGATATCGTGCGGCGATCAGGCGGCGGGTTAATCGTGCGGCCCGAGGATCCCGGTGCCCTGCAGGACGCCATTCAGGATCTGCATAATCAGCACCGCCTGTGTGCCGAACTTGGCAGCAGCGGTCGGCGGTTTGTGTGCGACCACTACAGCCGCAGGGCCCTTGCTGAACAGTATATCGGCGTCCTTGAAGAGGCGGCCCAGGCGTATGGGCGTTAGCGAATGATGAAAGTACTGGTAACCGGCGCAAGCGGCTTTACAGGCTCCCATGTCGTTCCCGTCCTGTTGGAAAAAGGTCTGGCGGTGCGCTGCTTTCTAAGAAAAAGCAGCGACACCGGCCATCTGCCGGTCAGCCAAGTTGAGGTTGCCTTCGGTGATCTGGACGACAAAGCCTCCCTTCAAAAAGCGCTCGAGGGGATCGACATCCTGGTTAATGTTGCTTCCATCGGTTTCGGCCACGCACCCGCTATTGTCACGGCGGCGGAAGCATCCGGCGTAAAACGGGCTGTTTTTGTCAGTACGACGGCCATTTTCACACAGCTCGATGCCGACAGCAAAAAAGTGCGGCTGGCTGCAGAAAAGACAATCACCGACAGTGACCTTGATTACACCATCATAAGGCCCACGATGATCTACGGCAGTTCCCGTGATCGCAACATCTGCCGTCTGATCCGGTACATAAAACGATACCCGGTGATACCGGTTTTCGGTGACGGGACCTTTCTGCAGCAGCCGATCTATGTGGCCGATCTGGCGGATGCAATCGTCAAAGTTTTACTGGTCACAGCGACTTACCAGCGGGCCTACAACGTTGCCGGGGCGCTGCCGCTCACTTTTAATGAGCTGATTGATACGGTTGCTTCAATAATGGGAACACAGATAATGAAGATCCACCTTCCGGCCGGCCCCATGGTAAGAATTCTTCGATTCTTTGAAAGGTGGGGTGTCCGGTTTCCAGTCAGTTCCGAACAAATCCTGCGGCTGAACGAGGACAAGACATTTGATTGCGCGGCAGCCGTACGGGATTTTGGGTTTGCACCGCGGCTGTTTTCAGAGGGGCTGAAACCTGAACTTCAAAGTATGGGCTTGCCTTCCGGCTGATTTACCTGTTCAAGAAAACGGTTGCCTTCTATGCGTACCTGGGGACTGCCTGGGCTCGGCTGCGCGGTCAGATGTTAGTCCTGGCTGTGCGATGCGTCTAACTCCCGGTCAGCCCGGAAAGATAATCCGCGATAAAATCGCAAATTCTTTCAGCTTCGGCGGTCGAGATCGCGCCGACCCCATTCGCCAGGGCTTCCAGGTCGGATTCATCCATATCGATCGTTTTACCGAGGAGAAATGTTTCGATTTCACCTTCATCACCCAATAGCAGACCGCAGCCGCCGACGGCACCTATAAATTGATCCTTTAGAAAAACCGGCATCACAATTTTGAGCATACCGGCATCGCACTCTTCGATGACCGGTTTTTTTGTTTTTTCAGCCTGGACGGCGATGTTCTGGTGGGCAGCCGAACAGATGAAGGTCTGGCCTCTGGGATTGGCCTTGATGACCGGGCAAAGTTTATTGGCCCAATTTTTGTTGCCGGTAATGCGGATGCCGTCAGGGTCGAAGACGCTGGCATCCAGGCCGGTGCGGGCGTGGATTTCTTTTTCCAGTTCAATCCATTTTTCGATAGGTTGCAGTTCAGTTAGTTGCATCTATAAATGCCTCCGGTATTCATTATGCAAAGTTTTAACGGGTAAGGTCTGACTTTCTACAATCGCCTAGTTGTCTTTTAAGTCATCCCCGACTTGACCCGGGATCCTGGGTGAGTTGCAATATATACTGGATGCCGGATCGCATCCGGCATGACGAATCTGGCTACAACTATATCCAATTTTGATCTGATAGCCACTTCGCCAGCCTTTTCAATCCCTCTTCAGTAGAGACTTTGGGTGTATAGCCGAAATCCCTTTTTGCGGCGCTGATATCAAACCAGTGGGATGTGCCCAGTTCCGCGGCCAGGAACTTAGACATGCGCGGTTCCCCGGGCAGACGAAACGTCCGGTAGATAAACTCCAGAAAGGCCCCGACCCGACGGGCGGTTCTTTGCGAAATGTGACGGGTCACCGGCGGTATGCCGCCGGCGTGTAAAATAGCGTTGATCATTTCCCAAAGGTTGATGGGATCGTCCTGGCTGATGAAATAGACCCGCCCCGAAATTTCATCTGTTGCCTGGAGCCGGTCAGCGGCCTGCAGGTGGGCGTCGGCGGCGTTGTCGATATAAATGGTATCGACCATGTTGGTGCCGTCGCCGACGATCCGCAGCTTTTTGGCCCGCGCCAGGATCCGGGGTGCGAAGTGCAGATCACCGGGACCCCAGATGAGGTGCGGGCGCAAGCTGACCGTCTTAAGGCCCTCGGCAGCGGCCTTGATAATACGTCTTTCCGCCATGGCTTTGGTCTGCGGATAAAAGGCGTGATAGTGATCCGGGTAGGGGACGGATTCGTCCACGCCGGCCATATCGGAACCGTCGAAAATCACACTGGGTGAGCTGGTATAGACCAGGGTGTCAACGCCTGTGCTCAGGCAAGCCTGAATGACGTTTTCCGTTCCGACCGTATTGGCCTGGTAGTAATCTTCATAATTTCCCCAGACCCCGGCTTTGGCAGCTGCATGGAATACAATATCAGTTCCCTTACAGGCGTTTTCTAAGGCGTCCGGATCATTTAGATCGCCACGGATCTGATCTACACCCAGCTTGGCCAACTCAGGGTAGTCACCCCGGGAAATGCTCCGAACAGTATCGCCCCTTTCGATGAGCTTCCTCACGATGGCGCTGCCCAGAAAGCCCCCGCCGCCGGTTACCAATACTCTCAATGGCTTTTTCATATTCTTTGTTCTAGAGATGTCGGTTTGTCATTTGGATAAAGTAAAAAACCAAAACCAAGTATCTCGCGCAGAGGCGCAGTGGCGCAGAGGACCACATATAGTTTCCCGCTACGCGGGATTAAACCAAAAGATTTTTAAATCATGTAGTTTGAAAAAGGTTATTGCCCGCTAGCGCACCCAATCTTGGCTTTGATTTTCTCTGCGTCTCTGCGTCTCCGCGCGATGCATTGGTTTAGGTTTGTTTTCCTCTCAGCTGGTCCCCAATTTCTTTTCCGCCCATACTTTCAGCTTTTCCCGGAAAATTTTGGAATTGTGCCGGATGTCCACCGGAAAGGCTTTGTGGAACAGAATGATCTTGATGTCCTTGGTCAATTCGGTGCTTTCGGCCAGATCAAGCAGTTCGCTCTCAATTCGCTTTTTATCGGGGTTATCCAGATCCGGCTGCAATTCGATGCACATAACCGGTTCCTGGCGGGGGAATTCGCCAGTTCCCACCAGGGCACTGCGAAAGACTTCCGGGTGATTGTTGAAGATCGCTTCGCAAGGAACGGAGTAGAGCGGACCATCCACTGTTTCCACCCGGTGATTCTTGCGACCGCAGAACCAGATGCGCCCCTTGCTGTCCCGCCACCCTAAATCCCCCATGCGGTGCCAGAATCCTCCGTTTATGTCATCCTTGATTTTCGAGAGGGCATCGGCCCTGGGGTTTTTATAATAGCCGCGGGTGACATGCGCGCCTTTCACCAAGATCTCGCCGATTTCGCCATCCGGAACCGTGAGCGTATCCGCCCATTTCTCAATAGGTTCGTCACTGATACCGATAATCTCGATGGCGAGATTCGCGAGCGGATAACCGACACACGTACCGAATCCGCTTTCGCTGCGCATCCGGGTTTCGGATAGGATCTCGCGACTGGCAATGGAAATAATCGGTACCGCTTCAGTGGCACCATAAGGCGTGTGGATCTGGGCATGATCACCCAGCATGGTGCTGAACTGTTCTATGTTGGCCGGTGCCACCGGTGCCCCCGCAGATACAACCCGCCGCAGTGAAGGCAGTTTTACTCCATTCGCCCTCCCGTAGCCGCCTACCCGGTTGAGCAGGGCCGGGGAGGCGAACATATTGGTAACGCCATGGTTCTTAATGGGTTCAATGATCTTCTCCGGATCGACTAGGGCCGGTTTGGTGGGATCCATGTCCGGGATGATGGCCGTCATACCCAGGGCTGGATCAAAGAGCGCAAATAGCGGAAAGGTCGGTAGATCGATTTCATCCGGGGCAATATCGAAATGGGCCTGGATATGTTGGATCTGGGCGTAGAAGTTGCCGTGGGTGTAGACAGCGCCCTTGGCCGGCCCGGTACTCCCGGTAGTGAAAAGGATGGCGGCAAGTTCATCCCGGGTAGTGGCGGCGGTCTGGTACGGCTCCCAGGATTCACCCCGCAGCTGGTCAAATGAGAGACCGCCCCAGAACCAGCGTCGCCCCACGGTTACCCAGGTATGCACCGATTTGAAGAATTTGGGGTAGAGCGTACGGACCACGTGGGCCAGGGGAATGCCGATAAAGGCCCTGGGGCTGCATTCCTGGAAGCAGCTCAGCATACGCTTGATACCCATTCCGGGGTCAACGACTACCGGCACGGCCCCAACTTTAAACATGGCAAAGGTGAGGACAAAGAATTCGAGACACGGTTTGACCATCAAGATGGTGCGAACGCCTCTTTTAATGCCGGCCTCGTCCAGCCCGCGGGCGATGCGGTCCGATTCCTGGTCCAATTGCTGAAAATTCAACTGGGTATAGGTGACCCGACCGTCTTTATCGCGGCCAACCGGTGCGACCACGGCCCGTTTGTATGGCTGCAGGGCCGCCATTTCCCGTAGGTAGGACGACACGTTGACGGGAGTGACGCTTTCTAAAGGGTCCCTGTTCTCTGCGTTCATAAAAGGTCCTTTTATCACACCTTAATCGAATTTACTTCGAAGGTTCCGGGTTCAAGGTTCCCAGTTCAGGGTTACTACCAAAAAATCAAAAACAATATTGCCCCTGGATTCATTTGTAGTTTCTGGTTCTGGTTTTCAACCTTTGAACCCATGAACCTTTGAACCCGGAACCCTACGAGTTCTTATAGAATTCGTTGACTAGTTCAAGCACCTTTTCCGGTTCATCCTCCAAAATATAATGCCCTGCCTCCTCAAGTAAATGCGCCGGGGCCTCCGGGAATCTGCGGCGCCATTCTTGGTAGTAATCAAGGTCGAAGACAAAGTCATGTTTTCCCCAGCAGATCATCATGGGTACCGAGGTCAATTGGTGGAGGTTTTCATCCACCGTTTTGACGGTTGCATAACTGGGGTCATCGGGATGCACCGGTATGTCCTGTACGAATTTCAGGGTAGCCAGCCGGTTATGGGTCGAATTGTAGGGGGCCACCAAGGCCGCCTTCACATCCGGTGCCAGGCGTTTGCGCGGTGCCATGAAAAGGGCGGCCCGGGCAAAAAGGTTGCCGCGAAGAACCGCCGGGACGGCAAAAAACCGCAGGTGGCGTATCAGCCAGAGCCTGACCGGCAGACCTTTGGCAGCCGGCGGAAAGAATCCGGCCGTATTAAGAATAACGATCCGGCGGACTCTCGCCGGGTTGCGCAAGGCCCACACCATACCGATCATACCGCCCCAGTCATGCACGATTAAAGAGATCTTTTCAGGAAGGGCCAGGTGATCCAGCAGGCGTTGCAGGTCGTTGACGCGATCTTCCAGATGAAAACCATAGTCTTTGGTTCCCGGTCGACCGGAGAGTCCGCAGCCCATGTGGTCCGGTACGATGCAGCGCATGGATGGGGATAGGCCCTTTACCAGGCCACGGTAGTAGAATGACCAGGTCGGGTTTCCGTGCAACATGACTACCGGTGCACCTTCACCTTCGTCCAGATAGTGATACTGCAACCCGTCGATATCGAGATAGTTCGATTTGAACGGATATAATTTTTTAAATGGCGTTATGTCTATTACAGGTTTTTTTTTCATGAACCATTTTGTTCATTTTCTTTCACGTGAAAGAAAACGAACCAAAAGAAAACGCCCGTGACACGCGGCCCTGCGGGCTGCCCTGCGCTTCTCGGAAAAGGCGCGCTCAGCACAACTCGCTGCGCTCAAACAAGCACTTCGCTCCTTCGCCCTTTCCTGCGATGCTCGGCGCGTCTCAAAGGGAAATTAAAACCATTTAGGATAGAAGCTATCTCAAAAATAGGATTTTGGTTCAAGGTCAAGGCGGACGCGGCAATCGAACCGGATGAATACTGAGAGTATTTCGAGGATTTGAATGACGCGCCCAACGCCGAGATTGAGCCAAAAGACTTTTTTGAGATGGCTTTTACCATTCTACTGCCATGAGTAGACAATTCAACCCACTCCCAATACCGAAAAATCCCACCAGGTCGCCTTTTTCCAGGAACCCACGCTCGTCCGCGATGGCGGCGGTCAAGGGCAGGGAAACTGTTCCGATATTTCCCAAATACTGAAAGGTCGTAAAATCTTTCTCAACCGGAATACCGATGGCTGCGAGGACCGTTTTCTGATGGGCGGAACCCACCTGGTGACAGATAATCTTGTCTGGTTCCGGCAGGCCGAGGTTATCCCGGAAATCTCGATAGGTTTCTACGCCCAATATCACCCCATGTTGCAGTACACCGACTGAATCGGTTTCCATGACCAGCGGGGCACTGGCGGGGATGCCCGTATCCGGTCCCCAGGTGCAGAGCTCGTGGTGGACGGTGGCGTTGCGAGCCACACCACCAACCAGACGATGTTTGCTGGTGGTCAGGGCTTTGGATGTCAAAATGACCGCAACGGCGCCGGACCCGCCGGTGAGGGTCGCAATGGTTTTCTTAAACATTTCCATGTCGGCCGAGGCCAGCAGGCGTTCGATGGTCGTGTCGACAATCTGGCGGGCCGACTCGCAGGAGACCACCATTCCGGCCGAGATCTGGCCGGTTTCGATGGCACTGGCGATCTGAATCATACCGTTGACCACGCCCAGGCAGGCGTTGGATACGTCATAAATCAGGGCAGCGGGTCCGATCTGCAGGGCATTGGCTACGGCACAGGCTGTCGCCGGCTCGAGGTTGTCCCGGCAGACGCCGCCATAGATCAACATGCCAATATCCGTCGGGGCGACGGATGTCTTTGCCAGGGCCTTTTTCCCGGCTGCTATGGCACCGGTACTCATGCGAAATCCGGGATCCCAATAGCGCCGCTCCCGGATGCCGGTCAACGCTTCGAGTTGCCCGGGTTGAAAGTGGAGCTTTTTGTACACAGGTGCCAGACGGGCCTCGAGGTCGCTCGAATCCACTACATTGGGGGCCAGTTCGTAACCGATGGATTCTATGTAGACATTTGTAAATTTCATGAATCGAAATATATCTCTGGTTCAGGGTTCAAGGTTCAGAGGTTCAAGGTTAAACAAATAAAAAGCACTTTTTAAGTTCTCGGTCCAGGGTTTTAACCTTTGAACCCTGAACCTTTGAACCGGGAACCCCTCAAAGCGGTACCAACCTCAACCCAAAATGTTTCATCTGATAAATATAAATCCCATCCACCTTCAGGAAACCATCGGCATATAACGCGGGTGCCGGTTCATTGTCAACCCGCGTCACTTCGGCCTCCACCGTCACCACCTTGTTGGTGGGAATGACCTGGCCGCGGTAACTCCACTCGTGGGGATCTTCGGTAACCATTTCGAACTGATGGGTGTTTATCAAATGCGGCCACCTCTCGTGGGCCGCAAACTTCAGCAGTTGCAGAAACGACTCCAAACCCAGGGAACCCGGAATCACGGGATCCTGGTAGAAATGAGCCCTGAAAAACCACTCATCCGGATTGACGGTCTTGGTGCCCCGCACAAAGCCCAGTCGCTGTCGTCCACCTTCCGGTTCGAACACGTCTATCTGATCTAGCATGCACAGCGCCGTAGCGGGCAGGGCTAAACCGGTGCCCGGATCCAAGTTGGGATCTTCCGGTGTCGTTGGTCGGGCCGGCGGAAATTTAAATACCGGTTCCGATCCGAGTTCCCCAGTTGCCGGTGTATATACCAGGGCCTCCGATCCCCGGATACCCACCTGATTGGCCAGGGCCTGTTGGGAAAAGAACCCGAAATAGGTGGTACCGGCGTAAATCATTTCAGTGCCGGCCAGCACCTGGAAATCAAAATGTTCGATGATCATGTCCCCGGCCTCAGAGGCCTTGGTAAGGCGGGAGCGCATGGTCAATGTTCGATTTTCCGCCGGCAGGTTGCGATGCAGCACGGCTTGGCCACCCAGGTTGCGAAATTTTAAATCCTGGTCGCTGCGCAGGGCACTGCCCAGGTAAGCGGCCAGCCATCCGCAGGGTTGCAGGGCGATTTCCAACAACACGCAGTAGGGCAGACGGCCGCTGCGGTCGGCCTGAAAGAACCATTCGTCGGCCGGCAGATCGTACTGCGCTTCGATCCAGCCGCCCGGCTCGAGCTGCCAGGGGGGTGGTTCGGTTTTGGTTACCCGATCCATGAAAAAGTAAGGCGGGCGGGGCAGGCGGGCAATCTTGCGCTCGCGGTCAAAAACCCGGTAGGGTTCACCGAATGCCTCGGATGGGTTGCCTTCCGCAAATGCCAGAATTCTTGATTGTTCGAAGAGGACTGCTGAATCTCCCGGTGTTTGGGAGGTTGCGTTCCAGGTAGCCGCAATATCGGCCCGGGTAACGCCGGTAAGCTTCATCGACATGTCGCGGAACATGACGATGTATTCTCCGTCGGCATGCATATAGGCATCGGCAATCACGTATGGTTCCGGCCCGTAACCGATCTCCTTCAATTCGACGGCATAGGTTACCTCACGAGTGGCAGGCGTGACCGGCCCGCGGCATTTGAGCACGCTGCCGACCCCCTGCACGGGTTCCCAGCAGGCATCCGGTTTGGCACTGATCCAGCCCATCCGCAGCAAGAAAACCCGCAGGGTATGGGCGCAGCATTCATACATCAGGGTGCCCGGCATCACCATGTCATCCATGAAGTGGCAGGTCAGGAACCAGTCATCCGGGTGGATGTCGGCCTGGGCAGCCACCCGGCCGATGCCGTAGCGGCCGCCCTGGGGATCGAGCTCTAAAACGCGGTCAATCAGGTGCATGCGGCCCGTGGGCAGACACAGGGAGGGGGCCAGGGGTTTCCCTGCAAAACCTGCACCGAAACAGGCGGCCAGGTCTCCCCGACGCAGGGCCTCGACCTGATCTTCATGGTAGCTTTCCGGGCTCATTGGTATGGGCGGGTTCCAATCGGTCGGCAGCCGGCCGGCTTCGGGCAGCTGTTCCTCCTCGGTCAGGATGATGCCGCCGGAGTTTTTGACTTCCTCGGGCGTGAAAAAGCCGGCACAGCCATCGGTCATGGTGATTAACAGCTCATCGCCAATGTAACCCTTAAAATTGAAGAAGAACATGTAGGTTTCCTGTTGGCGGATGAACTTGTCGATGTGAATATCGTAGCGAATGGTGTCGCCGGGGTGTGGTAGACCGCGGTGAAACGTCACCTGCGCATCCAATAGGCGGTAGTTGCGGGTACCTTGGACGACATGGTCGATTCCCAGGTAGCCGCTCAAGAAAAGGTCGGCCTGACCGGCTTCAACCGAGATGCAGACCGGTGCCCGCCGGCCGTCCAGATACCAGGCATCGGGTTGGACATCGTGTTCGGTGATCACCCGGCCTGATCCCAGGGAAAGTTTTTCTCCCTCTACCTTTAAAATCCGGTCAACCAGCATGAGCGGCTCATCGGGAAGCCGTACCCGGGCTTGGTAAGTGTCCACCACCGCATATTCCGGACCCAGCATTTTGGCTGCCGACCCGATGGCAAATTCCAGACACATATCCCGATCGAAGGCTACCTGCGGCCCGGCCGGGGACACCAAATCCTGCTGCGCCGGCCCGTCTTCCATTTCCGCAGGGGGTGGGTCTGCATCTTCATCGGCCGGTAACCGGCCGGATGCGGCCAGCGATTCAAGCAGACGGCTTTGCAGGGAAAAGGCTTCGGCATAGTCTTTGGTAATCTGTTCCGACAGAGCCAGGTATTCATTGTGGGCCCGGGTAGTGGCTTCGATGTTCTGATTTATGGCCTGCAGTATGTCCCGGGAAAACCTGGCCAGCGTTTGTTCCGGCAAAGATGAATTAGACTGTTTGACTGACGGCGCAGATGCCGCATTCTTACCTGTTATGTCCGATCCTAACCCGGGACTGTCTTCGTATTTAGCGCGGCTGTTCCCCACGGGCCGGACCGGTGCCGGCGGCGTCCCCCCGGTCGTCAATACCATGAGAGGTTGCCGATCACCAGCCGATCTGCGCGTGGAGGTGTCCGGTCGGGCGGCCTGGGCTGGGGGTGCTTCGAGAATCACATGCAAACAGTGACCGTCTCCGTTCATGGAAGCAGCCACGGCGCAGGACGGCGTATCGGCCGTGGATGCCGGCCACGGGACTGTTTCTCGGGGGAAGTAAAACGGGACGGTCTTCAGCCGGTTTACCGAGGGCGGACCATCCGGATGGAACGGCCAGATGCTTCCGCGGGCCAAACCGCTGCTCACCTTTGCGACCGCGGCCAGCCCGGCGGCTGCTCCGGCATGCCCGATATTCTGTTTGAGAGCGCCGACGGCAATGCTGTGCGCCGGCAATGGCAGGTCCTTATAGAGCGCCTGCAGGGCCTCGGCTTCGGCTTCATCTTCCCGGGGGTCTCCACTCCCGTGAGCTTCGATGCAGATGACTTCGGCCGGATCCCGGCCGGCTTCCCGCAGGCCCCGTTTGAACGCGCGTGTATACGCCTTTGCAGCTGTAGCGGCCGTGCCGCCGGCGGCACCGATACCGGTGATCACGCTGTAGATATGGTCTTTGTCGGTCAGGGCGGTATCCAGGCGTTTGAGAATCAGGGCGGCGGCCCCTTCCCCGGGCAAGGTGCCTGCAGAT
>Ga0126331_1000027_pt1 | contig 56426 bp, 53 predicted proteins | sample InaspJWI98metaG_FD_96379 | JGI IMG/M metagenome (GOLD analysis project Ga0126331, IMG submission 96379) | Marine gutless worms symbiont microbial communities from Oahu, Hawaii - Inanidrilus sp. 2 OAHU.JWI-98 metaG | ecosystem: Host-associated > Annelida > Digestive system > Unclassified | place... | reverse complement strand
TGTGATCGTAAATGTTGTCATAGCGGCCTCCTTTTTAAGGTTATGAGGCCATTATAACCGCCGTCTGTGACAGATACGGTCACAGATCGGCACTACTGGAGTTTTTTAGAGAACCGCAAAAAGGAATTCACCTGCAGTTTATGCTCCAGGCGCTCCATCTCGGCAAAAAGTTCATCACCGGTTTCGAAGAAATTGACGGACTTCCCTTTGCCGCCGAACAGGGCGGACGTCGAGCAGAAGTTGCATCCCAGCGGACAACCTACGGAGGGAATCAGCATGGCCGCCGTGTCGCCCGGCTTGTCTTGCAGGGTGTGCCCCAGGATACGGGTCTTGAATCCTGATAAGACGGCGGGATGTTTAATCGGCAGGTCGGGATCAAGGCCTAAAAAAGTCCGAAACCAGCGCACACCCTCGCCCTGGACAATATGATCTGCCCTGATGATGTCGTTCAGGCCTTCTTTGTTGGCAATGTGCCCGCCCACCACGATGGTGGCCCGGGGCTGGTATTCCCGGATCAGTTCACACATTTTTTGAACCTTGCCGATGTTGGGCAAAATGGAACTGATGCCGATGATATCATAGGGCGTATTTTTGATTTCTTCGATAAACCGCTCCAGGTCGGGAAAATCGAGCAGCGTACAGGGCGCTTCGAGATTCTCTTTGATCAGCATGAGGCCGAAAGAGCGATGGAACATCCGCAGTGAATAGACGCCCTGCACCCGGGTCACCTGGTTCTGGTAGAGTTCCATGGGGTTGTTCTCACGGCTACCGTAGATGTCATTCTGGGCGAAAGGTCCAAAAACACTGGACAGCAGGACTCTGGCTTTCTTTCCAAGGGGATGGACTGTCGGGAAAGGCATATGCGTGATCTCCTGTAAATGATAACAGCAACTGTAATAGCACCCGCCAACAAGTTGTCTTCTAAACAGGGGATCGTATTTTTACAAGCTGATTTCAGGGATTTACATTTGTTTTACAAAAGGCGCGGCAAATCGAGATCAGCCCCCGGAACTGGTGAGGGCATTGCTACTATCCTTAAATTCCGGATATGCGGGCCACGCATTGGTATCGATTGATTCTTTTATCTCGATTGCCGGCGTGAAATGTTCTGGGGGCGGTAACGAATTACCGCCCCCAGCCAATATTTGGAATTTGAAACTTTCGAATCGATTTATTTATTTAACCCGACCCTCTCTCCAAGCCTGGATCAACTCGTCGTAGTTGACTGTCTCTCCCTGGGGCTTTTCATTAACCTTGGCCTTGGGTGAGCCCGGCTTGTTCAACCAGAAGGAGGCTTTCTTCTTGGGATTCAATTTGGGGCCACACTTGCCCTGTACATTGGCACGTTGGATGCGCTGCAACACACGATCCTGTTCGCGGGCCAGGTTGTCCATCGCGGTGCTGACGGTTACCTCACCGGAAACTGCCTCACCAACATTCTGCCACCACAATTGGGCCAGTTTGGGATAATCCGGTACATTGGTACCGGTGGGCGTCCACGCAACCCGGGCCGGGCTGCGGTAAAATTCAACCAGACCACCCAGTTTAGGTGCCCGTTTGGTAAAGGACTCGTGCCGGATGTCGCTGTCGCGGATGGGAGTCAGACCCACATGGGTCTTTTTCAGGGAGGTTGTCTTGGCCACACAGAACTGGGCAAAGAGCCAAGCAGCTTTGCGGCGTTTGAGCGGTGTGCTTTTCATGAGCGTCCAGGAACCGCAGTCTTGATAGCCCAGCTTCATGCCCTCTTCCCAATAGGGACCATGGGGGGACGGAGCCATGCGCCACTTAGGCGTACCATCCGTGTTCACTGTTGGACCCGGCTTGACCATGTCGGATGTGAAGGCCGTGTACCAAAATATCTGCTGAGCCACATGGCCTTTGGCCAGAACCGGCAGGTAGGTATAAAAATCCATGCCCAGGGCACCTGGTGGCGCGTATTTACGCAGCCATTCCATGTATTTGCGCAGAGAATACTTGGCGGCCGGGCCATTGGCGGCACCACCGCGCTCAACGCTGGCGCCCACCGGGCGACAGCCGTCTACGCGAATACCCCACTCATCAACCGGGACGCCATTGGGAATGCCTTTATCACCGGCACCGGCCATGGAAAGCCAGGCATCCGTAAAACGCCAACCCAGGTCCGGGGCTTTCTTGCCATAGTCGTTGTGCCCGTATATGGCTTTGCCATCTATTTCCTGGATATGCTCACTGAAGAATTCCGCGATATCTTCATAGGCCGACCAATTGACCGGCACACCCAGCTCGTACCCATAGATCTCTTTAAACTTCTTTTTAAAATCCGCGCGATTGAACCAGTCGTAACGGAACCAATAGAGGTTGGCGAACTGCTGATCCGGAAGCTGGTAGAGCTTGCCATCCGGACCGGTTGTAAAGGATTTGCCCATGAAATCGTCCACGTCCAGCGTGGGCAGCGTGACGTCTTTGCCTTCGCCCTTCATGAAATCGGACAACGGCACCACGTGGCCATAACGAAAGTGGGTACCAATAAGATCGGAGTCATTGATATAGGCATCGTAGAGGTTCTTTCCGGATGCCCATTGCGATTGGAGTTTTTCAATGACGTCACCCTCCTGGATCAGGTCGAAGGAAACCTTGATGCCGGTGATTTCCTCAAATGCCTTGGCCAACACTTTGGCCTCATATTCATGGGTCGGAATGGTTTCGGACACCACCTTGATATTCATACCCTTGAAAGGTTTCGAGGCTTTGATGAACCATTCCATCTCTTTCATTTGCTCGGCTTTCGACAAGGTGGAGGGTTGAAACTCTTCGTTTATCCACTTCTGGGCCGCCTTCTTGGCCATACCATGGCTCATAGCCCAGGCACTGCTTCCCATTAAGATAAACGCCAGGATGACGATCCATATGGGCATGGATCGAAACCACAACCGATTTTTAACCGTTTTGCGCATAATTTCCTCCTCTCATTTGGTGGTAGGTATCACTAAAAGCCTTACCGCAAACGCGTAATGCCTTGCGAGGGCGACAAAGCCAATATTTTTTTCGCAATATTCGGAAATCGCTGCATGCATATCAATGTTGGCTCTGACGATAGGGTTGTTGGTTAGCGCGCTGTAAAAGCGACGCAGGGAATGGATTTGAATCCAAGCCGCAAAACACGATGATTCTGTAACGCCGGTCTATCCCCAGCGCATTGAAATGAAGACCCAGACCACTGATAAACCTGTTGCGTACCATAGGTTCAGATCGGTTAAACCCAACCAGGCCAAGTGGATGTAGGCACTGCCCAAAAGTCCCAAAAAGAAGCGGGTACCCCGGGTGGTAGGAACCAGAAAAAATCCCCGGCGTTCAATGGTTGGGGACGCCAGTTCCCAGATAAGCATGCCAACCAGCATAAAAAAGATGGTGATGAAGAAAATAGCCGTCGGCTTGGTCCAATACATCCATTCTAAGGCCATTGTTGTTCTCCCTTACACACGCCCCAGTGCAAATCCCTTGGCGAGGTGGTTGCGCACAAACCAGATTACCAAGGCTCCCGGGACGATGGTCAGCACACCGGCCGCGGCCAGCAGGCCCCAGTCCAGGCCTGTGGCGCTGATCGTCCTCGTCATGGTGGCGACGATCGGCTTGGCCTCCGTGATCGTCAATGTCCGGGCAAAGAGCAGTTCAACCCAGCTGAACATGAAACAGAAAAAAGCGGTTACGCCGACCCCGGCACGAATCAGCGGAATAAAGATCGTGATAAAAAACCGCGGGAAACTGTATCCATCGATGAATGCCGTCTCGTCGATCTCCCGCGGAATGCCGGACATGAAGCCCTCCAGGATCCAAATCGCCAGCGGCACGTTAAAAAGGCAATGGGCCAGGGCCACGGCGATATGGGTGTCCATCAGTCGCATGGTGGAATAGAGCTGCAGGTAGGGGAGCAGGAAAACCGCCGGAGGCGCCATGCGGTTGGTCAACAGCCAGAAGAACATCTGGCCGTCGCCGATGAATTTATAACGCGAGAAAGCATAGGCGGCAGGCAGAGCGAATGCCAGTGACATGACGGTATTCAGGCCGACGTAGATCATGGCGTTTATATAGGCCGTGTACCAGGTGGGGTCCGTAAAGATCTTGATGTAGTTTCGAAAGGTGATGTCCGCCGGGTACAAAGCGAAATTTCCCAAGATGTCGGCGTTGGTTCGCAGGGACATATTGAGCATCCAGTAGATCGGGAGAATCAACAGGCTGAAATAGATGCACAGGGCGATCGTTCTTTTCTGGATTTTCATGCTTTATCTCCTCTCCCCACGTTCAACAGCGCCTGGTAAAAAGCAAAACTGAAAAGCAGGACAATCAGGAAATAGATCAGTGAGAAGGCCGCGGCAGGTCCCAGGTCAAACTGCATCGTGGCGAGTTTAACCAGATAGATGGACAGGAAGGTGGTCGTATTACCGGGGCCGCCGCCGGTCAGGGCAAAGGGCTCGGCATAGATGAGGAAACTGTCCATCCAACGTAGTAGAACCGCAATGGTGAGGACGCCGCGCATTTTCGGCAATTGAATATACAGGAAGGTGGCCCAGGGAGAGGCCCCGTCGATTTTGGCTGCCTGGTAATAAGCCTCGGGAATGGCCCGCAGGCCGGCGTAAGCCAGCAGAGCCACCAAGGGGGTCCAGTGCCAGACCTCCATAGCAAGTAGCGTTATCCAAGCGTACAGGGGCTTGGCGGTATGGTCAAACGGCACTTCCAATAAATCCAAGCTGTTGATGCCCACACCAAACAAGCCGATATCCGGGCGGGTAAAAATGATCCAGATCGTACCGATGACGTTCCAGGGTATCACCAGGGGCAGGGCCAGGATGACCAGCGATGCGGATACGCCCCATCCGCGTTTGGGCATGGCCAGGGCAATCACGATGCCGAGGGGAATCTCGATCAGCAGAACGAGCCCGGAGAACAGGAACTGGCGCCAGAGGGCATCGTGCAGCCGATAGTTGCTCAACATCTCCTTGAACCACTCGGTGCCTACAAAGACGGCATTCCCGGGCCCAAAAATATCCTGGAGTGATTAATTCACCACGGTCATCAACGGGATGATGCCGCTGAAGGCAACGATAATAAAAGCCGGCAGCACCAGAAACCAGGCCTTGTTGTTTTGCCACTTTTCCATATTATCGCTCCTTTACTTAACCAGCCGCCCGTCCGCAAACAACCGGGTCCACTCCGGTGGGAAGACCAGCCAGGCCTGTTCAGCGGGAACCCGTCCGCCTTCCGGAAGCCGGGCCCGGACGGTTTTGCCGTCCAGGGTAAGGTTGACGATCCGGCAACTGCCTTGATCTTCGACGGATTTGACTCTGGCGGGCACACCACCTTCAACGGCCGTGTGGTGCAGTTTGAGATGCATCGGTCGGATGCCCAGTTCCAACTTTCCCCGGGCAGCGCGGCCTTTGGCGGCCACCGCATGGTCCAGGGTGATGCTGGCGCCATCGCACCGGGCGACGTTGTCCTCCAGAGTGCATTCCAGAAAGTTCATGCCCGGGCTCCCGATAAAGTACCCTACGAAGGTGTGTTCCGGGTTCTCGAAAAGATCCTGGGGAGAACCGATTTGCACGATTTCGCCTTCATACATGACCACGACCTTGTCTGCAAACGTGAGCGCTTCGACCTGATCGTGGGTGACGTAGATAAAGGTTAGTTTTAACTGCTCATGAATATCTTTTAGTTTGCGCCGCAGGTTCCATTTGAGGTGTGGATCGATCACGGTCAATGGCTCATCAAAAAGAATGGCGGCGACATCGCGCCTGACCAGTCCACGGCCCAGGGAAATTTTCTGCTTGGCGTCAGCCGCCAGGCCGGCGGCTCTCTTTTTGAGAAACGGGGTCAGGTCAAGGATGTCGGCTACTTCCCGGACCCGTTCTAAGACGTCGCTCTCCGCATGCCCGCGATTGCGCAGCGGAAAGGCCAGGTTATCGAAAACCGTCATGGTATCGTAGAGCACCGGGAATTGAAACACCTGGGCGATATTGCGTTTTTCCGGCGGCAGGTCGGTTACATCCTGTCCGTCGTAGATGACTTCGCCGCGGGTGGGGGTGAGCAGGCCGGATATGATGTTCAACAAGGTTGTTTTGCCACAGCCGGAAGGACCCAGCAAGGCATAGGCTCCGCCGTCTTCCCAGGTATGTTGGATGCGTTTGAGCGCAAAGTCCTCGTCATCCGCAGGTTTGGGGTGATAGCTGTGGGCTATTTCACTGAGTTGGATACGCGCCATGTAAATTCCTCAAGGCCGATCTTGCATGCTGTCAAGGGATGGGGCCGCGACCAGAGCCCCCTCCAGGTCGAAGACAAAAAGGCAACCGGGATTGACATAAAGTGTGACCGTGGATCCGATCCGATAGGGATGAATCCCATCCTCCTGGGCCACGAGACGGGTGTCGGCATGCTGGAAGTGGATGAATGTCTCCGATCCGTTGATTTCGGCCAGTTCCACCTTTGTATGGATTTCGGCATCCCGTTCGCCACTGCGGGACAGAAAGAAGTGGTTGGAACGGATGCCGAAGGTATACTCGCCGTCTGACAGTTTTTGCATCTCGCCCTGTAAAGGCACCTGAAGGCCCTCACCGATAAGAGCCGTTTTACCCTGAATGCTGCCGCGAATGAAATTGATGGGTGGATCGCTGAATACTTCGGCGACTTTCGTCGTGGCCGGGTTTCTGTAAACGGATTGGGTGGTGCCGGTTTGCAGAATACGGCCCTCGTCGAGGACGACAATGTTGCCCCCCAGCATCAGGGCTTCAGTTGGTTCCGTGGTCGTGTAGACGACAATCGCCCGACGCTGGCTGAAAATGTCCTGCAATTCGACACGCAATTCTTCGCGCAGCTTGTAATCCAGGTTCACCAGGGGCTCATCCATGAGTAATAAATCCGCGTTTTTAACCATTGCCCGGGCAATGGCGGTGCGCTGCTGTTGTCCGCCGGACAATTCTGCCGGCAGGCGGTCCAGCAGATCGTCGATACGCAGCATCTCGGCGATTTCGCGGACCTGGTGGTCGATTTCGGATGCCTTCAGGCCGCTTGTTTTCAGGGGAGAGGCTATGTTCTGGTAAACCGTCAAGGACGGATAGTTGATAAATAACTGATATACCATGGCGATATTGCGCTTGCGCACTGAGACGCCGGTAACATCCTGCCCATCGACAACAATCCGGCCCCGGGTTGGTTTGTCCAGGCCGGCCATGATACGTAGCAAAGATGTTTTTCCGGCCAGGGTACGACCGAGAATCACATTGCGGGAACCACTCTCGAATTCGAGGTCGATGTCCTTCAGATGCATCTCTCGATTGACGTTTTTATCGATATGCTGAAGGGCCAAGGTCATGTAGAATCTCCATAATGGATCGATAGTTCCGGCCTGAGGGGGGATAGGAGCTATCCAGCGGGTGATGTCGCTGGGTATTTAGAGCAATAACATCCCCGTATAGTCTTCGCAAGTGAAAAGCTCAGAAGCGGTTTCAAAACCGCCCCTTTTGGGTGAGTCGGTTTTTATCTTTCGAAATAGCATGGTGGCCTTTTAAGATATTCAACGGGCTTAAAGCGCGGTGCCCGCCGCTTGGGGTACCACTTCACTAGATGGTAATCACCGGAAGGGCATCATGAAATTTACAGTCGGAAATCTTCGAAAGGCATATGTTGGGTTGCCAGGTTCGAAGCAGATATCATGCTTCAACCCCCTTAGATGGAAGGGAATTGCGGTTTGCGGCTATTGATTTCTATTCAGCCGAAGTTATGGTATGGATGGTTTCAGATACAATCTATTCTCAAATCCTTGATCAAATCAGGATCAACTCCGTACACCAACCCAAAAATCTAAGGAGAGATCAATGCCCAAATACATCGGTGCTTTAGACTTGGGAACCACCAGCAATCGCTTTATCATCTTTGACCACCAGGGGCAGATCGTGGGGTTGGATCAGAAGGAGCATGCCCAGATCTTTCCCAAACCCGGCTGGGTAGAGCACGATCCCATGGAGATCTGGAAGAATTCGATCAGTGTGATGCGCAACGCGCTGAAAAAAAGCGGTGTGCCGGGCCGTAACATCCACGCGATCGGCATTACCAACCAACGCGAAACCACAATTGTCTGGAACCGCAAGACGGGCGAGCCGCTTTATAATGCTATTGTCTGGCAGTGCACCCGCACAGATGAAATCTGCAATCAACTGACGGAGGCGGGCGGTCAGGACCGCTTTCGCGCAAAAACCGGACTGCCCGTGGCAACCTATTTCTCAGGTCCCAAAATCAAATGGATCCTGGATAACGTGCCGGCCGCCAGGCAAGCCGCCGATGACGGCAATGCCTATTTCGGTACCGTAGAAAGCTGGCTGGTGTGGTGGCTGACCGGTGGGCCGGACGGTGGCGCGCATATCACCGATGTTACCAATGCCAGCCGGACGATGATGATGAACCTGGCCACATTGGACTGGGATGCGGAAATTCTGCAGGTTTTGGGCATCCCCCGCCGGATGCTACCGCGCATCGTGCCATCGGTCGACCCTGAGATATGGGGGCATACGTCGCCATCGGGTCCTTTGGGTGCCCGTGTGCCTGTTTGCGGCGCCTTAGGCGACCAGCAAGCCGCCCTGGTGGGCCAGGCCTGTTTCAACGTGGGCGAGGCGAAGAACACCTATGGTACAGGCTGTTTTCTATTGCTCAACACCGGCCCCGAGGCCGTGCCCTCCGAACATGGCCTGATTACTACCGTGGCCTACCAGATAGGTAACGCGAAACCGGTTTACTGCCTGGAAGGGTCCATTGCCATTGCCGGCGCCCTGGTGCAATGGTTCCGTGACAACCTGGGCATCATCAACAGCGCGCCGGAAATAGAGGTCCTGGCCCGCAGCGTGGAAGACAATGGCGGTGCCTATATCGTGCCGGCGTTCTCAGGGCTGTATGCGCCTTACTGGCGCTCCGATGCCCGGGGCGCCATTGTCGGCTTGACCCGCTTTGTCGACAAAGGCCACCTGGCGCGAGCCGTGCTGGAAGCCAACGCGTATCAAACCCTGGATATCGTGGAGGCCATGAACAAGGATTCCGGCGTGGCTCTCAAACGTTTGAAAGTTGACGGCGGCATGGTCGCCAATGAATTGATGATGCAGTTCCAGGCCGATGTCTTGAATGTGCCCGTGATCCGGCCCAAGGTGACCGAAACCACCGCTTTGGGGGCGGCCTACGCTGCCGGTCTGGCCACCGGCTTCTGGTCCGATCTGGAGGAACTGCGTCGCAACTGGGCGGAGGACAAGACCTGGCAGGCCGATATGGACGCTGATACGCGCGCCGCAGGCGTCAATGGGTGGCACAAAGCGGTCCAGCGCACGTTCGACTGGGTGGCCTAATGCAGCCGTTTGTCTTCAAAACGGTGGCGGGTCTCATGGTCGGAGCCGGCATCGTAAAGCAAATAGCTGCGGAAACAGCCCGATTGGGGCGACATGCCTTTTTAGTGACCGGCCGCTCCACGCGTCGCGCGGAGAACCTGCGCCGGGATCTTGTCGCTGGTGATATTGTCTGTACGCTGTACCAGGTGACCCGGGAACCGGATTTAGAATCGGTGTCCACCGGCGCCCGCACGGCCCGCCAAGCAAAATGCGATGTTGTTATCGGCATCGGCGGTGGCAGCGTTATGGATGCGGCCAAGGCCATCGCCGCCCTTATTACCAACCAGCGGCCGCTCCTCGATTATTTGGAAGTCATTGGTAAAGCGCGGCCCCTCGACCGGGAGCCGGTGCCCTGTATTGCGGTGCCGACAACGGCAGGTACCGGCAGCGAGGTAACCCGCAACGCCGTGATCCGCAGTCCGCAGCACCGGGTCAAGGTGAGCCTGCGCAGTCCGGGCATGCTGCCCGACCTGGCGCTGGTCGATCCCGAACTGACCCTGTCCCTGCCTCCGGAATTGACCGCAGCGACCGGATTTGATGCCTTGACCCAGCTGATCGAGGCCTTTGTATCGATCCGGGCCAATCCCTTAACGGACGGATTCTGCCGTGAGGGCCTGGCCCGATGCGCACGCGCGTTGAAAACCGTTTACCATCAGGGAGACAATTTGGCCGCCCGCACGGATATGGCAATCGCCAGCCTTTTCTCCGGTCTGGCGCTGGCCAATGCCGGTCTGGGGGCTGTGCACGGCATTGCCGGACCACTAGGCGGCCTGCGGACCGCTCCGCATGGCGCGGTTTGTGCCCGTCTGCTGCCGGTCGTAACCGCCGCCAACATCGCTGAACTGGAAAAGACCGCACCAAAAAGCCCCTTTCTTGCGCGCTATCAGGAAACAGCCCGACTGCTCACCGGAAACCGGGAAGCCGGCCCCTGGGATGGGACTGCCTGGTTGCGGGCAACCATGCGGGAACTGAACATCCCGCTTCTAACCCACTGGGGCCTGACTTCCGCAGAGAAAACAGACCTGGCTGAATCCGCTCTGCGGGCCAGCAGCATGCGCGGCAATCCCGTACGCCTGGACCGCCAAGCTCTGGAAGACATTATCAGCAAAGCCCTGCACGGGGATGATTGAAATGGAACGAATCCTCATTATCGGCGGCGGCGGTACCGGCGGCGCCCTGGCGCATGACCTGACGCTGCGGGGTTTCGACGTCACGTTGGTGGAAAAAGGCAGCCTATTGAGTGGAACCAGCGGACGACATCATGGATTGCTGCACAGCGGCGCCCGGTATGTCTTCCACGATGTGGAAACCGCCCGGGAGTGCTACGCCGAGAATCAAATCCTACGCCGACTGACACCCCAGGCCATAGAATCCAATGATGGGCTCTTTGTTGCCTTGAGCGACGAAGACATGGCCTACCAGGAACCCTTTCTGCGCGGTTGCAAAGCGGCCGGTATTCCAACCCGGGTGCTGGATGCCGCCCGGGCATTGCAGTTGGAACCAGCCCTGCATCCCGGATTAAAGGGCGCGGTGCAGGTACCGGACGCCAGCATGGATGCCTGGCGCCTGCCCCTGCACTTTTTCGCCGCCGCCCGGGCCAAAGGGGCTGCGATTCTCCCCTTTTGCCAAGTAGAAACGTTGCGGCAGCACAACCGCCAGATAACCGGCGTCCAGGTCAGAAACCTGCGCAGCGGCAAACGCCAGACCCTGTCGGCCGATATTATCGTTAACGCTGCCGGCCCGTGGGCCGGTAAGGTGGCGGCGCTGGCCGGATTGGATGTGCCGGTTCGTCCCGGCCCGGGCGTCATGGTCTCCCTGGCTGATCGGTATTGCAACATGGTAATCAATCGTCTGCATCCGGCCGGCGAAGGGGATATTCTGGTGCCGCAGCGTGAGCAAACCATTATCGGAACCACAGCCTGGATAGCGGCTGACCCCGACGAGGTCCAATTGCCGCAAGGCGCGGTCGGAAAGCTGGTCAGCCTGGGGGCGCGCTTGATGCCGGCCCTGGCCAAAGCTCCCGTGCACGCGGTATGGCAGGCCAGCCGCCCGCTTTTGTGCAGTAGTGACACAGATGACCCCATGCGGATCAGCCGCGGTTTTACCTGCATCGATCATCAAGCGCAGGATGGTATTGAAGGAATCATTTCGATGGTCGGCGGCAAGGCCACCACCCTACGAGCCATGGCCGCGGAAGCCGCTGATCTGATCTGTCGGAAAACCGGACGCAACATTACCGGCACGACTGCTGCGACACCGCTACGGCCCTATCGAGATATCCTGCAAACAGCGGAAACATGGATATAATTTAATGCGAACCCAAACCGTCACCTTGCGGATCCTGAGATTTAAACCCGACCGGATTGAAACGCCCCACTATGAGGATTTCAAAGTGCGCCGCGAACCCCGGATGACCGTTCTGGACGGTCTGGAACAAATCCGGCTGAACCAGGATGAGACCCTTATGTACCGGCACTGCTGCCACCATTCCTCTTGCGGCACCTGTGCTTGCACCATCAATGGTAACCCAGCCTTAGCCTGTGCCAGTCGGATTGCCGATCTGCAATCGGATGTAATTACCGTGTCACCCTTGGCCAATCACACCTGTTTGGGTGATTTGGCCGTGGATATGACTTCCTTTTTCAGGGAAATGGACCCACACTGGACCAATATCCGTCCATGCGAGGGGATGACGTCCAACCGTATTCCCGAGGATGTAGATCAGGTAGTGCGCCTGGAAAATTGTATTGAGTGCGGTTGCTGCGTGGCCACCTGTCCGGTCTCCGCGACTGAGGGGGAATTTAGGGGGCCTACCGTCCTGGCGGCCATTAACAATGAAATCCGGAATCGACCGACAAGCAAGCAATCACTTCTACGTATAGCCAACGATGCGCGCGGAGTGTTCAAGTGTCAACGCCACCTGGTCTGCAGCCGGGTGTGCCCTACCCGGGTTTATCCAGCGCGGCATATTGCCGATCTCCAGCGGGCGCTTGACGCGCTATCATCCCAAGATACTTGAATTCAGGTATTACGCTGTTGATAAGCGCGCGGCCCCCGTGTAAACCCAAGCAGCTTGAGCAACAACAGGCAGAAAGAGAAGATCCCCGCAAAAACCAGCACGGTAAGGCCGACACTCCACCCCCACCACAAAGGCGCGTTGACCAGCACGGTACCACCTCCAATGATGGGCAGGACAAAGATGTTCATCACTGCAATTTCAAAGGCCACCGGTGTTTTAAATTCAGGGTCAACGATTCGCAACAGCAACAGTCCACAAGACACAGTTCCGGTAACCGTTCCAAAAATGGCGGCCGAGCGCTCCAGTCCAAAGGCGTCGAGTCGCTTGCCGAAATAGATCACGATCATGGTCGTGAGGATACCGTTGGCCAGGGCGATAATACTGATGGGCAGGATGTAGTCCCAGACAATCTTCATCTGGATGGCCGCCACCGTGGCTACGATGAGGTAGTCGACGGACCAGCCGGTGATTCGGCGCTGGATGCCCGGATCGACGAGGTAGACAACGCCGGCGGCTTTCAGCAGTCCTTTCAGGATGTAGGCCGTCCCCAGGCCAAAAAAGAAGAAAAAGCCCCAGAGGATGGTCGCCACATCGGGCGGCACCACTGATCCCAGGAGCCCGACAATTGCCCAAGTGATGCCGTAGACAATACCCACCAGGGCTGCCTGGAAGGCCAGGGTTTCCGCATTGCCCGTATGGATGGTCAGACGTCCGGCGGATTCGTTTGCACTGCTTTTCGGCAAGAGGCCGACCAGGAAATCCCGGGAAAGCTCTCCGGAACTAAAGGTGGCCCAGCCTTTGCGGATGCCATAGTTCACCAGGGGAACGCCCACAAAAAAAGCAAAGAAATAGCCCACGGCCGCAAAGGTAAGCCCGATGGTGGCTGCATTGGCAAACCCCACCCCCTCCCAGGCTTTGCCAATGGACAACGCCTGACCGGGACCTTCATTGAAACCCAAGGGTACCAAGAATCCAAAAGTTGGAAACAGTTCCAACCCGACAAACCCGAAGACAATCACGCAAAGTCCACCGAGCACCGCCTGGCAAGGGAAGGTTAAGCCCTGCATGAGCGCCATCCAGGTGGGACCCTTGAGCATCTGTTTTCTGGACACCGGACGTTCGGCATCCTTATCATCACGCGTCAATCCCACTGAAATAAATGAGATGTTGAAAAAATGGTAGGCGAATGTTTCGATCGTACCCACGGTGATATCCAGCTGTCCAGTGTGCATCAGGACCAGGCCGAACACCCCGCCGATCAGGCAGCTGGGAAAAAGAAACCGCTGCAGAAACCCCACTTTGGCTCGCAGCAAAACACCGAGCAGCAAAAGACCGGAAAGAAACGCAAATACCAACATGCCGTCGAAAGGAAAAGGACTGGTCATACTAATCTCCACTGGTATCAAAATAAAGTTGCGAAACCATCAGGCGCTTGCCATCACTTATGCCCGTGTATGCAAAGAAACGGGGCCCGTGGTTGTGCTAACGATTTTACAGATATCACTTGACCCCTTGAATCCTGGTCGTGAGGCGCTTCACTGCACAAAAAGGTCATTCACAAAGCTTGTCAAAATCTTCTCCCGGGCTTTGGCCGGCAGCGCATCCAGCACCCCGTTGATACCCGCCATGCGGTCGGGGAGGCTGCCTTCACCGATACCGGCCATGGCCAATAGTCCCTTGATGTCCTCGTCCGAGACGTTCTCCAGATCGATTTGCTCCAAGCCCCCACGTACCATTTTCACCAGATCCCCCTCCGGTAAGGTCGCGGCAGTCCGGACACACGCTTCCAGATCTTTGAGCAGATCCTTCTCCCAGCCCACATTGGAAGCATTGATGGACAGGTGAATGTGGGCGGGAGAGTTGTCGAAAGACAGGGCCGGCTGAATGTACCAACCGCGGGCATTCATTTCATCGATGATATGGAAAACATTGACCGTGTCTGAGGTAAACGCCACCAAGCTCATCTGGGGTTGCGCCAACAGCCGGATGCCGTCGATCGCTTCAATGCCGGCCGCGATTTTCTTTACGGCCGCCAGTTTCTTGCGGGCGATTTCCAGGTAGCCCGTATCGCCCACGTAGTTCAGAACGGCCCACGCGGCCGCCATGGGGCCTCCGGATTTGCTGCTTTGGACGGCATTGTTGATAATCGTATAACCGATCCAGCTGGAACATGCAAATATCTGGTGTTGCCGCAGATTCTTATGGCGATAAAGCACCAGGGAAGCGCCTTTGGGTGAATAGGCATACTTGTGCAGATCCATGGATATAGAGGACACCCCGGGCACACTGAAATCAAAATCCGGCACCGGCTCACCCAGCCGTTTAAAATAAGGCAGCAGAAACCCCCCCATGCAGGCATCGGTGTGCAGCCACAGATCCTTTTCCAGGGCAATATCACCAAGCTCTGTAATGGGATCGATAACGCCTTGGGCATAAGAGGGGGCCGACCCGACCATCATGATGGTGTTGGCGGTTATCGCTTGACGAACATCGTCCGCGCGCACTTTGAAGCTCTGTGGGTCCACGGCAACCGACACGACGTTGATATCCAGATAATGGGCAGCCTTGTGGAAGGCCGCGTGGGCTGTTGTCGGCAGAATCATTTCGGGACATTTAATGTCCGGCCGTTTTTCACGGTGATAGTCCCGGGCAGCCTTCACGGCCAGGATGATGCTTTCCGTTCCGCCGCTGGAAAAATTGCCGACCACATGCTCATCCCCGCGCAGGTGCCGGGCGCCAAATGCGGCCAGATCTCTTTCCAGCCGCTGCAGGCTTCGGAAGACGGTGAAATCCAGGCCGTTTTCAGACAAAAAGGCGTTGTAGGCCCGCTTACCCACGGCCATGACATCTTTACCGGGGTCGAACACATAACCAAATGCCCGCCCTTCCTGCCATTTCAGGTCATCTTTGCGAAAGGCTTCCAGCTGGGCTAACACCGCTTGCTCCGACATCCCTTTTTCTGAAATCTTCATAGGTACTCCTCATCAATATTTGTAATCATCCGTGCATATCCCAGATTGTTTTGGTGAGTAGAAGAGCTGCGAGTAAAACCAGGTACAACATCACCTTTTTCCTGAATACGTCCTGATCCGTTCTAAAATAGGATCGCTTGCCAACCGCCAGGCCGAGCCCCATGGGGACCAGGGCCATCAAGAACAGGCGCAGGTGGTCGACTGTCAACAACCCCATGCCGGCGCAGGTGCCGACGGCGATAATGTCTGTTCCCAGGAAATAGGCAATCAGCGACGCCCGGGAAACGTCGGCTCCCCCTGGTGATGAAAAAAAGAACAAAACGACCGGCGGCCCGCCTACCGCAGCACTACCATTGAAGATGCCCGACATGGTTCCGGTTACCAGCGTGCCGCCGCGTCCAATAGCCTGCCTGGGTCGATACCCGCTGCGGAGCAACCCGGCCAGAAGGGCCACCACCCCGGAAATGGCTATTTTCAACTGGTGCTCCGGCAGGAAGCCCAGCAGCCAGACACCGATTGGCGTTCCCGCGATAACACCCGCAGAAAGCCAAAGCAGAGCCGGCCAATCTATCTTACGCCAGACACCGATAATCAGATAGGCGCTGGCCATAATCTCCAAGAGCAATACGGCCGGTACGATGACCGTCGGCGCAAACAGCAGGGAGAGCCCGGCTACCGTGATCATGGAGAACCCGAACCCGCCATAGCCCCGCACATATCCGGCCAGCATGATAACAACGGCAAAAAAGACGAGCTCCAAAGGGGTCTGTGGCATATTATCTCTTGACTGTCACCATAGGCGCAGGTAATCTTCATTATGATGTTTCAAATTTCACACCTGTGAAATATCATTCGCCGGTAGGCGCTGTCAACTGCTAATACGGGTTTAAACAATGCGTGTGGACGATCGTAAAGCGTGGGAACGGGAACAGCGGGAAAAACGCATTATAGACATAGCCCTGGACGTGTTTCTGGAACGCGGTTATGACGGCACGGGCATACCGGCCATTGCCGATGCCGCCGGGTACAACAAGCGCACCATCTATCTATATTTCCAGAACAAAAAAGAGATTTTCCTGGCGGTGGCCCTGCGTTGTATGCAGTTGCTGAAAGATCGCCTGGGGACAGCGGCAGAACTGGTTCAGGAAGACCGGGCCGGTCTGCGGGCGTTCGCCTGGGCATTTTTCCGGTTCGCCGAAGATTACCCGGAATACATGGACCTGATCATGATCTATGAGTCCCGGTATTTTGTCTACCATGAAACGGATAAGCCGGCAGATTTGGGTCGCAGACATATCGCCTGCCAGAAGGTTTCCGATGAGATTGCCGACATGGCGACTGCCGCTATCGAAAAAGCTGTCGCGAATGGCACGTTGGTAACCGATCTCAAACCGCGCCAGCTCATGCTGCTGCTCTGGGGGCAAATTTTCGGGGTGATCCAGATTCTGCGCATCCGTGAAAAACATTTCGAAGATGCTTTCGGGCTGGGTCGTGACGACCTGTTCAATCAGCTTGTAAAGATGGTGGAAAAGGCCCTTTCTGAATAGGCCCGGTTTTCAATATGCAAACGGCAGCCTTGGGGTAAAACCGAGTCTGCCGTTTGTATTGCCTTATTGATTCTTTTTTTTAACTTGATCCCGCTCTTGCGGCTTTCCCGGCCAGGGGCCTTTGATGGCGCCTTGATTGCGGCCTCGGCCTTTGCCGCGTCCGTAGCCTTGACGTTCCGGATCACGACGGCAGAATCCCGGATTGCGGCCGACCCCCGGGCCTTTCCCCAGTGGGCCGGTTCCATCTCCTTGCGGCATATTAATCACCCCCTTGTTGGTTTGTCCGGCACAGCTCATCAGACAATTTATGGTTTTTTGTTGTGACTAAAAAGGGCGTCACAGAAATAGTTACTGAGCAGGTGGTCTCCTTTTGCTTTACCAGTGCCCATCCACATTGGCGTCCTCTATAAATTGACAGCGACCCTGCGCAAAATCCCCGATAGTCTGCCGGACGGTTCCCCGGGCGTCATTGGAAACGCTTATATTCGCCGCTTTCAGGGTTTTGAATGCATTGGGTCCGCAAAAACCCGTGATTAACATATCGACGCCTTTGCGACTGACCATTACGGCCGCATTGATGCCGGCCCCTTTGAATGCATTGACGTTCTCACTGTTATCCAGCATTTCGTATTCCAGCGTTTCCGAATCCACAATGAGAATATGGGCTGCCCGGCCGAAGCGTTTATCCACCGGTGCGTCGAGATCCGTTCCCCGGGATGTAATGGCTAATTTCATGCTAGCCCTCCTGCAAGATCAGTGTCCGTGTCCGCCCCCGCAGACCTGGTCGTCACCAATGACCGGCAGTGTGCCGGCGATGAGGTCTTCCACCACCGGTTTGATTTCGGCTTGCTGGGCGTCGCAATAGACATCGATACCGGCCTGCCGGAAACCCATCAACGGCCACATGCCGATCCCGCCCACCACGAGCGCATTGACGTTGTTGTCTGCCAGGAGGTTTACCGGCACCATGCAACCACCCTGAATGTGCTCTGCATTCGGCAGGGTGGAAACCTCTTTGATTTTACCGTTTTCCACGTCCACCAGGGTGAAAACATCACAATGACCAAAATGGCCCGAGCGAAGTCCTCCCAGGCCGCCCTCTTCAATCGAGGGTATTGCGATTCTACCGTTTTCCATTGAACTTTCTCCTTGTGTTTAAATCAGTTTCGTATCTATTTTATGCCAAATCGCTTCCAGCGCGCCGGCTGCGGGCGAAGCGGGACTGTATTCCAGGACCGTTTGTCCCTGTACCAGGGCGGTAACAAAATCAGGCTCAAACGGTAATTTGCCCACCACGGGCAGTCCGTTTTCTTCCGCAAAGGCCTCAATTTGCCTAGTTAGTTCACCATTAAGATCATATTTATTGATACAAACCACGGCCGGCACCTTGAAATGCGCGGCCAGTTGAACCACCCGTGCCAGATCATGCAGCCCAGAGATTGTGGGTTCCGTGACGATGATCAGGCCGGTTGCCCCGCCCAGTGACGCAATAACGGGGCAACCGACCCCAGGAGGTCCGTCGGTTAAGATCAAATCGCAGCCCTTACGCTGGGCCAATTTTTTAACTTCCTGTCGGACGAGCGTGACCAGCTTGCCCGAATTTTCTTCGGCGATTCCCAGACGAGCATGTACCAGCGGCCCAAAACGGGTCTCGGCCAGAAACCATTGGCCACAGGTTTTGACCGGGAAGTCAATGGCCGTTTCAGGACAGAACCAGACACACACCCCACACCCTTCACAGGCCACCGGATCCACCACGAAGGTGTCCCCTATTGCATTCCAACGACACATGTCCCGGCAGAGACCACAGGCGTTACAGTGGTCCGGCTGAATTACGGCTTCACCACCACCCTGAAATTCATGGCAGGCGACGTTTTGCGGAGCCAGCAGCAGGTGCAGATCGGCGGCATCCACATCCGCGTCGCACAAAGCACTGTTTGCGGCCAGGGACGCGAACGCTGCCGTAAGGCTTGTTTTACCGGTGCCCCCTTTGCCGCTTATGATAACCAGTTCTTGCATGGTTTAATTTCTCGTGACGGTTCGGTTTATCTCACGGTCGGCTATCACCTTTGCAATCTTGTCCGGTAGGTGTGCAAATTTGGCCTGCCACTCTGGAAAGACCTCCACGATCAGCTTCCCGCGTGAATAAGCCCTTGCCATGCGCCGTTCAAAGGGAATCTGCATCAAAATGGGAATGTTCTCCTGGTGGGCATAGTAAGCCGTGGCATTGGTTCCAAGGTCCGCCCGGTTGATAATCAGCCCGCAGGGAATATCCAGAACCTTGACTGCTTCAACAGCCAATTTCAGATCATGCAGGCCAAATGGCGTAGGCTCGGTGACCAGCAGTACAAAATCTGTCCCGCGCATAGCGGTAATGACCGGGCAGGAGGTGCCCGGCGGAGCATCGATGATTGTTAATCCCTCTGTTCGCGCGTGAGATTTCACCTCCGTAATCAAGGGTGGTGCCATGGCCTCTCCAATTCGCAGCCGGCCATGGGCAAACTCAATTCCGTTCCTGCGCCCTTTTTCCAGCACACCGATGTTGCGCTTTCCACGCGAGAGAGCCTCTTCGGGACAGACTTCAAAACAGCCGCCGCAACTGTGGCACAGCTCGGGGATTGTCAAGACCGTCTCCGGCAAGACCGCAATTGCCTTGAACTGGCAAATCTCAGCACACTTGCCGCACCGGGTACAAAGGTTTAAGTCCACCTCCGGTATATGCACGTCACAATCCCGGGTGTTCTTAATCTCCGGCTTCAAAAATAGGTGGGCATTGGGTTCCTCCACATCGCAGTCCAGCAGGCAGACCTTTCCGTCCACCGCCCAGGCCAGGTTGGTGGCCACGGTGGTCTTGCCGGTGCCGCCTTTTCCACTTGCAATGCTGATGATCATTTTCTATCTATGTCCCAGGTTTGGTTATATCGAAGTGCCCGATTTTAAGCTTATGCTCATAAAATAACCGAAAAGAATGGCCTGTCAAGATATTTTTGGTCTTTTGCTCAAAATAGTCTAGTTGGACTCAAATCGAATTAGAGTTATGGGTTTAGGATGGTATCGAGTTTCCGCAAGAGGCTATCCGCTTGGGTCACATCGGGATCCGGTGGGAGTTTAGCAAGAATACCAAGGCCTTCAGTAGCTTCGTGAAATTCAGCATCACTCAAAGAGCTTACCAGGGCAATATTGATCAGAGGATTTCGGGCAACCACCTGACGGGCAAAATTAATCCCTTTTATATCAATTTGTTGCCCACAAACAACCACTAAATCATAGGGATGATTCTCAATTTTTTCCAAAGCTGCATTACCTGATTCGGACCTGTCATGCAGTGTCTGACCAAGATGGCGAGGGCTTGATTCCAATTCGGAAAATGTATCCCTGTCGGGGCCAACAAAAAGTAATTTATACATCCTTTTTCTCCTGCTTTTTTAACCGGTTGTCTATTGACATCTTTGCCCGACCAATTATATTTAGAGCATATGCCCATATTAAGATAATTACAACCCCCTTGACATGATAATTTTTTCTCCATATTTAGATTTTTTATATTTATTCACTCCAAATCACTACAAAAGGATAGAAAATGAGTCAGATCATGTCGCAACCGGGAGAGACCGGTGAGGCAGCCATGCTTGCCGAAACCGGATATTCACAGACAGCCATCAAGTACTATTTGGAAAAACCGAATATGCGCGAAATGGTCGATGCCGATCAGGTGTCGGAGTTTCTCGGCTCGTGCGGGGACACCATGAAGGTGTTTCTTAAAATTGAAAAGGATGTCATTACCGATGCCAGCTACCAGGTGCTGGGTTGCCCCGGGGCTATTTCCGCGGCCATGGCGGCGGTTGATCTGATCAAGGGTCAGGATCTGGATTTTGCCAGATCACTGAATGACGGCGATATCTTCAAGGTCCTGGTCGAAATTCCCGTCAAGAAACACCATTGCATCCAGTTGGCGGTAAAAGCCCTGCACAAAGCCGTGGATGAATACCGCGAGGGCGCTGTGGTTCCGGATGGCTGTGAAACTGATTGCGACTGCAAACAAGGATGTCCGAGTAAAAACATCCTGCCTGGACTCAAAATAGAGTCACCGTAAAAAGTCAGTTGACTTTCAAAGGCCCGTGTGATCTTTATAATCGTCTAACGGACTGACTTTTCACCAATAGCAGGAGATGAACACCATGATGGGCTTTCCCGGCGGAATGGAACTTTTTGTAATCCTCTTAATCGTGCTGATTCTTTTCGGCGGTAAGAAACTGCCGGAATTGATGGGCGGCATCGGCAAAGGTATTAAAAGCTTCAAGAAAGGAATCAACGATCCTGACCCTATTGAGGACACATCTGAAACCCAAGATCAGGTAACCCACGAAGCCAAACAGGAAACCGAAGAGAAATCATAGCCCCATTCGGAGACAGGCGTTTGTCGCTAAGACAACCTCGGTAGCCGCAAGACTGAAACAACCAATCAAAATGGCCCGGTGCATCGCACACGGGCCTTTTTTTATGCGCCAGATTGCGTCCCTTATCGGTATGTAGTATGGTCTTCAAATGATATCGGATGGTTGGAAGAACCTTATCGCACTGTGAAACCCCTCTATAAGGATGAGTTGTATGCAGACCGAAACCCCTGCAAAACCAGGTGATCCCCAGCCGACCGCCGGTTTAGGAACCTTCGGTGGCGTTTTCACGCCCAGTGTTTTGACCATCCTGGGTATCATCCTTTTCTTGAGACTGGGGTATGTTGTCGGCAATGCCGGCCTTTTTAACGCCTTTATCATCATCGGGATTGCCAATCTCATATCGGTCCTGACCAGCATCTCCCTGGCGGCCATCGCCACCAACCTTCGGGTCAAGGGCGGCGGCGACTATTATCTGATCTCCAGGACTCTGGGGCTTGAATTCGGCGGCGCCATCGGCCTGGTCCTGTTTCTGGCCCAGTCGGTCTCTATCGCGTTTTACTGTATCGGCTTCGGTGAAGCTGTTTGCGCCATGTTGGCCAACCCGACCCTGCCGCCGCGGGCGATTGCCGCCATCGCAGTGGCGGCGCTTTTTTTATTGGCCTGGATCGGGGCAGACCTGGCCACCAAATTCCAATATGTGGTCATGGTGCTGCTGGTTGCGGCCCTGGCCTCCTTTTATGCCGGCAGTCTGGCCGCCTGGCAGCCGGATACCTTTGCCCAAAGCTGGCGTGCGGTCGAAGGCGGTCCCGACTTCTGGATCGTATTTGCCATCTTCTTTCCGGCCGTTACCGGCTTCACCCAGGGCGTCAGCATGTCCGGCGACCTGAAGGACCCGGGCAAGAGCCTGCCGCTGGGGACCTTTCTGGCCGTAGGTGTCTCGATTGTCGTTTACTTCACTGTGGCCCTGTTGTTTGCCGGGGCTTTGCCCCAGCAGGTCCTGGCTAGCGACTACGGCGCCACGCGACAGGCAGCGATTTTCGGCCCCCTGATCGATGCCGGCGTTATCGCGGCCACGCTCTCTTCGGCCATGGCTTCATTTCTCGGCGCACCCCGGATCCTCCAGTCCCTGTCCGGGGACAAGATATTTCCCATCCTCAATCCGTTCGCCAAAGGCGCCGGCCCGGCCAACAATCCACGCCGCGGCGTGCTATTAGCGGCGGTAATTGCCTTTGCAACCATCGCCATCGGCAACCTGAACCTGATCGCACCGGTCGTGTCCATGTTTTTCCTCATCTCTTACGGCCTGTTGAATTATGCGACCTGGTTCGAGGCGCGGGCTGCCAGCCCATCCTTTCGACCCCGATTCAGATGGTTTGACCAACGCCTGAGTCTCGCGGGTGGCCTGGCCTGCCTCGGTGTCATGCTGGCCATCGACTTGAAAACCGGCCTCATCGCCGTTTCCCTTCTGTTTGCCATCTACCAGTACCTGAAAAGAACTGCCGGCCCTGCTCGCTGGGCGGACGGCCGGCGCTCCTACACCATTCACCGTGCTCTGGAAAACCTGAAGGCGGCGGCTGTCGAGCCCGAACACGACCGGGATTGGCGGCCGCACATTCTGGCCTTTTCCGACAATCCCGATCGCCGGGCAAAATTGCTCCAATTTGCCGCCTGGATCGAGGGCGGCAGCGGCTCAACGACCGCCGTCCAGATTATCGCCGGCCAGGGCGCCGAGAAAATGAAAGCTCACCAGCAAGCCGAGGTCGAGCTGCGCAAAGAGCTCCACACAGCCCACTCAAACGCCTTTCCACTGGTTATTCTGACCCCGGAACTGCAAAGCGGCATCGCGACCCTGGTGCAATCTTTCGGCATCGGCCCGCTCAAAGCCAACACCATGCTCCTGAACTGGTTCAACCGTACCCCGGAAAATATCAAGGACCCCCGGGCCGTTAGATTTACCCGCAATCTCCAGGTCATCTTTCGTCTGGGAAAAAACATTATCATTCTGGAATCCAAAAATGACCCTCTGGAAATACCGCCCAAAAATAGACGCATCGACATCTGGTGGTGGGATGATGCCACCGGTCGCCTGATGCTGCTGCTCACCCACCTGATGACCCGCAGCCCCGAGTGGGACCGGTCCAACATACGGGTGCTGGCAGCCGGGTACGACCAGGACTCCGGCAAGAATATTGACGACCTGAACGCCACCCTGGAAGAAGCCCGGATCGAAGCGGCCACGGAAGTAGTCATTAATGCCGGGCCGGAATCGGTCGTGGCTTATTCGAATGATGCCACCCTGGTCTTCATGCCCTTTCGTTTCAGCCAGCAGACCGTAGCCGGCCCTTTCGGGAACCCGTGCGGTGATCTTTTAACTCAGCTGCCCACCACGGCGCTGGTCCTGGCCGCCGAGGACATTGACCTGGACGCCGAGCCGGAAGAAGGCCCACCCGGTGAGATGGCCGCGGCCCAAGACAACCTGGAAAAAGCCCATAAGAATTTGGAGCAGGCGGAGAAGAACGCAGCGAAAGCCCGCCGACGGATGGAAACCGCCCGGCGGGAGTTGGAAACCCTCCAGGCGCACAAACAGGGTAGGACTGAAATGCAAAAGGCCGAGAAAGTGCTGCATGAAGCGGAAATGGAGGTGGAAAAAACCGAACGCAAAGCCGTCAAAGCCGCAGTGAAAGCCGAAGATGCCGAAAAGGACGCTGAAGAACAGGGGCTTACGGTAGAAAAAGAAAGCGAGAGGTGATCAGCAATAAACTGAAAATTCAATTACCCCAAAAATTCCGCCTCATTATCAATATACAGAAGAGTTGTGAAAAGTAGCTCCCTTCTCCTTGCGGGAGGCGTCGGGGGAGGGGGTTGCTGCACAATTAAGTCGCACTTACAGGAAAGCATTCCTTCCAATCTTTAAAAGTCACGACTCGACTACCAGGTTTTTCAATCAATTCTTAGAGGCTTGATTCGAGGGGAACGGCCGGCTTCAGGAGCCAGCACCCTCCCTCAGCCCCTCCCGTCAAAGGAGGGTAGGTTACATGCGCAAGGGGACAATATTCTGCTGTTGGATTTTTTGTTCGGAGGGTCTGTTACTGCCCCAGGCTCTTATCAAACAACCCTCGGTCTTGAAACTCCTGTGCTTTGGCGTCGTTCCATTGGCCGACCGGCCGCAAATAGCCCACCACCCGGCTGTACACCTCGCAATCCTGATAGCTCCTCAGAAGGCTGTCCTTTTCGAAACAGGCGTCGCATTTCAAGAAAAATTGATCTTTGGTTGGCTCGTATATGCTGCCTCCCTGGATGTGGATGCCGTCTTCCATGGGCAGGGCGGTCACGTTAACCTCGCAGCCGCAGTCGTGGCATTTACCCGGCCACGCCAGGGCATTCTTTTCGGGATTTTCGTCAAACAGATCATGCAGTCGCTCTACGGTCATCAGGGCCATGACAATTCTCCTCAGCATAGATTATTCAGACTGGTACTATCACGCAAACCATACTTTTTAAGAATATAGCTATATATATTGTATGTCAACACTCTATCAGCCACAATATATAGTAAATATCGTCCGGTACCGACGAGTTGTACAATGGCGTGATTAATGCTATGTCGGCATATCCTTATATTTTTCGTGTGCCCGTTATTTAATGGGAATCATGAGGAGGCGTCATGTCTAAGGCCGCAAACGAAGAGACCAGCCTTGAAAAAGTCAGTGAAAATCTCGTTAATTTTTCGGTCGACCGGGATGATCTCAATCGGATCATGGCCATGCTGCCCGAAGACGAGAATGTCAACCGGGTCACGGTGGAATACGAGATCCCTTTGCTGAAAATCGTCAGTGTCGGCTGGGCGATCGCTTATTTCATGGAAAACCGGCCTGAAAAAAAAGCCCTGCTGGAGTCCTTCTGGCAGGCTATTGACGAATTTTCACGCAGTCTTTCCGACGTAACCAACCTTACGACCGGGGCTGAAATCAACTATTTCCACATGATTAAAGAGCGGGTGGACACCTATGTGCAGGCCTTGAACCTGCAACCCGATGCCCAGGACCCGGCCGCGGTCATTGGCCCCACGTTTGCCAACATCTGCAACGCCGCGGACAATGTCCACGTCATCATGACCGGCAACCGGGTGTTCAATGCCGCGATCATCGGCGTCAAAGAATACCTGGCCCACATCAACTTCACCTGACCATCGAGGCAGATCTAATAGTGCGACCCGTGTTGCCTACATACCGGTACGAACTGCCGGCCGCGATGGCCAGCGGGCTGCTGCTCACGCTAGCTTTTCCCAAGGTCGGCCAGCCGGTCCTGGCCTTTTTTGCCCTTGTGCCGCTCCTGCTGACCTTGCGCAGGGCCTCTTTTTCCGGCGGTTTCCGACTGGGTTTTATCACCGGTATCGTGCATTTCATCTCACTGGTTTACTGGGCGGCGTATACCATGAAAATATACGGCCACCTGCCGCTTTACCTCTGTATCCTCTTACTGGTCCTGCTGGCTGCATATCTGGCCCTCTACCCAGCCCTGTTTGCCGGCCTGATTACCCTCATCCGGCGCCCCGCCTGGCTGCTGCTTTTTGTGCCTGTATTCTGGTCCGCCACTGAGTTCCTGCGAGCCTTACTGTTTACCGGTTTCCCCTGGGAGCTTTTGGGCTATTCTCAATACCGCAGCCTGCCTTTCATCCAGGTAGCCGACCTCACCGGCGTTTACGGCATCTCCTTCTGGCTGGCCCTGAATAACGCCGCCGTGCTGCTCGCCACCTTGGGGCTGCGCCGCAAAAACTGGCAAACGCATCCGGTATCCAGAAAAGTAACCGCCGGGGGCGGTGTACTCGTATTGATTGTATCCGGCCTCATGTGGGGTTACGGCCAAATGCGCATCCAGGCCATTGACCAGGAGGTCGCGCAGGCACCGCGTAAAAAGATTGCCGTGCTGCAGGGCAATATTGACCAAAATAGAAAGTGGAACCGCACATTTCAGCGGATGACCATCGAGACGTACAATAACCTAGCCGCCCGGGCCAACCGGGACAAACCGGATCTCATTGTCTGGCCGGAGACCGCCACGCCTTTTTTCATCGGGCACAATCGCCCCATGACCGATCTGCTGCAAGCGGGTATTCGCCGGACCAAAACCGATCATCTCATTGGCACCCCAACGGCCATTCGTTACAAGGGACGCACCGCCTATCACAACAGTGCGGTTTTGTTCGATGACCAAAGCCGGATCGTCGATCATTATGAAAAGGTCCACCTGGTACCGTATGGGGAGTATGTGCCCTTGAAAAAATGGCTGCCTTTTATCGGCAAGATGGTTGCCCAGGTAGGTGATTTCATTCCCGGTGAGGAGGGCAAGGCCATTGCCTGGCAGGGTGGACGTCTGGGGGTTCAGATCTGCTATGAAATCATCTTTCCGGCCCTCTCCAGAGCGATGGTAAACAACAAGACCGCCATCCTGGTCAACATCACCAACGATGCCTGGTTTGGAGAAACCAGCGCCCCCCGCCAACACTTTTCCATGGCTGTCTTCCGGAGCATCGAAAACCGCCGGACCCTGGCACGGGCGGCCAACACCGGCATCAGCGGTTTTATCGATCCCGTCGGCCGGATCTTGATGGCCTCAAAACTGAATACGCCCGCGGCCCTGACCCAGAGCTTGCCCCTGATGGCCACGACCAGTATTTACACCCGCGTCGGAGACCTTTTCGCGTCCGGATGCCTGCTCGTGACCCTCATCATCGGCGGCCATAACCTCATCGGACGTCTTAAAAAACGAAAAGGCTGAACAGGGTCATTGTCGATTTCAGCCTGCTCCTGCCGGGGTCATAAAAACACATTGCTCTGAGCCACAATTTTGGTGTAATAAGTCGCTGCACATGTTAATGTAGGGCAATTAGGATAGAACCTATCTCAAGAACGGATTTTGGTTCAAAATGACGCGAAGCTAATGCCTAACGTGGTGCAAGGCGGCTGCGAATATCAACCTGGAGGTATACATCAGTATTTCGAGGATTTGATATGAGCACCCAACGCCGAGTTTGGGCCAAAAGACTTTTTTAAGACGGATTCTAAATGAAGGGGGTTGCACCATGTCCGCAGAATTAAAACAAAAGATAAAGGGACTTCAGCAGAAACTTGAAGATCTCCGAGGGTATCTTTGACCTGGCGGGCAAACAAAAAAGACTGGAAGAGATCGAACACCTTCTGTCCAGAGACGGTTTCTGGGACCAACCTGAAAAATCAACCGCCATCCTGAAGGAGCGCACCCAACTCACCACAAAGGTCGAAGCCTTTACCAAGCTGGTTGACAATCTGGAAGAGAGCGAACTCCTGTTGGAAATGGCCCTGGAGGAATCTGACCAGGAGTCCCTCGATGAGGTCGCCCAGCAAATCACCGCCATCGAATCCGGCACGGACAAACTCAGCCTCGAAATGATGCTGGACGGTGAATCGGACCAGAACAACGCAATCGTCTCCATCAATGCGGGCGCCGGTGGAACCGAGGCCCAGGATTGGGCTGAAATGCTTTTTCGCATGTACCTGCGCTGGATCGAGAAGAAGGGCTTCAAGCCTTCCGTCATCGACTATCAACCCGGCGAGGAAGCGGGCATCAAGGGCGTTACCATCACGGTATCCGGCCAGAACGCCTACGGCTACCTCAAATCGGAGAACGGCGTCCATCGCCTGGTGCGCATTTCCCCGTTCAATGCCAGCGGAAAACGGCATACCTCGTTTGCTTCCGTCTTCGTCTATCCGGAGTTGGACCAGGAGATTGTGATCGATGTAGAAGACAAAGACCTGCGGGTTGATGTCTACCGAGCCAGTGGAGCCGGTGGGCAGCACGTCAACAAGACGTCCAGCGCCGTCCGGATCACCCACCTGCCGAGCGGTATCGTGGTACAGTGTCAGCAGGAAAAATCCCAACATCGCAACAAGGAGATGGCCCTTAAAGTACTCAAGGCCCGGTTGTATCAGGACGAAAAGAAGCGTCAGGACGAAAAACTCCAGGAGATCCATGACGGGAAGGACGATATTGCCTGGGGCAGCCAGATCCGATCGTATGTCCTGCATCCTTACCAGATGGTAAAAGACCACCGCATCAACCTCGACATCGGCAACGTGAATCAGGTGCTCGACGGCGGCATCGACCCGTTCATCGAAGGCGTCCTGCTGGCTGGCAAATCCTGATGAAACCGATCGATGTCATAAAAGAATTCTACCGGCCCGGCTCCCGGAGCTACGCGACCCTGATTCATCACAGCGAGCAGGTCACCCGCAAGGCACTCGCTGTCGCCGCCAACGTCCCCCATCTCGAACCGGATCTGGATTTCATCGCGGAAGCCGCCATGCTGCATGATATCGGCATCCGCGCTACGGCTGCCGAATCTTTGGGCTGTCATGGCCAACACCCTTACCTGCTGCACGGGACCCTGGGCAGAAAAATGCTGGACGGCCTGGACCTGCCCCGCCACGCCCTGGTGTGTGAAAGGCATGTCGGCGTCGGCATCTCGGCTGCCGACATTGTCACCCACAGCCTCCCGCTGCCCATCCGCGAGATGCGCCCGGTTTCCATCGAAGAACAAATCATCTGCTTTGCCGACAAGTTCTTCTCGAAAAACGGCAACGGCAACGGCCGGGAGAAATCCGTCAAAGAAGTATTAAAAGAAATTGAAGCCTACGGCCCCGATAAAGTGGCGCGGTTTAAGACCTGGCTGGAAATGTTTGTTGGTTAGGTAACGGTCTTTGATTAATTGGAAGCACACAAGTCATCGGATCGTTCACCCTCCCCTAACCCCTCCTGTCAAGGGAGGGGGACCAGAGCCGCCGCTGCCTTAACCCAGATATGTCTCGGCCAATAGAACCTTCACGAAAAATAGCTCCCCTCCCCTCGCGGCAGGGGCTGGGGGAGGGGGTTGTTTGAGTAAAAAAGCCCACCGGAAGTAATTCCAGTGAGCTTATATATTTAACTCGTGGTAAACTTTTGGCTCTTTGGAGAGGGTTTAGGGGGTTTAGTTTTCAACCTCTGAACCCCTGAACCGTTTAACCTTGGAACCTTCTTTTTTACCACCCCAGCTTAAGGAACTTGTCGATGGAATTGGCAGCCTCCCGCCCGGCGCCCATGGCCAGGATCACGGTGGCGGCTCCAGTGACGATGTCGCCCCCGGCCCAGACCCCGCGCTTGGTGGTTTTTCCGGTTTCCGGTTCGGCAATGACATAGCCCCACTGGTTCAACTGCATATCGGGCGTCTCGCTGGTAAGCAGCGGGTTGGCCCCGGAACCGACCGCCACGACACACAGGTCGCATTCAATCTCGAATTCAGAACCCTCGATGGGGACCGGGCTCCGGCGGCCGGACTCATCGGGTTCGCCCAGTTCCATTTGGAGGCAGACCATACCGGTCAGGCGCCCCTTTTCGTTACCGAGGTACTGGGTGGGATTCGTGAGCAGAAAGAGCTCGATGCCCTCTTCTTCCGCATGGTGGATTTCCGCCTGGCGGGCCGGCATCTCCTCACGGGATCGGCGGTAGACGATTTTAACCTCTTCGGCACCCAAACGCATGGCGGTTCGGGCCGCATCCATGGCAACGTTCCCGGCCCCGAGCACGACCACTTTTTTACCGAGGGGAATCGGGGTATCCACCTTAGGGAATTCATATGCTTTCATTAAATTAGCCCGGGTCAAGTACTCGTTGGCGGACAGGATACCCACATAGTTTTCACCGGGAATGTTCATAAAACGGGGCAGGCCGGCGCCCACGCCGACGTACACCGCATCGTAGCCCTGCTCGAACAACTCGTCGATGGACACCGTGCGGCCGACCACCGCGTTACACTCCACTTTGACTCCCAGCCGCTCCAGAAAATTGACTTCCTGGGCAACGATTGCTTTGGGCAGGCGGAATTCCGGAATGCCGTATACCAGGACCCCGCCGGGTTTGTGAAACGCTTCCAAAATAGTGACATCATGCCCCTTGACAATGAGGTCTCCCGCCACGGTGAGCCCGGAAGGACCGGAGCCGACAACGGCCACTTTCTTTCCAGTGGACTGCTGAACCGGCGGCAGTTCACCGGTCCCATTCTCCCGCTCCCAGTCGGCGCAAAAACGCTCCAGGTTGCCGATAGCCACCGACTCACCCTTTTTACCGACAATGCACAGTCCTTCGCACTGAATCTCCTGGGGGCAGACCCGACCACAAACCGCCGGCAGGGCGTTCTTGGCCCACAGGTTCCGGATGGCCCCGGTAAGGTCGCCTTCGGTAATCAAGTTGATAAAGCCCGGGATATCCACCTCCACCGGACAGCCGGCCACGCAGGCCGGCTTGCGGCACTGCAGACAGCGGGTCGCCTCTTCTTGGGCCATTCTAACCGTGTAGCCGGTGGGCACTTCCAGAAAGTTGCGCGCCCTGACCTGGGGTTCCTGTTCGGGCATCGCCACCCGCGGGACCGCCTTCTTTTTAGCCATTTTCTCCTCCATTAAAATATAACTACAAATATCTTTTATCTTATAGTGTCGTTGCTATCTGATGAGTTTCCGTTCAAGGGTGGTAGGTTTCGGTTCAGAACAAGGCTTGAACCTTTTTGCAACCGGAGGCATAGTGATCCCATACTGAAGATTGCAAAAAGGTGAAAACGCCGCTCTGGGCCGAAAGATGCCACGCTTGAACGGAAACTACTGGGCGTCGCGGATGGTACAGTACTCCTCATGACACCGGCGCTCCTCTTCCAGGTAGGCCTGCAACCTCAGCATCAGCTCGTCATAATCCACCTTATGGCCGTCAAACTCCGGACCGTCCACACAGGCAAATTTGGTTTGACCACCAACCGTCACCCGGCAGCCGCCGCACATCCCGGTACCGTCCACCATAATGGGGTTGAGGCTGACCATGGTAGGGACATCGTATTTTTTTGTAATGTCGCTCAACGCTTTCATCATGGGCACCGGCCCGATCCCCACTACAAGCTTTACATCTCCAGACTCGATAACCTCCTGCATGACCTCTGTGACGAAACCATGGTGTCCATAAGAACCGTCGTCGGTACATACCCGGAGATCGTGGGAAGCCGCCCCCATCTCTTTTTCCAGGATCAGCAGATCTTTGTTGCGGGCGCCTATAATGCACGTCACATCGTTGCCGATCTCTTTCAAGGCGCGCGTAATCGGATGTAAAACCGCCACACCGGTTCCACCGCCCACGCAAACGACCTTCCCTACTTTTTCAATATGGGTGGCTTTTCCGAGGGGGCCGATCACATCCTGGTAAGCATCGCCTACCACCAGGTCCTTGAAAATGGCGGTCGACTTCCCAACAACCATGTAAATAATTGTAACCGTTCCTTTTTCGGCATCCGTTTCGGCCATGGTCAATGGAATACGCTCACCTTCTTCATTGGCCTTCAGGATCACGAATTGGCCGGGCTTGGCTTTTTTGGCAATCAGGGGAGCCTCAATTTCATTCAGAATTACGGTCCCTTCCGCCATCTCTTCACGTCGTATGATTTTAAACATTACTAACCTCCAGGCGTACAACGCCGTACATATGTATTTAAGCCGTTGTAAATAGAAAAGATACCTTCTGTGAGCAGGTGCGAGCAGCAACAATAGGCAGCGACCCTAGCGGGATGCGGGCATTTTGAACGTGATCTCTGCTGAACAGGATTTCCGGAATTTTACGATGGCCTTCAACTAAGTTTTCTCACTTTCTGGTCACATTAAAAAGTGCAAAAGAACATATACCCAATATAAAAGCAACCTTATTTTGGCAAGAACATCGACCAATGGAAGGTATCAAGCACGTTTTGGGAGCGGCCCCTATTGAACAGAGGATCAGCTTGTGCTAAATCGCCAGCTTATCCGGGTTATCCGGCCGCAGATGGAATAAGGAAGATACCATGAAGCTTTTCGATAGCCATTGCCACCTCGATGATCGGGCCTTTGAAAAAGACTGGTCAGCGGTGCTTGAACGCATGGCCGCCAGCGATGTAGAAGCCGCGATGATTGCCGGGATCAATGCCGAACGCTCCCTTAGGGGCTTGGAGCTGGCTGAGAGGCATCCGGGATTGTACGCAGCGGTGGGCGTTCACCCCCATGACGCCAGCCAATGTGATGAAAAGATGTTAAACATCCTGAAGGATCTTGCCGCCAATCCCAAGGTTAGTGCGTGGGGCGAAATCGGCCTTGATTTCAACAGGATGTACTCCCCCCGGAATATACAGGAAAAATGGTTTATTCGCCAGCTGGAAATCGCGGACAACCTTGGGTTACCGCTCATATTCCATGAACGTGACAGCCAGGGCCGCTTGTTGGCGCTGTTGGACGAGCATCCCAATACCCAGCGGACCGGGGTGGTGCACTGTTTCAGCGGTACCGACGCGGAATTGAAGCGGTACCTAGACATGGGGTTTTACATCGGGATAACCGGCATCCTCACTATCCAGAAACGGGGACGCCGGCTCCGTGAACAGGTGAATATGATTCCCGCGGAACGCCTCCTCATTGAAACGGACGCCCCTTATCTCACCCCGGCGCCACAGAAAAACCGGCACCGCCGTAATGAACCCGCCTTTGTCAAATCGGTCTTGCTCAAGCTGGCCGAGGTAACCCACAGGGAGGCCGAAGCCCTGGCTGACACGCTCTGGGATAACACCTGTCGCCTGTTTGGGGTTCGCCCATAGGCGTCTGTTATACCATTTGGCAATATATCTTAAGGTTATTTAAACCCGTCCACGTAGTGGTCCACGTCATTCAGGTAGCGACGGCGTTGTTCTTCTCCTAAAAACGCCGCTTTGAAGGAGTTGCGTGCCAATTCCTGGAGGTCCCGGTTGGTTAAATCAAACACTTCGCAAATAGCCACGAAGTTTTCATTGATGTAACCGCCGAAATAGGCCGGGTCATCCGAATTGATGGTCACGCACAAACCCCGGTCTATCAACATTTTCACGTTATGCTGGGCGAGCGAATCAAAAATCTTCAATTTCACATTCGAAAAGGGACAGACGGTCAGCGGCACCTCTTCCCGCACCAAGGTTTGGACGAGATCATCGTCCTCCAGACAGCGCACACCGTGATCGATACGCGCCGCCTTCAGCAGGGTGAGGGCTTGCCGGATATAACCGGGCGGCCCTTCTTCACCCGCATGGGCTACCACATGAAAGCCGAGCTCACGCGCCCGGTCAAATACGGCTTCAAAAAGTTTGGGGGGATAGCCAGCTTCCGAAGAATCCAACCCGACGGCAATAATGTGCCCAGCGTAAGGTTCGGCCTGCGAGAGGGTGCCAAGGGCGTCATCCGGGGGGAGATGCCGTAGGAAACACATGATGAGGTGGGTTGACAAGCCCAGCATTTCCCGGCCACGGGCCAGAGCACGACTCAGGCCGGTAATCACGGTATCAAATGAGACCCCGCGCGCGGTGTGGGTCTGGGGGTCAAAAAATATCTCGGCGTGCCGCACATTCTGGGCGTGCGCCCTTTCAAGGTAAGCCCAGGCCAAGTCTTCAAAATCTTCCACCTTTCTCAAAACACGGGCACCGGCATAGTAAATGTCCAGGAAGGACTGCAGATTGGTAAACTCATAGGCCTGCCGCAGGGCCTGCACGGAATCGAAATCAAGGGAAAGCCCGTTACGGACGGCCAGGGCAAACATCATTTCCGGTTCGAGGGTTCCCTCGATATGCACATGCAACTCGGCTTTCGGAAGGCCCTGGATAAAGATTTTGGTGTCCGGACCAATCATCCGCTCCTCCCCCTTGCCGGGAGTGTGAATCTGCCCGGCCGACAATTGGAGCTGCCGAAGTCAATGGCGGCGGTTAAACCAGGCTTAACACTGGAATCTTGGCCTGCATCACCTTCTCCGCTATTTCAATACCGGCGCCAAAGCGCTTGCCCCGACCGGTTTCCAGCAAACGGCACCAGATGACTTTACCCCGGTGTATCCGGGATACCGTTTTCCGCAGGGCCCCATCCGACGTCACCATCTCGATGTTGACAGTTGTACCGGGCTCCAGGGCCAGGCCGGTTTCTACGCACACCTCCTGTTCTCCGGCGTTCACAATTCTGCCGGGGAATGGTTCCGACGGTTTAGAATCGGCGGTACCCGCCCTGGGGTCCATGGATATCCGGACCGGGTCGAATCGGGGCCGCCGTTTTGATTGCCTGGTAAAGAAGAAAGTCATGGCGCACCTCCTAGGTAAGGGGTCTGAAGCGCCCGCTGGTTCCAGTACGCTCAAAGCGGGTGGCGGCTGGATCCTGGTTACAGGTTGTCCAAGGATGCGTTTGGCAGATTTAGGGCCAGGGTGATGTACAAGCTAATCGTCAAACGGGTATGCGTGATAGGCTGTGGGTGTGGGTCATCGAATGCCGAGTAGGGATCGGTCCGCGGTGTGATTTCAGTTGCGGTGTCTCCGAGATCCAATACAGGCACTTATATCTACAAAATATATTGAATTCGACGGGATGTCAACCTGAGCCATCGAGCACCTGGCGTATGATGCGAGCCATTTTCCGTTTCATTATCGGTTTCATGACAAACGCCCGGATACCCAGGGCTTTGGCTTTGGCCTCGTCGATCATTGCGCTGAAACCGGTGCACAGGATAATCGGAATATCCGGTCTAATTTCCATGAGAGCCTGCGTCAGATCGATACCGGTCATGTTGGGCATGGTCATATCGGTAATGACCAAGTCATAAGATTCCGGTTTTGATCGAAAAAGAGCCAGGGCCTCCAGGCTCGAGGTACGCGCGTGCACATTGTAGCCGAGCTTGATGAGCACTTTGCGGGCCAGCTTGATCACCTGTTCCTCGTCATCCACCAGCAGGATATTCTCGTTCCCCCGGGGTATACCATCATTCGCGGTATCGAAGTCGGGGACCACCACCGGTGTATCAATCCGGGGCAGACAGACTGTAATTATTGTTCCGGATTCGGGCGTTGATTCCACTGTAATAAAGCCACCGTGACTTTTAATGATGCCGTGGGAAATAGAGAGTCCCAGTCCGGTCCCTTTGCTTTTTTGCCGGGTTGTGTAGTAAGGTTCGAAGATGCGCTTCATCACCTCGGCCGGCATCCCGTGCCCGGAATCCCGAACCTTTAACACGATAAAATTGCCTGGATCGACATTATAGCCAGCGGGGATGTCCGTGGGACTCAAGGTGGCCTCGTTCAGTTCGATGTTAAGAACACCGCCGGTGTCTTCCATGGCATGAAACGCGTTGGTCACCAGATTCAAAATGACTTGGTGCAGCTGGTTTTCGGCCCCTCTGACGGCGCCATGGGCAACGGCATAATGGGTTTTGATCTGGATTGTAGCGGGAATGGTGGCCCGGGCCAGCTTCAATGCATCGGTAAGAATCGGTACCAGCGCCACCGGCTTGAAATCCTCTATATTCTGTCGGCTGAAGGAGAGGATCTGCTCGACAAGTTTCTGTGCCCGTCCGGCAGAGTTGAGCACTTCCTGCATGCATTGTCGGGCCGGGGGATTCTTGGAAACCTCGTCCAGGGCCATTTCGGTAAACCCCAGGATGGGGTAGAGAATGTTGTTAAAATCGTGCGCAATACCCCCGGCTAGCGTTCCCAGCGACTCCATCTTTTGGGACTGGACCAGTTGCAGTTCCATAGCATGTCGTTCTTTTTCCAGCTCTTTTAACTGCGTGATGTCGGTGCCGATCTGTAGTCGCACCAAGTCTCCGCCCGGCCAGCGGATAGCCCGGTCATAGTTGATGTACCAGCGGCCGGTGATATCGTTTTTACCCTCCCAGGTAACGACTCCCGCCGGCTCGCCATCCGGCCCCACGAGTCGTTCGTTGGTACAATTCTCACAAGGCGCATCCTTGCAGGTAAACGCCTCCCAGCAGGTTTTCCCGGTCAGGTCGGCCCCGAAGGTGTCCTGCATATACTTATTCATGAAAAGAATCTTGTAGGTGTTCAGTTCCGCCACATACACATGTGCGGCGATACTGTCCAGGACCGTGATGAATCTTTCCTGGGATTCTTTAAGTTCTAAACCTACTTTCTTTTTGTCAATCTGCTCTGAACGCAAATTTTCGGCCATCCGGTTGAAGGATGCGGTCAGGTCTCCCACTTCGTCCCGGGACTTCACCTTGATTTTATATCCCAGGTTGCCTTTGGATATTTCCTGCGTGCCTTCCACCAAGCGCTGAATCGGTACGGTCAGCAGGTTGGACAGAAAAATGGCCAGAAAAATAGAAGCCAGCACCATGAACAGGGTAATAACAGCAATCCGGCGGGTATTCACCGCGATCTGTTCATCGATTATTTTAAGGGGTATCTCGGTAATCAGCAGATAGACCACGTCTCCCAGGGCGATGATTGGACTGACGTACTCCAGGACCGGTTGCTGGTCGACAATCCTTTCGCGGCTTTTCAATTCCTTAGTTTCAATCACCCCCCGGTAAAATTCGTCCATGTATTCGACGGGTCTTTGATCTGTCCTGGTGGTCACCCATACGACCCCGTAGGGATCCAATAAAGTAACGGCGCCCAAGTTCCCCGTAGTTATAATTTCCCGGGCATTTTTAAAAACCGCTCTAAAATCGGACTTAAAAATATGGGCTGTGGTCAATTGGGAAAATGTGCGGGTGACCGCAACGCCCTGGCGCGCCAACTGGTCATACAGCGTGCGGCGCATCTGCAGGTAGGTGGAAACGGCAATAGTCGTGATAAGGGCCATTCCCAACAAAAGGAACGCGACCGTTAATTTAAATCGAATGCTGGCGTTTTTTGGAAGCATGGCGATCTAGCGCGGCCCGTTTGTCGTCGCGAGGCCGGTTGAATGGATCCAACATTACATCAGGGGTGCCGATGGGCCTGGTTGTCATTTTGCCAGTTTATTGTGGGATACCTGACAGTTGCGAAAATAGTGCGTCCCGGGCTGCACGGCTCGGGTATCACCCGGTGTCTATTGCAGACGAGTGAGTTGCTGAAAGGTCGGCCGGGACTATGGACAAGCGACTTTAATATGGGAGGGAGTCGGTGTCAAACCAATATTAAATGCCGGGGGTTACTTGACATGCGCTCCATAATGTATATTACTTTTTCATTGTAAACATTTTTAGTAATGCATATGGGCACTCGCTTGCTGTGCATTCAGTCATTAAAAAGGAGGCGTTTCAAATGGGTAAAACAATTGGAATAGATCTGGGGACGACCAATTCATGCATTGCGGTCATGGACGGCGGTGAAGCCAAGGTTATCACCAATCCGGAGGGCGGCCGCACGACCCCTTCGATTTTTGCAGTTTCCGACAGCGGTGAAAGGCTTGTCGGCCAGATTGCCAAGCGCCAGGCGGTGACCAACCCCGCCAACACGGTTTTCGGCATAAAGCGTTTGATTGGCCGCAAGTATGAAGCAGCTGAAGTTCAACAGGATGCGACCACCCTGCCATACAAAATTGAAAAACTGGACAATGGTGACGCAGGGGTAAATTTGAAAGGCAGTGTCCACAGTCCGGCGGAAATTTCGGCCCAGATTCTGGGGGCGGTTAAAAAAGCGGCTGAAGAGTATCTGGGTGAACCGGTAACGGAAGCCGTCATCACGGTACCGGCCTATTTTTCGGACAGTCAACGGCAGGCCACCAAGGATGCCGGCCGGATTGCCGGCCTGAACGTACAGCGTATCATCAATGAGCCAACCGCCGCGTCTTTGGCATATGGTCTGGACAAGAAAAAAGAGGAAAAAATTGCAGTTTTCGATCTGGGCGGCGGTACGTTCGATGTTTCCATCCTGGATATCGGGGACGGTGTTTTTGAGGTAAAGGCCACCAATGGAGACACGCACCTGGGCGGTGAGGATTTCGACATGCGCCTAATCGATTACCTGGCGGATGAGTTTAAAAAGGATCAGGGCCTCGATTTAAAGACCGATACCATGGCCTTGCAGAGGCTCAAGGAAGCCGCTGAGAAGGCTAAAATGGAGCTGTCCACTTCCATGGAGACAGACGTGAATCTCCCGTTTATCACCGCGGACGCCGGCGGCCCCAAGCATCTGAATATTAAGATCACTCGCTCACGCCTCGAGGTTCTGGTGGCGGATCTGCTGGACCGGCTGGATGGCCCCTGCCTTACGGCCTTAAAGGATTCGGGATACAGCGTCGGTGAAATCGACGAGGTCATCCTGGTGGGTGGTATGACGCGGATGCCGGCCGTGCAGGAGCGGGTGCAGAAGATATTTAACCGGACTCCCGGCAAGGGCGTCAATCCGGACGAAGTGGTCGCCATGGGGGCCGCCATTCAGGGCGCAGTCCTCCAGGGCGATGTGAACGATGTTCTGCTGCTGGATGTCACGCCCCTGTCATTGGGCATCGAAACCCTTGGGGGCGTTATGACCCGGTTGATCGACAAGAACACCACCATCCCGGCTAACAAGAGTGAAATCTTCTCGACGGCCCAGGACAATCAGCCGGCAGTGTCGGTGCACGTGCTTCAGGGTGAACGGGAGATGGCCACCGATAACAAGACCCTGGGCCGGTTCGAACTGACCGGGATTACCCCGGCCCCACGCGGGGTGCCCCAGATCGAGGTCACGTTCGATATCGATGCAAATGGGATTGTAAACGTATCAGCCAAAGATCAAGCCACCGGAAAGGCCCAATCGATCCAGATCACCGCATCCAGCGGTTTGAGCAAGGAGGAGATTGACCGCCTGGTAAATGAGGCCAAAACCTATGCGCATGAGGATCGCCGCAAGCGAACGCTGATCGATGCCCGCAATGAGGCGGACGGCCTGGTCTATTCCACCGAAAAGACCCTCGCCGATTTCGGTGACCGCATCGATCCGGATAGCCGGCAGCGCGCCGAAGCAGCCATTGCCCAGCTAAAGCAGGCCATGGCGGGCGACGATCCCGGACAGATTAAAACCCTGGCCGGAGAACTTTCCGCAATCAACCAAAACCTGGCCCAGGCTGCCACCGGTCAGCAGGCCGGTTCGGCGCCGGGAGCGGGTCCGAACCACGGCACCCGGTCGGGCGGCAATTCAGACGATGATATCATCGATGCCGAATACCAGGACGTGGCCTAGCCAACAACCGTCCGGGTGGTCTTGAACCACCCGGACTTCAATATAAATCCAGATATCTTTTTCCAGCCCCCTCCCCCGGCCCCTCCCGCCAGGGGAGGGGAGTTGTTGTTTGGGAGTCCACGAAGCACTTTACAAACGGACTATGAAGATACCGCGCTGCTATTCTCCCCTCCCTTGATGGGAGGGGCTGGGGGAGGGTGAAGATTCGTCTAAGCAAGCTTTTCGAATGACCGCCAACAGCCCTTCAACATTCTCAAAGACTTCATTGTTCCAAAATCGCAGCACATTAAACCCATTGAGATTGAAAAAACGGTTCCGGTTTTCATCTATCTCTCTGTTTGCGGCGTGCTGCCCGCCATCCAGTTCGATTATCAGCTTTCTTTTAAAACAGACAAAATCGACAATGTAAGGATCAATGGGTTGCTGCCTGCGAAACTTGCACCCTTCAATTTGCTTGTTTCTAAGAGCCTGCCATAGTTTTCGTTCGGCTTTGGTGGAAGCACGCCGTAGCTTTTTAGCGTAAGGCGTCAGAAAATACGTTTTCATATCGGGAACATGCTCCTTCTCGAACCTACCCCATCCCCTAAACCCCTCCCACCAGGGGAGGGGAATTTTTAATGGCAACCAGGATTTTTAACGAAGGACAAAATTTCGCTGAATCCGTAGTGTTATTCTCCCCTCCCTTGACGGGAGGGGCTGGGGGAGGGTGAAGTGTTATAGAATACTACCTGACCTTAGAATTCAGGCTGCAGAAGAAGGTTTACTTCTCCATCAATTTGGTAATGGCCCCCTCCAAGCCGTCCAGGGAAAGGGGATACATGGGAAAAATCTGGCTGATGGCGTTGATGGTATGGGTATAGCTCCACATCCGGGAGGGCACCGGATTTAACCAAACGTTGTGGGGAAAGGTCTCGGCGAGGGTTTTTAGCTGTTCGACGCTGGGTTTGCCGCTGCGCTCCTGAACGTAAATGCTGCCGTCGGTTGCCATCAACTCGTAGGGCGCCATGCTGGCATCTCCAACGAAAATCAGCCGTGTCTCAGGGTCAAAGCGGGTAAACTCCGTCACCCGGACCGGCTTCCTGATACGGGTCGGGTCTTTCCAGAGGGCATCATATACCGTGTTGTGAAAAAAGAATGTCTTCACATCCTTGAACTGGGCCCGGGCGTAGTCGAAAAGGGTCTGGACAACGGGGATGTAGGGATCCATGGACCAGCCGCCGTTGTCGATAGCCAGGATCACTTTGAGCCGATCTTTCAGACTGCGGGAAAAGACGATCTCGATCTCCCCACCGTTTTTCATGGTACGATAGATGGTTTCATCTACGTTTACCTGATCCTGGGGACCACTGGGAATCATGTTGCGCAGCCGTTTCAACGCCTCACCGATCATGGCCTGGGTCAGGGGCCCCTGCTGGGAGTAGTCTTTGTACCGTCGCTCCATGGCCACCTTGACAGCCGACTTGTTACGCGAGACGCCCCCCACCCGCATGCCGCCGGGATGGTAACCGGAATGCCCCACGGGGGAGGTCCCCCCTGTGCCGATCCATTTGCTGCCGCCGTCATGGCGGCCGTCCTGGTCTTTCAGGCGCTCTTTGAAATACTCGATAAGTTCCTCTGGAGAGAGTTTGTTTAGTTCGGATTCATCGATCCCCATGGCATCCGCCAGGGTTTTGGGATCACGCAGCCATTCTTCGAGCATAGCCTGGGCGATATCGTCCAAAATCGCCTCGTCTGGTTCGGGTAGATCGGCACCCTGGAAATAATGCGCAAAAACCTGGTCATAAAGGTCGAAATAACGTTCGCTCTTCACCAGGATGGTCCGGGAGGCGGTGTAGAAATCATTCAAGGTCCGGACGAGACCACTCTCCAGCGCCCGGTGCAGGGTTAGAAAAGAGGTGGGGCTGACCGGAATCCCCTGGTCTTTCAAGGTATAAAAAAAATCGACAAACATAAGTAGTTAAAACCTAATTGGGCGGTTTGCTTTTAGCCTTTAGCTCTTTGCTTTCAATCTTTGCGCATTTCGCAGTAGATCCATATGACGATGAAAGCAGGTTGCTAATAGCGAATAGACAGGCGCCAATGGCTTCATTCAGCCTAAAACAGCCGCCGTCGATTGGTCTGCTGGGCGGCCCGCTCGTAGTCCTGACTCTTTTTGAAAAGAACCCCCAGGTAAGGGACTTCGCCCTTGGCCAATCTTCTGGGTTTAAAATCCGGATCTGCCTGCAAGGCCCGCAGCCAGTTGAGCAGTTCCCGGGTCGCAGGCCGTTTCTCAACGGCGTCCAGTTCCCGCAGGCCGTAAAACGTGCTGATCGTATTGTCTAAAAGTTCTTTGTCGATGTCAGGAAAATGCACCCGCACAATCTTGCGCATCATCTTGGGATCAGGGAAGGCGATGTGGTGAAAGTTACAGCGGCCCAGGAACGGGTCGGAAAGGTCCTTCTTGGCGTTGGACGTGATAATAAATACCGGGCGGTGCTTGGCCCGCACGGTTCGGTCTATCTCGATGATGTCGAATTCCATTTGATCCAGGACATCCAGCATGTCGTCTTGGAAATCGGTATCGGCTTTATCGATTTCATCGATCAGCAGAACCGTCCGCTCGGCGGCGGTAAACGCCTGGCCGATCTTGCCCATCTTTATATAGTCCTCGATATTGCTCACATCCCGCTTGGAATCACCAAAGCGGCTGTCGTTGAGCCGGGTCAGGGTGTCGTATTGGTAGAGGGCCTCTACCAGTTTCATGCTCGACTTCACATTCAAAATAATCAAAGGCATGCCCAGGTTCTCGGCAATGGCATGGGCCAGCATGGTCTTGCCGGTGCCCGGTTCTCCTTTGAGCAACAACGGCATTTCCAGGACCATCGATATATTGACGATTCCAGCCAATTCTTCATCCAGTACATAGCGGGTAGACCCGGTAAAGTTTCCATTCGTAGATTCTGCAGCCATGTGTCTCCTTTTAATGAGAGGCTATCTGAAAAATAGGATTTTGGTTCAAGATCAAGGCGGCCACGAGGTTCTAACCGGAGGAATACTCGAGTATTTCGAGGATTAGAACCGAACGCCCAACACCGAGATTGGGCCAAAAGACATTTTTGAGATAGCCTCTGGTTTAACTATTGTTATGCCTTATCAATCGGGACAGGTCCCGTGTCATTTCCAACACTTTCAGAGCCTTCTCCCGGCTCTGCGAGCCCACGCCGCAACTGGGGGTGATCAATGTTTGCGCCCGCACTTTTTCAGCGGTAACGCCCAAATTGACAACTTGTTCCAGCTGGCCTTCCCATTTGGCCTGCAGGGAGGCTGCCGATTCTTTTTCAATATCTTCCGCGTGTAGGGTGGGGACGATGCCCCAGGCTAAGATCCCGCCCTCCTCCAGAAAATTCTTCAATTGTCCCGGGTACAGAATAAATCGGTCAAAATAGGCATAGGCATCAAAATTGATAATGTCCAAGGAGGATTCCAGCAACATGGACCAATCCGTGTTGGCGCAAACATGAACACCTGCCAGGCCGCCTTCGGCATGAACTGCCGCCGCTATCTCTTCTAAACAAGCCACGACTTCTTCCCGGGTAATACTGATAAACTCCGAAGACCCAAAACCGGCCAGGGCCGGTTCATCCAGGAATATGATGACCGGTTTGCCGAATTTGGCCAGCACCCGGGCTTGCCAGCGAGCCTTCAGGGCCAACAGTTTCACAGCGGCATCTCGCAATTGGTCGTGGTAAAAAATCGCCTGATCGTGTTGATCTTTAACACCGGTAGCAAAGGTAATCGGCCCGGTTACCTGGCCTTTCACCGCGTAAAGATCGTCTGCGGCTGTTTCCAAACCGCTGCAAAGGGTTCCGAAACCGGCTGCCGTTTCTTCCGTGAGGGTAAAATTCGACTCATCCAATGATTCCGGTGCTTCCGTACAGGACAGGTAGGCTTCATAAAAAGCCAGCAGTTCGGTCTCGAAATCAGGGCTGTCTGTATCGACATACGTTCGCTCACCGGAATGGGTCAACCCGGGTAATCCCGGCAGGAACTGCGGCACCATGCCTTCCTGCCGAAAAGCCGGCAATTGAACCCAGGGCGGAATTTCCGGGGTGTGATCCATGACGAGCCGGTGGGCTTCCAGATGGTTTTCTACCGGCATGCTGCCGATCAAGGTCGGGCGGCACTCAGGTTTGAAACGGCTCATTTTGGTCCTTTTTTGATCACTGTTGGGTGAGATTGGGTAATTTAATACACCCGGAGCACATTTTCAAGGTGCGGGTGTCAATCATTCGCCTGGTCCATCCTAAAATGACAAACGGCCGGGAAGTCCCGGCCATCTGTGAATTGTACCTGGTCAATCTCGGATTTTAGGTTACTCGGTTGCTTCCACTGCATTATCCCGCATCTGGTTCCATTTGACCCACTCGTTCAAGTCCGCCTTGATATCAAACCGGAACGGCTTGGTCGCGGTCCCGTCCGGATTGATGTTGATCTGTTGGAGGGATTTTACAATATACACCCATTCTTCCATGGATATCGGGTGGGGTCCCTTGATGGGCACCGGTTTCGTAAAGATCGGCGGCGCCGCTTGGGCGGCATCATCTTGACCGGTTTTTTTACGCACTTCTACCTCACCGCCGTACACTTTTAAAACCGCCGAATTGTCTTCATTGACGTTCATCCGGAACGTCGTCCCACGCACTCCGGCTACCGCCGTTTGGGTCGCAATGTTAAACCCGCCCCGCTTCTTGCCGAACAATTTGGCCACCCGGGCCCAGGTCTTCCCCACAACCACAGACACGCGAATGTTACGGGTCTGATCTTCTTGGGAACCAGCCATGGAAACCAGCTTGAAGGTGGTCCGTTCATCAAAGCGCAGATAGCTGCCGTCCGGCAGTTTCAATTCCAGGCGGGCACCGGTACCGGTGGTCACCTGGTTACCGGCGACGAGAACCATGCCGGCCTTTATAGTCTCCCGTTTCTTGGTGGCGGCATGATAAACCATGGCCTTTCCGGTCAAGGCGGTTACCGCTGCCGTACCTGTGCCTACATCCACTTTGACGGTCCCTGCCGAGACTGGGGCCACCAGAAACGTCAGGCATAAAACCAGAGTCGTGCACACACTGAATTTTCCAAATTTACGCATATCAGCCTCATAATAGTACCCAGTTTACAGGTATTGAGATGGCGCTTAGTATTTCGCCAACTGAGATTTCAGGGTTCGGATGCTCAGCAACGCATCCGCACCGGGAATGCTGCCGGCGGCGTCGAATTCACCGGTGCCGGCATCCTTGGCGTTCATGATCCCCCGGGTTGTGCATACCATAACCGCATTAAAATAAGGTAGATCGTTTCTCAAATCCGGAAAAGGTGATTGGTTGCCGATAAACATGGTCGCCAGACCGGTATCGCGGGTGATTGTAATCATGATATCCTCGACGATCATGGCAAATTCAGCCCGCGTGGTGGGTTTGTCCGGCTTGAAGGTATGGTCCGGATAAGGCTGCATGCCTTTGATCCCGATCGCGATTACCGCATCGATATCGGCTTTAAGGACATGGTTTTCGATATCCGTGGCCGGCGGAGCTTTGACGTATTCTCCAGCTTTGAAGGTTTTGCCCGGAGCCTTGTATGACGTGTCGAATGTCCGTTTGGCCCGGCGCTTGTAGAGGTCGTCGATCTGCAGTTCGTGAATGAACAGCGCAGCCAGGTCGGCCCGGGTTATGCTGCCCTGGATGGCAATCTGCTTACCGATGGTAGACCCGGGCATGGCCCGTTCGATCTTCTGCATCAGGGCGTATTCCTTATCCGCTTCTTCTACCAGACCCTTGTCGAGATCGAGCACTTTGGTAAATTCGCGGGAGGCTTTTCTGAACTCGAACTTGGATTTATAGGCCAATCCCATGTAGTAATAGGCTTCCGGTTGGTCCGGCAGTCTCCCGGTGGCCTTTCTGTAGTTGCTCCGCAGTTCGTCAAACCAATCCCGGTCGACCTGCTGTTTGCCCATGAAATAGATCCGCATATAACCGACGTTGACATCAAACTTTTGCTGGTCGCCCTTGGCATAGCGCACAGCCTTTTTCATCTGTTTCAGGCTGGTTTCATAATCTTTTTTGTAGCTATAGCCAAGTCCGAGTCCCAGGTAGGCCGGCGCGTATTTGGGGTCGAGTGCTTTGGCGCGTTCAAACTCGGTAATGGCACCATCGTAGTTACCGGCCTTGAGCAGTTTGTGGCCACTCATCACGTGGTGCTCAGGGGTATCCATGGTTGCCTGCGGTTTGGCCGCCTTCTGAGTACAGGCAAAGGTAAAAAATATCAGAAATATCAAAAGACTGGCAGTCACATTGCGAAAAGACATGATTCCTCCTTAAAGCGTATCTTTAACGTACGCGGCTTATCCAGACAAGTTAGTCCACAACTATCATCACCCGGCACTTTTCCAGGAAGGAAAGATCCGCCGAAGAGTTCCGCAGCCGGACCGCATCCGTGTTACTGATGACGATATCACATTGTCCCGGCCCATCAACCCGCAGGCCCTTAACCACCAAGGGATTCGCGGTGACCCGCTGATTCTGCTTGGCAGCACCCACATCTTTGGCATAGCCGCTCATGCCCTGCTGCACGGCAAACTCGCGACTGACAAAAGCGGACCCGTATACCTCCTGACCGGATTCGTCCAGGATCTTGGGCGCCATGGCCGGCCGTACACCGAGACCGCGGGCATCGACGACCAAACCGGTCAGTACCGCCGAAGAAGGCGCCGCCCCGCCAGGTGCAGCCCCGGGGGATTCCATGGGAACGTCCATAATCGTGTCGGGCAGCAGTACCTGTGAGAAACCGCCGTACATGCTGATCTCCATAAGCACCTCAACCGTCCCGTCGGACATGTATTCGATATTTATCTCTCGGGCACCACGAACCATACCCTCCACCTGGGACCGGATGGTATCGCTTTGCACGGCAAAATCTTTTACAACTGTGTTCGAATCAACCCGGACCCCGTTGACGGTTTCCAGGATATTCCTGAGGGCGACAATTTTTGCAGCCCGGATGGCCATGGGCCTTGCATTGGGCTTGCCGTAGAACTTTTCCGGGGGCGCCCCGATGCCTTTGCCCTGGATGACGCCCTTTGTCCAGTTGATGGAACCTTCCCCGATATTCTGGACATAGTTGTCGGCCAGCGCACTGGTGCCAAACCCGCTAATCCCCAGCAGTAAACTCAAGAGAACCGTTAACATCACACCTGATTTCTTCATGACGCCTCCATTGCTTGTGTCTATAAAGAGTACTTTGTAAGGTAATATTTGGCGGCCTTGTTTGATGGGTTGATTTTAAGGGTTTTTTGCCACCAACCCAGGGCCTCTTTTTTGTTCCCGCGTTTCAATGCCGCCAGGGCGGCATCATTATAAGCTTTGGCCAAGTTGAAAATCGCGTCCGTGTTGCGTGGATTCAGCGCCAGCGACTTGCGCCACCATTTTACAGCCGATTGAAATTCGCCCCGGTTGAAAAAGATCCAGCCAATCTCGTTCATGGCCCGGGTATGGGTCGGCTTGATGACGATGGCCTTTTTGTATTCCAACAGAGCATTCGCGACCATATTGAGGTCATGGAAGGCTTTGCCCAGGCGATAGTGGGTCTCGGACTCGCCTGAATCGGCATCCCGGGCTTTTTTCAAGTATTCTATGGCTTTGGCCGGGTTATGCCTGAAATTGTAAATGGTGCCGATAAAATAGTAAGCGTCCGCATTGGCCGGGTCAATCTTGATGATGGCGGTAAACCAGTCGTAGGCCTTGTTGGTATCACCGTGCTGCAGGGACAATATCCCCAGCCAGAGCATGGCAAATGTATTCTTGCGATCGATACGCAGTGCTGCCGAGAATCTTGCGGCGGCATGCTCGTAGTTGCCTTTTTTCGCATAAAGGAGCCCGAGCTGATTGAGCGCGAACTCGTTGGCCGGATCGAACTGCAAGGCCGTTTCAAATCGCTGGATCGCCTTTTCAACATCGCCCCGGTAATGAAAATCGGAGCCTTGGAATATCAGGGTGTTGACATCGACCGCCCACACAACCGAAGCGCCCTGGATACCACCGGCCAATATCCACAGCAAGGCAATGCCCGCAAAAACGGTAAATCTCGAATACCGGTCCAAGTAGCTCATGCGATCCCCCTTGCGATGGCATCGACAATCTTGGCCCTGAAACCCGCTTGTGCCAGCAGGGCCTCTTCACCGGGATTCGAGATAAATCCAGCTTCCAATAGTATGGCGGGCATTTTTGCTTTTCGCAAGACAAAAAAATTGGCGGAATGGATGCCCCGGCTCTTGATGGGAAGTTCGGTCTTGAACCGGTCCTGGAAGCCAACCGCGAATTTCCCGCTCTCCTGCCAGTTGAGTTTCTGGCCGAAGGCCGTCAGAATCTGCTCTATATCTATATATCCTTGTTTTCGTTGCTTTTTTTCTTCATAGCTTAATACAGCGTTTTCCAGGGCAGCCACCCGGGCAGCTTCCTTGCTGGAGGCCTGCGCGGAGCAATAATAGGTCTCGGAACCGTGTGCCCGCCTGTTTTTATTGGCATTTATATGAATACTGATGAACAGATCCGCCCGATACTGGTTGGCGATGACGGTCCGTTCACTCAGGGGCACATAGTAGTCCCCCGTGCGGGTCAAAAAGGATCGGACCCGCCCCTGTTGCGCGAGCTTCTGATGCAGTCGTCGGGCCAGATCGAGGGTAACGCTCTTCTCCCGCAAACCGTTAAGGCCGACAGCGCCGGAATCAAAGCCCCCGTGACCGGCATCGATGACGACCCGGTTTACCCGGTATCCCAAACCGGCATCCGCATCGAGTTTCTGCGCCATGGCCCGGGCTTCCCGGCGCGCTGACTGCTCCTCGCGGGCATCTACCTTGGTTTTGCGCCGCGGGCCGGCCAAGGGTTTCTGGGTCATGATGTCGATCATCATGCGTGAATAGGTATCCTCCGGGTTGAGGCGGACAGCTCGCCGGAAGGCGCCCACCGCTTCTGCGTGGCGGCCCAACTCCCGCAGAGCCCGGCCCAGCAAACCATAGGCCCAATCGCTCGCAGGGTCCAGTTTGACGGCCTGGGTCAGCACCGCCACCGCCCGGGTGTAATCTTTCTTTTGAATAAGCTCCTGCCCTTTAAGGGCATATTCAAAGGCACTGCCGGCCGGCAGCGAGGTCGGCGCCAGCATCAGGCCAGAGAGGCCTAAGACGCCCTGGCCCACTGTTTTTAAAAAGTCCCGGCGATCCATATTCTAATGCCACCTTCCACGGGTATAACCATGGTTCCCAAATGATCCGGAATGCGAATTTTCCTTTTAAAGCCAGCAGGGGGGTGGTAATCTGCTGAATCGAGTTTCCAAGTTTAACATAAGTAAAAAAAATTCCAACCCGAATTCCCGCAGAGAGGATGGCTTAAATTGAAAAAAAGATATAATAACAGTATCTTGCATTTTTACTTAATGTTATTTTACCTATGCGCGCTTATGGCCCTTTCCGCCTGTACTACCGGGCGGTATGTCTCCCCACAGCACAAAAATGGCATGGCCCTGCTGGCCCAGCAGCAACCGGAAAAAGCCGCGGCCCTGTTTTCAGAAGGAATCACCGCGGCCCTTCAGGCGGGTAATCAGGCCGCCGCGGCGGAACTGACGGCGATTCTCGGCTGGACGCAGGCTGAGATGCTGAATTTTCGTGAAGCCGAAGAGCTGCTGACCCGGGCTATCGCGATGATGCATGAGCAAGGCGGCGACCCGGCCGTCATGTATGGCCGCCTCGCAGTTGTCCGGGCCAAAAGCAGCCAGGTGGAAAAGGGCCTGGCGGCCGCATCCAAAGCCCTGGAACTGACGGCCGCCCGGTGGCGAACAAAAGTCAAATTGAACACGACGGAGGAGATCATCGATTACGCCGTCCGCAATCCCGGCATGCCGCCGGATGAAGATATGATCCGGGCTACCATCATGGCCCAGGCCGCCCGGTCCATTTTATATTTCAACGCCAATGACGCGGCGCAGGCCGCCCGTTGGGGTGAGCAGACGGTTGATCATTGCAATGCGCTGGCTTTCATTATGAAAATGGCCCCGACTGAAGACCGGCTTGCATTTTACCAGGGCAAGGGCGTCGCCGCCGGCGTTGCCAGCCGGGCGAACGCAGCTTTAGGAAACCAGGAAAAAGCCTCTGAAATGTTGCTGGCCGGAATCGAGGCCTTCAACCAGATTGGCATTACGGTTAAAGACGACGACCTGCTGTCCGCATATATTGCTTCGGGTCGGTATGATCAAAAAAACCGCACACAGGCGAGCGAGGATGTCCGCTTTTCCCAAGAATATAACCAGGCCATGAGCCTATGGGAAACGGGCCGACTTGATGAAGCCCAAACGGCATTCGCAGATGTTATTACCCGCGCCGCAAAAGAAAACCGCACCATGGAAATGGCGCGGGCCTTGAGTCAGCAGGGCTGGCTGGCGGCCGAAACCGGCCGGTACGCTGAAGCCATCGGGCTCCTTGAACGCAGCATTGCCAAATCACCCCAGGCCGATGAAGCGGCCATGTCCCATACCCGCCTGGCCGCCATTCTGGCCCGTCTGGGCAACATTGAGAAGGCTCTGGGCGAAGCCCAAAAAGCTCTGGATGTGGCTATTCGCAACCGGCCCGGCAGTTTCGGTGGCCTCGATCGCAAGAAGGCCATAGCGCGTTTTGTGGCCAACCCGGGGCTGCCGCCGGACGTGGTCATGTTAAAAGCTGTCCTGGGCTCGACCGCGGCAGAGACGATCAGTTGGTATTTTCTGGGCGATTATCAAAAGGCCGCGACAATGGGGGAAACGTCTGTGCGCTATTTCCAAAAAGCGGAAAAAGCCATCTCCCTGGCCGCAGCCCGGGAGCGCCGTGACTTTTATGACGGCGCTGGTTACGCCGCCATGGCCACCGGAGATGCGCTTACCTTCACAGGTGCAACCGAAAAGGGCCGCGCCTACCTGAAATTGGCCGAAACCTATTTTGGAATCTCTGGATCCGTTTTTGGCCAATACGCCACCCGCTCCCTCTACGCCTGCTCCTTTCTACGCGAAAAAAATTACCCGGAAGGGGCCGCCATCATGCGCGACATGTGGGCACGGCTGGAAGCCGTCGGTTTCGAGGATATCCTGTGGCGGGCCAAAGGCCGGTTTGCTTACTATTTCGATCAGCACGCCCGGGATCTGATGGATGATATAGGCGTCACCGCCGCCGGCACCCTGCCCTCCGGCAAGCTGTCGGTGGAAATTACGCGCCGCAAAGCCGCCGTGGTTGTGGATATCAAAAAGCAGCTGAACAGCGTATCCCTGATGCTCGCCGATGACGATGCGGCCGAGACCGGTCGCCTGGTCGCCGCGCTTGAAAGGGCTACCACCGGGGCGGCATTGTCCCCGGCGGCCACGAACCTGGTCCGGCGTATCAAACTGATAGCCTTCCGAAATTACGCCGCAGCCCTGGACCGGATCGAATCCCTGCGGGCCGCATTGGAAACCGATCTCAACAAGCGCGCGTTCCGGGCGGACAAACAGCTCCTCTACGATGGTTATATTCGACTGAGTGTGGAGCTGTTCGGCGCCCAGGCCGGTCTGGAGGCTTTGGAACGTTCCAAGGCCAGGAACCTGCTGGATCTGATGGCCACCCGTGAAATCGATTTTGGCACCCCGTTGGCCCAGAATTTGCGGACGTTGCGCCCGGAAATAACCCGGACTGCCACCCCGGGCCAACCCGGCTCCTTGGTTGCCGGCGCGGAAAGCCTTCGGGAAAGCGACGTCACTCGCTACCGCGCAATTGTTGTGCAACTGAAAAAAGAAGCCCCGGAGCTGGCATCTTTCATCAGTGCCGACCATCTGCCTTACCGGGAGATTGCAGCTCAAATCCCCTCGCGGACCGCATTGTGTGCGTACCATTTGGCCCGGGATTACGGCTTCATTTTCACGGTCTCTAAAGGGCAGGCCCGGGTGGTCGCAATGAAGGTGGACCGCCCGGCCCTCACCGCCAAGGTGCGTGTTTTGCGTGAATCGATCTTCACAAAAAGCGGCGCACGGGTCGATACGCTGTCCCGGGAACTCTATGACCAGTTGGTCAGGCCGGTGGCAGCGCACCTGGAGGCCGATCGCATCATCATTGTCCCCGATAACGCTTTGTTTTACCTGCCGTTCGCTGCCCTACATGACGGTCAGGCCTACCTGATAGAACGTTTCAGCTTGGCGTATACGCCCAGTATGGGCATTTTAAAATATGCGCGCGCCAAAGCACGGCCGAAAACCGGGCGGGTCCTGGCCTTGGGAAATCCCGATCTGGGCAACCCGAGCCTGGACCTGCCCAGCGCACAGGCCGAGGCGCAAAAGGTAGCCGGGCGGTTTCCGGGCTCCCGGGTCTACTTGGGCGCCCAGGCCACCGAAACGATCACCCGTTCAGCCGCGGCACGTTTCGACATCATCCATTTTGCAACCCACGGCGAATTCAGTACTGCGGACCCACTGTACTCGAGCCTGCGGTTGGCCGCCGACGCCGAAAATGACGGCCGTCTGGAGGCGGCGGAAATTTTCTCAATACGCATCTCTCCCTGGCTGGTCACGCTGAGTGCGTGCCGCACCGGCCTGGGACTTGTCACCAGTGGCGGGGAACTCATCGGCCTGAACAGGGCATTCATTTATGCGGGTGCGCCTGCGGTGGTTTCCAGCCTGTGGAGTATTGGGGACGAATCAACCGCGTTATTAATGGAGAAGTTTTACGCAAATTTAAAGGTAATGCCGCGGGACGCCGCCCTACAGGCTGCCCAGGTAGACATGCTTTATGGCGGTCAGTACCGCCGGCCTTTTTACTGGGCCGCCTTTTATTTAACCGGTGATTTCCGGTAACCCGCACTTGAAAGGCAACAGATTAGTAAAGTATCGTAAGGGATTATGAATGGAGGAAAAATTCAAGGACAGACCCCTGATCATTGCTCCGCCGCCGTTAATTTTCCTGGGCTGCCTGATCGCCGGCGGGGGCGAGCATGCCCTGTTCAGATCTACCCTGGGAAGTTTTCCAGAAACTGCCCGGCCATGGGTAGGGGGCGGGCTACTCGTTCTGGCTGGGTTGATTACCGCTTCTGCGTTTTTGGTGCTTCACTGGCATAAAACGCCTTCCAATCCCTATAAGGCAACGACTCGGATCGTCAAGACCGGGGTTTTCCGGTTCACCCGCAATCCCATGTATCTTTCTCTGGCCTTGCTGCTGTTTGCAGCGGCTTTTGCATTCAATGCGTTCAGTTTTATTCTCATGGCCATGATTTTTATGCTTATTCTCAATCACGGGGTAATCCAGCCGGAAGAGACCTATCTCGAAAGAAAGTTTGGGGACGAATATCGCGCGTACACCGCAAAAGTCAGGCGCTGGCTGTAAACTGAGGCCTGGTTAAACGGTTGCGTGGCCAACTTTCCAGCGGCCCCCTAAATATGTTATACTGAACAGTATCACGTTTATCGGCCGGGGGGCCCGCGCCCGCCGCAATGGATTAGCCCACCGTGGAAAAAGAACAACGCAACAAAAACGTGATCGCTTGTTCGGAAAAAAATAGATTGCAGAAAAGAAGCCTGGGGAGACATCAAAGATGACTGAGAAAACCGGCCTAAGCCCGCTGTTCGAAAAGAGCCTGATGGATACAAACCGTTTTGTCACCACGGTGGAAGTCGTACCACCCGCCGGTGCGGAACCCGCCCCGCTTCTCGAAGCACTCGCTGCGCTTGATGATCTGCCGGTCGACGGTTTCAGTGTCGCCACCAACCCGGTTGCCAAAGCGCGGATGAGTGCCATGGCCCTGTGCACCCTGATCCAACAACGCACCGGCCGCCAGTCGATTTTGCACTGTACCATCCGCGACCACAATGCCATCAGCCTCCAGGGTGAGCTGTGGGGCGCGCTGGCTCTGGGCCTGAGCACGGTCTTATGCGCCACGGGTGATTTCGTGGCCCTGGGTGATCGGGCCCGCACGACCATGGTCAAAGATGTGAACGTGTACGACTTGGTGGAGATGGCACGCAACAGCGGCCTTTACACCGGTGTGGTTTTCGATACCCATCCTGAAAAAAAAGACGGCCTCCAACGAGCCGTCCGCCGCCTGGAGAGAAAAAAGGAAGCCGGCGCCCAGTATGCCGTTACCCAGCCGGTGTACGACCGGATTTCGGCTGAACGCTTGGCCGACGCCACCGCTCACATCGAGATTCCCATCGTCCTGGGTATCCTGCCCCTGCGGACCCCCCGGCACGCCGCTTTTTTGGATGAGAAAGTTGCCGGTATCGCAGTGCCCAAGCATGTGCGCAAACAGATGGAGGCAGCCGCCGATCCGATCGAAGCCGGTGTTGCCAACGCCCGTGATATGCTGGGTATTGCCCGGGAACGCTTTGCCGGGGCCTGTATCATGCCGCCCTTTGACCATTTCGAGATTCTGCCGGATATCCTGCGCAATCAGCAGCTTTACCTTTCCTGAGGTTGCAACAGTGAAGACGCTCCCGGCCACCCTGGAAAACCGCACCGGCACGTACGCCCTCATTTTGAGACTCGGCCGTGACCAGGCCGTTTCCATAGGCCGCTTGAATTCAGTTGATTTTCCAGCCGGCTTTTACATTTACATCGGCAGTGCTTTCGGCCCGGGTGGCTTGAAGGCAAGGCTGGGTCGGCATATTACCCGGCGCAAGCGCAGCCGCTGGCACATCGACTACCTGCGCCGGTTTGCCGAACCGGTGGAAATCTGGTACACCTTGCACCCGGAAAAAGCCGAATGCCTCTGGTCGGAGGTTATCCGGCAAACCCGCCAGGCCCGAGTTCCCTGTACTGGATTCGGTGCGTCCGACTGCTGGTGCATAACGCATCTTTTCCATTTTCAGCGCAAACCCGGGATTAAGGCTTTCCGCCGCAAAGTAAAAATGCCGGTTCGTTTGGAAGGTATGCAATCTTGACCAACTACTTGCAAATCGATGGCCATCAACTTGAGTTTACCTGGCACGGGCCCGGGCCCGATGACGCCCCCACCTTGGTATTCTTGCACGAAGGCCTGGGTTGTGTGGCCCTCTGGCGCGATTTTCCAGCAAAGTTGGCTGCTGCTACCGGGTGCGGGGCCTTTGTTTACAGCCGACTGGGCTACGGCAAATCAGATCCATGCAATTTGCCGCGCCCAATTCGCTTCATGCACACGGAAGGGTTGGAAGTTTTACCGCGAGTGCTGGCAGGCGCTGGCATCAAAGACTGCATTATGGTGGGCCACTCCGACGGCGGCTCCATTGCCATCGTATATGCGGGGGGTACCCCAGCCATCCCCCTGCGGGGCCTGATCACCGCAGCGGCACATGTGTTCTGCGAACAGCTGTCCGTGGACTCGATCGAATCTGCCCGGGCGCAATACGAGCGCCACAACTTGCGACAAAAACTGGAGAAATACCACGGGACCAACACGAAATTTGCCTTTCGCGGCTGGAACGACGTCTGGCTGCACCCAGATTTCAGGCAGTGGAACATCGAGGAGTACCTGCCCGGTATCAAGGTCCCCATGCTGGCCATACAGGGTGTGGACGATCAGTATGGTACCGCTGCCCAAATAGAAACGATAGCAGCAAAAACCGGTCCGCGCACACAAACCCTGCTCCTGCCGGCCTGCCGCCATGCCCCCCATGCGGAGCAGGAGCAAGCTACTCTAAATGCCATGAAAAGCTTTATTTTAGATTTGCTTTGATACCAGCCCCATAGTTGGGTATCTTTTGGTGGGGGGGTCTCCTTAGCAAGCGTTTGATTTAATTGGTTTTGACCTTCCCCTTTGTGAGGTGCCGAGCATCGCCGTAAAGGGCGAAGGGAGCGAAGTGCTTGTCTGAGCGCAGCGAGTTGTGCTGAGCGCGCCCTTTTCGAGAAGCGCAGGGGAGCTCGCAGGGCCGCCTAACATGGGCGTTTTCTTTTGGTTCGTTTTCTTTCACGCGAAAGAAAATGAACAAGTTGATGCACATTACCGGCGCCTATCCCAAACTCGCAATAGTTGATGATGTATTTTCCAGATAATGGGAGGGATCATGCGCTTTGCCCATGTTAACCTCATCGCCAAGGACTGGCGCCGCCTGGCGGCGTTTTATGAATCCGTATTTGATTGTAAAAGAGTGCCGCCCGAGCGGGATCTATCCGGCCAATGGTTGGACAAGGCCACCGGTGTGGACGGTGCGAAGATTACCGGCATCCACATGCGCCTGCCAGGTGGCGGAGACGCCGGGCCCACCCTCGAAATTTTCCAGTATGACAACGGCCCGGAGATCCGCACGATAACCCCGCATACCCCTGGATTCGCCCACATTGCCTTTGCGGTTGACAATGTTGCAGAGACGGCCAAAGGTGTGTTCCGGGACGGGGGACGTCCCGTGGGTGAATTGACGATGCGGCAAATAGCCGGGGTGGGCCTTTTGACCATGTGGTACGTCTCCGATCCGGAAGGCAACATCATCGAACTCCAAAATATCCAACCCGAATAATGAGAGCCCTGGACCTTATCCCGTGCTCCTAACCAGAGGAACATTTTGGATATAAGCAACATAATGGACCTTTTTGAGATGGGTTCTAGACAATCCCACAGCAACCATTTGAAAAAAAAGTGCACACCCAGTATAGTGAAATGGCTTTTCACTGCCACAACACTCAAACAAATAGTAACCGCAATAGTCGTCGGGTGAACAATGAAATGGTGGAAATGGTGGCTGCCCACGCTTGCCTTCCTGGGCTTGCTGTTCTGGTGGGCCAACCAGGGGCTTCAAGGCAGCCTAGTGATACTGCAAAATGGCGATTCTTTAACAGCCGATGAAGTGTGGGCTTCAAATGATCGGGTATTTTACAAGCAGGGTATTACGATCCAGGCAATTGAAAGCAGCCGTGTACGGCAAATTGTAACCGGTTCGCTAACGGATCTGCACTGCTACCAACCCATGCTCACCGCGCATTTTCATAATGCGGTTCTCTAAAAAACTCCAGTAGTGCCGATCTGTGACCGTATCTGTCACAGACGGCGGTTATAATGGCCTCATAACCTTAAAAAGGAGGCCGCTATGACAACATTTACGATCA